>Ga0116129_1000930_pt1 | contig 16935 bp, 14 predicted proteins | sample June2015DPH_17_2_FD_89732 | JGI IMG/M metagenome (GOLD analysis project Ga0116129, IMG submission 89732) | Peatland microbial communities from SPRUCE experiment site at the Marcell Experimental Forest, Minnesota, USA - June2015DPH_17_10 | ecosystem: Environmental > Terrestrial > Soil > Wetlands...
CGAAGCTCAACGCTGAATCCGAAGGCGAACGCGCCGCGGCGCTGGAACTGGCGTTGGAGGCGTTGTACCTCGCCAAGCGCATCGACAAGGTATCCGGGGAGGGCCAAACCGTCTATGGCTAAACCTGTCAAGGGGCACTCATCCCGCTACGCGGCGTACACCGGCGGCCCTGACCCGCTGGCTCCGCCGGTCGATCTGCGCGAGGCGCTTGAGCAGATCGGGCAGGACGTCATGGCCGGCACCTCGCCGCGCCGTGCGCTGTCCGAGCTGCTGCGTCGCGGCACCAAGAACATGCCCGGGGCTGATCGATTGGCGGCCGAGGCGAACCGACGGCGACGGGAGTTATTGCGCCGCAACAACTTAGATGGAACATTGCAGGACATAAAGAAGCTGCTCGACGAGGCGGTGCTGGCCGAACGCAAGGAGCTGGCCCGCGCGCTGGACGACGACGCGCGCTTCGGCGAACTGCAGTTGGATGCGCTCCCGTCGTCGCCGGCGAAAGCTGTCCAAGAGCTTTCCGACTACGACTGGCGCAGCGCCGAGGCCCGCGAAAAGTACGAGCAGATCAAGGATCTACTCGGCCGCGAGATGCTCGACCAACGCTTCGCCGGCATGAAGCAAGCACTAGAGGGTGCCACCGACGAGGATCGCCAGCGTGTCAACGAGATGTTGAACGACCTCAACGAGCTGCTTGACAAGCACGCCCGCGGCGAAGACACCCAACAGGACTTTCAAGAGTTCATGGACAAGCACGGCGAGTTCTTTCCGGAGAACCCGCGCAATGTCGATGAGCTGCTGGACTCGCTGGCGAAGCGGGCCGCCGCCGCGCAACGCTTCCGCAACAGTCTGAGCCCCGAACAGCGGGCGGAACTGGATGCCTTGGCGCAGCAAGCATTTGGATCTCCGGCACTGATGCAGGCGCTGAATCGGCTGGATTCGCATTTGCAGGCCGCGCGGCCCGGTGAAGACTGGACCGGGTCTGAGCAGTTCTCCGGCGACAATCCTATGGGTATGGGCGAAGGCACCCAGGCGCTTTCTGACATCGCCGAACTGGAGCAGCTGGCCGAGGAGCTGTCGCAGAGCTATCCGGGTGCGACCATGGACGATGTCGACCTCGATGCGCTGGCACGCCAGCTAGGCGACCAAGCCGCCATCGATGCCCGAACACTCGCGGAATTGGAACGTGCGCTGGTCAATCAGGGTTTCCTGGACCGCGGTTCCGACGGGCAGTGGCGGCTTTCGCCAAAGGCCATGCGCAGGCTCGGTGAGACGGCGTTACGCGATGTGGCACAACAGCTTTCCAGCCGACGCGGCGACCGTGAGCTGCGGCGCGCCGGGGCTGCCGGCGAGCTGACCGGCGCGACGAGGCCCTGGCAGTTCGGTGACACCGAGCCGTGGAACATCCCCCGCACATTGACCAACGCGGTGCTGCGGCAGGCGGGAACCGCGACCTTGAAAAGCTCAAGCGGCTCAGTGGGCCCGATTCGAATAACCGTCGACGACGTCGAGATCTCCGAGACCGAGACGCGTACGCAGGCCGCGGTCGCGCTGTTGGTGGACACGTCGTTTTCGATGGTGATGGAGAACCGCTGGCTGCCGATGAAGCAGACGGCGCTGGCGCTCAACCACTTGGTGTGCACGCGTTTCCGCTCGGATGCGTTGCAGATCATCGCGTTTGGCCGCTACGCCCGGACGGTGACAGCCGCCGAACTGACGGGCTTGGAGGGCGTCTACGAACAGGGCACCAACCTGCATCACGCGCTGGCGCTGGCAGGCCGTCACCTACGCCGTCACCCCAACGCGCAGCCCGTTGTGCTGGTAGTGACCGACGGTGAGCCGACTGCTCACCTGGAGGACCTCGACGGCGACGGCTCTGCTGTCGTCTTCGATTACCCGCCGCATCCGCGGACCATCGCCCACACTGTGCGCGGATTCGACGATATGGCGCGGCTGGGTGCTCAAGTGACGATCTTCCGGCTGGGCAGTGACCCCGGCCTGGCCCGGTTCATCGACCAGGTCGCGCGACGGGTCGAGGGACGCGTTGTGGTTCCTGATCTCGATGGGCTGGGAGCGGCCGTGGTGGGCGACTACCTACGGTCCCGACGCCGCCGCTAGCGAGTTGAGAACACGGGTTCGCTAAGGGCGGTGGCTGCGGGCTTTGCGCTTGACGCCGACGCCGCCCCACAGTGAGAAGCCGCGGATCTTCACCGTCGGGGCACCGGGGGTGCCCTGCCCCAGGGCATCGTGGTCGAAGCCACCCATCACAGCGCGGCCGCGGACCTCGACGTTGACTTCAGGCGGCAGCAGGATGTTCTGCATGCCCATGATCGAGACGGCATGGATCTCGACTTCGGTCGACGTGAAGTCGGCGTAGCGCAGATCCAGCACCCCGCTGCCCCAGAACGTGAACGTGGTGAGCTTCTTCGGCACATTCCATCGGCCGCGGCGCTCGAATCCGCTCAGCAGTGCCAGCAGCAATGTGGACGGCGCGGGATTGGGTTTGCCGCCCCTGCGCGGGTTGATCGCCGAACCCGGCAGGTCGGCCCTGAGCTGGTCCAGCTCGTCGTACGTGGTCGCCGCATAGGCCTTGGTGAGCCGGTCTTCGTAGTCGTTCAGCTGAAGGCGGCCCTGCTCAGCCGCGTAGGCCAGCAACTGCGCAATCTGTATGCGATCGGTGTCGGCCGCACGAGACGTTTCGTCACGCGCGTCCTTCGCGTCGCGTTGCGCTGAGTTGTTCATCACACACGAGCGTACGACGTACAGGTTTTGCTGCAAGAGGATTGGCTAAACTGCAACCTTGCCCAGCACCCCGGGCTTGATCGCCGCGCCGTTCCGGTGCGGCTCAGCGGCCCTCACCGGCTGATGGAGCCCAGTTAGGAGGCCGTTTCTGCAAGAACGCCAGCATGCCTTCGCGAGCTTCGTCGGAGACGAATAGCCGGGCCGATTCCTGGCTGAGCCGTTCGGCGTCGCGGTCGATCCGTTCGAGTACAGCGGCTGTGGTCAGCGCCTTTGATGCCGCGAGACCCTGGGGTGACCCGCGGCCCAGTTCGGCGACCAGCTTCGCTACTGCGGTGTCTAGGTCTTCGGCTGCCATCGTGATCAAGCCGATCTCCGCGGCTTGGCCGGCGTCGAATGTCTCGCCGGTGAGGTAGTAGCGGGCGGCGGCGCGCGGCGTCATTTTCGGCAGCAGCGTCAGCGAGATGATCGCCGGCGCGACGCCGATCCGAGCCTCAGTCAGCGCGAAGGTGCTACGCGGACCGGCGACCGCGATGTCGCAGGCACCGACCAGGCCGAAGCCGCCGGCCCGGACGTGACCATTGACCGCGGCGATCACCGGCAGGGGCAATTCGAGGATGGCCCGCAGCAGCGCGGTCATTTCCCTGGACCGCGCCAACGCGATCTCGAACGGGTCGCCGCCGCCCGCCTCGCTCAGGTCCGCACCAGCGCAAAAGGTGCCCCCGGTATGCCCAAGCACCACCGCCCGCACCGCCGGATCCGCCGCGGCGTCGCGCAGGCCCTGATGCAGTTGGCTGACCAGTGTGCTGGAAAGCGCGTTGCGATTATGGGGAGAGTTCAGCGTCAGCCGCGCGAGCGGGCCGCCGCAGTCGGCTGGCCCGGTGTACTCGACGAGCGTGTCCATCAGTAGGACCGGGGCAAGCCCAGGGATGTCTGCGCGACGAAGTTGAGCACCATCTCGCGACTGACCGGGGCGATCCGTCCCAGTCGGGCCGAGGCCAGCATGGCGGCCACGCCGTACTCCTTGGTCAGCCCGTTGCCGCCCATCGACTGCACTGCCTGGTCGACCGAGCGGGTGGCTGCTTCGGCCGCAGCGTATTTGGCCATGTTGGCGGCCTCGGCCGCTCCCGTGTCGTCGCCGTTGTCGTACAGTGTCGCGGCCTTTTGCATCATCAGCTTGGCGAGTTCGACCTCGATGTGACACTGCGCCAACGGATGTGACAGGCCTTGGTGCGCGCCGATCGGCGTGGACCAGACTTTGCGGGTCTTGACGTAGTCGGCGGCCTTCTCCAGCGCGAACCGTCCCATGCCCACCGAGCTGGCCGCGCCCATGATGCGCTCGGGGTTCAGGCCCGCGAAGAGCTGTGCAATGGCGGCGTCTTCCGCTCCGACGAGCGCATCGGCGGGCAGCCGCACATCGTCGAGGAAGACCTGGAACTGGCGTTCTGGGCTGATCAGCTCCATTTCGATTGGGGTGTAGGTGAAGCCTGGAGCGTCCGTGGGCACCACGAACAGCGCTGGCCTGAGCGATTCGGTCTTGGCCCCTGTGTCTTTGTAGGTGCGAGCAACCACCAGCACTGCCTGCGCCTGGTCGATGCCGGAGATATAAACCTTCTGGCCCTTCAGGATCCAGTCACTGCCGTCGCGACGGGCGGTGGTAGTGATCTTGTGCGAGTTGGAGCCGGCGTCCGGCTCGGTGATCGCGAATGCCATCGTCAGGGTTCCGTCGGCGATCGACGGGATCCAGCGCTTCTTCTGCGCTTCGGTGCCGAATTTGCTGATGATGGTGCCGTTGATGGCGGGCGAGACCACCATCAGCAGCAGCGCACTACCTGCTGCCGCCATTTCCTCCATGACCAGTGACAGCTCGTACATTCCGGCGCCGCCGCCGCCGTACTCCTCGGGCAAATTCACTCCGAGGAAGCCGAGTTTTCCCGCCTCGGACCATAATTCGTCGGTGTGTTCGTGTGCGCGCGCCTTCGCCAGGTAGTACTCGCTGCCGTAGTTCGCCGCCCACGCGGCTACCGCTTTGCGCAGGGCCCGGCGGTCCTCGCTCTCGATGAAGCTGGTATCGGTCATTCTTGATTCCCTTCTGCTTCTGGCACTGCTTCTCGCGCTTCTAAGCGCGCCAGGACTGCGCCGACTTCGACTTGCTGGCCGGCAGTGACGTTGAGCTCGGCGAGCACACCATCGGTCGGCGCAGTGATGGTGTGCTCCATCTTCATTGCCTCCAGCCAGATCAGCGGCTGACCGGTCACGACGGTGTCGCCGACCGCGGCGCCGAGCCGGATGACGTTGCCGGGCATGGGCGCGACCAGGGACCCCGGCTCGGAGGCCGAACCCGGCTCCGGGAACCGGGGTAGCGCGACCAGGTGAACCGGGCCGCGGGCCGAATCGACAAAGGTGTCCTGGCCCTCGGGACCGTAACGCGCGACCGCGAAGCTGCAAGCCACCCCGCTGCCGTCGGCCAGCACTACCTCGTCCTGCGAGGCCGAGATCAGCTGTATCGACCCAGTGATATCGGGGCCGGACAGCGCCAACCCGGTTCTGGTGAAACGGTATTCGATGCGGTGCTCGGTGTCGCTGTCTAACCCGCTTTCGCAGCGGTAGGTCTTGACCTGATAGCCCGACGCCAGGTTGCGCCAGCCGCTCGGGATTGAGCCGAAGACCCTTGCCGTCGCGCGGTTGTGCGCGGCATCGGCCAGCGCGGCAGCAATCGCCGACAATCGAACCGTCGCGCTGTCGGCCAATGGTGCAGACAGTTCCGCCAGACCGTGCGTCTCGAAAAACGCGGTGTCGGTGGCGCCCTCGAGGAACGCCGGATGACGCAACACATTCACCAGCAACTCGCGGTTGGTGCGCACCCCGTGCAATCGAGCGCGGGCCAACGCGTCGGCGAGCACCAGCGCTGATTGCCGGCGCGTCGGAGCGTACGAGATGACCTTGGCCAGCATCGGGTCGTAGTGAATCGACACCGTGAACCCGTCGACGACACCGGAATCCAGCCGGATCCCGGTCCGATGTCCCAGCGAAAAAAACTCGGCCCGGGCCGTGGGCACGTCGAACGTGTGCACCAGCCCCGCCTGGGGCTGCCAGCCATGAGCGGGATCTTCGGCATAGAGGCGGGCCTCGATTGAATGCCCGGTGGCGGCAGGCGGCTCGCTGTCAAGCCTGCCGCCACCGGCGACGGTGAGCTGAAGTTCGACCAGATCCAGCCCGGTGGTCTCTTCGGTGACCGGATGTTCTACCTGCAGCCGGGTGTTCATCTCCAGGAAATAGAAGTCGCCGTCATCATCGGCGAGGAACTCGACCGTCCCGGCGCCGGTATAGCCGATCGCACTGGCCGCGAGGCGAGCCGCGTCGAACAGCTTGGCTCGCATACCCGGTGTGCGTTCGACCAAGGGCGCCGGTGCTTCTTCGATGATCTTCTGATGGCGGCGCTGAATGGAGCATTCCCGCTCCCCGACGGCCCACACGGTGCCGTGAGAGTCGGCGAGCACTTGAACCTCGATATGGTGTCCAGTCGGCAGGTAGCGCTCGCAGAAGACGGTCGGGTCCCCGAACGCGGACTGGGCCTCGCGCTGAGCTGCTGCGACTTCGCCAGGCAAAGCGGACAATTCGTGTACTACCCGCATGCCGCGACCGCCGCCGCCTGCGGAGGCTTTGACCAGCACCGGCAGCTGCGCTTCGGTGACGGTGTCGGGGTCGAGTTCGTCGAGCACCGGTACGCCGGCGGCAGACATGAGTTTCTTTGCCTCGATCTTGGAGCCCATCGCTCGCACCGCATCCACTGGCGGCCCGATCCAGGTCAACCCGGCGTCCTGGACTCCGGCAGCGAACTCGGCGTTCTCCGAAAGGAATCCATAACCGGGGTGGATAGCGTCTGCGCCGGCGGCGTACGCCGCCGCAATGATGGCCTGACCGTTGAGATAATCCCTGGTATTCGGCAACCGCACCCGCGCGTCGGCCTCCGCGACATGTGGCGCGGCGGCATCTGGGTCGGTGTAGACGGCGACGGTGCCCAGACCCAGCCGGCGGCAGCTGGCGAAAACCCGCCGGGCGATCTCGCCGCGGTTTGCTACTAGAACTCGAGTGATTCCCATAACCATCACATCCGGAAGACGCCGAAGTTGGACGCCCCCTTGATCGGGCCATTGGCGATGGCGGACAAACACATTCCCAGCACCGTGCGAGTGTCGCGCGGGTCGATCACTCCGTCGTCGTAGAGCATCCCGGACAACACCATGGGCAGCGACTCGGCTTCGATCTGGCCCTCGACGGCGGCCCGCATCGCGGCATCGGCCGCCTCGTCGACCTGTTGCCCGCGGGCTTCGGCCGCTGCCCGCGCCACGATCGACAGCACGCCCGCGAGCTGGGCGCCGCCCATCACCGCGGACTTGGCGCTCGGCCAGGCGAACAGGAACCGCGGGTCATAGGCGCGTCCGCACATGCCGTAGTGGCCGGCGCCGTAGGACGCGCCGATCAGTAGCGAGATGTGCGGGACGGCCGAGTTGGACACGGCGTTGATCATCATCGAGCCGTGCTTGATCATCCCGCCTTCTTCGTAGTCCTTGCCCACCATGTAGCCGGTGGTGTTGTGCAGGAACAACAGTGGCGTATCGGTGCGGTTGGCCAGCTGGATGAACTGGGTGGCCTTCTGCGACTCCTCGCTGAACAGCACGCCGCGGGCATTGGCCAGGATGCCCAGCGGGTAGCCGTGTAGCTGTGCCCACCCGGTCACCAGCGACGAGCCGTACATCGGCTTGAACTCGTCGAAGTCGGAGCCATCGACAATGCGGGCGATCACATCCCGGGGGTCGAACGGGATCCGCAGATCCGAGGGGACGATGCCGATCAGCTCCTCGGTATCGAACAGCGGTTCGGTCACTGGCCTGGGTGCGGGTCCGTGCTTGACCCAGTTGAGCCGCGCCACGATGCGACGTCCGATGCGGATCGCGTCGACTTCGTCGACGGCGAAGTAGTCAGCTAAACCCGATATGCGGGCGTGCATTTCGGCACCGCCGAGGGACTCGTCGTCGGACTCCTCACCGGTGGCCATCTTCACCAGCGGCGGGCCGGCCAGGAACACCTTCGAACGTTCCTTGATCATCACCACGTGGTCGGACATGCCGGGGATGTAGGCGCCACCCGCGGTCGAATTGCCGAACACCAGCGCGATGGTCGGGATCCCTGCCGCCGAGAGCCGGGTCAGGTCGCGGAACATCTGCCCACCGGGGACGAAGATTTCCTTCTGAGTGGGCAGATCGGCTCCCCCGGATTCCACCAGGGAGATGACGGGAAGCCGATTCTGGAAGGCGATCTGGTTGGCTCGCAGTATTTTTCGCAGCGTCCACGGATTGCTGGTGCCGCCTTTGACCGTCGGGTCGTTGGCGACGATCAAGCATTCCACGCCGCACACCGAACCGATCCCGGTGACTGTGCTGGCGCCGACCTTGAACGCGCTGCCCCAGGCCGCCAGCGGGCTCAGCTCGAGAAACGGGGAGTCCGCGTCCACGAGCAACTCGATGCGCTCCCGGGCGGTCAGCTTGCCGCGCGCGTGGTGACGTTCGACGTACTTGGGGCCGCCGCCGGCAAGTGCGTTGGCGAGTTCCGCGTCGATCTCGTCGAGCCGTGAGGTCGCTGCCGCCGCCGCTTCGGTGAATGCCGGACCGTTCGGGTCGAGCGTGGACTGCAGCACGGTCATGACCACCGCCGACGATGCAGAGCGGAGCGATGAGGAGGATGCGGTGCAATCATGATTGATACCCCAGGGTTTTAGCGGCCAATGCGGTGAGGATCTCGGTGGTTCCGCCACCGATGCCCAAGATCCGCATATCCCGGTATTGGCGTTCGACTTCGGATTCGGCCATGTAACCCATGCCGCCGAATAGCTGGACGGCTTGGTTGGCAACCCACTCGCCGGCTTCGACGGCGGTGTTCTTGGCGAAACACACCTCCGCGATCAGATCGGTGTCGCCGGCGAGCTGACGTTCCACCACGTTGTGCGAATAGACCCGCGCAACGTCGATGCGTCGGGCCATCTCGGCTAGCGTGTTCTGTACCGACTGACGGGATATCAGTGGGCGGCCGAAGGTCTCGCGGTCGCGGCACCATTGCACCGTCAGATCCAAGCACCGCTGTGCGCTCGAATATGCCTGCGCGGCAAGGCCGATGCGCTCGGCAACGAATGCCTGCGCTATCTGGGCGAATCCGCTGTTCTCGGCGCCGACGAGATTGGCTGCCGGCACGCGCACGTCCACGTAACTCAATTCGGCGGTGTCCGACGACCGCCAGCCCATCTTGTCGAGCTTCCGACTGACCTCGAAGCCCGGCGTGCCCTTTTCGACCAACAGCAGCGAAACGCCCGCGGCGCCAGGACCACCGGTATGCACCGCAGTAACGACATAATCGGCGCGCACGCCGGAGGTGATATAGGTCTTGGCGCCGTTGACGATGTAGTGATCACCGTCCAAGACCGCCGCGGTTCGCAGGTGCCCGACATCAGAACCGCCGCCGGGTTCGGTGATGGCCAGCGCGCCGATCTTGTCGCCGGCCAGCGTCGGCCGGACAAATGTGTCGATCAGCCGCGCATCGCCGGACGCAATCATGTGCGGCACCGCGATACCGCAAGTGAACAGGGACGCGAAGACGCCTCCCGGTGCCCCGGCCTGATGCATCTCTTCGCAGATGAGGACCGCGTCGGCACCGTCGCCGCCACCGCCGCCGACCGATTCGGGAAAGCCCGCGCCGAGCAACCCGGCCGCTCCGGCGCGCCGGTGCAAGTCACGCGGCAAGTCCCCGGTGCGCTCCCATTCGTCGACGTTGGGCAGGATCTCGCGTTCGGCGAACGAGCGCACCGTTTTTCGCAGCTGTTCGCGCTCTGGCGTGGTCCAGACGTTCATGACAGCAGCCTTTCCGGGATGTCGACGTAGCGGCTGCGCAGCCATTCGCCCAGACCCTTGGCCTGCGGATCGAATCGTGCCTGGTAGGCAACGCCCTGGCCGAGGATGCCGTCGATGACGAAGTTGACTGCCCGCAGGTTGGGCAGCACGTGGCGGCTGACGTCGAAGTCGGCCGCCTCTGGCAGCAACTCTTTGAGCAGCTCAACGGTCAATGTGTTGGCCAGCCAGCTCCATTGCTCGTCGGTGCGAACCCAGACCCCGACGTTGGCCGATCCGCCCTTGTCGCCGCTGCGCGCGCCGGCGATCCGGCCCAGCGGCACCCGCCGGGTCGGTCCCACCGGTAGCGGCTCCGGCAGCGGCGCGGGCTCGGCAGGTGCTAACTCCAAAGTATCCGTGGCGCAAGCGATCGCGCTGCGGCTGCCGTCGGCCTGTACCGCGGTGTGCGGGACCAGGTTCGCATCGACGTAGCCCGCAGTGAACACGCCGTAGACCTGACCTTCGCTCGGCGGGGCGGTGACGTGAAAGCCCGGATAACTTGCGAGCGCTAATTCCACCGCGGCCGAGGAGAATTGACGTCCGACGTTGGCGGGGTCGGGGTCGCGGACGACACAGCGCAGCAGAGCGCTGGCCGATTCTTCGGTGTCGGCGTCGCGGTGATCGGTACGGGCCAGAGACCACTGCAGCTCGGCGGGCTTGACGGTGAGCCCGGCCTCGAGCTGCCTGCGCACCAAGTCGGCCTTGGCCTCGATGTCCAGGCCGGTCAATACAAATGTCATGGCATTGCGGAATCCACCGATGCTGTTCAGCGACACCTTCAGCGTCGGCGGCGGCGGTTCGCCGACCACACCGCTGATGCGGACCCGGTCGCAACCGTCCTCCGACAGCTCCACGGAGTCCATCCGGGCCGTGACATCCGGGTTGGCATAGCGGGCGCCGGTGATTTCGTAGAGCAGCTGAGCGGTGACGGTGTCGACGCTGACCAGTCCGCCGGTGCCGGGGTGCTTGGTGATCACCGACGAGCCGTCGGCATTGACCTCGGCCAGTGGGAAGCCCGCATGGACGAGGCCAGGGATCGCTGGAATTTCCCTGAAGAACGAGTAGTTGCCGCCGCTCGCCTGAATGCCGCATTCGATAACGTGGCCTGCGACAACGGCGCCGGCGAGTTCGTTGTAGTCGGTGCGGCCCCAGCCGAAATGCGCGGCCGCTGCCCCGACGATCACCGATGCGTCGGTGACCCGGCCGGTGACGACGATGTCGGCGCCGTCGTTGAGGCAGTCGACGATCCCCCATGCGCCCAGGTAGGCGTTGGCCGTCAGCGGCGTTCCGAGTCCCAATTCCGCCGCACGCGGCTGCAGGTCGTCGCCTTCGACGTGGGAGATCCGGACCGGAATGCCCAGGCGTTCGGCCAAGGCGCGTACCGCGTCGGCGAGCCCGGCCGGGTTCAGGCCGCCGGCATTGGTGACGATGCGCACCCCGCGCTCGCTCGCCTCGCCCAGGCAGTCCTCGAGCTGGGTCAAAAAAGTCTTGGCGTAGCCGCGCTCGGGGTGCTTCATCCGGTCGCGTCCGAGGATCAGCATGGTCAATTCAGCCAGGTAGTCGCCGGTGAGGTAGTCCAATTCACCGCCGGTGAGCATCTCGCGCATGGCCGATAGCCGATCGCCGTAGAAACCCGAGCAGTTCCCGATCCGGACAGCCCCAGCGGACGCCATGTGCATCCCCCCTTCGGGAATCACCGCGAGCACACCCAACCAACCGGTAGGTTAGTGCTAAGCGGCGGTGTCACGTCAAGGGGTCTAGGGCGGACAGCGCGCCGAGCGTAAGGCCACGGTGAAATATCGAACGGAATCTCGCCGTGACGTTACGCTGACGGCCCATTTTGGTGACCAGCAGGCCACCGACTATCCTTGACTGCAATCGTCGCCGTTCGGCCTACCGGGCCATGCCGTGCGACGCACCGACCCGAAACCCCAAATCGAGGAGTAAGGCCCGACCATGGCCACACCCAAGCGCAGGATGTCGCGCTCGAATACCCGAAGCCGGCGCGCGCAGTGGAAGGCCACGAAGACCGAGCTCGTCGGTGTGACGGTGGCAGGCCAGAAGCACAAAGTTCCCCGCAGGCTGCTCAAGGCGGCTCGCCTTGGTCTCATCGATCTCGACCGTCGTTAATCCGATTACCCGGTTCTGGGAAATCATAATTACTTTGCGGCGCGCCTCTCAGGCCGCTCTCAGGCGCTAGGACGAAACTAGTGGCCGTGCGGATACTTGTCGTCGACGACGATCGCGCGGTGCGCGAGTCGCTGCGCAGGTCGCTTTCATTCAACGGTTACTCGGTCGAGCTGGCCCATGACGGTGTCGAGGCGCTCAGCATGATTGCCAGCGACCGGCCCGATGCGCTCGTCCTGGATGTGATGATGCCACGGCTGGACGGCCTGGAGGTGTGCCGTCATCTCCGCAGCACCGGCGACGACCTGCCGATCCTGGTGCTCACCGCCCGCGACTCGGTCTCTGAGCGGGTCGCCGGCCTGGACGCCGGCGCCGATGACTACCTGCCGAAGCCGTTCGCTCTCGAAGAACTGTTGGCGCGGATGCGCGCGCTGCTGCGTCGCACCAAGCCCGATGACGACGCCGAATCGGTGCCCATGATGTTCTCTGACCTGGGCCTGGACCCGGTGACTCGGGAAGTCACCCGCGGGCAACGCCGGATCAGCCTGACCCGTACCGAATTCGCGTTGCTGGAAATGCTGATCGCGAATCCGCGGCGAGTCCTCACCCGCAGCCGCATCCTCGAGGAGGTGTGGGGATTCGACTTTCCCACCTCGGGTAATGCTCTTGAGGTGTACGTGGGGTATCTGCGCCGCAAAACCGAAGCCGATGGTGAGCCGCGGCTGATCCACACGGTGCGCGGAGTCGGTTACGTCCTTCGGGAGACGCCGCCTTGATGATCCGGGTCCAACGATGATCTGGTTCCACCGGCGTCGGCGCGCACCGCTGCGAGCTCCGAGTTCGTTGTCCCTGCGGTGGCGGGTAATGCTGCTGGCGATGTCGATGGTGGCGATGGTCGTGGTCTTGATGTCGTTCGCTGTCTACGCGGTGATTTCGGCGGCGCTCTACAGCGATATCGACAACCAATTGCAGAGCCGCGCGCAGCTGCTCATCGCCAGTGGGTCGCTGGCCGCCGATCCCGGAAAGGCCATCGAGGGCACCGCCTATTCGGATGTCAACGCGATGCTGGTGAACCCGGGCCACTCGATCTACACCGCCCAGCAACCCGGCCAGACGCTGCCGGTCGGATCGGCTGAGAAGGCCGTCATCCGCGGCGAATTGTTCATGTCGCGGCGCACCGCGTCGGATCAACGAATCCTTGCCATTCACCTGACCAACGGCAGTTCGCTGCTGATCTCCAAGAGTCTGAAGCCCACCGAAGCGGTGATGACCAAACTGCGTTGGGTGCTGCTGATGGTCGGTGGCATCGGTGTCGCGGTCGCCGCGGTGGCCGGAGGGATGGTCACCCGGGCCGGGCTGCGTCCGGTGGGTCGGCTGACCGAAGCGGCCGAGCGGGTGGCGCGTACCAACGACCTGCGGCCCATCCCGGTGTTCGGCAGTGACGAATTGGCGAGGCTCACTGAGGCATTCAACTTGATGCTGCGGGCGCTGGCCGAGTCTCGGGAACGGCAGGCGCGGCTGGTCACCGACGCCGGACATGAATTGCGTACCCCGCTGACGTCGCTGCGCACCAACGTTGAATTGCTGATGGCGTCGATGGAACCCGGAGCGCCGCGGCTACCGGAGCAGGAGATGGTCGACCTGCGTGCCGATGTGCTCGCCCAGATCGAGGAATTGTCGACGCTGGTAGGCGATTTGGTAGACCTCACCAGGGACGACGCCGGCCAGGTTGTGCATGAGCCAGTTGATATGTCTGAGGTCGTTGAGCGCAGCCTGGAGCGAGTCAGGCGGCGGCGCAACGATATTCATTTCGACATCGAGGTGATTCCCTGGCAGGTATACGGCGACGCCACCGGGCTCTCCCGCGCGGCGCTGAACCTGATGGACAACGCGGCCAAGTGGAGCCCGCCCGGCGGCCATGTCGGCGTGCGGATGAGGCAACTCGACCCGTCGCACGCTGAGCTGGTGGTTTCCGACCGTGGCCCGGGGATTCCGCTGCACGAGCGCCGTCTGGTGTTCGAACGGTTCTACCGATCGACGACGGCGCGGGCACTGCCAGGTTCGGGACTGGGCCTGGCGATCGTCAAACAGGTGGTGCTCAACCACGGTGGGCTGCTTCGCGTTGAAGACACCGTTCCGGGAGGTCAGCCGCCGGGAACGTCGATGTACGTCCTGCTTCCCGGCCGGCCCATGCCGATGGGGACGTATTCGTCGGCGCCCGACACCGAGGCTATGGAGAATTTCAAGACCTCCAAGACCTCCAAAGCAGAACCCAAGACCGACTCTGCCGCTAAGTTGGCAGGAAACGGCGCGAACTCTCGGGATAAGACGAACGTTATCTCAGTGGACTCTCAGTCCGCGCGGGCAAGGTAGCTCTGCAGTTACTGTTGGAAATCGACGCCGATCGAGCCAACACACGCCGAAATAGAGGAAGAACGACGTAGCGACATGACGAATCACCCGAGTTATTCGCCACCGCCGCAGCAGCCGGGATACACCGCGCCTAATCAGCCTGTGCCCCCCGCCTATGCCCAGGGGCAGCAGCACCCATACAACCAACAGTTCGACTGGCGCTATCGCCAGTCGCAGCCAGGGCAGGCGCCGTACCGTCAGCCCTACGAGCCGTTCAGTGGCACCGGGGCGGGTCCGATACCCGGGGGCACCGCGCAGGGTCGGATACCGGTCGGAACCGGGCCCGGTCCGATACCGGGGGGAGCCGGGGCGGGTCCGGTGCCCGGGATGCTTCCGCCGATGCCTCCCCCGCCAGGTCCGGCACGCCAAAGACGTCCTCGCGCAGGTGCGTTGGCCGTGGGCGCGCTGGCGATTGCGGTGGTATCGGCCGGTATCGGCGGTGCCGCGGCAACTGTCGTCGAGCTGGGCATGCACGCCTCTGGCGGCGACGGCGGCGGGCTCCTTGCGGGAGCGGCTCCCAGCGTCCCGGCCGCGAACATGCCGACCGGCAGCGTCGAACAGGTCGCCGCCAAGGTGGTGCCCAGTGTGGTCATGCTCGAGACGGATCTGGGTCATCAGTCCGAGGAGGGCTCCGGCATCATCCTGTCCGCCGACGGGCTGGTTCTGACCAACAACCACGTCATCGCGACCGCGGCGCCCGCCTCGGGTAAACCGCCTGCCGGCGGTGGCGGTGGTAGTAACCCCCCTGCCAGCGGTGGAAATAACCCGGCCCCGAAGACAACAGTGACCTTCTCCGATGGCCGTACCGCAACGTTCACTGTGGTCGGCGCCGATCCCACGAGCGATATCGCCGTGATTCGGGTGCAGGGCGTTTCCGGGCTCACCCCCATTTCCATGGGCTCCTCGTCGGACCTGCGTGTCGGCCAGTCGGTGGTGGCGATCGGGTCACCGCTGGGTCTGGCGGGCACCGTGACCACTGGAATCGTCAGCAGTCTGAACCGACCGGTGTCCACGACCGGCGAGGCGGGCAACCAGAACACGGTGCTGGACGCGATTCAGACCGATGCCGCTATCAACCCGGGTAACTCCGGTGGAGCGCTGGTCAACATGAGCGGTCAGCTGGTCGGCGTCAACTCGGCGATCGCCACCCTGGGTGCTGATTCGCCCGATGCCCAGAGCGGTTCGATCGGCCTCGGCTTTGCGATTCCGGTTGACCAAGCCAAGCGCATCGCTGATGAGTTGATTGCTACCGGCAAGGCGTCGCATGCCTCGCTGGGCATACAGGTGACCAGCGACAAGGGCACCCCGGGCGCCAAGGTCGTCGACGTCGTGCAGGGCGGTGCCGCCGCGAATGCCGGAGTGCCTAAGAATGTGGTCGTCACCAAGGTCGACGACCGCCCGATCAGCAGTGCCGACGCACTCGTTGCCGCCGTCCGGTCCAAAGCGCCCGGCGACAAGGTGTCGCTGACCTTCCAGGACCCCGGTGGCGGCAGCCGCACCGTGCAGGTCACCCTCGGCAAGGCGGAGCAGTGATGAGAGTCGAAGAGCCGTTGTCGGAGCTCGGATATACGGTTGCACCCATGGAAAAGGGTGCCGGGTTGGTAGTCGGCCGGGCGCTGGTCGTCGTCGTCGACGACCGCACCGCCCATGGGGACGAGGACCACAGTGGGCCACTGGTCACCGAGCTGCTCACCGAGGCGGGGTTCGTCGTCGACGGCGTGGTGGCGGTCGCGGCTGATGAGGTCGAGATCCGCAACGCGCTGAACACCGCGGTGATCGGTGGCGTGGACCTGGTGGTCTCCGTGGGCGGGACCGGCGTCACGCCTCGCGATGTCACACCGGAAGCCACCCGCGACATTCTGGATCGGGAAATCCTCGGGATCGCCGAAGCCATCCGTGCCTCGGGACTTTCCGCAGGAATCACCGACGCAGGATTGTCGCGCGGTCTCGCCGGTGTATCCGGTAGCACGTTGGTAGTCAACCTGGCCGGCTCCCGTTACGCGGTGCGCGACGGAATGGCGACGCTGAATCCACTCGCAGCCCAGATCATCGGGCAACTGTCGAGCCTGGAGATCTGAATCTGAACTGGGGCCGGACCGTTCCACCGATCTAGGATCACTATGATTCTGCGTCGGCGCGGGGTCCATAGTCGGGCGGGGGGGTCGTCGATCCACCGTGTTTGCCAGACGCGGATCCGTTGGTCTCGGCGAGTAGGTCGCGGATTTCGCTAAGCAGGACGATTTGGGCGTCGTCGGCCTGCTCGACCTCACCGCGCTTGCGCAGCGTGTTGTACGGCAGCACGACCAGGAAGTACACCACGAACGCAACCAGGAAAAAGCTGATCGCGGCCGACAGCAGGACGTTGAAGTCGATGGTCTGACCACCGCCGATGTTGATCTTCAAGACGCTGACATCGGAGTGCTGGTTGACACCGACCCGGTTGATCAACGGCGTGATGATGCTTTCGGTGAACTTGGTGACCAACGCCGTGAACGCCGTGCCGATGACCACGGCGGTCGACAGGTCGACGATATTGCCCCGCGAGAGAAACTCTTTGAATCCTTTGAACATAGGGATGTCCTTTCTGCGCCTATCTGCCTTGCCTAGCCCTGGTACGCGGATGGAGATCGATTGAGAAAACGGACGGAGTTTGCTGCAGATCACGTGTCGAGCCACGGTCAGGTACTCAGTGCAGGGTGAGGGTTACCGCCTGACCCAGCGC
>Ga0116129_1000931_pt1 | contig 16907 bp, 14 predicted proteins | sample June2015DPH_17_2_FD_89732 | JGI IMG/M metagenome (GOLD analysis project Ga0116129, IMG submission 89732) | Peatland microbial communities from SPRUCE experiment site at the Marcell Experimental Forest, Minnesota, USA - June2015DPH_17_10 | ecosystem: Environmental > Terrestrial > Soil > Wetlands...
CGATGACCTCCGAGAATAGATCAAGCTGGTTGCTGTAGTCTGGGATGACCCTGCTCGTCATCCACCGCTTTGCAGTCCGGAACGGAGGGGCCATCAGTCAGCCGTCGTTGTTACCAATCACGGGGTAGCTTAAATATCCGGTATAGGTTTTCAAGGGCTCAGATCCGCCGTTGTGGGTGCTCCTTTGTGAGATGAAACGCGAGGGGGGCGGTAACCAGGGACGACAGTGGGAATTGGAGAGTTTAATGTTGAAATAAAATTACATCGGGCCTCGCCGAGGCGTGGCTATTGCTAATTAGCTTGACCCATAATCTAGTCGGTAAAAAGCCGGGCACTTGAACATGCCCGGCCATTTTCTTAACGGGCGGGGGCCACTTGTTTAAGCGGCCTTGTGCCAATCAGCTTTTTTGTCCGGGAGTTCGCGCAAGTTGTCGCTCTTAGTGGGAAGCTCTATAGTGGGTATACTGGCAGCGGCAGTTCCAATCGTCAGAGCAGCCTTAATCATCTGATCGATGCGCTCATTATTCAACTCGTTTCCGAGATAGATTTCGCGACTGAATGGCGGAGTAATTGGAAACTCTCTGAACAACAGAGTTGCTTCGAAACGCACGTAGTACTGCTTGTTGAAAAAGCCCTCGTGCCGGATGTGTCTTTCGGGTTCATCTTTCCAGCGAAGGTCTTTGAAAAATTGCGTTAGATCTTCATACCGCGTCTTGTCGATAGTTGCGGTGATCAACAATTCTTGTTTGGATTCAAGCGCCTGAACTTTGCTCTCGGCCAACTCTTGCTTGCGCTGGGCACCAAGACTTTCGCGAGCACAGGCGATCTCAATTTCTGCAACTCTCGCCTTAACGGCAAGATCCTGCTGCTCCTTGACAGCCTCCAACGATTTCTCAGAAAGCGCCCGTTGAAGATTCAGATCGTTGCATTTATTAGTCATCCAGAGGTGATTTAAAATACCTCCGATTGTCACCGAGCCGAGAATCTCGGCGATGAGTTTAGGGTCCATAAGCGAAACCTCCCTGAAATGCCGTAAGCCTGCTACTCAATCAGATTCACTCGGCGACAGACGGTTACAAGTATTTTTTATTACAAGAACTTCATCCATAAATCTCACTAATAGGCCTATAGGCGCTCTTAGCAGCTGGCTTGTACAGACGTGCATTCGCTCCCGGCTTATGTCCTTCGGGGTTTGCGAATGCGAAGATCCTCCAGCATTCGCTGTCTGAGTGCAGTCATCGGTGAAACCTCCACCGATCACGAGATCACAGTGATTTAACATAATGCAGATTCACGAGGTCGGCCAAAATAGCCGAATCTTTGGCCAGCTCACGCATAATTTAACGTAAGATATCTTATGCGACTTTCCGATCCGTCGTGCGTGGCCCGACCTTTGTACGAATCGCGCGTAAATTCAGACAAAGCAGTGAGCGGCGCACATGCCTACCGGCAAGTTGGTTGGCCAGCGTTTTGAAGCATGACGCCCTAGTTGGAATCGTCCGCGTGGCGTCACGATTCCGAGGGGCGCGCGATCCGCGTTCGGGGTTAAGGCATTCAACGGTTTTGGTGGGAGGCGATTGCTGATCGGCTGTCCAGACTCGTGACCGGTTGGATCTCGGAATTATGTCCGGAGCGTGGCGGCGATTCTGCGCTAAAAAAGCTATTGCGGCGCGGGGGACTCTGCCGCTGCCACCACTGCCACTCCGGCATTCTCAAGCGCTGCTGCGAAATGCTTCCTCTCGCTCAGCACCTCATCGAGATCTGACCCCGAATATTCAGCGCAGTATTGATAGGCGGTCAGGCGCAGCGGTTCGGCCGCCGCGGCTTTCACCTCCTCGGCATTTTTGGGAACATGCACCGGCAAATCCCATCGCGGCCCGATTGTGCTCCACTCATTGCCGCTCCGTGCGATGAGCTGGCAGGAATGCTCCCTGACTCGAATGCCCAGGATGTTCAGCCTGTAATCGATAAAACGCCCGGCAGTGTCCGAGTCTCTCACGGCCACGATTGTCTCACTTTCCGGCAGATCAACTCTTGCCTAATCCCCTTGCGCTTATGAATTAAGAGTGAGCACCGTCTCCCCGCGACCGACTCCAGGGCACATAGATTGTCGGTCACAGTCTTCGTCCCGCACGCCTCGTTCCTCCTTCAACCCCGAAGGTCCACGAGTATTTTCTCCTTTGAAGGGCAACGGCACTCCGCGTGCTACGCGCATTGTGAGAGATCGCGCCGGGTGGCGGGATCGGCCGCCGCCAAGCGCGGATGCGCACGGTGTCAAGGAATGGTGGTAAATCTGTAAGGGAACGAAGTTTAAAGAAAGGCAACGCCCAACATTTCTCTGCCGCGCCGAAGGCGCCACAGAAGGCAGAGGTCTTTAAGGCGCGAGTTATGGACCAGAACGACACGCCAGAATTTCTGGTCACCGCGCTCGGGGCTTCCGCAGGCGGGCTTGAGCCCCTCGAAACATTCTTTAAGCACATGCCGGCAGACGCCGGGATCGCTTTTGTCATCGTCCAGCACCTTGCTCCCGACCACCCGACCGCCCTTCCGCAATTACTGGGAAGACATACCGGCATGCCCGTCGAGCAGGCCGCGGATAATACGCCGGTGATTCCGAACCGCGTCTATGTCATCCCGCCCAACGCCACCCTGACAATCGAGAAAGGCACGTTGCGCGTCGCGCCGCCCGCTGAGGCTCGCGGTTCACGCACGCCCATTGACGGTTTTTTCAGCTCCCTGGCGGAAGACCGCGGCGAACACGCCGTTTGCATCATGCTCTCGGGCACCGGCACTGATGGCACGCTTGGCCTCCGGGCGATCAAGGAATATGGCGGAATGGCCATGGCCCAGACGCTCGACTCCGCCAAATACGACGCCATACTCCGGAGCGCGATATCAACGGGCCTGGTGGATCATGTGCTGCCCGTGGAAGAAATGCCGGCGAAAATCCTCGATTACGCCGCGCACCTGGTGTCTGCTAACGGCAACGGCTCGGTCGATAGCGTCCGCGCACAAATCGCCGCCAACATGGGGAAAGTGCATGCCCTTCTCCGGCGCCGCGCCGGACATGATTTCAGCGAGTACAAGGAGAACACGATCGCGCGGCGCCTGGAGCGCCGCATGAAGGCCTTGCAGATAGAAACGGTTGAGCAGTATATCCAGACCCTGGAGCGACAACCGGACGAAACGGACCGGCTTTTCAATGACCTGCTGATCGGCGTAACCCAGTTCTTTCGCAACGCCGACGCCTTCGCAGCGCTTCAGGCCGAGGTCATTCCGAAGCTGTTTGAAGGCAAGGACCGGGGCGACCAGGTTCGCGCCTGCGTGATGGGCTGCGCAACCGGAGAGGAGGCTTATTCGATCGCCATACTGCTCTCCGAGCATGCGGCCACGCTGGATAACGCCCCGAAGATCCAGGTTTTCGCCACCGACATCGACGAAGCTTCGCTTTCGACGGCCCGCAAAGGCCGCTACCCGGAAAGTATCGGCGAGCATGTGTCGCCTGAACGTCTGGCGCGATTCTTCGAGAGGCAAGATGGCGCCTGGCAGGTCAATCGAGAGCTGCGCGAGATTGTCCTCTTCTCAAGCCATAGTTTCATCAAGGACCCCCCTTTTTCGCGCCTCGACCTGATTTCCTGCCGTAACGTCATGATCTATCTCGGGCAGGATTTGCAGCGCAGGCTCATCCCGCTGTTCCATTACGCCCTGCGTCCCGGCGGGTATTTGTTCCTCGGCCCCTCGGAGAGCGCGGCCTCCCACCGGGAGCTGTTCGAGACAGTCGAAAAGAAGCACCGGATTTTCCAGCGCAAGGAAACGCTGCCCCGCCCGGCGGTGATCTTTCCAACCGCGGAGGCCAGCCGCCCGAAGAGGTCCGGCGAGAGGCGGCTGCCCGAAGCGGAGGAGCGGGAGCTCCCGAAGCGGCTGGAGCGTATCATTCTGCAGCGATACCGGCCGGCCTGCATCGCGGTCAAGGAAAACGGAGATGCCGTCTATTTCTCCGGACGGCTAAGCCGCTACGCCGAACAGCCGACCGGCACCCCGGAGATCAACATCGTGAACATGGCCCGCGAAGGCCTGCGCCTCCCCCTGCGCACGGCGCTCCACAGGGCCGTGACCACCCAGGAGCGCGTCGTACAGAAGCAGATCGCCGTTCAAACGGACGATGGATTCACCCACGTCGATCTCACGGTGGAGCCGATCCCGGAATTCCACGCCGCGAACCTCTACATGGTCGTGCTGGAGGACGCGGTCTCAACCGCCCCCCAACCGCAGGCAGCCACCGGCGCCGATACCTCTTCCGAAGAAACGATCCGGCACCTCGAAGATGAACTCCGGTCCGCCCAGGAGCATGCGCAGGCGATGTTCGAGGAGCTCGAAAGCTCGAATGAAGAACTGAAATCCGCCAATGAGGAGTATCAGTCTACAAACGAAGAGCTGGAAACGTCCAAAGAGGAGCTTGAGTCGTTCAACGAAGAGCTGCAAACCGTCAATACCGAAATCGGCCGAAAGTCCGCCGAACTCGATCACGCGAACAGCGATTTGCAAAATCTGCTCAATAGCACCGAAATCGCTACGATCTTTCTGGATGGCGAATTGCGGATCAAGTCCTTCACGCCCGCGGCAGGCGCCGTATTCCGGCTCATTGCCAGCGACGTGGGCCGGCCGATCACCGATCTTGCGGCCCAGTTTACGGACCCCGGTCTGGTGTCGGACATCCAGGAAACGCTCAGAACACTTAAAGGCCGGGAGCGGCCCCTCGCTGGAACCGGCGGACGGCATTATCATCTGCGCGTCCTGCCCTATCGTACGGTCAAGAACGTCATTGACGGCGTAGTCCTGACCTTCGCCGATGTGACGGAGACGAAACAGGCCACGCTGCTCGTCGAAGACGCAAAAACCTACGCCGAGAACACTGTCGATACCGTTCGCGTCCCCCTGCTGGTGCTAGACGCCGGATTGCTGGTGAGGTCGGCGAATGCAGCCTTCTACGAAGATTTCGGGGTGACACCCACTGAAACACTGAATATTCCACTGTATAAGCTCGGCGGCGGGCAGTGGAACATTCCTGAACTTTCGCGGCTGCTGGGCGAAGTGACATCCGCAAACAAAAATGTAGAGGCCTTTGAGGCCGAAATTGACTTCCCCGCGATCGGCCGCAAAATCATGGTGCTCGATGCCCGCCAGATCCGGCAAAACAGGGACAGCGAGCCATTGATCTTGCTGGCGATTGAGGACATCACCGGCCGCAAGCACGCCGACGAAGAGCATCGCGCCGGCGAAGCGCGTTATCGGGCCTTGTTTGATTCGTGCCCGGTCGCGATCTATGCCTGCGAGGCCTCGGGGGAGATCAGGGAATTCAATTCCCGCGCCGCGGAACTGTGGGGCCGCGAGCCGAAGCGAGGCGACACGGACGAGCGCTTCTGCGGCTCCTACAAAATGCATCGGCCAGACGGCTCTTTCATGCCACACGACCAATGTCCGATGGCCGAGGTGCTGGCGGGCACGATGCCGGACGCGCGCGACATGGAAGTTCAGATCGAGCGGCCCGACGGATCCTGGGTCAGCGTCATTGTCAATATTCGCGCGCTGAGGAACGAACGGGGAGAGATCACCGGAGCGATTAATTGTTTCGTGGACGTCACCGAGCGCAAGCGGGCGGACGAAGAACTGCGCCGCCTTAACGCGGATCTACAGCAGTTCTCGTACGCGGCCTCTCACGACCTCCAGGAGCCGCTGCGCATGGTGATGAGCTACACGCAGCTCCTCGCAAGAGAATACAAAGGCAGGCTCGATGGTAACGCCGACCTTTTCATCGCCAACGCGGTGGACGGAGCCGAGCGCATGGAAGCCTTGCTGAGGGACCTCCGCGAATATTGGTCAGTGAACGAACAGAGAGCGGAAAACCTTGTTCCGGTCGACTGCAACCGCGTTCTGAAGAAGGCCCTCGTCTACCTGGAAATGCCCATAGGCGAGAGCGGCGCAGTGGTCACTCACGATCCCCTGCCCACCGTGGCGGCCGAGGAGCTTCCCTTGACGCTGCTGTTCCAAAACCTCCTCAGCAATGCAATCAAGTACCGCAAGCAGGATCAACCGCCGCTCATCCACATCTCCGCCGCGCGCAACGCCGGAGCATGGATTTTTTCCGTGACGGACAACGGTATCGGCATCAATACCGAATACCTGGAAACCATCTTCGCTCCCTTCAAACGCCTTCATGGCCGGGAGTATCCGGGCACCGGCCTCGGATTGGCAATGTGCGCGAAAATCGTGGAACGGTATCTGGGCCGGATTTGGGCCGAATCGACTTCAGGGCAGGGAGCGGCGTTCCACTTTACGCTGCCGGCCAAAGGCGGCGACGAATGAACCCCGCTAACATCGTGCTGATCGAAGACAATCCCGGCGATGTATTCCTGTTCGAAATGGCGCTGAAGGAGAACGGCATCGCCTGCGAGCTGACGCGGTTCAATAATGGGGTTGAGGCGCTACTTGCGCTCTGCGCGCCGGAGGCGGCCAATGCCTTCGTGCCCGACGCCATTCTTCTCGACCTCAACACGCCGCGGAGCGACGGCTTCCAGGTGCTTATCAAGCTCAAGCAGTTCCCGCGCCTGTCTCAAGTGCCGCTGGCAGTCATCACGTCCTCCCAAGCGAGCAGCGACAGGCACCGCGCCGCGCTCCAGGACGTCCGCTTCATTCAGAAGCCGGCGCGTCTGGAGGAGTTCCTCACCACCGTAGGATTGGCGGTCAGGGAGATGCTACAGGCCTGAGAGGTACCGAAAGGTGTGCTCTGCGGCATGGCTCAAAGGCCGGTGCACCCAACGTCGACGCAGGGAGCCCCATCAGGCTGCCGCTTGCGGCTTAGTTCAACAGATTTTATCAAGAGTCAGGATGCTCAGCGTCTCACGCGGCTTTCGAGGCATTGCCGCAGGGAGGCATACCTAAAACATCGCAGAGCCAAGCGTACAGCGCTTGAATCTCTTTCCCGACATCGTGGGTTTCCAATTGAGCCCAGTCGTCAATCCCTTTCGCGAAAGCGGCCCGGTTCGTGACGTAGTGAGGGCCAACCCAAGCGCCTAGTTTCGCCAATTTCTCCGACGTGTCTTTGTTAAGCCCTCTCGCCGAAACGGCATTTGGGATGACGTAAATTGGTTTCCGCAAAGCGCGAACGAGTGAAAGGGTTGTATCCAGTTCGTCAAGATCAATGCTTGAAGATCCGACTCGGCAGCCGGTCTCTTTTTCAGCAGTTGAAGGAGCGTCTTCCGTCCAAGGTTTCCGCTCGCTCCAGTCACAAGAATTGTGCTCATGATGTTGTCCTTTTGTTTTTCGATTCGGCAGAAAGAGCCCACGCCTTCAAAAGAGAGCGTGAACTCCTTCTGTGGGAAGCGAGGAGAGGCTTAAAACGCCAATCCCCCGTTCACGTAGAAGTTCTGGCCAGTGACCCAGCTCGTACGAGGGGAAAGCAAGAACACCGAAGCTTCTGCAATGTCCGATGGCAATCCGAGCCGACCGAGCGGAACTTGAGCAGCAGCAGCTTCAGGAGGTGCACCCATCGCCGCCATAAGCTGGTTGCGAATGATGTCTCCTCCTGGGGTCTCGACTCCGCCAGGGGTGACAGTATTTACACGAATCTTGTGCGCGGCCCCAAGTTCCTTCGCAAGCGCCTTGGTGTAGTAGTTCAAGCCAGCTTTGCTTGCCCCGTAGTGCACAAGAGGACCTCCCCCTGGCAGTTCGCTGCCTGAGGAGATCATGAGGATCACTGCCTCCTTCGCTTCTTTCAGCGTCGGTAACGCTGCGTTTGTAATGCGGACGACCGATAGCAGATTTGACGCGATTGTTTCTTGCCAATCCGCATCGGTGATGGCTTCGGAGTTCGGCAATACCAACTTCGCGGCGGCGGCATTGTTGACGAGGATGTCCAGTCCGCCAAGAGCCTTGATTGCCTCTTCGACAATCTTCTTGCAGCCTTCGGGAGTCCGGATATCGCCCTTGATAAAGGTTGCACCTGCAGGCGTCTGTTCATGACGGTTGCGCGCTGCGACGGCGACCTTCGCGCCCGCGTCGAGAAGACGCTGGGCGATTGCGGCTCCGATTCCGCGGGAGCCTCCCGTTACGAGAGCGCGGCGGCCCGCGAATTCCTTGGACAAGTCTAGTGCGTATTTACTCATTGTTGGTTCTCCATGTTGGTTAGTGAAAAAGGTCCTGATTATTTACCTATCGGTACAGATTTATTTCTGACGTTTCCGGATTCAAAAGATTTGCGGTGTTCGTCATGTTTTCAGTGATTGCAGCGACTGGAAATGGACGAAGCGGCAGGGTTAACGGTCGTTCGTTTTGTGTTACTTACCAATGGGTATATAATTACGCCTAGCGATATACCGTTTCGACCTTACTCCGCCTTAAGAGCTTTTGGCGGGGGTCCGGATCTAACGAACTGGACTAATTTCTTATCGCATGGTACAAATTTATCCAGCAGCATGATCAATGTCAACAGCTTTTCGTATCGATCAGTAAGAAATCCGGTAACTGCTTGATGCCCAAGAAGAAAAAGCAGTCTCACAAATCGCCCGGCAGACCCCGGGAGTTCGACGAACAAGAGGCCCTTGATGCTGCCACCCGCGTATTCGCGGATAAAGGGTACGAGAGCGCTTCATTGTCCGAACTCACTGAAGCAATGGGGATTAATCGCGTCAGCATGTATTCCGCGTTTGGGAATAAGGAAGCCATGTTCCGGAAGGCGATGGAGCGTTACTCCACGATCCAAGCGCAGTATGTAGCGGGTTGGCTCGCTGCGCCTACGGCTCGAGAAGCAGTGGAATCCCTTCTTCGAAACCTCATCACGGGACCAAACGGGCCCGGAACATGTTTCATAACCCAACCGCCGCTGACCGCCGAGGACACGACCGAGGAAACCCGACGCTTCGTCGCACTTAAGCGCTCGGAGATAGAGCGAGCGATCGAGCGCCGACTTGAGCAGGCCATTCGGGACAAAGAGATACCGCGCACCTCCTCGGCGGGGGATCTTGCCCGCTATTACGCCCTGTTCATCCAGGGGATGGCGCTACAAGTCCAACACGGAGCAACGAAGAGCCAACTAATGCGCGCGGTCGATGTTGCGATGGTGGCGTTTCCGGCGTAGGCGCACCGCTTTAGAAGAGGATTCAGAATGCCGCAGGCCATGCGGACATGGCGACTTCAATCACGCTTTCGAGTTGTTCTTTGGTGCCACCGTGCTGAGCCTGAAGTGCCATCCCTTGGATGACTACTGAATAAAAACGAGCGAGCTGTTCAGCGGAGACATTACGTGAAAGCTTTCCTGACTCGATGGACTGTTCAAAAAGTCCGCGTAGCATTCGTTCGATTCCAGAACGTTTGTGCGCCATGAAACTCCGTGTTTCTTCGGAAGCATTCGCGACCTCAAATGGACCCTGTGTGACGAAGCAAACACCAGGGCCATCTGGGCTCGTGAACATTCGAACACCTTCGTGGAGTAGCCTTTCGACAGCCTCTCGTGCGGTAGATGCTGATAAGCAGGACTTTACGCGATCTTCACTCGTGCAGCTGAAGCGGTTCATCGCTTTGACGAAGAGCGCCTCCTTATTGCCAAAGGTGGCATACATACTGACGCGATTAATCCCCATCGCTTCAGTGAGATCGGACAGCGAGGCGCCTTCAAATCCTTTATCGGCAAAGACACGCGTGGCCGCCTCAAGCGCAAGAGCCTCGTCGAAAGCACGAGGACGTCCCCGACCCTTCCCAGGGCACATTTTAGGTTCTGTTTCCAATGGCGAAGACACAGCTTACTCCGCGTTTTCTCTTACGACGGCGGCTCGTCGCTTTGAGTGCTGATAGTATCTTACCAGCTGGTAAGAAAGTGATCCACTAATTTGACATGATGCAAGCTAGTGGAAGGCTGCGTAGACTTCTAAGCGGGTTGCAGCTTTCTTCGGGACGAACGAAAAGCGGCGGCCTTCTTCGCTGGCTGTTTGCGAGACGGAACGAAGCGCAGTTCCAAGCGCTGTTCGAGGGCGGCAGCGATCCGCTGCAACATCGTCAGGGAATGCCCTTCGTAGTCTGCGTCTTCGAGTCGAGCAATGACGGGCTGCTTCGATCCAATCAGGGCTGCGAGTTGGCCCTGGGAGAGACCTGCCTTGGTGCGAGCATCGTAGATCATCTGGGCGACTTCGAAGTTGATCTTGGCTTGGACGATGCCTGCCTTAACCGATTCGTTGTTACCGGTAACCCGATCAAGAATTTTCAGTGCATCCTTCGTCTTCGCCATGCCTACATCCCCTCTTCTGAATACGAGTGCCCGGCCGGATCAGTCTCAAACGACTTTTTCCTCCGAATCGCTCGTTCGATGTCCGCCTTGGGCACCTTGTCCTCTTTCGTGAGCGCGTGTCCCAGAATCGCCAAATTCCTTCCGTGAAAGAAATAGAGAATTCTGATGTTCACGCGTCCCTTCCTTATCCGCAGTTCGTAGATGCCATCTCTCAAGATGTCCGCGAGCGCCCTTCTCAACTCGTGGCCAAATTCCGCAAGCCGCGCGATCGCGGCAACGCAACTTTCGTACGCTCGTTGATCAGTGCGACGAAGCTGTTTCAGCCAATCGAGCACCGGAACATGTTCTTCCTCCTGGTAGAAAACGACATCTATTCGAGGCATCACCTCACCCCCACATTATCACAATATTGGTATAGGCCCTAGCAGAATCGTGTCTCCTTTCCCAACTCCGCTTCGGACAGTTAAATCCTGTTGTACCGCAACGCCGCGCGGTGCCGTGTGCGTCGCACAAATCCGCCGTTGAGAGGAGACAGACCGTGTATCAACCGCCCGTATCGAAATTTGGCCATAAGATTGGTAAACCACTCGAATGTTATCAGCCACTTACGACCCTCTGCAAATCGCAAGCTGCTGCCGTGGGAACCTTGCCGTTCGTGTTTGGATCGCCGGTAGTCGCACGATGCATAGCGAGATCGAGGACGAATCGCACGCTCCTCTCCCCGCCTCCGTTTTCGATCGCTGTTACGACTTTTCCTGCTTTCGTTCCGGCTTCGCGCTCGCGCCTAAGCGCCGAGGTCGCCCGTTCCTCGTCCGCCGACGTCAGGTGATGCCAGAGAGCCTTGCGAACGATCCCTACGAATATCCGAACGGGATCGCCTTCGACCCGCGTGGCGCGAGCCGCGGCTGCGACGAAGTTTCTGAGATTCGCTTCACTGCGATTGAGCCAATTTGCAGCAGTCGCTTCCGCGTAGAGCACTTTCAACCGTGGGAGCCTTTTCAAGTCCTCGGGCTTGATATCCCGCAGGGACGGCCTTTCCGGGATCTTCCTTTCGTTTGCCTCGCAAACACCAGTTACGGGCCGCGAAGCGGCTCGCTGAGGCTGCGCCGCTTTCTGGTTTTTAGATCCGTAAGGAGTTCCTGGTATTTCTATTGGGGGTGCAGATTCGGTGCATTTTTCGGGGGTCGGGGGTGCAGATCGTCTCACGACACGCCTCCACGCGGGGTTGATTGGAACGTCATCCGGCGGTGTCATCGGATCGTTCGCGCCGGGCTCATAGATCTGCACCGGTTCGCCGTCGAAATCGGGATCGGCGAAGTGGTTTGTGGCACCCCTGAAATCGATCAGCGTGAAATAAAACTTTTTGGTGTCCTCATGGACGCGCGTGCCACGCCCAACAATCTGCTTAAATTCCGTCATCGAGCCGACGGGCCGGTCGAGAACGATAAGCCGGCATGTCTGGGCGTCAACGCCCGTCGAGAGCAGGCGCGAGGTGGTGACGAGCACGGGATATTTTGCTTCTGGGTCGATGAAGTTTCCGAGCTGGGCCTGTCCCTCCGCGTCGCTGCCCGTGATCCGCATCACGTAACGCTGATTTTTGTCGCAGAGGTCCTTGTTCTCATTGATGAGGGCCTGGCGCATCCGGGCGGCGTGTTCTTCATCGACGCAGAAAACAATCGTCTTCTGGAAGCGATCTCCGCCCTCTTTCAGAAACTCCGAAACTTTCCTGGCGACCAGCTTTGTGCGGTCATCGATCACGAGCGTGCGGTCGAAGTCCTTGGTGTTGTAGATCCGATCCTCGATTTCATTACCGAAGCGATCGACCTCGCCCCGCTCGGGGCGATATCCCTGCACATCCACGTCGATATGGACCTTGATCACCTTGTAGGGTGCGAGGAAGCCGTCCTGGATGCCCTGCTTTAGCGAGTAAGAGTAAACCGGCTTGCCGAAATAGTGGATGTTCGAGACGTAAGTGGTTTCTTTTGGCGTCGCGGTGAGGCCAATCTGGGTTGCGCCGGAGAAGTATTCGAGGATTTCACGCCAGGCGGAATCCTCGGCCGCGCTTCCCCGGTGGCACTCGTCGATCACAATGAGGTCAAAGAAGCCCGGTGAAAACTCGCGGAACAGTTTCTGTCGATCCTCCGGCCCGGTGATCGCTTGATAGAGGCCAAGATAAACCTCATAGGCGGTATCGATGCGGCGCTTCTTGTCGAGAGCGGTGGGGATCTCGACTTCGGTGCCGTCTTCGCGCTCAATGGTTTTCGCACCCGTACTCAGCTTCGCCATGGCCGGGCCGAACGGCCGGAAATCGTTCACCATCGTTTGATCAACCAGGACGTTGCGGTCGGCAAGGAAGAGGATGCGTTTCTTACGCCCCGCCTTCCACAAACGCCAGATGATCTGAAAGGCAGTGTAAGTCTTCCCGGTTCCTGTAGCCATGACCAGCAGCACGCGATTTTGCCCCTTGGCAATGGCTTCAATAGCGGAGTTTACGGCATTGCACTGGTAATAGCGCGGAGATTTACCGCTTCCGTCATCGAAGTAGTCCTGCAGAACGATCTTTTCTTCTTCAGGCGTCAATCCCTTCCAGGCGCGATACTTTTCCCAGAGATCGGCGGGCGTGGGAAATTGACCTAGCGTAAGGCTGGCCTCTTTTTGGGGGCTGATGCCGGTACGATCATGAAAGACAAACCCGTCGCCATTTGACGAGAAGACGAACGGAATGTTCAGGGTGGCGGCGTAATCGAGGGCCTGCTGCATGCCATCGCCGACGCTGTGGTTGTTGTCCTTAGCTTCGATGATAGCGATCGGGATGTTGGGCTTGTAATAAAGGATGTAATCCGCGCGCTTGGCCTTCCCGCGCGATACCAGTTTCCCGCGAACAATGATCCGGCCCTTGGTGAAATTCACCTCTTCGCGGATCTGCATCATTCCGTCCCAGCCGGCGCGTTTGACAGCGGGGCCAATGAACTTGGAACAAATGTCGCGCTCGCTGAGATCTTTCTTGTTCATGCAGTCGTCTTCGGCTGGTCAACTTGCGGTTGTATCACGCTTTCTGGAACTTGGTCGAGAGCCCGCCATACTCAATACAGCGCATATCCTTCCACGGATATTGCTTCCGGATCGCCGAGTTTGGACAGTCTCAATTCTAAACGAGTTCGAGCCGGAGCTCCCGGCCGACGGCCGTCGCAGCCCTGCGTAAAGTGCTTAGGGTGACAGCTTCGTAATCGGGGTCAAGCAAGCGGTCCAGCGCGGCGCGGCTGGTATGCATCTTGCGCGCCATCGCCGCCTTGGAAAGATGTTTTTCCTTCATGGCAGATTCAACCTGCCGGGCGAGTACGCGCTTGATCGCACCTGCGCTGACCTCTTCGTAGATGCCATCTTCCCTGAGCAAACTATCGAAGGACGATCCGATGTTTTTCTTCTTCATGTGCGTGTCCCTTTCTTTCGTTTAAGCGCCAGATCGATATCCTGTTGCGGCGTCTTCTGCGTTTTCTTCATAAACCCATGGAGGAGCACCATAGTCCCCTGCTCTACGCAGAAAATTACCCGCGCGATCCGACCACGCGGAAGACTGCTTCTCACTTCCCACAATTCGTGCCCCAGCGAGCGGACCAGCGGCATCCCGATCGGCCAGGAAAACTCAACATCTTTCACATCCTCGCCGATGACTTTCCGGTCCTCCAGATCAAGACCCTTCAACCACTCGCGCACCGGCTCACGTCCTGCGTCAGAACGGTAGAAACGTGCCGGCAGTCGCTTGAGACCCGGATTCATTCGATACAGTACCATTTTTGGTACGACCCGTCAATCTTCATCGTATCGCTCGCTTTTCCTTGCCCTACCGCCCCATTTTAAGGTCTTCGCTGAAAACCACCAGCACATCCAGTTTGCGACGTGCCATGCGGTGCCATTCGTCCAAAGGCGGAAGGGTGCAGCCCCACTACCGCCGAACGGAGCAGACCGAAGACGGCGCTGCCTCGAAGCAAGGGCACAGCGTTCCCATCGCAGCGGCATCCATTGTCCAAGAGGTCGAACGTCCGAAGGATAACAATCGCCAGGCATGCGTGAGCAGTCCATGCCATTCGGTCGCAAGTTGTTCAACCTATCTACGCCCCGCCTCCTCGTAACCTGACGCGATCATCGGCCGGCCCGCGTGTCCCGTCAACGCCCGGCCCGCTCCATTCGCCCGGCATTCACCGGGCTCCCGTGTTGGGCGTTCCCCTTCGGTGACGTGCCCCGCTTCGGTCCGGCCTCTTTTCTGTTCGCGTCACGAGAAAGCGTGGCGCGGAAACAGGAGAACAGACATGCAAAACACCGAACGGCAAGACGTTTACACCCGCATCACCGGGCGCATCATTGAGTCCCTCGAACAGGGCGTTCGCCCCTGGATCAAACCTTGGAATGCCGAAAACGCGATGGGGAGAATTATTCGCCCTTTGCGCCATAACGGGCAGGCCTACTCCGGCATCAACATCTTGATGCTCTGGTGCTCGACCGTCGAACAGGGCTTCACCTGTCCCATGTGGATGACCTTCAAACAGGCGACCGAGCTGAACGCCCATGTCCGCAAAGGCGAGAAAGGCTCGCTGGTGGTTTATGCGAACACCCTGACGAAAACCGAGGACGACGGCGCAGGCAACGAAGTTGAGCGCGAGATACCTTTCCTGAAGGGCTATAACGTTTTCAACGTCCAGCAGATCGAAGGTTTACCGGAACCCTTTTACACGCAGCCCGAGCCGAAACGTACTGGCCCTGCCCGCATCGATCACGCCGAGGCGTTTTTTGCCAACACCAAAGCCGATATCCGCATCCGGGGAGCCCGCGCCTACTACGCAATTGAGGCCGATTTCATCGCGATGCCGCCGATCGAGGGCTTCCGCGACGCCGAAAGCTACTACGCCACCCTCACGCACGAATGCACGCACTGGACCCGTCACGCCAGCCGTCTTGATCGGGATTTTCGGGCGCAAGACCTGGGGCGACGAAGGCTATGCCCGCGAGGAACTCGTGGCCGAACTCGGCTCCGCTTTCCTCTGCGCCGATCTGGAGTTGACTCCCGAAGTCCGCGACGATCACGCGTCCTACATCGCGACGTGGCTCGAAGTGCTCAAGAACGACAAGCGCGCCATTGTCCAGGCAGCGTCCTACGCACAGCGCGCCGTCGATTTTCTCCACGGGCTTCAGACGCCGAAAGCCGAGGCCGCCTGAGGGCGGCTTCCACGCCGTTCATACAAAACACCCCACGGTTTTGATGGCTTAAGAATTTCATGGTCCATTCAAAAGAGCGGCTGCTCGCGTTGTGCTAATCCCCTTTCCGCAGCCATATATGGGCCGCGTCGGTATTCATGCGTGGATGCCAGGCCATCAGATATTTGAACCTTCCCAGCAATTCTGGTGGCTTCAGAATTCTCAGCGAGAGATTGTTCGACTCGAATCTCGCAATGCGGGTTGGGGCGGTGGCGAGTAACTGCGTGCCTCGAACGCAACGGACGGCGGCCGTGAAATAAGGCACCCAGATCGGACATCGCCGCTTCGCGCCAATTCCAGCCAGTCGCTTAACGAGACCGTCGGGCGAGCCCGTAACCCCGAATCTGCCGTCCGGCGTGATCGCAACTGGTGTCCTGCTACCACGTATGGAGCGTCGCCGAACTTGGGCGGCAAAATGGGCGCGGCGACGCTACAATTTGAGAATGGAACGTCGCGCGTTTTTCGCCGCCATCGCTAGCCCGATCATCGCGAATGGCTTCCCAGGTCCGGATGCCGATCTGAAAGAACTGCACAAACGATACCTTCGCGCCTGGCGTGAAGGCAGCGACAGAGAAGCCGACGCTCTCACTTTTCAGCTCAGAGAGCCGGGCCCGACTCCAAACTGAGAGCGATCAGATTTGCCTCATGACTGGTGGCCGCGGCAGGCGTGTTGGGACCGGGCGCGCGCGCTAGATTTGACCGAGGGCCTGGGAGCACGTCCGCGCAAACATCTCGCCGAAGTGGGCGGCTTATTCGAACGTTCCGACTTTCGATCCGGCTTTTTGGCGAACCCAGTTCTACACCTCTTGCTTGCCAGTATTCCTCGTTCCCAGCATGGTCTGGTATCCGACTGGCGCGGGTCCTAAGCGAACTGATTCCAGAGGACGCCGAGAGGCTTGGGCTCCTGGCGCTCATGCTGCTCCAGGATTCCCGCAGGGACGCGCGGATCGTACACGGTGGACTGATCACTTTGGAGGAACAGGACCGCCCGCTCTGCGACCGGAGTGCGATCGCGGAGAGCCTGATCTTGGTCGAGAAGGCATTAAAGGTGGGCCCGATCGGAAGGCGGATTCCGCCTCGGTTTCAGCTCCTCCACCTACGGAAGCTTGCGCTGCAAATCTGCTGGAACGCGGGCGCGGTCCAGACTTTCAAAATGAAAGTGCCACTCCAGGGGAACTATTTGCGGAACGTAGCAAACGCGGTCATCGCAGGCCTGATACCGGAATGATCCTTTCAGCGTCAATTCGCCAGCCGGATTAACCAACGGCTTCAGCGCGGCTTCCTGACCGAAAGTGATCTCTCGTTTGATGATCACGCGGCCTCGATAAACCGGCACGGTCTCGCCGATGGCTTCCAGGTGCAGCATCTCCGAGGCGGGGTA
>Ga0116129_1000932_pt1 | contig 16904 bp, 18 predicted proteins | sample June2015DPH_17_2_FD_89732 | JGI IMG/M metagenome (GOLD analysis project Ga0116129, IMG submission 89732) | Peatland microbial communities from SPRUCE experiment site at the Marcell Experimental Forest, Minnesota, USA - June2015DPH_17_10 | ecosystem: Environmental > Terrestrial > Soil > Wetlands...
GGGCCACCACATGTTCGTGTCCGGCCAGTCGGCCTATGCGAACCTGATCTTCTCATTCCTGTCCTTCATCATCGCGGTGCCTTCGGCCATCAAGGTATTCAACTGGACGGCCTCGCTATACCGTGGGCAGATCAGCTTCAACTCGCCAATGCTTTATGCGCTCGGTTTTGTGGGATTGTTCACGACCGGCGGATTGTCAGGACTGTTCCTGGCTTCAATCCCGGTCGATGTACACGTCACCGACACTTACTTTGTCGTCGCGCACTTTCACTACATCATGGTCGGCGGCTCGGTATCGGCATTCTTTGGCGGCCTCCATTTCTGGTGGCCGAAAGTAACGGGAAGGATGTATCCGGAATCCTGGGCCAAGTTTGCCGCGATTCTCATGTATTTCGGATTCAATATGACGTTCCTTCCGCAATTTTTCGCAGGCTATCTCGGGATGCCGCGACGATACCACACCTACCCGCCGGAGTATCAAATCTACAACGTGATGTCGTCGTCGGGCGCGGCTGTTCTGGCCGTCGCCTATCTTCTGCCACTCGGTTATTTCGCTTGGTCGCTGTTTTACGGCGGGCGCGCCGGCAAAAATCCGTGGGATGCGACGGGTCTGGAATGGACGACGACATCGCCTCCGCCGCCGCAGAATTTTGATCGGCAGCCTCGGGTCGATCGCGGTCCTTACGATTACCACGCCGAGGGACAATCCGCCGGCCTCGACCCGCCCGAGCCTCAGAACTCGCGAGAGGTCCGATGAGCGAAACAACAAGCCTGCTCAAGGAGCCGTGGCAGTATTTCGATCGCCAGCGCGAGGCCGGAACGTTCGGAATATGGGTATTCCTGGCCAGCGAACTGCTGTTCTTCGGCGCGTTGATCCTGACGTACACGGTTTGCCGGATTGAAAACGTCGCGGCGTTTGCCGCGGCGGGGCGTGAAACCAATATTTGGTATGGAACGATCAATACCGCCATCCTGCTCACCAGCAGTCTGACCATGGCGATGGCGTCGCAGGCCGCTGCCGCCAACGAAGGTCTGCGCCGCCTGATCCTCTGGTGCCTGGCAGCGACAGCCGCCTTGGGGCTCGCCTTCCTGGTGGTGAAGGGTTTTGAATACCGGGAGGATATCGAAAGGCATCTGGTACCGGGAGCGCATTTCGGCTTGAAGCAAACAGCCGCGCAGTTGTTTTTTGGGCTCTACTGGATCGTAACGGGCGTCCACGCCGTCCATCTGACGATCGGCATTATCATGGTGGTCCGGCTAACGCTGCTGGGATACCTGAACAAATTTCAGCTCGATGAAAATCCCGAGATCCAGGTCACGGGATTGTACTGGCACCTCGTCGATATCATCTGGATCTTTCTGTATCCCCTGATTTACCTGCCAGGGCGTACTTCATGAGCATGCAGAGCACCCATCCTCACACGACTGCCTGGCGGCTGTGGCGTCGAAACGGGCTGATCTGGGCCGCCCTGATGCTCCTGCTCGCCCTTACCCTTGTTCTCGCCTATGTCCCCATGGGCTGGCTCACACCGGCGGCTGGCATCGTGATTGCTTTCTCCAAGGCCGGCCTTGTCATCCTGCTTTTCATGGAATTGGCTAAGGCGAGGCCGCTGATCCGCCTCGCGGCGATGGCAGGCGTTGTCTTTCTGGCCGTTCTATTCGCGCTGACGCTTGCCGACGTATTGTCGCGCCTTGCTGGAAGATGACTGCGGCTCAAGAAACAAAAGCCCGAAAACTCCCTGCGGCGGGAGGTTTGTTTGATTGATTTCTCCTGTCGCCGCGCCTCGATTGGTGACGCCGACCGTAGTTGCGTTTTGCCGTTAGCAGGGGCGGTCGACGACGTGCATCACGGCATTCCGGTTGGCGCGATCCGTTGTATTCGTGGTGGAAGTTTGTGCCGATGCGATACCCATCATCAAAGCCATCCTCAGTAGCGCTGCAACAAGGTCATTTCGGTTCTCCATGGCCCGTTCAATCTCGCGCAAGTATTCGTCGGGACGATATCCGGGATCGGCGCTTCGCTCAGCACGACACTTTTAGGTCCTCGTGGTAGGGAACCTCGGCCGCGCGGCAGAATTTCTAGGCATTTCAGTAGTGGTCCTGGCCACGCTGCTTCTCCTGTGGTTGCTAATGCCCGAAACCCATCCGTCAAATAGAGCGAGCACCTATGACCGCTTATTTGCTACCCACCCGCTGGGCCGAGGCTCGGGCACCGATGTTCTGGTGCACGGAGTGCATCAACTTATGACCATCCGCGAACCGGGACCGTGCCGGGGCGCGCTGCTCAGCAAACCCGAGCACGTATTGCTAACGGTAAGGGTGGTTATTCGGTTCTGACGTGTCACGCTTTACTTCCTGCGGCACTTGACGGGCTGGACCGCGAGGACCGCCAAAGTTTCAGATTTTTCGAATTTTGGTATCGACCTTGCTTGCGGTGATAAGCAACACCCGATTCTTACGATTGGTGAAGAGATCCATTCCGAAGCTGGTACCCGGCACTCACGCTGAGGCGTAGAATGAGCAGAATTGCTCACTCGACTGCAAAGTCTGACACCCCCTGCGGGGGCGATGGAAACCAACTCCAGTCGATGCGCAAAGGATGCCTGGCTTGGAACTTACTTGCAGAGCGGGACGTTTCCTTTTGGAGCGCCGTGCCTTCATTTGAATCGAGCGGGCCTCAATCGGAGTACACCATGAACATTTTCTACATCATCGGCGTCATCGTCGTCGTTCTCTTTGTCGCAGGCTTTTTCGGGTTGCACGTTTGAGCATAAGTGCCGGTTGGAAAATTGAGTTCAAGCCGCCAAATTTGAACCCAAGTACGGCGAGCGGTACCGATCGAATTGCCGAGGCTTAGACCCGCCGAGCCCGCCACCAGCATTTCCTGTAAGTTAAAGCAATATTGACCATCGAGATCGGAATTTAGGGACCAAAATCGACATCGAGGGAATGCAGATGGTTGGCATCCAAATGGTGAAGCCCAGCAATATCGAAACCACGACGATGAGAAAGGTGACCTGGCGGCTGGTACCGTTTCTCATGCTCTGCTATTTCATCGCGTATCTGGACCGGGTCAATATTGGCTTCGCCGGGACCACAATGCGCGCCGACCTCAATCTATCGGCAACTGCCTTCGGTGGAGCTGCCGGGATTTTCTTTCTAGCCTACTTCTTCTTCGAGGTGCCGAGTAATCTTGCATTGAATGCCTTTGGCGCGCGCCTCTGGATCGCCCGAATCATGTTCACGTGGGGGATCATTTCCGGCGCCCAGGCATTCGTCTCGGGAGAACTGAGTTTCAACATTGTCCGCCTGCTGCTCGGCGTCGCCGAAGCCGGTTTCTTCCCCGGTATCATTTTCTTCCTGACACTTTGGTTTCCGACCGCCTATCGCGCCCGGATTGTCGGCTGGTTCATGTTCGCCATTCCGATATCGACGGTCATCGGAGCACCGATTTCCGGCCTTATCCTCAGTCTCGAAGGGGTCGCTGGGCTACATGGCTGGCAATGGATGTTCCTGCTCGAGGGTTTTCCGGCACTGATTATGACCTTCGCCGTTCTTTACTACCTCACTGACCGACCAATTGACGCTAATTGGCTCGAGCCGCAGGAACGCGAGTGGCTGCAGGGCAGGCTCGATCGTGAGCGCGCAGAGCGCCAGCGAATTCTGGATCTTTCCTGGTTTCGCTCGATGATGGACTGGCGTGTTATCGCGCTTGGCCTTGTTTATATGGGCTGCAATATTCCCCAATACGGGTTGAGTTTTTTCCTGCCTCAAATCGTCAAGGCCTTCGGCGTGTCGAATGTGACGGCCGGTTTCATCACCGCAGTGCCCTATCTCGTTGGCGCCGTTGGCATGATCGTCTGGGGATTGCACTCTGACCGCACCGGCGAGCGCAAATGGCATGCGGTCATCGCTTTTTTGTTTATCGTTGTTGGTTTGGGTCTTGCTTCTACTGTCGATGATCCGACGATCAAGATGCTATTCCTGTGTGTTGCCGGATTTGGCTTCTTCGCAGTCCTGCCGATCTTCTGGACGCTACCAACAGCATTTCTAAGTGGTGCCGGCGCCGCGGCAGGCATCGCAGCCGTCAATTCGATCGGCAATCTTGGCGGTTATTTCGGACCGCAGGCTTTTGGCTTGCTACGGGATCATACCGGCAACGACGTTGCAGGTTTGATCTTCCTTGCCGGATGCGGGTTCATCGGCATGTTGATCGTGCTCTTGCTTGGATATAACCCGGCGATCAGCCGCAGTCTCTCGGCCGAACTTTCCAAGATGCCGGCTTATTCCAAAACGGCATAGAAATCGAGTTCAGAGAGCGACCGAAAGGCTTCGCTGGAATGGCAGTTCAAGCACTCGAACGTGCGTATATCATAACCAAGCGCGGCCGGTTCGATTTGGGACAGCCTCATTGGGTTGCCGCACTTGGAGCACGCAAGGATTCCGATTTCAGCGCGGCTATAGAGTGGATCAAGATGGGGGATGGCATGATGCTCACCTCTGAATAGGGCGGGAACGCAATACTCTCGGTCACCGGGAATCGCCGACACGGCGCGGTGAGACAACCAGCATGCTCCCCTAGTTCTAGAGCCGCTGGTCATTATTGCTCATTTTTCAAATTCGTACGCGGAAGAACGGCTCCGGCGCGGGGGTGACAGGATGGGGCCGCCCGATGGAACGCCGCGTAACGGCCCGCGACGTCCGCAGCCCAAGTCGATTATATCTGGGCTGATAGGCACTGATCGATTTTGAACTCTTTTCGGGATTATCGTTGACCAACCCCGAGCAAAAACTTCGGTGTCTGCTCGGACCGAGCTTGGTCCAAATATCTTAGTGTCTGCCAACCGAACTCAGCCCGGCACCTATTATTCGCTGGAATGCGAACCTCCTTACATGAACACGCCCGCGTGCTTCTGTATCCTCCGCCCAGAACAAAAATCAAAGCTATCGGCTGGGCGGCTCTCGCAACCTTTGCCTTTGCTCGATCTGTTCATCCGTGAGCCTTGCATCATAAATAGAACGCGGTTCGATCATCCGCGAAACCAGCGTCGCAATGACGACTGCAAGCAATAGAGGTGCAATGAATGACCGGTCCTGCCCGGTCAGTTCCATAATAAGCACGACTGCCGATATCGGTCCTTGAGTCGTTGCCGCCAGAACGGCGCCGGCGCCCACCACCGCAGCCAGTGCCGGCTGCATTTCAGGCCAAAGCCACGAAAAGGCGTGGCCGAAAACCGCACCAAGCAGCGCTCCAAGCGCGAGCGACGGCGTAAACAAACCTCCCGGTACACCGCTTCCCAGGCACAGCACGGTCGCAACGGGTTTGAGTAGCAGGAGCACCAGCAACAGGGCGATCGGCATTTGGTCCGCGAACGCGAGCTGAGCAATGTCCTTGCCATTTCCCAGCAATTGCGGAAAGGGAATGGATGCCAGCCCGAGCAGTCCGAGCACCAGGATGGGAGCCACCAGTCGTCGTCGGTGCTTTGGTCTGTATCGGTCGGCCAGCGCGATGACTCGCACGAACACCACGGAAACTAGTCCGGCGATCGGTCCAATCAATACCGCCAAAGCCAGATTTGCGGCGGACTCATCGAAGCGAGAAAGGACGTAGGTCGGGCTATTTGGCAGCGCCAGCCACGACGTTGCCGTAGCGACGACCGACGTTAGTAGCGCGGGTAACACAAGCCGCAAAGCCAGCATTCCGCGCAGTACCTCAAGCGCGAATAAGGCGCCGCCCAATGGCACACCATAAGCCGCGGCCATGCCTGCCCCGGCGCCGCAAGCAACCAGCAGCCGGCGTTGCTCGTCAGAAAAGTGAGCCTTGTCTGATAGCGCGTTAGCGATAACCGCACCCGCCTGCTTTGGTGCCCCCTCGCGCCCAAGCGAGGCGCCCATTCCAACGACAACAACTGATAACACCGCGCTGCCCAAGGTTCGCAATGCCGGCAGCCGTCCCGCGGAAAACCAGATCGCCTCCGTGATGTCGATGCTGTTGCCCGCCGTCAGGCGCACCAGGATGAGCTGGCCGGCGCCGGTCGCCAACCCCGCGCCCAGAAGAACCAGGATATGTCGCAAGGACGTCGCCTGATCGGCAGCGTCCAGCAACGTTGCACCGGTACCCGGCCAAACAAAATGCTGGACGGCCTGTAGAATCAATGTCAGCGCGGCGGCACTCGCGCCTGTTCCAATGCCGGTAAGCACGATCCCGAGCCAAAAACGCCAGCCGGCGTGCGGGCCAAGTTCAAACATAGATGCCTTCGAAGAACGATCGCCCACGTCGTTTCAACGCTCTTCTTGGAGAGATCCTGTCTCGCCGTGTAACCGCGATGGCTCCCACTGTCGTCATAAAACCCACGTTGAGAGGTCGATTATGGCAGCCGGCATAACAGCAGAGCAGGACCGCTTTTCAAGGCGATCCTGTTTGCCGATAATCAATCTCTTTGGCAATTGCAGCACGTCTACCTGACGTGCACCGGCCTGAGGAAATCGATCAAGTATTGCTCGGGTACTTGTACTCCGGAGCAGCCTTAAGCTGGTCGGCATTGGCATCCATGTTTGCGTGCCACTTTTTGTCCTTGGCATCATAGCTGAGCTTGATCGCGGAAGGACGAACCGCAACGTAGTGATCGCCCATTCCAAGGAACCCACCGACGCCTAGGATATAACCGTTCACGTTTGTGCCGTTGTAGGCCACATCCTTGATCGTACCGATATTCTGGTTGTCATTGTTGTAGACATCGAGGCCTACCACTTTTGAACTCAGCTCGTCCTTGGAGGGAATGCTCGTGAACATACCCCCGGACTGCATGTCTGATTTGCCCGCGTTCGAACCTGACGTCTGATCATTTGATCCGATGGTTGTAAATTCGGTTGCCGAGTTGGGGCCGATGATCATCGTCACCGGGTTTCCTGACTTATCGTTGGCTTGTACCAAAAACGAATCTGGAACCACTTTGATATTGGTGAAGCCCGACTGCTGCAAACTATTAGTCAGTTGCTGTCGAAGTCCAGGTCCGCCCGGCTGTGGCTTGGCGGTTGTCGCGGCGGCAGGAGCCGTACTGGAGTCGGAATTTGCTCCCTGCGCCAGCGCCACTGACGACACAGTTGTCAGGATAGCTGCTGCCACCAACGTTGTTTTCTTCATCACTTAATCTCCATTGTTTCTTTGCCCTCGCAAGCAACAGAATGGATGTCAGCTCGTTCCGGAATATTGGGATGTGGACGAAAGTTAAATTCGTTTTTAGAGGATCCAGCTATGTTCAAAAGGCGGGAGCGCCGGAGCACCCCGCTTTGTTCGACGACAGCCCTCCGCGAGCGGGAAAGTGACATAATGAGAGCCAGCCGCGGAGCGAACGCGCGTTAGAACACTGTTCTTGTTGCCTGCTTGAGCGCTTTTGACCGCCGCGGTCATATCCCCGGAGTTCGCCACGCTCCTGCCCGCAACTCCGAGAATCACGCCGCCTTCCTTGACACCATAGCTCTCACCGACAGTTCACCGCAAAGCGCCACACTTCGCCTGGAACCTTGGTCCGCACGAACAGTTGCCTGTCAAAGGTGAAGAACCGTGTGGAAACGCTGGATACCCACGATCGCGATTTTTTTAGGGCTCGTTGCGCAAGCTGAAGCGGGTGAGTTTCATCATATGTCTTGCACTGTTGTCCGGCTCTACGTCGCAAAATATTCGGCTCCGGCCGCTGAAGCGTGGGCGCGAAGCCGAGGTGCCACTGAGGCCGAAATCATGGTAGCGCGGCGATGTCTCAAAGATGAGCCCATTCGTACGGCGACTGACCTGAGTGCAGGAGCTCACTGATAGTTCTCGTATGGACTCTCGTCCAGACGTGCCGCTGTCGATCGAACAAGATAAGACATGGAAAAGCTGGTCACCGGTCTGTTATCTCTGTCACTGGCTTCGTCTACATTGGACGATACGGCCCCAGGATTTCATGATCGTTGATACGGCCTGACTTATAGATACGGCGGGTGTGGCAACCACGCTTACTCCAAATGCTTAAAGCGGCCGTTCGGACACCTACCTTCGCTGCTTGGTCGCATTTGGTTTTGGAAATCTTAGGTTGTCGAGGCTTACGTTATTTTAGAATGTACCGCACACTTCTCGTTACCTGGCACTGAACGGCGTCCCTTTTAAAGAAGTTAGAAATCGAAGGACACGGATATTAAGATATGACTGACTATGAAGAACCGCTTGCCCGCAAAGTGCACACTATATTGCTTTCGCTCAGACCAGAATCGGGGTACCGAGAATTTGCGAGCACTGTCGAACTGCTCTCGCTGGAGCAGACGACCGTACGCCAGTCCGACGATTTCAGAGCCGAAGCTTTCTTTGCTGTACGAAGCGTTACGAAGGCGATCTTCGAAGGGGCCTGCTACTCTGAACGAAACCGGCTCCTTTTTCATGCTGTCAATTCCGCTCATAGTTGGCTAAACGCGCGGAGATTTCTGGACACTTATTGATCAATTTGGCCGCAACGGAAAAATTCCATGGAATTGATCCGGTCGCGAGATGTGCTGTCGCGCAGCCGTCGAGCCCGTGATCGGTCACCTCAAGGACTATCATCGGATGCGTCGCAACTGTCTCAAAGGCCGAGGTGGCGACCGCATCGTCCACTCCGGCGCTCGCCGCCAGATGATTCAGGCAAACCGTGTTCAGTTCGAGGCTCTTAAGACCGGCGCGATGCTCAGTCGCTCGATTGCGTCGTGCTTTCCCTTCGTCACTTCAAACAACGTATCCTTACCGTTCCGCCAGAAGCGAATATCGAAGCGTCGCCGCCCCAGCCGCAGATCGGTCAAGGTCACGTCCGGCAGCCAGTCCGGCAGCGCGGGATCAACGTAGAGCTTGCCGCGCGGGGCATCCTGCTGAAGCCCAAGCATCGCCTGCAACAGCATGAATGGCGTCCCCGCTGCCCAGGCCTGTGGCACGTTGGCGCCGAGATACTGTACCGGAAAACTCGTGGGATCGCGCTGCAATCCGGCATACAGCTCCGGCAGCTGATTGAGTAGAAAATGGCTCGCCGCGCCGCTGACATCACGCGCCACCGCCGCCGCTTCGGCGGCGAATCCATAGCGGCGCATTCCCATTGCGATCAGCGAATTGTCGTGCGGCCACACCGCTCCGGTTTGATAATTGTACGGATTGAACGATGGATGATCCGATGACAGCGTGCGGATTCCCCAACCGCTCCACATATCCTTCTGCATCAACCGTTTTACAACGGCAGCAGCACGTTTTGGCGCGATGATGCCGGACCAGAGGCACTGCCCGACATTTGAAGTCACCGAAAGCACCTTTTTCTTGTCTCCGTCCAATGCGTAGGCATAGAAGCCTGATTTTTCGTCCCAGAACACCTCGTTAAAGTGTTTGAATAGCAAAGCAGCCTTCTTGCGCAGCTGGTTCGCGCGTCGTTTGTTGTCGAGTTCGTCGTAGATCTCGGCCATGCGCAGCCAAGCGTCGTAGACATAGCCCTGCAATTCGCAGAGAGCTTTAGGGCCGCGAACAAGCGTACCGTCAGGGTACATTACGGAATCTCCGGAATCCTTCCACGCCATATTCTCGTAGCCCGCTTTCGACCGCGTCTGGTATTCTTGGAAACCGTCGCCGTCGCGATCACCGTATTTGTCGATCCAGGTCAGGCACGCTTCGGCATTCAGCAAATGCCGCTCAATCAGCGTTCGATCACCCGCTGCCTTCCACGCCGCATGCAGCGCGATCAGATAGAGGGGCGTCGCGTCCGCCGTGCCGTAATACGGCGTGTGCGGGATCAGCTTAAAATGCGCCAGCTCGCCGCAACGAAGCTCGTGCAGGATCTTACCTGGCTCGGCGTCACGGTAGTCGTCGCGCTCCGTCGCTTGATACCGCGCCAGAACCTCTAGCGTACCCGCAGCGAATTCCGGATAAACAATCATCGTTTGCAATGAGACGATCAGGGTATCGCGGCCAAACAGTGCCACGAACCACGGCAATCCGGCGGCCGGCACGAACACCATTTGATCTGTACCCTGCAACGGAAGCCGCAAGGCAGCCATGTCCTGCACGCCCTGATTAAAGCAGCGATAGAATTCCTCGTTGCTGGTCTCAATTTTCAGGACCGTTCTCCGCCATTCGTCCATATCGCGAGAGTGGCCCGAGGTGGGGCTGGAATGAATACATTCCTTGGATGCACGAAGGCGTTTCGATCCGTCCACGAGATCGTAGATCAGGCAGCGATGCCAGACCTGCCCCGGCTTCAGTGCAATGTCGAAACTCAAGCGTCCGTTGGCATATACCGTCGGTCTGCCGTCGCCTTCGCCGGTTCGGACGATTACCTCACGGCAAAACTCCTTGTTGCGATAGGTCACCCGAAGTACTTCCCGCTTGGCCGACCATGAGGTGATGATGTGGCCGCGCCGCACGATGTTGTCGCCCTTCACCTCGAAAATGTCGGCGAAATCGGCGCGTATTGCGACTTCGAGGTTGAAACGAACTGGCTTTTGGCTGTTGTTGGTGATTTCGATGTCTTCGTGCAATCCACCCTCGATTTGGCGGCCGATCACCAAGCCCAGCGTACGCGCTGCGATCGGTCCATCTTCGGTCTCGAAAGCGCGGTTGGTCAGGAAGATACGAGCCGCATGGGGAGCAACTGCGCCACCATTTAGCAGATCCCAAAGTTCGCCGTTGGCATAAATTGCCCAGGCGCTGATCACCCTGGTATCGCGGAAATATAGTCCGCATTTGCTTGGCCAGTTCACGCACCCGTCGGTTTCGGTGAGCAACACCGTCTGCCCCTGATGGATGGCAATTTGAGCTGGGCCGACCTGAACCTTGAACGACATCCGCAAATCCTTCACCGATAATGGCTATAGTACCCAATAAGATGAGATCGTTCACCATCCTGACGGCCATCATGCGCGCCTCATGAAAGAGACGAGCGGTTATAGGTAGTCGCTCCTATTTGACGGATGGGTTTCAGGCATTAGCGACCACAGTAGAAGCAGAGCGGCCAGGGCCACCGCCGCAATACCAAGAAATCCTGCCACGCGGCCAAGGTTCCCGGCCACGAGACCTGAAAGTGTGGTGCTGAGCGAAGCGCCGACCCCGGATATCGTTCCGACGAATCCCTGCGCGAGATTAAACCGGCCGGTACCTGCTGTGAGGTCGGCGACTATCAGCGCCGTGAGCACACCCAGCATCGTTCCGCTGACTCCATCGAGTACTTGAGCGACAATGAGAATCATCGGGTCGGTGGTCGAGGCAAACACCAGCGCGCGGATCAGCAATGCTGTGAAGCCGACGAGCAACAGCGGTCGGCGGCCCCAGGTGTTCGCCCGGCGTCCGGCCCACGGCGCCATTATCGCCACAATGACCTGAGGCACCATGATCAGCGCGGTGACGATAAGCGAGGAGAAAGCTTCCTCATTGTACGCGAACGCTTCGCCGGCGAGCGGCAGCATCGACGCGTTAGCCAACTGAAACAAGAACACGCAGCCAGCGAATATGAGTAGACCGCGGATCTTCCAAAGGCTTCGAAGCCGGGCTCTCGGCGGCGGGCTCGGTCCTTGATGATCCGGAATGCACGAGGCCCGGCCGAAATGGATATCTGAAGGCTGGACCCGGCTGAGAGCGAGGAGCAGTGGAACCACTAGGGCGGCAGCGACGATGAATATCGCGCGATATGACAGGAAATAGGCGATGAAGCCCATGAAGCCCGTCGCCAATACCCCTCCCGCTGAGGCGAAGCGCTGATTACGTCCAAGTCGGTCGGCAAGCGCTGCATTGCCAACTAGGCCAAGGCTGATGGCGGTAATCGCTAATCCCAGAAAGCCACCCGTGATCCCTTGGAGCACCAGAGCTGCTAACACGAATGGAAAGCTTGGCGAAACTTCAATAATCAGCGCGCCTGCTGCCACCATACCGGCCCCTAGCGCGACCGCCATTCGTTTCGATCGGATAGCATCGAGCAATGCACCGCCGGGTAATTGGCTCAGCAATCCAGCGAATCCACCTGCCGTCAACACGAAGCCGATGCTCTGTTGGGTCCAGTTTCGTTCGGCTAGGTACGTAGCGACGTATGGACCGAAGCCCGACAACACTCCAGCGAGAAATAAATTGACGCCATCGAGGCCACGCAAGCTGGCGGCAGATGGTGATGGCGCAATTCCATCCGCCAGTCCTGCGGAATCCGCAGCAATGACCATTTCGTTCGACTCCGTAGCCCATTGTTGACCGCGACGAGGTCAAAAGATGTGGCATAGAAGGTCTCGGGCATAGACCACCGGCGCGGAGCGGAAAATCGAGCGCGACCGCTTCCGGCGCAAAGGCTTCCTTAAACGCTATCGCACCACGCAAGATAAGCCGCCGGTGACGAGGTTTACAACCACTGATGCGAGACGTCGAAGTGCTGGGCAATGTAGCGAGAACGAACTCATTCCGGCGCCTCCGCAAAAAGACAAAAAGGTGCAGTTCAAGGAATCACTATCGGCGGATTTCGCATGTGGAACTACGCGTACGCATCAATCAGACTGCGCGCGGGCAACTTGGTCGGCTCCCACATCTCTCAATCATAATAGGAATTTTAGCCTCTTAGCGCTTCCTTCGAAGCAACCACTTGAATGTCGCTGCCGTTGACCGCCTAATACTGGAGGAGGCCTTTATGAGAAATCAGCTTCTTGCGGGTGCGATAGCCCTAGCGCTTGCAGCGGGAATAACGACCAGCGCGATGGCTTTCGACCGCGGCGGCGGCTTCCACGGCGGTGGTCTCCATTCTGGCTATAGCAGCTTCCGCGGAAGTCATGGGGATATGCGGGGTAGCAATTTTTCTGGCATCCGCGGCTTCAGCAGTCGGCGTGACGGCGGCAGGGGCGGTCGGAGTTTCGTCGGCGGCCACAGTGGCTAGGGTTATAAGGCGGCCTTCTCAGCGTTCCTGTCGTCAGGGCAGATAAGTTCAACTGCCCTAACGATGTATTCGTCAGATGCTAGAATCTAAGCTCGACCATTTCGCGCTAACCCGGCGCAGCTTATCACGGCCATCTCAAACCTTCTCAATAGGGCGACGCCTACAACGTAGATTAGCGCTTTCACACAGCAGCCCACAGTAAGGTGCAAAGGCAGAACGCCCTTCTCGCGCAATGCTTTGAGACGTAGCATCTCGACCGTTTTTGACTTTGAAAACACGCGAAGATGCTGACCCCAATTTTTGCGGGCCTCGGATAGCGGGTCCAATTGTTCCAGTTCGGGATCTTTCGCCGCATCGAATGCAACATTTAATTTGAGTTTTCGAGCCCGAGCATCTAGACAATATTACGATCCCAACTCTCGCGACCGAGACCATTGCATCACTTAAAATCCGATTTGGGTTGGACGGGTTTGGACCGGGCGGGATATGAAATTTGCGACTGGTTTGCTGGCGGCGACTCTCCTCTTTGCAGGGGTGGGCGCGAGCCATGCGGTTGTCCGGATTGCTGATGATCGCGGCGGCCTAATCGGCACCTACCTCGAAAAATATCAGAGCCTGCGTACTTCGGGCGAGACGATTATCATCGACGGCCTATGCGCCTCGGCGTGTACCATCGTTCTCGGCGCGGTTGCGCACGACAAGATTTGCGTGACGCGCCGCGCCAATTTGGGTTTCCACGCGGCATGGGACTTCGCCGCCAACGGGCGCGAGGTTACCAACCCCGATGCGACGCAGACGCTGTATTCGATATATCCGTCCCCGGTACGGCGCTGGATCGCCGCGCGAGGGGGGCTGAAACCGCAGATGATCTTCCTGCGCGGTAAGGAGCTGATGAGCATGTACCGCTCCTGCTATCTCGACGCACAGGCCTTCCCATCGCGCTAAGACGAAGAGCAAGGCATACGGCGGGCACCTCGAACTCAGCCTACTGGCGAACGGTTCTTGGTCGTCCGCGGCGAACAGCAATGAGTGCGAGCTGAGCTGTTTGACCAGGACAGCACGCCGTCACATCGCGGCCAACCCGGCGGCTAGCTGCCGGAGTGCAGCCGTGTCGCGGCTTCACGCAATTCGCATTTTATCGTCCCGTGAAATTCGGCCTGCGTTTTTCCATAAACGCCTGCCTTCCCTCGCGGAAATCATCCGAGTCCATGCAGGCCGCGGCGATTTCCTGGATGGCGTCCATATCACGCATCCCAGGATCCCTCAGCACCTGTGTGATGGTAATCTTCGCGGCCTCGATTGCCAGCGGTGCATTGCCCGAGATGGTGCGGGCGATCTCGATTGTGGCATTCCACAAATCGGCGTCGGGCACGACACGATCGATGACGCCGATTCTTAACGCCTCGTCGGAATCGATCCGCATACCCGTGTACATCAGCAACTTTGCCCATGACGGACCGACGAGCGTAACCAGGCGATTAAGGTCGTTATAGCCGTAGGCGAGGCCGAGTTTGGCGGCGGGAAAGCCGAACTCACTGCCGTCGCCGGCAATTCGGATATCTGCCAGCATTGCAACCTGCAACCCGCCGCCGAGGCAGAAACCCCGGATACAGGCGATAGTCGGTTTCGGGTACTCCGCCAATATCGCGCCCTGTCCGGCGCTTCGTCTCGAATATTCTTCCGACGCCTCGGCGTTGTGGCGGGTTTTCTCGAACTGGCTCACATCAGCGCCCGAGACAAACGCCCTGGCCGGCGCCCGCCATGATCACAACTCGCACATCGGGATCGTCACGCAATTCAACAAGAGCACTGACCAATCCTTGCCACATCTCGAGCGACATAGCATTCCGTTTTTCTGGGTTGTTGAACGTTATGAGGCCTATCCCGTCGGCAACGCTTAGCAATATCTTGCCGTCGGCGTAAGTTTCATCAGTCTTTTGGGTGAAATCTAGCATCGGTATCTCTTTCCGAGGCAGCATAGGCTAAGGCCTATGAACCGCTCTTACGCGGCCTATGAAACAGCAGTTTGAGACCCACCACGACTCCCAGGAACGTTTCCATGACCCAAGATCTTATTCTCCGAAAAGTCGTCTGGCCATCGGCTCGACTTTTGGATGGCCATCGGCTCGACTTTTGGAGCTGCGCTAAATTTTGCTAAGCCCTTCTACGGCGTTTGATTGGAACTGTTATTGAAGTCAAAGGTTCCAAATGGCACGATGCAATGCGAGTTCAAAACACTTTCGCGCCTCCCAAACGCGCCGCACAACCAGCTACTCGCCACAAGGCGAAGGAGTTGGCGACGAGATAGCTTGTCACCACCCATGGGGTTTGTGAGAGCCGATGGCGAGGTCGCCAGACAAATAACGCAGGGCGACGTTGGCGATCGTCGTGTCGAGGACTTCCATAAAGATGGCGACAGACATAATCACCGCGACCAGCTAGGGGTTTGCTTCGATGGCGGCGGGATAGGAGGCTCCTGATTCAAGTTGTGTTTCCGACGCCCATTACCGAACTGTGTAACTCCGAGAATCAAAATTGTCGCCTATCTCATCTTCCCAGCACTTCTATTTGCTTGCTGATTCCCGGCTGTCATGATCCCCAAGGATGCGTCGATTGAATAGCTCAATCCATGGGACGCAAACGTTATCGTCGGTTGCGCGCCAAAATCCTGTGAGGCAAGCTTTTCGAGCAAGATGCTGCCGAAGCCTTTGCGAGTTGGAGGGACGACTGGCGGTCCGTCGCGTTCCTGCCAATGAAACTTAAATCTCGCTTCCTCGGCCTCCCCCACGGTCGACCAATGAATATTAACAAGGCCGTTGTTCGGCTGTGAGAGCGCGCCGTATTTGGCCGCATTGGTAGCAAGTTCATGCAGCAGGAGCGCAAAGGTCTGCGCAGCCTTGGAGTTCAGTAAAATGTCCGGACCAGCAGCCATGACGCGGTCGGAAAATGCCTCGAACTCAAGCCGGACGATCTCAGCCACGAGAGCCCCTTCGAATCTCTTGCTCATCAGTGCCGATTGACTGCGTGCCAGAGCCTGCAGGCGCCGCGTAAGTGTGTTGCGCTCCTCGGCGAGAGGCTTCGCTCCAATCAGGGTACGAGCGATGATGGACTGGATCACGGAGAGCAAGTTTCCGCCTCGATGCGCGAGTTCGTGCATGAGAAACCGCTGGTGCTCTTCAGTGTGTTTGCGGTCGGTAATGTCAAAGCCGCAGTTGATTGCGCCCGTAACTTCTCCGTGTTCATTCTTGAGCGGACGGATATTTACGATGACGTTAACCCGCGAGCCATCAGCCCTCTCCACGACTACTTCTTCGTCGTGAACCGCCGGCATTTTCCCCGAGATCACCCACGCCATCGGGCACTCGTCGTGCGGCATAACACTTCCGTCCGGACGAAACATCTTGACCGAACCACAGAATCGCTCGCTGCTATCGCCGCGCGCCGGCGTACGGCCCCATAACTCTGCGGCACGTTGGTTGAATTCCTGAATTGTACCTCGGGCATCACAGGAATAGACGGCAGCCGGACCTAGTTCGAATAGAGTACGAAAGCGCTCTTCGCTCGCACGCAACGCACCGTCGGTCTCCTTTCGTTTGGTTATATCCCGGATGTTGCACTGAACGACTTGTTTGCCGTCCTCGTCATAGCGATTGGCCACGACTTCCACTTCCCGCCTGTCCCCTGATTTTGACTCGAGCGGCAAATCTTCGTAGCGGACCTGGCCGTTTTTCTGCAGCTCCCGAAACGCGACTTGGCTAGCCTGCTCATCCTTCAGCAGGCCTATTTCCCACAATTCCTTGCCCAGTAATTCCTCGTGCTCATAGCCAAGCAGATGTGACATGAAAGGATTAGCGTCGGTTATTTTCCGGGTGACGGAGTCCAGAATAAGCACACCGTCGTGGGCTGCCTCGAAAAGCCGGCGGTACCGGATTTCCGATTGGCGGATGGCAACCCGGAATGCGAGGTCGTCGGCTTTGTCCTGGGTGGCCGAGATATCCATTCAGTGCGACGTTTCCA
>Ga0116129_1000933_pt1 | contig 16901 bp, 14 predicted proteins | sample June2015DPH_17_2_FD_89732 | JGI IMG/M metagenome (GOLD analysis project Ga0116129, IMG submission 89732) | Peatland microbial communities from SPRUCE experiment site at the Marcell Experimental Forest, Minnesota, USA - June2015DPH_17_10 | ecosystem: Environmental > Terrestrial > Soil > Wetlands...
ATGATTTTGGCCGAAGAACTTGATGCCGATTTCTCGCAGGTTGTTCTGGAGCACGCGCCGCCGAGCGACAAGCTTTACGGCAATCCCATGTTCGGCATTCAGGCCACCGGCAACTCCAATTCAGTCCGGGCATGGTGGAAGCCGCTCCGCACCGCCGGCGCCAGCGCGCGCGCCATGCTGGTGCAGGCAGCAGCAGCGCAATGGCAGGTCGACCCCGCGAGCTGCACGGCATTCAACGGAGAGGTCGCCCACAAAAAGAGCGGACGCGCGCTTGCCTATGGCGCGCTGGCGGTTGCCGCGCGCGGCCAGACGCCGCCAAAGGACGTAACCCTCAAGAGCCCTGCGGATTTCGTGCTGATCGGCAAACCGCTGAAGCGGCTGGACACGCCGGACAAGGTCAACGGCAAGGTCGTCTATGGCATCGACGCCATGCTTGCCGATATGAAGTTCGCGACCCTGGCGACATGTCCGGTATTCGGCGGCAAGGTCGGCAAGGTCGACGACCGCGCGGCAAAAAAAATTCCGGGCGTGCGGAAGATCGTCGTTTTGGACGACATCGTCGCCGTGGTCGGCGATCACATGTGGGCGGCAAAGAAAGGTCTCGATGCGCTTGTCGTGACCTGGGACGAAGGCCCGAACGCAGGCGTCAGCTCAAAAGACATCTGGGACAATCTTCGCGCCGCGAGCGAAAAGGACGGCGTGGTCGCGAAATCCGAGGGCGACATCGCCAAGGGCCTCGCAACCGGCGAGCGGCTGGATGCCTCTTACGAGTTGCCGTTGCTCGCCCACGCCACGATGGAGCCGGTGAACGCCACGGTTCATCTCAAGCCCGATTCCTGCGAAATCTGGACCGGCACGCAGGTCATGACGCGGGTGCAGTCGGAGGCGGCGAAAGCGGCCGGCCTTCCGGTCGATAAAGTCATCGTCAACAACCACCTGCTCGGTGGCGGGTTCGGCCGCAAACTCGAGCCCGACATGGTGGTCGCGGCGGTTCGCATCGCCAAAGAGGTTGACGGGCCGGTGAAGGTGGTATGGACCCGCGAGCAAGACATCCAGCACGACGTCTATCGCCCGGTCTATCGCGACACCATTGCAGCGACGCTGTCGGACGGCAAGATCGTCGGCTGGAAGTATCGCATCTCCGGCTCGTCGATCATGGCGCGCTGGTTTCCACCGGGATACGCGAAGGGAATCGACATCGACGCCGTCGATAGCGCGGTCGACATGCCCTACGACATTCCCAATTTCCATGTCGAATATGTCCGCGCCGAGCCGCCCGCGGCTCCGACCGGTTTTTGGCGCGGGGTCGGACCCAACAACAATGTTTTTGCGATCGAATGCTTCATGGACGAACTCGCGCGCAAGGCGGGCAAGGATCCCATCGAGTTCCGCAAGTCGATGCTCGGCAAGAATCCGCGGCTGCTGGCCGCGCTGAATTTAGTGGCGGAAAAATCCGGTTGGGGACAACCGCTGCCCGCCCGGGTCGGGCGCGGCGTCAGCGCGCAGCCATCGTTCGCCAGCTTTATTGCCACCGTGGTGGAGGCCGAAGTCGACGAGCACGGTGAGGTGCATCTGCGCCGCGTTACGTCAGCGGTCGATACCGGCATCGCGGTCAATCCCGACACCGTCATGGCGCAGCTCCAGGGTGGACTGGTCTTCGGCCTGACCGCAGCGCTCTATGGCGAGATCACCATCGACAAGGGGCGGGTCCAGCAGTCCAACTTCAACGACTACCGGATGCTGCGCATCGACCAGACGCCCGACATCGAGGTCCATGTCATCAAGAGCGGAGAGGCTCCAGGCGGCATCGGCGAAACCGGCGTCGCGGCGGGACCGCCGGCGCTTCGCAACGCGATCTATGCCGCGACCGGCGTCGCCTTGCGGCGGCTTCCGATCGACCGCTCCCTGATAGCGGGGAGGAAGGCATGAGTCCCGGCGCGCGTCGCATTCTCCTCAGCGTTGTCGCCATCGTGGTGGTCGCGCTGGCGGGCGGGATCTGGTTCGTCCGCGGCCCCGGCCCGATGGCCTTTGCCGACGGACCGAAGGTCGCGCTCGCGGATTATCATGGCACCAATCCAACCGGCGTTCCCGCAGGGCTCGCGCAGGCAAGCCTCGTCGAGCGCGGCGAATATCTGGCGCGGGCGGCCGACTGCATGGTCTGCCACACCACGCCCGGCGGCAAGGATTATGCCGGAGGGCTTGGATTCAAGCTGCCTTTCGGCATGCTCTACTCGACCAACATCACGCCGGACAAAGAGACCGGCATCGGGAATTACAGCGATCAGGATTTCCTGAACGCGGTTCATCGCGGAATTCGCAGCGACGGCGCGCGGCTTTATCCGGCGATGTCGTTTACGGCCTACACCTACATGACCGACGCGGACGCACTGGCGATCAAGGCCTATCTGTTCAGCCTGCCGCCGGTGCGCGCGGCAGCACCCGCCAATACACTGGCGTTTCCGTTCAACCAGCGCTGGTCGCTTGTGTTCTGGTCGACGCTGTTCAATCCGGATACTCGCTTTCAGCCCGACACATCGAGGAGTCCTGAATGGAACCGGGGCGCCTATCTTGCGGAGGCGCTGGCGCATTGTGGCGAATGTCATACGCCGCGCAATCCGGCGTTCGCGCTTGATAACCGCCGGAAATTCGCCGGCGCGGTGACGGCGGGCTGGCGCGCCTTCAACATCTCTTCCGACAAGACAACGGGCGTCGGCGGATGGCGCGACGAGGATCTCGTCTCCTATCTGTCGGTCGGACATGCTGACGGTCACGGCACCGCCTCGGGACCGATGGGCGAAGCGGTCGACCACAGCTTCAGCCAGATGGCGCCGGAAGACGTCCGCGCGATGGTAGCCTATCTGCGCAGCGTGCCCCCGATTGCCTCACCGGATCTGCCGGCCACGCCGGCGCCGGCCGCACCTGCTTCGCACAAGGACGGCGGCGACACCGCGAACGCGCGGGGCAAGATGGTATTCGAAGGCGCCTGCGTCAGTTGCCACGGCTGGACCGGCGAAAGCCCGATCTCGCCGTTTGCGACCCTGACCGGCGCCTGGGCGGTCAACGATCCCTCCGCCACCAACGTCGCGCAGATCGTGATCTCGGGAACGATACGGCATACGCCCGGCGCGGTCTCGATGCCCGCGTTCGGCAACACCTATTCCGACACCGAGATCGCCGCCGTCGCCAATTACGTCACCGCGCGATTCGGCAGCAAGCCGGCCCGGATCACCGCGAAGGACGTCGCGGCGTTGCGTGAGCAGGCCTCCCAGTGAGCGCAAGCCCTTGATGGCGCAGGCCAAGAAAAGGAAGCTTCCGTGAGCCACCCAACTTTTTACCGCACAGCACAGATAAACGGGTTGTCCATCTTCTACCGGGAGGCCGGACCGAAAGACGCGCCGCCTCTTCTGCTGCTGCACGGATTTCCCTCTTCGTCGCGAATGTTTGAGCCGCTGTTCGCCCGGCTCTCCGAGCGCTATCACCTTGTCGCACCCGATTACCCGGGCTTTGGACACAGTGACTGGCCCGATCCGAAAAACTTTGCATATACGTTCGATCACTACGCCAGCATCATGAAGCGCTTCACCGAAGCGCTCGGGCTCTCGCGCTACACGCTTTACATGCAGGATTACGGCGGTCCCGTGGGTTTTCGCATGGCTTTGGTCCATCCGGACCGGATCGAGGCGCTCATCGTCCAGAACGCCGTGGCGCACAATGAAGGCCTGGGAGCGATTTGGAAGCCGCGGCGGGCCTTCTGGGCCGATCGGACAGCCAACGAAAGCACGCTTCGTGCAAACTTCCTGTCGCTGCCGACCACTCGAACACGCCATGTCGGGAGCGATCCGAACGTGGAGCGTTATGACCCGGATCTCTGGAACGATGAATTTGCCTTTCTCAGCCAACCCGGCCAAGCCGATATTCAAAGCGATCTCTTCTACGATTACCGCACGAACGTTGACGCCTATCCCAGGTGGCAGGACTGGATGCGCGAGAACCAGCCGCGTCTGCTGGTGGTCTGGGGCAAGCATGACCCCTCGTTCGATCTCTCGGAACCGGAAGCCTATCGCCGGAATGTCCCGAGCGCTCAAATTCACGTACTCGACGCCGGTCATTTCGCATTGGACACCGCCGCGGACGAGATCGCCACGTTGGTTCGAGGCTTTGTCGGTTCTTCGCGCCAAGGATTGCCAAAGCGGCGCCTTGGCTGAGGCCACTATGCGAACGGCGGCGAATACGACGGAATGCAGTACAAGGACGACAGCAATGGTTAGATCCCACCAGCCCGGCGAAGCGGTATTCAGGTCGATCCTGCCTGAAGACATTGACTGGAAGCCGTTCCCGGCGTTCCCGCCTTCGGTCCGCCTCGCCGTCCTTGTCGGTCACCCTTCGGAGTCCGGCCCCTATGTGATCAGGGTCAAAGCGCCCTCTGGCGTGAAGCTGATGCCGCACAGGCACCCGGAGGACCGAATCTATACCGTGATGTCAGGCGTTTTCTACATCGGCCTCGGCGAACGGTTCGATGGCGACAAGGTGAAGGCCTATCCGCCCGGCGCCGTCATCGTTCTGCCCGGCGATACCTGGCACTTCCACTGGGCAAAGTCCGGTGAATACGTCACCCAGGTAACGGCGATCGGTCCTTTGGGACTCGAATATCACGATGCAGGCGACGATCCGCGCGAACAACATCGCCGATCCAGCCGGGCGTCGAGCTAGCTAGCCTGCCCAGAATCCCGGCAACGCCGGTTCCAGCCTGCCGCCGGTTCGAACCGGGGCGATCCGCAACGCGAGCCCGGTCGCATCGTCGGTTTCGACCGCGACACCGCTCAGGGTCGCCGGCCCGAGCGCCGGTTCGAACCGCCCCGACGGAATTCCCGTTGTGAAACGCCGCAGCGGCTCTTCCTTCTGCATGCCGATGATCGAATCGTAGTCGCCGGTCATGCCGGCGTCGGTCATGTAGGCGGTGCCGCCGGAAAGAATCTGGTGGTCGGCGGTCGGCACATGGGTGTGGGTGCCGACAACGAGGCTGGCGCGGCCGTCGCAGAAGAAGCCGATGCCCTGCTTTTCGCTGGAAGCCTCGCAATGGAAATCGACCACGACTGCGTCGGCGGCCTGCCGCAGCGGACAGGCGTCGAGTTCGCGGTTGAGGACGGCGAACGGATCGTCGAACGGCGTCATGAAGATGCGGCCGATGGCGTTGACGACCAGCGCGCGCTTGCCGTTCCTGGTGTCGATCAATGCCGAGCCGCGGCCCGGAGTGCCCTTCGGAAAATTCGCCGGGCGAACCAGCCGCGGCGCGCGCTCGATGAACACCAGCGCCTCGCGCTGGTCCCAGGCATGGTTGCCGAGCGTGACCGCGTCGGCGCCGGCGTCGAGCAATTCCTGATAGATTGCTTCGGTAATGCCGAAACCGCCGGCGGCGTTTTCGCCATTGACGACGACGAGATCGAGCGCCCAGTCGCGGATCATGCCGGGCAGATGCTCCGCGACGGCGGTGCGCCCAGCCCTGCCGACCACGTCACCAACGAAAAGAATACGCAAATCATCTGCTCCGGAAATCGAACGATTGTGTTTCCGTTAGCACAAAATCCAGCGCCACGTCGTGCGGCTGCGTCGGAATGACCGCTATTTCCTGCACGGCGAATGCGACGCCAACAGCGGCGATTGTCCGGATCGCGCGCAATTGCAGCAAGGTCCGGTCGTAGTGACCCGCGCCATAGCCCAGCCTGTGGCCGGCGCGGTCGAAGGCGGCCAATGGAGCCAGCACGATGTCGGGAATGATCTCGGCCGCCTCAGGCGACGGTTCGAGTATGCCGAGCGGGCCGCCAATCAATTTGTCGCTTTGTGACCAGGCGCGAAACCTGAGCGGCCGGTCGCGCCCGGCGATCACCGGCAACGCCAGCTGGGCGCCCCGTGCTGCGAGCTTGCGCATCAAGGGGGCCGGATCGATCTCGCTGCGGATCGGCGCGTAGCCGGCGACGACCGTGCCGCGCGCGATCTCAAACGGCAGGCCGCGGCTGGCGATGACTTCCGCCGCAGCGGCGCGGTCCGCGCCGCTCAACGCATCGCGTTTTGCCAGCGCCGCGGCGCGGAGATGTTGCTTGGATTGGTCTGGTGGGCAAACCGACATGCAGCGTCATATTCCGCCGTCATCAGCGGTCCCCGACGGACCTCTCACAACGAACCGGCGGCAAGAAGTCAAGGATCAAGTGCGAAGCCGCGATGGCCGTTGGAGCGCTCGATCCCGGAGTTCCCTACGAAAGTAGGTGGGCACCATGTGACCGGATCCACGGACCCGGCCAGGGACAGTTCCCTGAAGGATCGATAAGGCCCCGGGGATATATGGCTCCTGACGCGCGACGCAGCTTCGCCACATGAATGTAACCACGCTTGTCTCAAACCGCCAGCGTTAACGCAGCGACGTCCCCGTTTGATCGGGTCATGGTGAAGCGTTGATGCCCAGGCTTTAGCGAGTCAGCGCTTTCTTCACCCTCCCTGCATGCGCCCCCCTTAAAGGGTGTCACCATCAACCGATCGCCACTCCGCCACCGATGGTGCGGTTGAGCACCTGCGTGGTCTTCTCGATGCGGTCGGCCGCGGCGTTCATTGCATTGGCAACCGCGACCTGCATCGCCCTGGCGCGATCCGCCGCCGCCGCGCGGACGTTGCGCAGCGCGTCGAGCTCGTCTTCGAGGCTGCGGATGCGTTGGTTGGCGTCCTGCAATTCGTCGCACACCGTCAGCGCTGCCATCACGGTCAGCCGTGCATCGCCGATCTCGCCGAACCTGCCACGCAGCATTCCGATCCGCGATTCGAGGCTTTCGGCAAGCTTCAGCAGCCACCCCTCCTGCCCCTCGTCGCAGGCCATCCGGTATTGCCGGCCGTTGATAGTGACGTTGACATGGCTCATGAGGTCTCTCCCGCATCGAGCACCGAGCGGATGGTGCCGATCGCCGCATCCAGCCTTTCGCTGATCTCGCGATTGGCGCGCTCCAGCCGGCGCGATTTCACCAGCGATCCGTCGAGTTCATCGGCCAGCCGCGACCGATCCGCGCCGAGCGCCTGAATCCGGGTCGCCAGCTCGTTCTCGTCGCGATCGGCCTCGCGGCGGCGCTCCACCGCGCTTTCCAGCGCCTCAAGCGCCGTCATCAACCGCCGCGTCGCGGCGTCGATATCGACCAAAGTTGGTTCGGCGGGGCCGGAACCATTGGCGGGACGTTCGCTCATACAGGCAGCGCCGACCTTCGGGTAAGCCAGCCACGCAGCAAAATCCGTGGGCCAGCCAAGCGTTTAGGCGACGAAATTTACGCATCAAGCGAGGCAAGCGCAACGCCGCTGCAAAGCTATGCACCGTAAAGCAACTTTTACCACCCGCCGCGCGTTGCATTGCTTGGACTCGGGGAACCGAGATGCTATCGAACGTTGACTTCCCAGGCAGATCGCCACCAAGCACCTCATTTCAGACGGATTTCATCATGACGCGCGTCGAGCATTCCCGTATGGCCAACGCGATCCGTGGACTGGCGATGGATGCTGTCGAGAAGGCGAAATCCGGCCATCCCGGCCTGCCGATGGGCGCCGCCGACGCCGCCACCGTGCTGTTCACGCAATTCCTGAAATTCGACGCCGCCGACCCGAACTGGCCGGACCGCGACCGCTTCGTTCTGTCGGCCGGCCACGGCTCGATGCTGCTGTATGCGCTATTGTATCTCACCGGCAACAGCGACATGACGCTCGACCAGCTCAAGCATTTCCGCCAGCTCGGATCGCTGACCCCCGGACATCCGGAAAACTTCCATACCAAGGGCGTCGAGACCACCACGGGACCGCTCGGCCAGGGCCTCGCGACATCGGTCGGCATGGCGCTGGCGGAGAAGATGCTGGCCGCCGAATTCGGCAAGAAAGTCGTCGACCATCACACCTATGTGCTGGCCTCCGACGGCGACCTGATGGAGGGCGTATCGCAGGAAGCGATGGCGCTGGCCGGACACTGGAAGCTTAACAAATTGATCGTGCTGTATGACGACAACGGCATTTCGATCGACGGTCCGACCACGCTTTCCGACTCGGTCGACCAGGTGAAACGGTTCAAGTCGGCGGGCTGGGCGGCCGAACTGATCGACGGAATGGATCCCGACGCGATCACGGCCGCGATCACGCGCGCCCGAAAATCGAACAAGCCGTCGATGATCGCCTGCAAGACCATCATCGGCTTCGGCGCGCCGACGAGGGCCGGCACCAACAAGGCCCATGGCGAGGCGCTGGGAGCCGATGAGCTCAAGGGCGCCAAGGAAAAACTCGGCATTTCACTTGAAGCATTCTCAGTGCCTGACGACGTGTTGAAGAGCTGGCGCGAAGCCGGCAGCCGCGGCGCCGCCGCGCGCAAGGAGTGGGAAGCGCGCATGGCGACGCTGTCCAACCGCAAGCGCGCCGAATTCGACCGCCGCTTGAAGCACGTGCGGCCGGCTGCTCTGGCGAAAGCGTTCAAGGCCCACAAGAAGGCGCTGATCGAGGCGCCGCAAAATATCGCAACCCGCAAATCCTCGGAACTCGCGATCGACGCGATCGCGCCGGCGATGCCGGAATTTCTCTCGGGCTCGGCCGATCTCACCGGCTCCACCAACAACAAGGCGAAGTCCGCGGTCAACTTCTCGGCCAAAACCCCGAAAGGCCGTTTCATCCATTACGGCATCCGCGAGTTCGGCATGGCGGCGGCGATGAACGGAATCTACCTGCATGGCGGATTCGCGCCGAGCGGCGCGACCTTCCTGGTGTTCACCGACTATGCCCGTCCGGCGATGCGGCTCGCGGCGCTGATGGGTACCGGCGTCGTCTATATCATGACCCACGATTCGATCGGTCTCGGCGAAGACGGGCCTACCCATCAGCCGGTGGAACATCTGGCGGCGCTGCGCGCCATTCCCAACATGCGCGTGTTCCGTCCCTGCGATGCGGTCGAGGTGGCGGAGTGCTGGGAGCTGGCACTCAACCGAACCGACGGTCCGACGGTATTGGCGCTGACCCGTCAAAGCCTCCCGCAATTGCGCACCACTGCGGCAGCCGACAATTTGTGCAGCCGTGGCGGCTACGAACTGGTCGCCGCGCGAGGCGAGGCCAGGGTATCGCTGTTCGCCACCGGATCCGAAGTCGCGATCGCGGTCGACGCACAGAAGCAACTCGCCGGGCGCGGCATCGCGGCACGGGTGGTATCAGTGCCCTCGCTTGAATTGCTGCTGGCGCAACCTGCGGACCGGCGGCAGGCGATCATCGGCAATGCGCCGGTCAAGATCGCGATCGAAGCCGCGGTACGCTTCGGCTGGGACGCGATTATCGGGCCGGACGGCGCGTTTATAGGCATGCACGGCTTTGGCGCCAGCGCTCCCGTCAAGGACCTTTTCAGGCACTTCGGAATTACCGCTGAGGCGGCGGTCGAGGCGGCGCAAAAGCGGCTCGGCTGAGGTTGAGATTGCCCGGGAAAAGGACTACCTAGCGGTTATCTAATCCGTTTCCGCCCGGCCGAACCGGGCGTCTGTCGAAAAAACCGCCGCGGAGTGGCTGTTGCCTGCCGCGGGGGATAACAGAAGTTATTTGAAGGAGACACGAGATGGCAATCCGGGTCGCGATCAACGGGTTTGGCCGCATTGGCCGCAATGTGCTGCGTGCCATTTACGAAGCCGGGCGCAGCGATATCGAAGTCATCGCCATCAACGATCTCGGCCCGGTTGAGACCAACGCCCATCTGTTGCGCTTCGATTCGGTGCATGGCCGCTTCCCCGGCACCGTGACGGTCGATGGAGATTCAATCAGCCTCGGCAACGGCAAGATCAAGGTCACCGCCGTGCGCGATCCTAATACGCTGCCGTGGAAGGACCTCGGCATCGACATCGCGCTGGAATGCACCGGCATTTTCACGGCAAAAGACAAGGCTTCCGCGCACCTGACCGCCGGCGCCAAGCGCGTGCTGGTGTCCGCGCCGACCGACAATGCCGATGCAACCATCGTGTTCGGCGTCAACCACGACAAACTTGCAAAAGATCATCTCGTGGTCTCAAACGGCTCCTGCACCACCAACTGCCTGGCGCCGGTGGCCAAGGTGCTGAACGACACCGTCGGCATCGAGACCGGCTTCATGACCACGATCCATGCCTATACCGGCGATCAGCCAACGCTGGACACCCTGCACAAGGACCTCTACCGCGGGCGCGCGGCGGCAATGTCGATGATCCCGACCTCCACCGGCGCCGCCAAGGCGATCGGCCTGGTGCTGCCGGAGTTGAAGGGCAAGCTCGACGGCGTCTCGATCCGCGTGCCGACGCCAAACGTCTCGGTGATCGACCTGAAGATCGTCGCCAAGCGCCCGACCGACGCCAAGGAAATCAACGAGGCGATGAAGCGCGCTTCCGAACAACAGATGAAGGGCATCCTCGGCTATACCACCGCACCCAACGTCTCGATCGACTTCAACCACGATCCGCATTCCTCCACCTTCCACATGGACCAGACCAAGGTGCAGAACGGCACGCTAGTGCGGGTGATGTCGTGGTACGACAATGAATGGGGTTTCTCCAACCGCATGGCCGACACCGCCGTGGCGATGGGGAAGCTGCTCTAAGTCTCGTGTCCCGGACGCGGTGCAGCGTTCTCCTGGCGATGCGAAGCATCGTCCGGCACGCTGCTCCGCAGAGCCGGGACCAAACGCTAATGGATCCCGGTTCTGCTGCGCACCAGTTCGTGCTGCGCAGCGCCCGGGACAAGAGTCAAAATGACCAAGGCATTCCGCACCCTCGATGACGTCGACGTGAAGGACAAGCGCGTGTTGCTGCGCGTCGATCTCAACGTACCGATGGAGCAGGGTCGCGTCACCGACGCCACGCGGCTCGAACGCATAGCGCCAACCATCACCGAAATCTCCGGCAAGGGCGGCAAGGTGATATTGCTCGCGCATTTCGGCCGGCCCAAGGGACGCGATCCCGGGGATTCGCTGAAGCCCGTCGCCGCGGCGTTGGCACAGGTGATCAACCAGCCGGTGAAATTCGCGGACGACTGCGTCGGCGAAGTAGCGCGAAAGGCCGTTGCCGACATGAGGGACGGCGACATCCTCTGCCTGGAAAATACCCGCTTCCACAAGGAGGAGGAGCAGAACGACCCGGCGTTCGTTGCCGAGCTGGCAAAGCTCGGCGACATCTGGGTCAACGACGCGTTTTCGGCGGCGCACCGGGCGCACGCCTCGACCGAGGGCTTGGGCCACAGGCTGCCGGCCTATGCCGGGCGCACCATGCAGGCCGAACTCGACGCGTTGGCCAAGGCGCTGGACACGCCGACCAAACCCGTGATCGCGATCGTCGGCGGCGCCAAGGTCTCCACCAAGATCGATCTTCTGGAAAACCTGGTCAGCAAGGTCGATGCGCTGGTGATCGGCGGCGGCATGGCCAATACCTTCCTGCACGCCGCGGGCGTCGGCATCGGCAAGTCGCTGGCGGAAAAGAATCTCGCGGCCACCGCGCTGCGCATTATCGACAAGGCGGAAACTGCCAATTGCGCGATTATCCTGCCCGTCGACGCCGTCGTCGCGTTTCGTTTCGAGGCCAACTCACCGTCCCACGCCTATGGCCTCGACGCGATCCCCCCCGACGGCATGATCCTCGACGTCGGCCCGCAATCGATCGTGCGGATCAATGCCGCGATCGACGATGCCGCGACGCTGGTCTGGAACGGCCCGCTCGGCGCGTTCGAGATGACGCCGTTCGACCGCGGCACCATGCTTGCGGCGCGGCACGCCGCCAAGCGGACCAGGGCGAAGAAGCTGATTTCGGTCGCCGGCGGCGGCGACACGGTGGCGGCGCTGAACCAGGCCGGCGTGGCCGGCGAATTTTCCTATGTTTCGACCGCGGGCGGCGCGTTTCTCGAATGGATGGAAGGCAAACCCCTGCCCGGTGTCGAGGTTCTCAAGGTGAAGTGACGCGCTTGAACCGCTGTTACTGCCGGAATATGTTACCTGTAACACTTCGCTCAAAGGATTAGTGTCGTGGCCGATAGCGCAAAGCGGGTCCAGAAGCACCGGGACAAGATGAAGGCGGCCGGCCTCAAGCCGGTGACGATCTGGTGCCGGATGTGAATGCACCGGGATATGCGCAACAGGTCGCCGAGGCAATTGCCATCGTCAACGCCAGCGCGGACGAAAAGATCATCCTCGAGGAACTCTCAAATATTGAGATCGAAGGCTGGAAATGAAACGCGGTGACCTCGTCACCGTTGTTTTACCGGGCGCCCATGGAAAGCCTGGACCCGCAGCGATCGTTCAATCAAATAGATATGAGGCGATGGAATCGGTCACATTTCTACCTTTGACGAGCGAGGTCCTTCCAAAACAGGTGTTTCGCATTACGGTTGCCCCGACAGCAGAGAATGGACTGCAGACGCAATCCCAAATCATGACCGATAAGTGCAGTACGTTGCCGCTGGAGAAAGTAGGCGATGTATTCGGACGTCTCGACGCTGCCGATCTCGGAAGGGTTGATCGGCACTCGCCGGCTTCCCGGGTTTCGTCTGAGAACGGCTAACTTTTGGTTCTTGAAACAGCGACAGCCTGCTGTCAGCACTACACGGAGAATAGGATGGCTCGCATCACGTTGCGTCAGTTGCTCGACCACGCGGCGGAACACGATTACGGGGTGCCGGCCTTCAACATCAACAACATGGAGCAGGCGCTCGCGATCATGGACGCCGCCTCCAGCCTTGACGCGCCCGTCATCATCCAGGCCTCGCGCGGCGCGCGGTCCTACGCCAACGACATCATGCTGCGGCACATGATGGACGCGGTCACCGAAATCCATCCGCAGATCCCGGTCTGCGTGCATCTCGATCACGGCAACGAGCCCGCCACCTGCATGACCGCGATCCAGTCGGGCTTCACCTCCGTGATGATGGACGGCTCGCTGAAGGCCGACGGCAAGACCCCGGGTGACTGGGACTACAATGTCGGGGTCACCAGGACCGTCACCGACATGGCCCATCTCGGCGGCATTTCGGTCGAGGGCGAACTCGGGGTGCTCGGCTCGCTCGAGACCGGCATGGGCGACAAGGAGGACGGTCACGGCGCGGAGGGCAAGCTGTCCCACGATCAATTGCTCACCAATCCCGACGAAGCCGTCAAGTTCGTCCAGGAGACCAGGGTCGACGCGCTGGCCATCGCGATGGGGACGTCGCACGGCGCCTACAAATTCACCCGCAAGCCGGACGGCGACATCCTGGCCATGAACGTGATCGAGGAAATCCACCGCAAGCTGCCGAACATGCATCTGGTGATGCATGGTTCCTCCTCGGTGCCGCAGGACCTGCAGGAAATCATCAACGCCAATGGCGGCAGGATGAAGCCGACCTGGGGCGTGCCGGTCTCCGAGATCCAGCGCGGCATCAAGAACGGCGTCCGCAAGATCAACATCGATACCGACAACCGCATGGCGATGACCGGACAGATTCGAAAGGTGCTGAACAGCAATCCGGAAGAATTCGATCCGCGCAAATATCTCAAGCCGGCGATGGAGGCGATGGCCAAGCTCTGCAAGCAGCGGCTGCAGGAATTCAACACCGCCGGCCAGGCCGGCAAGATCAAGAAGGTGCTGACCACCGCCGAGATGGCGAGGCGTTACCTCAAGGGTGAACTCGATCCGAAAGTCGCATGACCTTGCAGGAGCGGGACGCGTCCCGCCCCTTTTTTGGCCGCAGTCCGGGGGCACCAAGCCGACATCATGGCCGCTAAAACTGTTCCGCCGCGCCCACTGCCGCGTCTCTATCTCGCCACGCCTGACGTGGACGATCCGTCACCGCTGGTGGCGAGCCTCCCGGGCTTGCTCGCCGAGGCCGATGTCGCGGCGGTGCTGGCGCGGCTCAAACCCAGCGACCAGCGCACCATGATCTCGCGCGTCAAGGCCTTGGCGCCTGCGATCCAGAACAGCGGCGTGGCGCTGTTGCTCGACGGCCATGTCGAACTGGTCGCCCGCGCCGGCGCCGATGGCGCGCATCTGACCGGCGTCGGCACGATGCAGGATGCGCTTGTCTCGTTGAAACCCGACCGCATCGCCGGCGTCGGCGGACTACCGACCCGGCACGATTCGATGGCCGCGGGCGAAGCCGGGGCGGATTACGTGCTGTTCGGCGAGCCCGACGCGCGCGGACAGCGGCCCTCGGTTGAGGCGATTACCGAACGTCTGCAATGGTGGGCCGAACTGTTCGAACCTCCCTGCGTCGGTTTTGCGGCGTCGATTGAGGAAATCAGCGAATTTGCCGCGGCGGGCGCGGATTTTGTTCTGGTCGGCGATTTGATCTGGGCAGATCCGCGCGGCGCGGCGGCAGCGTTGCGCGAGGCGGGGCAGGCCATCCGCGCCGGTTGCGAAAAAGTCAGAGTCGAGCGGGGATAACTCCGGAATGAAGGTGCTGCGTCCGATATCTATCCTGGTGAGCTGCCTGATGCTGACGGCAAGCGCCGAGGCGCAAGTCTCGCTGACGCCGCCCAACGCCGCGGATAGGCCGCCGCCGGCGGACAGACCGGCTGCGAAGACCGGGGAAGACCTGAAGGAAAAGCCGAAGCCCAAACCACCCGCCATAGCCAGGAAGCCGGCGGCGCCCGTGGCAACGCCGAAACCGGAGACGCCGGCGCCGGCTGCGACGGGTGCGCCTGCGCCGGTACCGGGCGATCCCAATGTCGACCTGGTGTACGGCGCCTATCAGCGCGGTCAGTACAAGACCGCGTTCGATCTGGCGACCAGGCGCGCGCAGGGCAACGGCGATTTGAAGGCGATGACGATGCTCGGCGAGCTCTATGCCAGCGCGTTGGGCGTCAAGGGCGATGATGCAAAGGCCGTCGAATGGTACAAGCGTGCCGCTGATGGCGGCGACCGCGAGGCCATGCTCGCTTTGGCAATGATGCGCCTCTCCGGGCGCGGCGGCCCCGTCAACCGTGAGGAAGCCGCGAAACTGCTGGCGTCCTCGGCCAAGCTCGGCAACCCGAAGGCGGCATACAATCTGGCACTGCTCTATCTCGACGGACAGACATTACCGCAGGACCTCAAGCGCTCGGCGGAGCTCCTGCGCGTCGCCGCCGACGCCGGCAATCCGGAAGCGCAATACGCGCTCGCGACCTTCTACAAGGAGGGCACCGGCGTCGAGAAAGACATGGAAAAGGCGGTTCGGCTGCTGCAGCAGGCTTCGCTCGCCGACAACCTCGACGCCGAGGTCGAATACGCCATCGCGCTTTATAACGGCACCGGCATCCCGAGGAACGAGGCCGCCGCGGTGGCGCTGCTGCGCAAGGCCGCCCGAGAGGGCAGCCCGATCGCGCAAAACCGCCTTGCCGGCGTGCTGGTGAGCGGCAGGGGCGCGCCGATGGACAAGATCGAGGGCCTCAAATGGCACCTTGTCGCCAAAACCGTCGGCAAGGGTGACCCCATGCTCGACGAGGCGCTGGCGGATTTGAGCCCCCAGGATCGCGCCAAGGCGGAGGCTGCGGCACACAAATGGCTCGGCGACAAATGATCCGCCCTTGACGCCACCCCGTCAGCAGGGCACCCAGTCTCGATCCCGCCTCTCCCACCGGGGAGAGAGCCTGCCCTCGGGCCCGCCCCGAGGGTCGGCGCACCCGGATCGGCGCTCGCGCCCTCCGGGCATCAACTCCACGCCGCGTGAGGGGTTTCGATCCTCACTGAAACCGTAACCCCTTTCCCAGGCGAGAGCGAGCACACCTTTACCGTCGAAACGTCGTCGAAACGTCAATTACAGACCGGGATCATGCTGCATTCAGCCACTATCAACGTCATGGTCAAAGCCGCGCGCCGCGCCGGCCGCAGTCTCAAGCGCGACCTCGGCGAGGTCGAGAATCTTCAGGTGTCGCTGAAAGGACCCGCCAATTTCGTCACCATGGCCGACCGGCGCGCCGAGGAAATGCTGCACAGCGACCTCACCAAGGCCCGGCCGGGTTACGGCTTCATCGGCGAAGAAGGCGGCATTCGTGCCGGCGACGACAAGACCCATACCTGGATCGTCGATCCGCTCGACGGCACCACCAATTTCCTGCACGGCATCCCGCAATTCGCGATCTCGATCGGGCTTTCGCGCGAAGGCACCATCATCGCCGGCGTGATCTTCAATCCGGCCAACGACGACCTTTACGTCGCCGAGCGCGGCAAGGGCGCCTTCCTCAACGATCAGCGGCTGCGCGTGGCCGGCCGGCGCAAGCTCAACGAGTGCGTGATCGCCTGCGGCCTGCCGCATATCGGACGCGGCGATCTCGAACTGTCGCGCCAGGAGTTGACCGAAATTCAGTCTCGCGTGGCGGGGCTGCGCCGGTTCGGCGCTGCCTCGCTCGATATGGCCTTCATCGCCGCGGGCCGCCTTGACGGCTATTGGGAGCGCAACCTGCAACCGTGGGACATGGCGGCGGGCACGATCATCGTGCGCGAGGCCGGCGGCATCGTCAGCGGCATCGAGGGCAACGACGACCCGCTCAAAACCGGCAGCGTGATCTGCGGCAATGAATTCGTCCATGCCGAACTGGTGAAGATTTTGAAGCCGCTGGGCAACACAAAAACGTAGGACGGATTGGCGAAGCGTAGTCCGCCCTCCTCCCGGGCCACATCTACAACGCGGTGTCGCTGCCATGGACCCGGAATTGCCGGTCCTTTGCTGGACGATCCGGCGCCGGCGATCCGGAGGCGAAAGCGCGATCGCGACCGGCGCTTCGGGATATAAAACGGTCATACAAAATCCGTGATATTTGCAGATCAACATCGAACGTTGCTGAAAATACGCTCCAGACCAAGCCGGGTTCAGCCGCAGGTTCCACCCGTCCATCCCGAATCAACGCGTATCTGATCTTTTTTCTCGGCACCGCTGTGCCATATTGCCACCCGAGA
>Ga0116129_1000934_pt1 | contig 16900 bp, 13 predicted proteins | sample June2015DPH_17_2_FD_89732 | JGI IMG/M metagenome (GOLD analysis project Ga0116129, IMG submission 89732) | Peatland microbial communities from SPRUCE experiment site at the Marcell Experimental Forest, Minnesota, USA - June2015DPH_17_10 | ecosystem: Environmental > Terrestrial > Soil > Wetlands...
CTCCTCGGCACCCGACTGCCGATGCACCCAGGAATCCTTGCCCGGAACATCGACGTCGAAGTCATGGTGCGCATGCTTGATCACCGAGATGCGTAGCCCCTGCTGACGCAGATACGGAATGACGCGCGATATCAGCGTCGTCTTCCCCGCGCCGCTCCATCCGGCAATCCCGATCACCTTCATCCTGTTTCCACTCCGGACCGCTCCTCTGGCTTATATCGGCTCTTGCACATTGTCATGCTAACCTCGGCCGATGATGGCGATCGGCAACATACCGGCAACGCCGGGGATCCTGCTCGCGGGCGGGCTTGCCCGGCGGATGGGCGGCGGCGACAAGCCGATGCGCAGCATTGCCGGCCGCTCCATTCTTGACCGTGTCATCGCGCGGTTGGGACCGCAATGCGATGGTCTCATCCTCAACGCCAATGGCGACCCGGCGCGCTTTGCGCCTTTTGGCCTGTCCGTGGTTGCAGATACGGTCGCTGATTTTCCAGGTCCGCTGGCCGGCATTCTCGCCGGCCTCGACTGGGCCGCCGCCAACCGGCCCGATGTCGCTTTCGTGCTCAGCGCGGCGGCGGATTGCCCGTTTCTGCCGCGCGATCTGGTGGCGCGTCTTCATCAGGGGTGCATCGAACAGGACGCGCAAGGCGCGGTCGCCGCTTCCGGCGGGCAGTCGCATCACGTGATCGGATTGTGGAGCGTCGGCTTGCGCGAGGAGCTGCGCCATGCGCTCACGAGCGAAGGCGTCCGGAAGGTCGAACGCTGGATCGCGCGCTATAAAATCGCGACCGTGACATGGCCGACCACACCGCTCGATCCGTTCTTCAATGCCAACACCGTGGATGATCTGGCGGAGGCCGAACGGCTGGCGGCGCTGGACGGCGATTAGCTCCGGCACGAGGCCCGAAACAGCCAAATGCTGCGATGCATTACCGGTAACGCAGCGGCTTCGCGTTGACGCCGTTCGCCGAATGGTCAAATGAATATGGCAACAAATGCGGGCGAGCCGGGCTTTCCGCCGATCCGCGACCCAAGGGAGGAATCGATGTTCGCCAGGAAGATGGCCGCAAGCTTCGCGCTTGCCGCAGCGTTTGCGGCGCCAATGCCGGTATCGGCCCAAATTTCCGACGATGTCGTCAAGATCGGCGTGCTCACCGACATGAACGGCCCCGCTTCGGCGCCGACCGGCCAGGGATCGGTGACGGCGGCGCAAATGGCCGTCGACGATTTCGGCGGCAAGGTGCTGGGAAAGCCGATCACCGTGATCGTCGGCGACCATCAGCTCAAGCCGGATATCGGCGCCGGCATCGCGCGGCGCTGGTACGACACCGAGCAGGTCGACCTGATCGTGGACGTACCGGTGTCGGCGGTGGGGCTGGCGGTACAGAACGTCGCCAACGAGAAGAAGCGGCTGTTCATTGCGCATTCGACCGGCACCGCCGATTTCCATGGCAAGTTCTGCTCGCCCTACGCCATCCAGTGGGTGTTCGACACCCGCGCTCTGGCGGTCGGCACCGCGCAGGAAGTGGTGAAGCGCGGCGGCGACAGCTGGTTCTTCCTCACCGACGACTACGCTTTCGGCCATGCGCTCGAGAAGGACGCCTCCTCCGTGATCGCCAGGAACGGCGGCAAGGTGGTCGGTGCGGTCCGCCTGCCCTTCGCATCGCCCGACACATCGTCCTACATCCTGCAAGCGCAGGCCTCGAAGGCCAAGATCATCGGAATTGCCGCCGGACCGCCGAACAACATGAACGAGATCAAGACCGCCGGCGAGTTCGACCTGTTCAGTCACGGCCAGCAGATGGCGGGCCTGCTGGTGCTGATCACCGACATTCACGGGCTCGGCCTGAAAGCGGCGCAGGGCCTGTTGCTGACCACGTCGTTCTATTGGGACATGGACGACAAGACGCGGGAATGGTCGAAGCGCTATTTCGCCAAGATGAACCGGATGCCGACGATGTGGCAGGCCGGCGTCTACTCCTCCGTGATGAACTACCTCAACGCCATCAAGGACTCTGGCACCGACGAGCCGCTGAAGGTCGCGGCGACGATGCGCGAGAAGCCGATCGAGGATTTCTTTGCCCGCAACGGGCATTTGCGCGACGATAATCTGATGGTCCACGATCTGATGCTGGTGCAAGTGAAGTCGCCGGAAGAATCCAAATACCCGTGGGACTACTACAAGGTGCTCACGACCATTTCCGGCGAGGAGGCGTTCGGTCCGATCGACCCGGCGTGTTCGATGGCGAAGAAGTGACGGCGTAGCCGTCATTCCGGGATGGTGCGTTAGCACCAGACCCGGAATCTCGAGATTTCGGATTCGCGCTTGCGCGCGCTCCGGGATGACCGCTACGCGGTCACTTCACCATCCCGATCTCACGGTAATACTTCATCACGCCGGGATGGATCAGCGCGATATCCGGCACGGCCGCAACCGTGTTGGCCGCCGTGGTCTCGCAAGCCTGCTTGAGCTTCTTGCACAAGGCCGTCTCCGCGCCGTGCAGCGTGCGCGCCAGGCGATAGGCGACGTCGTCGGGCAGATCGAGGCGCGTCAGAACGAAACTCCATGACCCCAGCGAATTGATCGGCGCGGTCTGGCCCGGATAGCTGCCGGCCGGAATCGTCATCGGCTTCAACAGCGTATACTTGGCGCTCATCCGCACGATCTCTTCCGCCGTCGGCGCGATGAACCTGACACCCGATGCGCCCTTGGCCAGTTCGAAGAAGCCGGGATAACCGATGCCGGCGCCCCAGATCGCGTCCGCCCGTCCGTCCAGCACCATCTCCGGTCCCTCGCCGGCGTGATCGAGCAGGAAGGATTTGAAATCCTCGTCCTGCTTCAATCCGATCCCGTCCAGCATATAGCGTCCAAGGATCGGAATGCCCGATCCCTTGGCGCCGAACGCGACCCGCTTGCCGACCAGATCCTGAATCGTGTGGTAGGGACTGTCGCCGCGCACCGCGAACATGCCGGCGGTGCCATACATCGCGGTCAAAACCTTCAGCTTGAGCGGCGGCCGCCCGATGCCCTGCAATGCCTGATAAAAAGATTCGCCGGCGACGAGACCAAGATCGAGCTTGCCCGCCTCCATCATCGGCATGTTCTCGGCGGAGCCCATGGTGTTGCGCGTTTCGATGACAAGCGTCGGATCGGCCGCGTTCATCACTTCCGCGAAGGCGTTGCCAAACACCGGAAAGCCGCCGCCTTGCGTCGCAGTCCCGAGAACCAGCGTGGTTTTTGGAATGGTCTTGTCTTCCTCTTGCGCCGCAGCGCTGCCGGCTGCGAGCAGCAAGGCAGCGCAAATCATAGATATCATTTTCATCTTGTTCATCTTGCGATCCTCCGGCCGCGCCGAACCCTGAAATCGTCATGGCCGGGCTTGACCCAGCCATCCACGTCTTTGTCTCCCAATAAGTTAAGGGAAGACGTGGATCACCGGGGCAAGCCCGGTGATGACGGGCATTGGGTGCGTCGAACGCCAGTGTAGGCAAATCCGCATCTATGTTAAAGCATAGTACGGTTGGCCTATGAATGGAGTGCCTGTCATGAATGGGTTGCGCGCGGCGGTGATTGCCACGATCGGCCTTTTGAGCCTCGCAGGCGGCGCGCAGCCGGCCGTCGCGGCCGATTACCCGAACCGGCCGGTGCACTGGCTGATCGGCTTTTCGGCGGGCGGCCCGGTCGATGTCGTGGCGCGCATCATGGCGCAGTGGCTGTCGGAGCATTTCGGCCAGCAATTCGTGGTGGAGAACCGCACGGGCTCCGGCGGCAATATCGCGGCCGCGGCCGCGATCAACTCGCCGCCGGACGGCTATACGCTGCTGTTTGTCGCGCCCAACAACGCGATCTCGGCCTCGCTCTACAAGCATCTCAGCTACGATTTCATCCGCGACACCGTGCCGGTCGGCAACATCATGCAACTCACCAACATGATGGTGATCTCCAACGCGATGCCGGTGAAGACCGTCGCCGAGTTCATCGACTACTGCAAGGCCAATCCCGGCAAGATCAGCTACGCCTCGTCGGGCTATGGCACGTCGGTGCATATGTCGGGCGAGATGTTCAAGGCCATGACCGGATGCAACATGGTGCACGTTCCCTATCGGGGATCGATGATCGCCTATCCCGACATCATCTCCAACAAGGTGCAGCTGATCTTCGACAATCTGCCGGCCGGGCTCGAGCAATCGCGCGCCGGCTCGGTGCGCGCACTCGGTGTCACCTCGCCGCAGCGCTGGGTTGGCCTGCCCGACGTTCCCGCCATCGCCGAGACCGTGCCGGGATTTGAATCCGTCGGCTTCTATGGCATCTCCGCGCCCAAGGGCACGCCGCCCGAGATTGTGGAAACGCTCAACAAGGCGATCGCCGAAGCCTTGAAGGATCCCAAGGTGGTCGAGCTGCTCACCACGGCCGGTGGCATCCCGAAACCGATGACGCCTGCGGAATTCGGCAAGCTTATTGCCGACGATACCGAGAAATGGCGCAAGGTGGTGGAGTTCGCGGGCGTGTCGGTGGATTGAGCTTTCCGTCATCGCGTATCGCAAGCCGAACCCCCTCTCTGTCATTGTCATTCCGGGGCGATGCGCAGCATCGAACCCGGAATCTTGAGATTCCGGGTCTGGTCCTTCGGACCATCCCGGAATGACGTCGAACTGCGTTCTCGCGAGACAATCGCCTCCGAGTTATGCAAACCATCGGCCCTCGACAATGAAGGGCGCAGGGAATGCCGGGCGCTCGACGCACCCGCAGCCTTGTGTGCGAAATAAAAAAGCACACAAGCGTAGTCACCACGGTTACGCCGGAACCGCCCGGCATTCCCCGCGCAATGGTTTTAACGGCTTATTCCACGCTCTTCCCGGCGATCGGGCTTTTTGTCACCGTCCCCGGTGCGATGCGAAGCACCGTCACCGAGTTGACGTCAGCGTCGAGACGTCAGAACCACGTGGCTTCGCCGTCCACCTCGCATGCGCTCGTCCGTCGCATGTGAGGTGTCCACCGCATCCCGCACTCAGCGTCCGTGACGATCGCGAAACGCCCCTTTGAGAGGAGGCGGGACGCGAATCGGGATAGTCCTGCTTCTACCCGGCCGTCAAGTTTTATTTCGGAAAATCCGAAATTGACTTGGAGGCGAAACACCCGGCATTGCCGGATCGGCCGCCGCATTGTAAGGGGTCAGTCGCACCGTTGCCTGCCCGTGAATCGGGGAGTTCGCGGCGGGGCCTGTAGCTCAATGGTTAGAGCCGGCCGCTCATAACGGTCTGGTTGCAGGTTCGAGTCCTGCCGGGCCCACCACGCTTCGCCCTTCGGGCTACGCGTGGCGCAGCCACGCAAAAAAGACGAAGCGTGTCCGGCGAAGCTTGAGCAAGGCGAAAGCGAAGACGGACTGATTCTCACGGGCGCGGCTTGCAAGCCTACGGCGACAGCCTGCGCAGCATCGCGTTGGTCTGGATGAGCGAGTTCGGCCTGGGCCAAGACGATGCGAAGACGGCGCAGCGTATTCTCTCGCGCGAAGATACAGCTTCGCGCATGATCGCGGCCTAGATCACGTCGATCACATGCCGGGCATTTGCATCCAATCGGAATTTGCGGCTGATGTGCCTCGGCCGCTCACCTGATTCATAAAAGAGGGCGCCCGCCGAGTCGGGTGCCCTCGACATTCGTGGATGCGAGCCGCGCTATGGCAGGGTCGGCACGCCCAAGTTGACGATGGACGGAGTCGACAGATTAAGGCTCTGGTCCCAGAACGCGCACTGGTGGACCGTTGCCAGATCGGTGGGGTCGCTCGCGGTCTCATGGGTGGGCGTGGGCGGCACGAACGATATGAGGTCGTCGAGGTCCGACACGTATTGCGGCCAGACTACAGGGGCTTCGCCCCGGTTTGGATTGCCGGTTGCGGCAAAGTTCGTCCAAAAGACGACCATCTGATGGGCCAGTTGCTGCTGATTGGCCGTCAACGGCGTCTGCTTGAGGTCGAGCCCGACCCCTGACGGATTGGAGACCGGGAACAGATACTGGATCTCCGAAGTGTGATCCGAACCGTAGGGATAGTTGGTGCCGTCGTGCAGGGTCGTCGGCGGCAGGAAGTTGTCGGGTGCCTGCTCATCGTTGAACTCGTAGGCGAACACCGGCACGAACTGCGACGCGCTCTTGTCGATCGTATGGGCATTGCAAGCGAACAGAGCGTCGGTTGCCGCGGCCGCCAGCGCGATGTTCGCGCTCAGCGGCGTATTCCCCGAGGGATACTGCGTGATGACGCCGGGCAATCGGTCCGGCGACACGATGGTTGCCAGCAGGATCTGAAGTGCTGCCGAATAGGGCGTTGTCCCCGGGTTGGTCACGGCCTGGACGTCGGGCACCACGGGGTCCTGGAAGCCGAACACCAGCGGGATGAACAATCGGAACTCGTTGTGATTGGATCCATTGATAATGGGCACGCGGGCGAAGTGCCCCGCCGCGATGGCGTCGACGAGGGACTCCGGAAGCACCTTGCCGTCGATAACGGGCGAGGCGACGGTGCCCTCGAACGTGAGGCTCTGGCACGAGTTCTGGCTCGGACAGGGCCCCAGGATATTGGCGACCGGCAACGCGCGCAGGCAGGCGGCGGTCTGCGCGTCGGCCTGGTTTGGATCGGCGCATCCTTCCACGATGGCGAATTCGGTGCCCTTCTTTTCCGAGTCAGCCTGGGTAGGTTGGCGCATCTGATAGCCGCCGCTCTCGACGATGGCGCGCTGGAACAGTCCGCTGGCGAGGGGTGACACCAGGTTGACGAGGGAACTTGATCCCCCGGCCGACTCGCCGAAAATCGTCACCCTGTTGGGATCGCCACCGAACGCCGCAATATTCCGCTTGACCCATTGCAACGCGAATTGCTGGTCCAAAATGCCGTAGTTGCCAGAGATCTTGTCGGGCGATTCGGCGGTGAATGCCGGATGCGCCATGAAACCCAAGGCGCCGAGACGATAGTTGATGGTGACGACGACGACGCCCTGTTGCACCAGCTGCGATGCATTGTAATCGTCGCTTTCGCCCTCGAACAACGCCCCACCATGGATCCAGAACATGACCGCGTGATCCCGGCTGTTGTCATTGGGCGCAAATACGTTGAGGAACAGGCAATCCTCGTTCAAGGTGCCGTTGCCGAATTGCGACAGCGGTTGGGCACAGTGGCCGCCGAACTGGGTCGCATCGACGGTCCCCGACGGGCTTTGGGGAGCCTGCGGCGGCCGCCAGCGCAGGGCGCCGACCGGAGGGTCGGCGTACCGAATACCAAGAAACTGGCGCATGGTGCGGGTCGAATTCATCGCCCCCTGAAACGTGCCGTCGGCGGCCGTCACCAGAGTTGGACCGCTGGCCTGGGCAACCGGGCTCGTCGCCAGCGCGCAGAGTGCCGCAATTCCGGCCAAAGCTCCGCGCGATCGAGAGAGCGCGGCACGATATGCATATGCGGGCGGTCGTATCTTTCGTTCGCTTGACATCGGGTTTCCTCCGGCAATTTGGAACGGACAATTACGCTCAACCTCGACGGGCCTCAGCCAATTCGACCCGCGCACGCTGAATCAGGTCTCCAAACCTGACCAGAACACCGAGAACCGGGGCATGGTTCCCTTGTGTTCAAACAACCTGAGCAAGAAATGCCTGCCGATAGCACGGTGGACACCCACCATGTTGCCGGCCCTGAAGTGATTGACGTCCAACCAAGTCGCCTGCCAAGTTCGCCGCACCAGTTACGGCTAGGCAAGCCAGCTTCGGTCTATTACGGCGAAGCGAGCGAAGGCTGTCGTGCCGAAGCCTTGGCGAAGGCGGACCGCCGCCTTCGGGCTACGCGTGGCGCAGCCACGCAAAATCAAAGACGAAGCGTGTCCGGCGAAGCTTGAGCAAGGCGAAAGCGAAGACGGGCTGATTCTCGCGAGCTATGGCTTGGCGGGCCAGCTTCGATCTATCACGGCGAAGCGAGCGAATGCTGTCGCGCCGTAGCCTTGGCGAAGGCGGACCGCCGCCTTCGGGCTGCGCGTGGCGCAGCCACGCAAAATCAAAGACGAAGCGTGTCCGGCGAAGCTTGAGCAAGGCGAAAACGAAGACGGGCTGATTCTCACGAGCTACGGCTTGGCGGGCCGCTTCTTCAAAGCAAAGCGCGCGAAGGTCGCCGCTGTGGCCGCACCGTCGAGACTCAGAACGTCGATGCGATCCCGCCCTACCGTCCCTGCGTCACTCTGGAAAGAGGTCGGCCTCGGACAGCGACGGCTCGATGCCGGCGGAAGCTCGCGAAGCCTGCCCGGCGGGGACCGTCGACGCGCGCCCGCCGTCGAAAACGTCGTGCACGAGCCCGATTTTCTCAAGCCCGCGAATGATCAGGCCATTGATGTCGATTTCGTACCAGGCGTGCGAAATATAGGCGTCGCGCGGAAACCGGTGATGGTTGTTGTGCAGCCCTTCACCGAGGGTGAGGAGCGTGATCACCAATTCGTTGCTCGTGCCATCATTGAGCTCGAAGCGACGGTAACCGAAGCGACCGTCGCTATGGCAGAACGAGTTGACCAGCGAGGTGGCGAGAACCATGAGGTAGGCGCGCAACAAGCCGGAGAACAGCACGCAGCCCATCATGGCGTGGAACCCGCCAACCGCGTAGCCAATGGCGCCCGGAATGAAAACCGCCGACAGGGCGTACCAGACCCAGCGCGTTCTCACGAAGAACATGGCGATCGGGTCGGCCAGAATATCCTTGGCGTAGTATTCGCCGTCGGTCGAGACATGGTCGAACACCCAGCTGCCTTGCGCATGCATCATGCCCTTGACGAAGCTGACATAGCGGTTGCCGACGCCGTCATAGTGAGGGCTGTGCACGTCGCCGGGTTTGTCGGCGTAGAGATGGTGCCGGCGATGATTGGAGACCCATTTGAGCACCGAGCCCTGCACCGCCATCGTGGCGATCGCGCAGAAGAACGCCCTCATCACCGGACCGCAGCGAAAGCTCCGGTGCACCAGCAAGCGATGCATGCCCGCGCCCATCCCGAACATGGTCAGCCAGAACATGCCGGCGAAGACCGCAATCTCCACCCAGCCGATGCCTTGCATGATCGTCCAGAGCACCGCGGCGACCGAACCGGCGTAAAGAATGCCGAATACAGCGTAGGATTCGCGCAGCTTGGCCTCGACTACCGGACCTCCGACGATGACGCCGGGCGGCAGTCTTCCGGCACTTTCCTCCGGCTCCAGATTCCGAACTGCGGTCATTTTATTCGATCCATTCACGGAAAATTAACGCTACCGGACCGTACCGAGGCAGGCCATTTTGAGCAAGGACTCGATCGGCCGCGGGAGCGCGGAACCGCGAGCTGAAACGAGGCGATCACATTGAGGGTGAAGCCTTTTTCGTCCTCGTTAACCCTTCGTAAATTTCGATGGCGAGCGTTGCCGATTGGCTGTGCGAGATGCAGCGGGCGATGCCTATGCGCCCAACGCAGCTTGAGGACGCCTCAAAATTCGACACGGTCCGGGCACCATCGAGCCGGGCTGCCTTTAAATGACGTCTCGAACCATCACCCGTGGCAACACGACCCCTTGCCCGCGTCCGCGTACTGGTCGCGCAGGCGCACCCAATCCATCGGATAGGGCAGCCCCTCTTCGTGCCGGCCAAGCGGTGTCAGGTCGAGATAGTGATAGGCGGCATTCATCATGTCGAGGCCGCGCGCATAGCATGAGTAGGTATGGAAGATGTTGCCGCCCTCGTCGCGGGTGAACACGCTGATGCCGGGCAGTTCTTCGCCGTAGATCGGCGTGGTGCCGAAATTGTATTCATGCTTGCCCTTGTCGATCTGGTCGCGCGTGAAGGTGACGCCGTAATCGGCATTGAAGTCGCAGCCCCCCGATGAAACCCAATCGAAGGTCCAGCCCATCCGCTTCTTGAACGCTTCGAGCTTTTCGACGCCCGCCAGCGAGACCGCGACAACGGCGGTGTCGCGCGCGCCAAGATGCGGCACTATCCGGTCAAGACCGTCGGCCCAGAACGAGCAGCTCTTGCAGGCGGCGTCCCAATCCGGCCGAAACATCACATGCTGGACCACAAGCTGCGGCTTGTCCTTGAACAGATCGGCCAGGGTCACTTTGCCTGCTGGCCCATCGAACACATAAGCCTTGTCGACCTTGACCCAAGGTAACGCCCGGCGCTCTTCGTTCAGCCGGTCGCGCGAGCGCATCAGCTCCTTTTCACGGGCCATATGCGCCTTGCGCGCCTCGATCCATTCCTCCTGCGAGACGATCTTGTGCTGAACCATGCGATACTCCCTCGGGATCGATTGTGTTTTGCCCCTCGTCGTGACGATCAAGCGACGACCTGTTCCAGGGTGTCGAAGAATTTGCTCCAGCCGCGTTCGTGATTGTCGCAAGCCGCCTGATCGGCGAATTGCGCATGGGTGAAGATCATCAGCGTGCCCAAGGCATCGCCCTTGAGCTCAACCGTCACCAGCGATTCCCGTTCCGGCGTCGAATGCCAGGCCCAGGTGAATTTCAGCCGCTGGTCCGGTACGACCTCGCGATAGACGCCGCCGGCCTCGTGATACTCACCGCTTTTTTCATCGGTGAAGCTGATGCGGTAACGCCCGCCGACGCGAGCGTCGAGATCGGCCCCGATCGAACCGGGCTTCGCCTGCGCGGCCGCGAACCACTGGATCAGGTTTTCCGGTTTGGTCCACGCGGCGTAGACCTTTTGCGGGCTCGCGCGGAGCCGGCGCGTGATCGTGAGGCTGGGGCGCCGGTCGAGATCGGTTGCGGCTGACGATTGGGCCATGGGTCTTCCTCCACAAAGGCGGCAAGGCGGTCGAAATTGTCGGACCAAAAGCGCTGGTAGCGGTTGAGCCAATCCATCGCCTGCTCCATCGGTTTCGCGGTGAGCCGGCACGCCACGACGCGGCCGGTCTTCGCGCGCGCGACCAGGCCGACATCCGACAGCATGTCGAGATGCTTCATGATCGCGGGCAGCGACATGTCGAACGGCTCGGCGAGTTCGCTGACGGAAAGCGCATCGCGGCCGGAGAGCCGCGCCAGCAGCGCACGCCGCGTCGAATCCGACAACGCGGTAAAGATGCGATCCAGGGTCTGGTTTTGGGCCTGATCTCTATACTTAACCATAAGGTTTAGTATAGGCGCGACCCGCTATCTGTCAAGCAAGATTGGAGACAAAATTTCGGAAGCCGCCGCGGAACCCGCTTTGGGCCCTCGGAACGGAAGCGATCCGCGCGCCCGCGACGACCACGCCGTGAAATGCCGGCCACGCCGACGCGTCTCCGGGGCGAACATCATATGCCGGACCCCGAGCCGGAGCCTGCCCCTGAGCAGATCGGCCAAGGCTACCTCGCCAGCGCGGGCCCGCGTCGTTGACTTCACCCGTTCGGGTGAAAGGCGCAGAATATATTGATGCAGCGCGTCCAATATTTTCCTTTACCGCGCAGACGAAAAACAATTTGCTTTGGGTGGCGGGACGTCTGGCCCAGGGGAACAAATCGATGAGGCTGCGCTGCCGGGCGGTGATAACGGCGATATTCGCAGTCATCCTGGTCTATGGACCGTCGCCTGCGTCCTCGCAAAGTGCTCCGCAATGCTCGAGCCTCCCTGCGAGCCGCGACGACTCGGCAGCAGGGTTCGAAAAGGCATGGGCCGCCGAGAAGGCGCGGTTATCCGAGCGGATCGATACGCTCAAGAGCATTCAAGACGATCTGAAGGCGAGTGAGAAGTGGACCATCGGCGATCCCGGCAGCGCGCGCGAGCTCGCCGCTTACATGGGTAAAATCACAAGAACGACGACCGACTTGATCAAGGATTTGGGCCGTCTGGCAGGGCCGGTAGATTCAGTGATATTAGACACGCTTGACAAGATACAAGCCGCGCTGGACGGCGAACGCCCGTCGACTGGAGCCTTCAAAGACCGCCTGGCCGAGTTGAGTCCTTATACCCGCATTTTGGTTGCTACGTACAACCTGGCCAAAAATGTCCAGGAACTGAAGGAGCTTCCCGGCAAACTAGACGAGGCCCGCAAGACTGTCAGCGAGCAAATGGAGGCGTTGAACAATCAGCTCGCCAAGCTGCAGCCAAAGCTTGACCAGATGAAGCTTCAGGACCAGGACAAAATAGTCGACCGCCTTTTTGCCCGCGCGACCCAGATGCAGCGAACATGCGAGGATTTGCCTAAAAAAGCGGAAGATTGCGAAAAGCAAAGAAAGGCGTTCGTCTCCATGATGTGTTGGGGCGGCTCTCAAGCCGACAAGGAAAAATGCGTTTCAGACTCATATGGGGTATTCGACTGCCGGAAATACGGCGCGCCCACGGCAGATATTCGATTGCATTGACTCTTGCCGGTGCACGGAAGACTTTTAGATGATGCATTTCTCAGGAATGATATCGAGACATCGCCGGTGGCTCTGGCCTTTTTTCGCATGGCCTTTTGTTGCCCTGGCGTTATCGGCGGGTCCGGTTTTGGCTGCTCCGAGTTTCGATTGCCGGAACGCGTCGAAGCCCGACGAGCAGGCCATCTGCGGCAGCGAGGAGCTGTCCACGCTCGAGCGAGTCATGGCCGAGAAATTTATCGCGGCGCGGGCCCTGGGAGACGCGAACAAAACTCGCGATTTCGCGCGCGACCTCCTGAAACAAAGACGAGGTTGCCAAGCGGATGTCGCCTGCATCAGGGACGTCTTGAGCCGGGCAATCGCATTGTTCGACAGCCAACGATTCGGGCAAACCGAGCCGAAACAGGCCGAATCGAAACAAGACGAGCCAAAACCTGCTCAGGCCAGCAAGACGTCACCATTTGCCCTGGAGCTGAAGGAAGAGACGCCGGCGCAGCGCTGTGACGTGGCCAAGTGCAATGCCGACTGTGTCGTCATCTACGGCCCGGTCAGCGAGGCAACCAAAGACGAACCTTATCACAAGGATCATGGCCCTATCGGAATTGCCATGTGCAAGGAAGATTGTGATACGCAGCGCACTTTTTGCCTTAGCCACGACGGGACTAGCGTGGAAGCACCGGATTGGGCGCCATCATCGATGGGAAAGATGATGAACCTTTACTGCCGTAAGCAGCCGAAGGAGCAGCGGCAAGCGAGCGGCTGTGAAAAACTGATCTATTGCAGCAACGTCGCGACCTACAACACACCGGCTTGCCAATGAAATACATCCTGATTTTGATCGCAGTTTTGTTTAGCACGTCTGCTTTTGCAGTTAATTTGGCAGACGTCGAGGCTGTTCTTAAGTCTTGTCAGAGCGGCACCTCTTGTTCTTGCCCGCGAGCAAGAATCAACTTTGTCGATCTAGAAAAATCCTGCGGCAAGAACCCCACAATACAATTGGATCAAAATGCCAATTGGTCCAACAAGAAAGAGTTTGACGCTTGGGGTGAATGTGCAAAAGAAGTAGAGGCCGCCAACGATAAGATACGCCGGTACAATTCGATCTTTGATCACTGCCAACACCCTTTTGCCAAGAATGAAAACGTTAATCGGCCGCTTTTAAACAAGCCCGATTACTCAAAGGCTGCAGGTCCTTCTTCCGACAAGAGCTTGGCCGAGCAAGTTGCCGAAGCCAAAGAACGAGACCCCGATGATGTTGACAGGAAAGTCGCAGCGGAAGAGGCAAGACAGCGCGCCGCCGAACAAGCATCGCAAAGCCAACTTCCTATCGCTTCAGCTCCAGAACCAAATACACGCCAACAAAGCGGGATTATTTTGGTTGTTAATCCTCCTCCGGCTCTCGGCCCGCACGACACAATAGGGGGCGGCATTTTAAGCGAATATCCGCCGCCGCTGAGCGGTCCTTTTGAAGCTTTCAGTGTCCCGTATTTGAATCAGCATCCGGAGTTTCGTGGTCATTGCCTTCGAGTCATTCGAAACATGGACCAGACCGAGGAATGGGGTTGCGACTTTTATGCCATTCACCCGGGAGGGCGCTGATTGCGGTGCAGGCCGTGCATACCGCAGGCGAACCGGGCCTTCGAAGGTAGAGGTTCAGGTTTTTGCGTGCCAGGCGGGCGTCTTGACGTTGCTCAACAGCGCCATCAAATCCGCCTGGCGTGACGTTCCCGTCTTGGCGAGAACGGCCTTCACCTGACTCCTGATCGTCTCCCGCGACAAGGCAAGATCGGTAGCGAGATCGTCAATACTTTTTCCCGCAAGCAGCCCTTGCGCGGCGCGGACCTCTGCGGGAGAAAGATCGAAAAGACCATTTAGCAGGTCGCCGGAGAGAGTCTCCGATGAGCCCAGCGGCGTGACGACCAGAACACCCATCGCAGGGCCGAATATGTCATGCGCCGACCGGCGCACCGGAATGAGATGGACAATGAAAGCTGTACCACTCTCCTCCGCCGGTACGGCGATCGACTTCGCCCCATGTTCAAACGCAACCGCATTCAACCCCTCAATGGCCTTTTTGAGCAGCGCATTGGCCTCAGCGTTGGCCAAAGCGATTCCACCGAAGGCCGTCGACACGATCGGGGGTCCGACCTGATCGAACGCAGCGTTCGCCGATATCACTTTGCCGTTGCCTAACAGCACAGCCGACGGAAGACCCATCGTCGTCAAGGAATCCGCCATCCCCTGCGCGCGCTCGAAGCGAAGGCGGGCGGACATCATGGCTGCGCGCGCGAGGTGAGGCCGGAGCGCATTCAGCCGCGGCAGGTGATGGTCTTCGATTGGACCATCCGCAAACCGGCGCTCGATGCTGAACGCGAGCATGTCGTCGCTCGGGACCTGCACAACGGCACCTGCCGCCCAGCCGAACCCTCGCGGACGAAGAAGTTCCTGAAACGTGGGATCACGGTCCATTTCCTCGGCCGTAAACATGTCGACTTCGCGTATGAAGCCGCAGTGCCGGTGCAATAGCAGCCGCTCCATCCTGGGGTTGCGCTCATGCCAACGCCCCTCGAGGAAATCGAGCCCTAACTGCCTGACCGATTCAGAATGAGTCCAACGAAAGCTGCGGGTATCGGTGGTAATCAGAAATGTTCCGACTCCTCCGACCATTTCAGCCAGGGCGTCGAGAACGGTTGGCCACATCTCAGGTATCGCTGCCGCCTCATAGATGAGGTCAAGTAATCGATCGGACTCGTCGAGCGACATTTCCACCCCGGCAGCGACATGACTGCACCCTAGTACCTCATTCACCCGGGCGGGTGAAGTCTCTGCGGACGGCGTGTCACCCAACCCATCCGTGTTCCGGCGGAACACATCCGGGCGCACCAGCCTTCGCTCGCGAAGCGAGCAAGGCTGCCGCGCCGAAGCCCCATCCGGCAAAGGCGTGCTGCTCAGCACGCGAGATACGGCTGGCAAGCCACTTTCGCACCAGTGGGCTACGCGTGGCGCGGCCACGCCAAGACCGCGAGGCCCACCGGCACCATCAATCGTCCTATTGAACCGCCCGCGCCGGAAACGTACCTCTTGCTCTAGACCGACGAGCGGCCACGGCCGCCTCGCCGAACGAAATGAGCCGCCGCTGCTTTTCGTCCCACAAAGCCAGCCGCACGCACCGCAAGCTTTGCAGCAGGGTGATCCGTCCGACAGCAGCGAGCTGCGGGTGGTCCCGCAATACATCCGGCAACCGATAGCAGGGAATTCGGCTGCACAGATGATGGATGTGGTGGACGCCGATGTTGGCCGTGAACCAGCGCAAGACACCCGGCAGGTGATAGTGGGAACTGCCGTTCAGCGCAGCTTCGTGAAAACTCCAGACCTCGTCGTGGGACCAGGACGTGTCCTCGAACTGGTGTTGGACATAGAACAGCCAGACACCGATCGACGCCGCCAAGACCATGATCGGCAGGTGCACGAGCAGGAATGGTCCAAAGCCGACCAGCCGCGTCATCGCGGCGACAAGGATCGCAATGGCAGTGTTCGTACCCATGGTACTCAGCCAGGGCTCCCAGCCGCGACGCATCATCCCGATTGGCAATCGATGCCGCAACATGAACAAATACGTGGGACCTGCGCCAAACATCACGATGGGATGCCGGTACAGGCGATAAAGAAGCCGACTCCAGCGAGGCCGCGCGAGAAATTCGCGCACGGTCAGCGTGTCAACGTCGCCGAGGCCCCTGTGATCGAGATTGCCTGAACCCGCATGATGGCGTGCATGGTTGCGCCGCCAGTAGCCGTATGGCGTCAGCGTCACCACACCGATGACCCGGCCAACCCAATCGTTCGCAAGACGGCCGCGGAAAAACGAGCCGTGGCCGCAGTCGTGCTGGATCATGAAGAGACGGACCAGCAAGCCCGCCGCGGGCGGCGCCAGCAACAGGCCAATCCAATAGCCATGGCAAAGAGCCGCCGCCGTCAGGGCCCAGATGGCAATGAAGGGCACTGCCGTGATTATCAGCTCGAAAACGCCGCGCGCGGTATTCGGCTCGCGATAATGGGCGAGCAGGTGCGCCAGCGCGCGGGTTTCCGGTGGGCCGGGAGCCACATCCAGACTGAACCCATGTGTTCGAAAAGGTGCGTCCACCAACCTGACCCTCGGGCAACAACTCTTCCTGCGAAGGGGCATAGTGGCCCGTGTCTGGATATTTTGCTGAGCAATAGTGCTCATGCGAGCGCCGGCTTAAGATCACGGCCTGCCCGAGGCCTGCGACGGTTTCACGATCTGCCGGATGTGCGACAACGGAGTCTGTTCGAATTGCCCGTTGCCGACGACGGGAGGCAAACGCAATCGCTAGCACCAAGCTGTTGCCTTGCCGGGGAGCGCAGCGAGCGCCTGTAGCTCAATGGTTAGAGCCGGCCGCTCATAACGTTCTGGTCGCAGGTTCTTAGAGTCCGTTTTGAAATTCACGGGTGAGCGTTTCTGCGAATGAGGTTTCCGCCCATGGCGACGAGGATCATCGCGTGAGAGACGTCGATGCGCTGCTCGTAGTCGCGCACGAGCCGGCGC
>Ga0116129_1000936_pt1 | contig 16879 bp, 18 predicted proteins | sample June2015DPH_17_2_FD_89732 | JGI IMG/M metagenome (GOLD analysis project Ga0116129, IMG submission 89732) | Peatland microbial communities from SPRUCE experiment site at the Marcell Experimental Forest, Minnesota, USA - June2015DPH_17_10 | ecosystem: Environmental > Terrestrial > Soil > Wetlands...
CGAGTGCTGGAAGGCCTCGGTCTTGATCTGGGCCAGGGCGTCCAGATCGACTGTGTCGCCTCCTGTTGCTTGCGCAAAGGAGGCGGGGATGAGGAAGAGGGCCGTGACCATGGCGGCAGCCTGCCTGAAGCGGAGTAGATTCATGGAGATTCTCGCTTTCATGAGGATTCCGGCAAAGTTGAACGCGTATTCCGGAGGGAATCCGCGGCATTCCGGGAACAAGAAGTCATTGTCGCACGCTAATTGCCCAGAAGTCGTTACCGATTCATGTGCCGGGTAGCCCGGGGCGGGTGGGTAAAACTCTACAGCGGCCGCGGGTAGGCTGCAACATCGCCGCTCAAACATAAGAACTAAAGTTTTTCTGGACAATTTGTAGAATTCCGGTCTTGCCGTTCGTCGTTATAGTGAAGGCGGGGCAAGTGGCCCGGCTGGAGACTATTTAGGAGAGGACATGCCGCAATATCTGGTTGCTATTCACCACGCCGATAACTATGATCCGTCCGCAGAGGGCGCAGAGATGGTCCGGGATATCGATGTGCTCAACGAAGAGATGGCGGCGGCCGGCGCCAGGTTTTTCGCCGGCGGGCTGCAATCGGCGCTGCACGCGAAATCACTGCGTAAGCAGCCCGGCGGAGAGGTGGTCATCACCGATGGACCATACCTTGAGACCAAGGAACACATTGGCGGCTTTTGGATACTCGACGCAGCCAACATGGATGAGGCCGTGGCGTGGGGACGCAAAGCCGTCGCCGCCTGCCGCGCATCGGTCGAGGTGCGCGAGTTCCTCGCAATGCCAACAGAATAGAAACCCCAACCCCACAGCACGGAGACTCAAATGAGAAAGCTCAGAATCATGGAACACATTTCGCTGGATGGCGTGATCCAGCACTCCGCCGATGACGGCGATTTCCCCTACAGCGACTGGACCGCGCCCTATCGAAGCCCCGCCGGCTGGGAGGCAATCAGCGCCGCGTATGGAGGGAGCTTCGATCTGCTGCTTGGCCGCCGCACCTACGATCTCTGGTCGAGCTTCTGGCCAAAGGCGCCGAGCAGTCCGATGGCGGACGGTCTCAATGCGGCCACAAAATATGTCGCTACCCACCGTCCGGAAAGTCTTGCATGGGGCCCGTTCGAGGGCCTTGGACCGGACATCGTCGAGGGCATTCGCCGCATCAAGTCGCAGGACGGCCCGGACCTTATGCTCTCGGGCAGCTCCACGCTGACATCGACGCTGCTCGAACATGGGCTGGCGGATGAAGTCCTGCTGGTGGTCTATCCGGTCCTGTTGGGCACGGGGAAGCGCTTCTTTGCGGAGGGAACCCCGCCACGCTCATTCGAGCTCGTGAGCACGAAAGCATTGCCGTCCGGCATCATCTTCAGCATGTACAAAGTCGCTGGGCCTTTGAAGACCGGATAGTTCGACGACGCGACATGGGCGGTGTGGAAGATCGTTTGGAGTTGCCGGTAACCCTGACCCATTGTGCGACGGTTACTCGGAGCGCAGCGCTTGCATAACATCGACGCCCGCAGCGCGTGCCGCGGGCAGCACCGACGCGATAACCGAGACGGTCATCAGGACGAAGGCAGAGACAAACACCGGCAATGCGCCCAGCATCTTGACATCCAGGAAATATCTTCCCGCCAAACGCGCCAGCACCAATCCGAACGCCGCGCCTGCAAGGACACCCGCCGCAGCCATCACTGCGCCTTCCGCGATCACGCCTTTAAGGAGTTGTTGCGGTTCCGATCCGAGAGCCAGGCGGATACCGAATTCCCGCGTCCGCGCGCTCACCGAAAACGCCAGCACGCCCGCGACGCCCACCACTGCAATCGCCAACGCGACAACCGCGAATATGCCAAACACCAGCGAATTTAAACGGTCCGGCGTGAGCACCTCCGCACGGATGTCTTCGAGAGTGGCGGCGCGCTCAACGGGCTGATCAGCGGACAAGTCGCGAATAACGCGCGTGACCGGCACGACTAGCGCATAAGGATTTGCACCGGTGTGGATGAAAAGGCGACCGCCAAACATGAGACCTTCATCAAAGGGGCTATAAATGCTGAGTGTGGGCTCAGCAACGACGTGTGTGTCGTCAATATCGGCCGTGACACCGATGATGCGATGCGGGGCCATGAGACGCGCCTTTTCAAGATCGGTCCCGGAGGCGAATTGCAGCACGGGATCGGTCCAATAGACATGCCGGTTGACCGCATCCTGGTTGGGGAACATGCGCTGTGCGAGAGTCTCGCTGACAATCACCACAGGCTCTCCATTTTTATTATTCTGGCCATCGAGCGCATTGAAATCGCGGCCGGCAACGATAGGAACGCCAAGAGACGCAAAGAATCCGGGAGAGATGACACGCGACTGCGCCCGGGGATCCTCTACACCGGCGGCATGGACGCGTCCGTCGGCGGAGAATTGCAGACCAACCCCGGCCGGCCCCCCGCCATCACGCCAAGGAGTGACGTCGCCGAAGGCGGTCTTACTCACGCCCGGTAGAGCGTCGATGCGACGTATCGCTTCCTTGTAGAAACCGACGACTTGCTCAGGTGTCTTCCCATAGGACATCGCAGGAACATCGATAGCGAGGACATGTTGCGTGTCCAGACCCGTCTGCGCCCTTTGTAGTGCGATCAATGTAGTGATCAACATACTTGCGCCGGCCAGCAGCACGAAGGACGCGGCGATCTGTGTGACCGCGAAGATCCGCTGGCGGCTGGTGACGCCGGTGATCCGTGCACTGCCGCTGGACAGGCTCAGTCCATTGGGCGCGCCGGAGGAGGGCAGGCGCGGGACGAAGGCGAGAATCACCGCGGCGACGACGGCCAGCGCCGCTCCGACCCAAAGCAAGCTCGAATCGACTTTGAAATCGAGCGCTCGGACGGAGAAGCGCGAGGCATAGCGGGCCAGGATGGCTACCATCGGCTGCGCGCTCATGACGCCGAGCGCGGCGCCGGCGCCGCAGAGTAGAAGGCTTTCGGCCAATAGCATGCGACGCAACGCGCCTCTAGTTGCGCCCAGCGCCACGCGGACCGTCAGTTCACCTTCGCGGCGAACCGTCCGCGCCAAAATCAGGTTGGCGACATTGGAACACGCAATGATGAAGACCAGTCCTGATGCTGCGAGCAGCACCAGCAGCACGGTCCTGGCGCCCGACGTGATCTCGTCACGAAGCAACTTGGTCCCAATCCGGAAGTCCGCTTCCTGCGCATAGGCATCGGGGTGGTCCTTCTTCATCGCGGAGTAGACGGTGCGCAACTCAGCACGAGCCTGATCGAGGGTGACTCCGGGAGCCAGACGGCCGAAAAGCTCAGTCATGCGATGGATGCGGCCAGTGACCATGGTTGCGGAAAGATGATGCGGGCTGGTGACAAGGTTGGCTATGATTTCGGTGTCTTGCGGATAGGGGACGCAAGGCTCGAGGACGCCAATGACCGTCGCAGACCGATCACCGAGGCTCCCGAGGCGAACGGTTTTGCCGATGACCGAAGGATCCTTGTTAAGAGCGGTCGTCCAGAAACGGTAGGTGAGAACGACGACGCCGGCAGCTTTAGGACCGTCGTCTTGAGGTCCGATGAGGCGGCCCAGCACGGGGCGAAGGCCCATCACGTCGAAATAATTGCCTCCGACGACGCCGCCTTGAATCGAACGCGGCTCACCGAGGCCGACCATGGTGAAATCCATGGTCGAGAAGTCGCCAAACGCGCTCAGGGTTTTCACGCTCGCCCGCAAATCGTCTATCTCCGGTACGGAAAATGCAGCGTTTTCTTCGCGGATGCCGGGGGCGCTCTGTCGGATATAGATCAGCCGGTCCTCGTTGCGGTTGACAAGAGGCTTCAGCAGGACTCCGCGCACCAGCGTGAAAATGGCAGCGTTCGCGCCGATGCCGAGCGATAGTGTGAGGACCACGGCGATTGCCAGCCCAGGAGTCCGAATCAACGAGTGAGCCGCAACTTTCAGATCGCGCACGAATGACATGTTTTTACCCCCCCCTGCCGCATTGTAAACAACTTAATATGCCATAAGTTAGTCCGGGCTGGCCGATTCATTGGACCGACTTCAGACCAGGACCGTTCCGCCGTCAACCACTACGGTCTGCCCGGTGCTGAATCCTTCCTGCATCAGGAACAGATAGGCTTGCGCGATGTCATGCGGTTCGCCGACTCGGCCCACGGGCAGAGTCTTGCCCACGCTCTCAAAGAGTTGCTCCCGTTCTGCCGCCGGCATGTTCTGCCACAGGTTCGTACGAACCACTCCAGGCGACACTGCATTCACGCGAATCGGCGCCAACTCCAGGGCAAGGGCGCGGGTCAGAGCTTCGATTGTTCCGCAGACGCTGGCTGCTACAACCCATCCTTTGTGCGGGCGCTGCCCGGCGATTCCAGTGGTGAGCACGATGGAGCCACCCTTGCGAATATTCTTGCTTCCGTACTTAACCGCAGCCAGCGCCGCCCAATAACGCAACTCGAAGGCTCGTCTGGCCTCCTTCAGATCCGTGGCGGCAAGGTCGTGCAAGTGGAGGGTATCGCCAGCGGTGAATATCAGGTGATCGAAAGCGCCAAGCTTTGTAAACAGAGTTTCGATGGCCTGTTCGTCCGAGAGGTCAACGGTTTCTCCCTGCGCGTTTTCGCCAAACGGTTCAACGGCCTTCTGAACTCGTTCCGAGTTGCTGGAGGCGATCACGATCTTCGCGCCCTGTGATGCCGCCTGCTCGGCGACCGCCAAACCAATCCCCGACGAACCGCCCAGGATAACCACCCGCTTGTTCTGTAATCCGTTTCCTTGTTGCATTGAATTTTCCTTTCTGCGCACTTTTTCCACCTGACAGATGCTGCGAATCTCGCATGTGGTTCGTGCATAATAATCATGATGTCCATGCGTTTAGAGAAACTGCACCAAGTCGATTTGAACCTTCTGATAGGCGAACCGCAATGGCTTTGCGTTAGAGCGACTTATCAATATAAATCGGCCTCTCCGGCGGCTTCCCATCACACCAGTAATGATCGAAATTCGTGATTCCCGCCAACTCACTCAGCACCTCTTCATCGATCACCTGGCGACCCGTGTAGCTCGGAGGCTCCTGAGCAATGATCGCGAGTGTCGCATCACACACGATCTCCGGCGTGCGCCATTGCTCCCTGGTCGACATGCCCCAATTGATCGACGCCTGACTCTCGATGATCGTGCGCGGCCACAGCGCATTGGCGGCGATGCCATCGGCGCGATGCTCCGCTGCAATGCCGATCGCCAACCGAGCCATCCCCATCTTCGTGATCATGTAACAAACGTGACCCGGATTCGGCTCCGTTGAAATCGCCGGACACATATTAATGATGTGGCCCCACCGATTCTTCATCATGTGCGGCAGCGCGTAATGACTGGTCAGATACGCCGCACGCACGTTGACTCCCATCATCAGATCGAACCGTTTGGGAGGCGTATCAATCACCTTCTGCCACCACAGCGCCCCCGCGTTGTTGATCAGAATATCGATCCGCCCGAACTCGGCGACCGTCTTTTCGATCATCGTGCGCACCGCATCATCGCTCCGCACATCGGTCGGGACAGCCAGCGCCCTGCGGCCCAGCGCGCGCACTTCCTCGGCCGCATCGTAAATCGACCCCGGCAGTTTCTCGCTCGAAGTCTCACTCTTCGCCGCGATCACCACGTCGGCTCCGCAGCGCGCCAGGCGTAGCGCGAGCGCCTTGCCGATCCCACGGCTCGCTCCCGTAACCACCGCCACGCGACCGCTCAAATCCGGATTTAATACGCTCATGATCCCTCACCAGATCTTCAAAAATTTCCACCAACTGAACCCTAACACGCCCCAGATCGTGATGTTCACGAAGCTTACCACCAGCCCCACCTGCCACCATTTCTTCAGCGAAACATATCCTTGCGCGAAGAACATCGGCGACGGAGTCGTCCCGTAATTTGTCAGCCCCGCCGATAAATTCGCGAAGCACGCGAACGCGTACACCATCAGCCCCGGAGGCCCTCCTTTGGCCAGCAGCACCGCCAGAAACGCCGGATACATGGCCAGCAAATGCGTGGTGATACTGGCGAACGCATAGTGCGCGTAGAAATAAATAATCAGCGCAATGGCGAACAATCCCACCCACCCATAGCCGCCGAACAGATGCCCCACGCCTTCCGCCAGCGCCTTCGTCACGCCCGCTTCGTTCAACGCGGTGCCCAGCCGCAGCAATCCTCCGTACCAGACGAAAATATCCCACCCGGCGCGCTCTCCCTTTACATCCTCCCAGCTCAGTACCCCGGTAATGATCAGCACGATCCCGCCCAGCAGCGCCGTCACCGTCACATCGATTTTGGTCCAGGTGGAGGTCACCCAGAATCCGCACACCAGCAGGAACACCACCCCCAGAATCCGTTCTCCATGCTTCAACGGACCCATCTCGCGCAGCTCCCGCGCCGCGAATGCCGACGCTTCGGGCGTATGCAGCACACTCGGCGGATTCAGCTTCATCACCACCCACGGCACCACCAGCATGGAGACCAATCCCGGCACAATCGCCGCCTGGATCCAGCTCCCCCACGTCACCTGATACCCGAATCCCGCCGCAATCCGAGCCGCCAATGGATTGCTCGCCTGCCCCGTATAAAACATCGCCGACGTGACGCACACACTTTGATACACCGCCGTCATGAGGAAGGATCCCAGCACCGCCGCCGACGCCCCCGGCTTCGATCCATACAGCTCAGCGATCGACCGCACGATCGGCAAAATCACTCCACCCGAACGCGCCCCATTCGACGGAATCACGCCCGCCAGCACCAGGTCCGAGAGCGACAGCGCGTACGACACTCCCAGCGAGCTCCTTCCGAACAGCCGCACAAAGAACAGTGCGATCCGCCGTGCCAGGCCGGTATTAATCAACGCGCGGGAAATGAAAAACGCGGCCATCACCAGCCATACCGTTTTATCCGCGTATCCGGCCAGCGCCTGTTCCACCGTCAACCCGCCGAAGATCGCCGCCAGAGTCACCGCCAGCAGCACCAGCGCGCCGCCCGGAATCGGCTGAATAATGCACCCCATGATGGTCGCAATGAAAATGCCGGTCAGCCGCCATCCCGCCGGATTCACCGTAGCCGGTCTCGGGATCAAATAAACCACCGCGCAATACACCGCCGCCAGCGCAGCCATGCCTCGCGCCGTGTGTTTCCAGTTGTAAGGATGTTGAGTGTCGGACGCCATAGGCAAAGTGTCAGGATACGCCATTGAGGTTGCTGAAAAACAACGGGTGCCAATTGACACTACGCCTTACCGAGCCGTGACCAAAGGGAGCGGAGTCTTGTCGACTTTTGCCGAAAAATCTAAGAAATCCCTTAATTCAAGAGGAATAATCCTCCCAAAATAAGACCTATTAACTCTTTCTAATTCTCCGATACCGGCCCATACTAATCTCACCCGCAAATGATTTGGATTCGTCTGGTCTCGATCCTCGCCGCCGCAGGCATCGCCGCTTCGGCGGGACCTATCTACACGCTCACCGATCTCGGAACCCTCGGCGGCTCCTCCGCGATGGCGACCAGCGTCAACAGTTTTGGCCAGTCCGTCGGCACCATGACCTCGGCGCAAGGCGATATCGACGCCTTCACCTCGTCCGGTGTAATTTCCGACGCGCAGGCCAACGGGATCAATGACGCGGGCGAAATTGCCGGCACTCAGTTTATCGCGGGCCAGACCTACGCCACGGTCTGGTCGAACGGAGCCGCGTCCACCGTCGGCGGCGCCGGTTCTTATGCGCTCGCCATCAACAATGCCGGAGACGTCGCCGGCATGCTCGTGAATAACGGTTTGGGAAACGCATTCATCACTCAGAACGGCACTGTGATCGATCTCGGCGTCTTCGACGGAGGCTTCTGGTCGGCGGCCTATAGCGTCAATGATGCGGGCCAAGCCGCCGGCGATGGAATCACTTCGACTGGGAATTTCCAGGCATTTCTCTGGACTCCCGCGCAAGGCTACGCCGTGCTTGGAACACTTGGCGGCGCCGCCAGCTACGCCCTGTCGATCAACGATTCCGGGGCCGTGGTAGGCAGCGCGCAGACGGCCGCCGGATACCTGCACGCCACTGAATGGAATGGGACAGTCGCCCAGGACCTCGGCACCCTCGGCGGAATTTCGAGCTCCGCTTACGGCATCAACGATCTCGGCAACGTGGTCGGTACGTCGTTCACCACCGGCAACGCAGTCCAGGACGGATTTCTAGAAGAAGGCGGCGTCATGTACGACATCAACGCACTGCTGATCGACGCGCCGGGCTGGGTCATCACAGACTTGTACGCCATCAACGACAGCAATCAGATCGTCGGCACTGGAATCCTCAATGGAGTGGAGCACGCCGTCCTTCTCACCGATCCTCCCGCACCCACGCCGGAGCCGGCATCCTGGATCAGCGCCCTCGCCGGTCTACTCGGTCTGTCTCTCCGCCTCCGCCGCACCGGCCGCACCAGCCGCTAGCGCGTCCGCGATAATGCGCTTCGCTTCCGTCACATGCTCTCTCGCCACGCGAACTTCTTCCGGCAGATTCGGCAGCATCTCCGTGCTCACCACCATCGCGGCAATTCCCGACGCTTCGAGCAGCGATTGCACCGCCAGGGCTTCCATATCCGAAGTCGTGCCCGCCGATTGAAACACCGTCACCTGATCGAGGTCGTGCGATTCTTCCCGAGGATCCATATAACTCAGCTTACGCCTTTTCTAAATCCACAAGCCATCCAACCCGCTCCTCGACCGACTCACTCACATACTGGCACTGGGGCAAAAACATTCCGCATGCACAAGCCCGCGACCGATGTTCAGAGTAGAATAAAGGTATGGCGCAAGACAACGGCATCAATCTGGTGTGGTTCACGGCGGGGGCGGCCATCGGCGCCACCATCGCTCTTCTGTACGCTCCGCAAACGGGGAAAGAGACGCGTCGTTACCTTAATAAGAAGACTCGCCAAGGTCGCGAAGTCCTTTCCGACGCCAGCGAAGATCTCGCCGACAAGGCGAAAGAATTCTTTGACAAAGGCCGCCACATGGCCGATGAGGCCGCCGATTTATTCGAGCGCGGCCGCAAAATTATAGAAGGATAAATAATTCCGGTGGCGCCAGCATCTCGCTTCAGCCACCAGAAGGAAACCCTCACGCTTATGACGACTGCCACAACCGGGCGGCTCTCTGCCTTCACGAATGAGCCGGTCACCGACTTTTCGATCCCCGCCAATCGCGCCGCCGCTGAGGCAGCGCTCGCCCGCGTCCGCGCCGAACTGGGAAGCGACTACGGCCTCTGGATCGCCGGCTCCTCGCACAAGACCGGCGATCTGCTGACCAGCCTCAACCCCTCGAAAACTTCTGAAGTCGTCGGCAAACATCATAAGGCCACCCCCGAGCTCGCCACCCTCGCCATCGAAGACGCCCACGCCTACTTCAGCGAGTGGAGCCGCGTCTCCCCGGAACGCCGCATTGAGCTGGTCGTGCGCGTTGCCTCGATCCTCCGTAAACGTAAATTGGATTTCGACGCCTGGCTGGTCATCGAAGCCGGCAAGACTTGGCCCGAGGCCGATGGCGACGTCAGTGAAGCCATCGATTTCGCCGAATACTACGCCCGGCAGATGCAGAAATTCGCCTCACCCGAGCCCACCGTGCAACTCCCCGGTGAGCATGATCAGATGATCTATCTTCCGCTTGGCGCGGGCATTATTATTCCGCCGTGGAATTTCCCGCTGGCCATTATGACTGGGATGAGCCTGGCCGCCCTGGTCGCCGGCAACACCGTCGTTATTAAGCCTTCAAGCGACACGCCCACCATCGCCCAGAAATTCGCCGAAGTACTGCGCGAAGCCGGATTCCCCTCGCGCAGTTTCTCGCTCTGCACCGGCAGCGGCTCCTCGATCGGCGATCTGCTCGTTGAACATCCCAAGACACGTTTCGTCTCCTTCACCGGCTCCCGCGATGTCGGCCTGCGTATCAATGAGCTCGCCGCCAAGCCCCATAAAGGCCAGATCTGGATCAAGCGCGTGGTCGCTGAAATGGGCGGCAAGGACGCCATCATTGTCGATCGCGAAGCCGACCTCGAAAGCGCCGCCACCGGTGTGGTCCAATCGGCGTTCGGCTATCAAGGCCAGAAGTGCTCGGCCTGCTCCCGCGCGATCGTCGATGAAGCTATTTACGACGAATTTTTAGACAAGGTGAAAACCAAGGTCGCCGACCTCACCGTCGGCCCCGCCCACGATCCAGCCAATTTCATGGGACCCGTTATCAACGCCGGTGCCCGCAAGTCGATCCTCGAATATATTGAGGTTGGCAAAACCGAAGGCCGCTTGATTTCCGGTGGCGCCGCCGCAGCGGGCGACGGCTATTTCATCCAGCCCACCGTGATCGCCGATATCGATTCCAAAGCCCGCCTTTTTCAGGAAGAGGTCTTCGGCCCGGTCCTCGCCGTCACCAAGTCCCGCGACTTCGATCATGCCCTCCAGCTCGCCAACGACAGCGAATATGGCCTCACCGGAGCCGCCTATTCCAAGAATCCCGAAAAGCTCCGCAAAGCCCGCGACCACTTTTTCGTCGGCAATCTATATTTAAACCGCAAGTGTACCGGAGCCATGGTCGGCGCCCATCCCTTCGGCGGATTCAACATGTCCGGCACCGATTCCAAAGCCGGTGGCCCCGACTACCTGCTCCAGTTCCTGCAAGCCAAATCCATAGCCGAAAAAATCAGCTAGCCCGGCTCGCGCTGCTTTGCTTGCTTGTGGCGCGCGCGTCCACGCGTGCCGCGTCGACAGTCATGTCGACGTGTCCGATTGTTTTAGGGAGGGGATTCCCAAAACCCTGCGATAATCATCCAATAGTGAACCTCCTCGCACCCATCACCCTAGAAGGCACACACGTCCGCCTCGAGTCTCTCTCCCAATCTCACCTCGACTCCTTGTGCGCCGTCGGCCTCGACCCTGAATTGTGGAAATGGATTCCCATCCAGGTCCTCACTCGCGATCAGATGTTGGGCTATATCCGCTCCGCGCTCTCCGACCAGGAAAAGGGAACGTCAATCCCTTTCGCCACCATCGACCGCGCCTCCGGCCAAGTCGTCGGATCCACCCGGTTCCTGAATATCGACGTGCCCAATAAACGCCTTGAAATCGGCGCCACTTGGCTCGCAAAGCCGTGGCAGCGCACCGCGCTCAACACGGAAGCAAAATACCTGATGATGCGCCACGCTTTCGAAACCCTGGGCTGCAATCGCGTCGAGTGGAAAACGGACGCCCTCAACACCCAGTCCCGCAACGCGATTCTGCGCCTTGGCGCGAAACAGGAAGGCATCTTCCGCCAGCACGTCGTCACCTGGACCGGACGCCTTCGCGACTCTGTCTATTTCAGCGTCATCGCCCCCGAATGGCCGCAAGTGAAAGCCGGTCTTGAAGGTAAAATTATGGCCAAATAAGCCTTCTTACGGACACCAAAACAAGCGATTAAGCGACAATAAGCCTATGCCCAGTTTTCGCGTCCAGACCCCGCAGCGCTCCTACGACGCCATCGTCGAGCGCGGCGTAGTCCGCCGCATTCCCGATTTTCTCCCAGCGAACCACGGCAAAGTCTTTGTAATCTCCACCAAAGACGTGTGGGATCTGCACCGCTCCGCCTTCACCCAAATTCCTCACCATGTGATCTTTTTTCCCGGCGGCGAATCGCGAAAACGGCTCTCCGAAGTGGAAAATATGGCCGAGCAGATGCTCGCCGCGGGCGCTGACCGGTCCAGTATTGTGGTGGCGTTTGGAGGCGGTATCGTCAACGATACAGGCGGGTTCCTAGCCGCGATTTTCATGCGCGGCATCCCCGTCATTCAAGTTCCAACCACGCTGCTGGCGCAAGTGGATGCTGCGGTTGGCGGCAAAACAGGCGTAAATTTAATCTCCGGAAAAAACCTATTGGGTAGCTTTCATCAGCCCCTTGCCGTGCTGATCGATCCTGATATTTTGGCCACTTTGCCGGAGCGTGAATACCGCGCCGGCCTCTACGAAATCATCAAATGTGGGGTGATTCGCGACGCTAACTTGTTTTGTTTGTTAGATGAAGGAATTGCCAACGTCCTCGCGCAAGACCCCGCAACAGTCGAACGCATCATCGCCGATGCAGTCCGTATCAAAGCCGAAGTGGTATCCAATGACGAGCGCGAAGGCGGCCTGCGCCGCATCCTGAATTTCGGCCACACAGTGGGCCATGCGCTCGAAGCGGAAACGCAATATTCGCGTTTCTTGCATGGCGAAGCAGTTGCGTTTGGAATGCGGGTCGCGACCGTTTTAGCGGAGCGCGTTACCGATCTGAAAGACGGTGCCGATATCGACCGGGTGATCGTCAATTATGGCCCGATCCCGCCGCTAAATGGTATTTCCTCTGCGAACTTAGCGAAACGCCTGGTCAATGACAAGAAGACCATTCAGGGCACCGTGCACTTCGTATTGCCGACCAAAATCGGCGAGGTAACCGTAGTTTCAGGCATCGATGATCGGGTGGTGCTGGAGTCGATCGAGGCGGTTTTGCGTGGATGATAAAGCGCGCTGGGTGCGCGGTATGTTCGGCCGCATCGCCGGCCGTTACGACCTGCTGAATCATCTACTTTCATTCAATCTCGACAAGCGCTGGCGGGCGCAGACCGTGAAACGGGTTTCGAATATGCTGGTGCCGGGCGCTCGCGTACTCGATCTCTGCTGCGGAACAGGCGATGTTTTGCTTGCACTTGAAGGTCGCGGCGCATGGATTCTCGGCAGCGATTTTTGCCATCCGATGCTGCTCGAAGCGCAGCGCAAAAGTCCTGATTCGAACTTTTTGGAAGCTGATGCGCTGAACCTGCCGCTCAAAAGTAATTCGCTCGATCTGATTACTTGTGCGTTCGGATTTCGCAATCTGGCGAATTACGACGCGGGTTTAGAGGAGTTTCTGCGGGTGCTAAAGCCCGGCGGCGTGGCGGCAATTTTAGAATTTTCCCAGCCGACAAACCGAGCATTTGGCGCACTATACGGGTTCTTCTCGACACGCATGCTGCCATGGATTGGAGGCCTGGTCTCCGGTTCACGCGATGCCTATTCATATTTGCCGGAATCGATCCGCAAATTTCCCGGCGCGGAAGATCTGGCATCGCAGATGGCCCGGGCCGGATTCCAGCGGGTCGAGTTCGAGAGGATGACTGGCGGCGCGGTAGCGCTCCATTTGGGATTTAAGTAAAGCCGATGCGGCGCTTCGACGGGTCCGGAGCCGGCTCCAGCAGCCTCTCGATTAACCCATATATTTGTTGGATATGCGCGCCGTGATCCTTTTGAACACCTTCCACGTCTTCCAATTTTCGAGCCAACTCCTTATGAGTAGCCAGGTATTCCCGCAGACGAACAAAAGCCCGGATAATAAGGATATTCAATTCGACGGCGCGCTCGCTGGTGAGTACCGAAGAAAGCATCGCTACGCCGTGTTCGGTAAAAGCATAGGGCGGTTTGCGGCGTCCCCCATGGGTCAAACTTGAGGTCGCAATTTGCGGCTTCAAGTTTGCGAACTCCTCGGCGCTCAGTTGAAACATGAAATCGGCCGGGAAGCGGGTCGGATTGCGCCTGACTGCTTCATTGACTCGCTTGGTCGGGACTTGATACAGCTCCGCCAAGTCACTATCGAGCATGACTTTGGAGCCACGGAGCAGATAGATCTTCCGCTCGATTATTTCAACCGGGATTACCTGAGCACTGGCCATCACCCTTAAAGTGCTCAGCGCCGCAAATAATTTTCCAAAAATGCGCGCGCCTGAATCCTTAAAATGCCGTCCGGCGCCTCGACAAACTCCTCGGTCGACTCGCGGTACTCCAGCACTCCATGTTCCAGCGGCCGATGATCCTGTTCAAGAATCCAGACGAGGCGCACAAGCCCATCCGCGCTCGGGGCCACCGAAAATCGCACCGCATCCGGACCTGGCCCATCGGGGAAATGGGCGCATAACCCGCGCGCATAACCGAAATTACAGAGGCGCGCATTCCCAGCCCCGTGGCGCTCGCATTCGCCTTCAAACATCCCGCCGAGCGGGGCGCGACCGGAGGTCCACTCCAACTTTCGCAGCGGTCTGAAAAACGGACAGGGCACTTAGAAGGTATCCTATCAGTTTGGAACCTACCCGCATCGAAATTCTGCAACAGCTCCTGGATCAGAATCCGGCGAGCACGTTCGCGCGCTATGGACTGGCGATGGAATACGTCAAATCGGGCGAGCTCGACCGCGCCGTCGTCGCCTTCGAAGCCGTCACTGAAACCGATCCGAATTACTCCGCCGCCTATTTCCATGGCGGCCAGACACTGGAAAAGCTGGGCAAGTTCGATGCCGCGCGCGATTTCTACCGCAGAGGAATCGCCGTCACGCGCGATCCACATGCGCGTGGCGAACTGGAAGCCGCGCTCGATATACTAGGGGAATAAGTGCGACCCATAGCTGTTTTGCTGATGCTCGCCAGCTTCCCCGCGCTCGCGCAGACGCTCAAGCCGGAGAACCAGCTCGATGGCAACGAGACGCTGTTCACAGTCCTTGCCGCGATCAACGCCGCCGGCTACGACGCCGACCTGGATTCGCTCTCGAACAGCCCGGTGCGCAAGGTTGTCCGCGATTATCTGGCCACGCAAAAGCTCGACTGCCTCTTCGATTTGAAGCGCTTCGTGAAGGAGCACAGGCAGAAGGATCCAGCCGCCGACCTGAGCCAGTACATCTCCTATGCGCTCTCGGTCGATGGTGCGCCTTTATTTGGGCCGCATTACGCCAAGAACCTGATGCCTCCGGATACGGCGACGTTCGAAGGATTTACGCCGCTCATCATCGCCTTCTATCGCGAGGGCCATATTGCGGAGCTTTGGAAGCGGTTCCAGCCGCAAACCGACAAAATCATCGAACAGTATCATGAGCCGGTGATGCGGGCCGTGCTGCTGGCCAACGCCTATACCCGCAATGCCACCAGCGGATACCTGGGACGCCGTTTTGAGATTTACATCGACCTGCTGGGCGCCCCGAACCAGGTGCAGACGCGCAGTTATGCCGATGATTACTACGTTGTAGTCACGCCGACCATCGAACCCCGTATTCAGGACATTCGCCACGCTTATCTGCACTATCTGATCGATCCGTTGGGACTTAAATTCGATCTCCAGTTGATGGAGAAAGCTTCTCTCGAAGAAATCGCGCTGCGCTCCCCGGTGCTGGCCGAGCACTTTAGAAAAAACTTCATTCTATTGGCTACGGAATGCTTCATCAAAGCCATCGAAAGCCGCATCGACAAGAATCCTGAATGGGCGATGCAGGCTGCGAAGGAGGGGTTCATTCTTACTCCGGCTTTTGCGGAAATCCTGGCCAACAACTACGAGAAGCAGGAGGCGGTGTTGCAACTGATTTTCCCCGATCTGGTGCAGCAGGTCAACGTACACAAAGAAGAGAAGAGATTCGCAAATTTCGAGTTCGCGAGCGAAGCCAGCGTCCGGACCGTTCGTGTATCGGGCGAGAAACCGGTGGTGTTGACGGGTGTGGAATTGACGCTGGATAAGGCTGAAACGAGCTATACCAAGCGCGATTTAGCGCATGCGAAGGAGCTTTATCTAAACGTGCTGACCGAAACCACGGTGAAGACTCTGCACGCAAAGGCGTATTATGGTTTGGCGCGGATCGACGTGCTGGAAAAACAGCCGGAGACGGCCTACGATCTGTTCCACAAGGTGCTGGAACTGGAGCCCGACGCGTACACCAAGTCGTGGAGTTTGCTATATCTGGCGAGACTGGCCGCTTCCCAGGCCGATCTCCAGGAAGAAGCGCTGGGGTATTACAAAGCGGCGATCGCGGTCGAAGGCGGCCCGGATTCTGTCCGGCAGGCTGCTGAAAAGGGTTTGAAGGAACTTTCAACAAAAAATAAACAGGAGTAATGGATGCGGACGAAAATGTTCACTGCCTTTGTGGCAGTTGCGGCGCTGGCGATGGCGCAGAAACCGAAATCGAAACCGGAGGCGGAAGCTTTAATGGCGATCCAGGCCGAGCAGGATCCGGCGGCGAAAATCGCCAAGGTAGACGCCTTTGTCGCGAAATACGCCGACACGGAATTCAAGACTTGGGCCTATACTCAGGCGGCCGAGGCAGCCGAGCAAACCAACGACGGCGCCAAGGTGATCATTTATGCCGAACTGGCCATGGAAACGGATCCGAAAGCCTACCATCCCATGTTGATGGTGGCTGCGGAACTGGCCCGCGGCACTCGTGAAAACGATCTTGATAAGGAAGAAAAGCTGACCAAGGCCGACAAGCTGGCCCGGCAGGCCATGGAGCTCGCCCCGACGGCGCCGAAGCCGAATGCCAATATTCCGGACGCCCAATGGGAAGAGATCAAGAAGGAGTTTGTCGCCGAGGCGCATCGCGATCTGGGCATGGTCGCCTCAGTACGGAAAAAGTACGACGTGGCCATCGCCGAATTCAAGCAATCGGTCGAGATTCCGGCCGACCCCGATCCGGGCAACTTCATTCGCCTGGCCGGCGCCTATACCGACAACAAGCAGCCCGATGAAGCTCTGGCAGTGCTGGCCAAGATGCCTGCCAACCCCCAGTTCGCGCCGTTCGCCGATCGGGAAAAGAAAAGGGCCGAAGCTCTGAAGGCCATGAAAAAGTAATTAATTATTTAAGAAACGATTTTATCCCGTCCTACACTATATAAAGATGGGCGCTGACCTCGAGGTTCTTGAAAAGGCGTTAGGACATTCATTCAAGGACAAGCGCCTTCTGGAACGGGCGCTGACCCACAAATCGAGGGTGTACGAGAAATCGGCCGAGGGTCAGCCGACCACCGACAACGAGCAACTGGAGTTTCTGGGCGA
>Ga0116129_1000937_pt1 | contig 16876 bp, 17 predicted proteins | sample June2015DPH_17_2_FD_89732 | JGI IMG/M metagenome (GOLD analysis project Ga0116129, IMG submission 89732) | Peatland microbial communities from SPRUCE experiment site at the Marcell Experimental Forest, Minnesota, USA - June2015DPH_17_10 | ecosystem: Environmental > Terrestrial > Soil > Wetlands...
CATGCCGCGCGATCGCGCTTGACGATTTCGAGGACGGTATTCTTGCTGAGCCCTAGTCGATGACCGATTTCCCGGTATGATTGTCCTTCGCTAACGAGTTTCAGTACATTGGGCGCGAACCGGTCGGCTTTGATGCGCTGACCAGGACGACGACCGAAAACGACCCCACGCTTCTGCGCGGCGGCAATACCTGAGCGAACCCGCTCTCGGAGCAGATCTCTTTCAAATTCCGCAAGAGCCGCCATCAGCGACGCGATCAATTTGCCTTGCGCGCTGTGCAGATCGAACTGCAAACCGGTTTGGGCAACCAGTGAAACACCCCAGGCCTGCAGATCCTGGAGGGTATGGAAGAGGTCGAGCATCGAGCGACCCCAGCGGGTGAGCTCGGTAACGAGGATCACATCTATCTTGCGGGCTTGAGCCAGGGCCAGGACTTCCTTCCGTTCGGCCCGATCGTCCTTGGCATTGGCGACCTTGGCGCGGGCCGACCTCACGTACATCCGCCAGCACCGCGGCGATCACAATCGTCTGGGGCTGGCCATCCAGATGGTCTACTTGCGCCATCCGAGCCGGGTGCTCCCGGCCACCGAGGCACCGTTCCCCCCACTGCTCGGCATCGTGGCCGCACAGCTGAAGGTGACGCCGGCCGTCTGGTCCCAGTACGCCCGGCGCGATGAGACTCGGCGCGAGCACCTGCAAGAACTCCTGGATCGGTTCGAGCTGCGGCAGTTTGATCGGAGCCATTACCGGCAGCTGATCGACTGGCTGATGCCACTTGCCTTGCAGACGACTCAGGGGATGGTCCTCGCGCACGCGGCGGCGAACGAACTCCGGGCGCGCCGAATCTTGTTACCGACCGTCGCTCTGATCGAAAAGATGTGCGCGATCGCGCTGACCCGCGCAGAGCGGGAGGCGTTCCGGCGATTAACTTCCGGACTCACCGACAAGCATCGCGCCGCCCTCGATGCCGTTTTGCTGGTGCGTCCTGGCGGCAGTAGCAGCACCTTGTCCTGGTTCCGGCAACCGCCGGGAGCGCCCAGCGCCAATGCGGTACTGGCACACCTGGCGCGCCTTCGGGCCGTGCGTTCGCTCGATCTACCGGCCGACCTCGGCCGGGACGTTCACCAAAATAGACTGCTGCTGCTGGCCCGTGAGGGTGCCCAGACTGCGGTCTTTCAGCTGCAAGAATACGAGCCGCTGCGCCGATACGCCACGCTGGTGGGGATCCTGCTGGACACGGCGGCGACGCTCACGGACGAGACCCTGGAATTGCATGATCGGTTGATTGGCACCTTCTTCAGCAAGGCACGCAACAAATACGACCGGGAATTTGCAGCCGATGGCCAGGCCGTGAACGACAAGGTACGGCTCTATGCCAGGATTGGTTCGGCATTGATCGCCTCCAAGGCTGCCCAGACCGATCCCTTTGCGGCGATCGAGTCCGTGATCCCGTGGGATGAGTTCACCGCATCCGTCGCCCAGGCCGAGAAACTGTCACGCGACGAGGCCTTCGATCCGCTCGCCTTGCTGACCGATTACTTCACGACGCTGCGTAAATACGCGCCGGCATTCCTCGAGGCGTTTCAGTTCCGCGGGGCGCCGGTCGCGCAATCCTTGCTGGATGCCATCGACCTGCTCGGAGCAATGAATCGGTCCGGCGCGCGCAAAGTGCCGGCCGATGCTCCGTTGGGGTTCGTGCCGCCGCGCTAGTCGCGCAGTGTCGGCGCCGGCGGCGACATTGGCCGGCGTTTCTACGAGCTTTGCGCACTCAGCGAGCTCAAGAATCGTCTACGTGCAGGCGACTTGTATTTCGTCGGCAGCCGCCAGTTCCGGGACTTTGAGGATTACCTGCTACCGACCATGGTGTTTCGCTCGATGCGCAGCGCCGATCGCTTGGGCCTCGATGTGCCCACCACCGCCGACGAGTATCGCTCCGATCGCCTCAAGCTGTTACGGGAGGCACTTGAGGATACGAATCGGCTCGCCGGTGCTGACGAATTGCCGGATGCCCGCATCAACGACAAGGGATTGAAGATCTCCCCGCTCGAGGACGACACGCCTCCCGAGGCGAAGCTCTTGAAATCGCAGACCTACGGTTTGCTACCGCACGTCAAAATCACCGATCTCTTGCTCGAAGTCGATCGATGGACCAATTTCACCCGTCATTTCACGCACCTAAAGAGCGGCGAGCCGGCGGCGGATCGGTCGTTGTTGTTGACCGCAATCCTCGCGGACGCGTTCAATTTAGGATTGGAAAAGATGGCCGCGGCCTGCCCGGGCACGAGTCTCGGCAAGCTGGCGTGGCTGGTGGCCTGGCATATCCGCGACGAGTCCTATTCCAAGGGGCTGGCCGAGTTGGTCAACGCCCAACACAAACTGCCGTTCGCGGCCCATTGGGGAGAAGGTACCACGTCGTCCAGCGATGGCCAACGGTTCCGTGCCGGCGGCCACGGGGAATCCGCCGGCAACCGCAACGCCAAGTATGGCAGCGAGCCCGGCGTGTTGTTCTATACCCACCTGTCCGATCAATATGCGCCGTTCTACACCAAGGTGATCAACGCCAATGTCCGTGACGCGACCCATGTGCTCGATGGCCTTCTGTATCACGAATCCCAGCTACGCATTGAAGAGCACTACACCGACACTGCCGGGTTCACCGACCAAGTGTTCGCGCTCTGCCACATGTTGGGGTTCGAATTTGCGCCGCGAATTGCCGATCTTGCCGACAAGCGGATCTATGTTCCCGGTAAGCCGGGAGACTGGCCGAATCTCGCCCCGCTGATCGGCGGACCGCTGAACGTCAAACTCATGGAGCAACAGTTCGACGAGGTCATGCGCCTTACGGCTTCGATCAAACAGGGGACCGTGACCGCCTCCTTGATCCTGCGAAAATTGGCGGCGTATCCGCGTCAGAATAGCCTGGCAATGGGCCTGCGAGAATACGGACGGCTGGAGCGCACGCTGTTTACGCTCAAATGGATTCGGGACCCGGCGCTCCGGCGCCGAGTTACCGGCGGACTCAATAAGGGAGAAGCACGCAATGCGTTGGCGCGGACGGTGTTCTTTCACCGTCTCGGCGAGATCCGCGATCGCTCCTATGAAAACCAGCGCTACCGTGCCAGCGGCCTGAATCTCGTGATCGCGGCCATCACGCTCTGGAATACCGTGTACCTAGAGCGAGCCGTGAATGCACTCCGGGAGCGTGGTGCGGTCAACGACGCGCTCCTCGGACACATCGCTCCGCTCGGCTGGAATCACATCGAATTGACCGGCGATTACAACTGGCACGCCAACAAAAGGGTCGCGAAAGGCGGATTTAGGCCCCTGAGGCGGGTTCGGTCAATGGTCAACGGTCGCCGCGCCTTAACTTACGTAATGGCCCCTTTCTTGAAGTCACCCCGATCCGCGCTTCGCTGATATGGGGGGCTCGGCACCCATGCCAACTCCTGAGCCGCCGCTCCAAAACTGACCAAGCGAGGGGGTATGTCGACTACCTCTCGCGCGACAGCGTCCGATTCGTCAACGCATGCCGTCCCGCAGGCGTGCGCTCGATACGCGCCTCGGCTCATGAGTGACCTACTGGACCCGGTTCTTGGTCCAAAGACGCCTAGCAATGCGCAGAGAGAGGCTATGGAACTCGGATTCCGCGCTCGGACTCCATGTAACGCCGCCAGCGGACTTGGAGTGCTTTGGACGTACCTGGATACTGTTCTGCAAGAAATTCAGCGGCGACGATACGGTCCGTCCGGAAATGTCGGAAATTACCACGAAGCTCACACCAGGCGGCGAGGAGCCGTACTGTCTCAGCATATCCAATGATCGTCGGCCACGCGGTGCGCTCGGTTTCTCGCGATTGCTCGTCCCGGTAACGGATGCGAATCTTCCGCCCGCTGCGGATCCAGGACCGGGTTCGGGCAATGTCGAGTCCGTCGGCGGTCGACGCTTGGCTGATCGGTACAGCGATGCTCGGTTCTGCGATGAAGGGGCGCAGGCGCTCCGGTACCACCGATGAAATCTTGGAGATGAGATCACGCGCCGCGGAAGCCAGAACGGAGTCGCCTCGGCTCGCTACCCATTGTGCACCCAGGACCGCGGCCTCAAGCTCATCGGGCGTGAACATCAGGGGGGGAATGTCAAAGCCACTATCGAGAAGATAACCAATTCCTGCCTCTCCGCAGATCGGCACGCGTTGCCCTATCAGATCGGCGATATCGCGGTAGATGGAGCGCTGCGAAACCTCCAGCTCCGCGGCCAGTTGATTGGCTGTGACCGGGCGGCGCGACCGCCGCAACATTTGGATGATCTGAAACAGTCGATCGGCACGGCGCATGGCATCCTCCTGGCAAGAAGCTTAATTCAACCCTACTGACACCATGCTGTCAGCAGGCACGGCGTAGAGTTGTTTTGCACCTCATCACGGCATCAGACTATCTGAGGAAAACATTATGAATTTTGTCTCTATTCGCATTATCACTGCCGAAGTGAAGCGGCTCGCGGACTTCTACGGACAGATCACTGGTATCGCAGTGAAACTATACACCGAGGACTTTGCGGAGCTGCGAACCCCCACCTCCACTATCGCGCTGGGCAGTGCGCGCAGCGTGCGCATGCTCGGCGGCGATGTGGCCCGTCCTGCGGAAAATCATACCGTCATCTTTGAATTTCGTGTGGGCGATGTGGACGCCGAGTATCGAAGGCTGGCGGAGCTGATTGGCAATTCGCTGGTTCAAGAGCCGACAACGATGCCCTGGGGCAATCGGTCGCTCCTGTTCAGGGACCCGGACGGCAATTTGATCAATTTCTTTGCGCCGGTTACTGAAGAGGCAATCAAACGATTCGACGGGTGAGCCGCTGGGACGGCCGTTGTGACCCAAGTCAGCATCTTGGCAGCAGGGGCGGTTCGCAGGTTTCAGCGACCGGTAGCTTGCCGGCGGGGGGACCGTCTCAAAGGTGGGGTGCGATCTTCCGCACGCCCGTCAGACAGTCTTGATATGGCGGGCTGCCGCATCGGCGGTGTCTTCGGGCCGCGTATTGAAGGCGATCGCCGCTTTCGGCGCCGCGTTGTGGATGATGTTCACGACCGTCTCGAACAGCGGCAGGCTTTTCGGTGGAATTCTGAGGCCGCCGCCGATCACCACGCAATCATAGGCGGCGCCCTTCAGCGCTTCTTCGAGCATGGCGCCGCCGGCTGCATCGGGCGTAATCATGCATGTGTCGCCTTTCCAACCTCGTTCTTCAATCTTTGCGACAGCCACGGCGATTCCGGCGTGGATCTTTTTAGCATCGAAGCCGGGCGGCAGGGACGGGTCCGAAAAGTCGACGGTTTCAGGCTTTTGTCCTACGAACAGAATGCGCGTCATGTAAATTCTCCATTCAGACAGTGGTTAATGGGTAGGGGTGGCAGCTGTTGAGATGTCTGCATTCATGACTCTATTCCGCCCCGCGCCGATCGCCCAGCGACGCGTGCGCTCAGTTTGAGGATCTGATCGATGACGAACTGAGGCCGTTCCTCGGTCATGAAATGCCCGCAACCGGCCAGCGTATGTGCCTCGACGTTTACGGCGATCATCGCGACCATGTTGCCGACCTTATCGCCCAATCCCTTCTCTCCGCCCAGCGCGACCACGGGCACGGTAATCTTTGCCGCCATCAGAGGTTCGGTCTGGTCGATGCTGGCAAAGGCGGCGCGGTAGATGCCCATGCTGCCCAGCACGCCCTCGATTCCGGCGAAGCTGCGCAGATATTCGTCGATAACGACCGGGCTGAAAACGGCGTGGTTGACGACATGATCGCCCTCATAGAACCACGTGAGGAAGGCGCGCTCGTTGCCGACGATCAGGCGCTCGGGCACCCCAGGGGCGAGGGGCAGGATCCACCACCACATAGATCCTTTAGCCATCGCCTCGGGCGTATAGGAAAATACCTGGCGCAAGACCGGGCCGAGCATCACGGGGGCTTCGACATAGAGCAGCCCTGCCACCTCTTGCGCATGATCAGCGGACCAGATCAGCGCGGGTAGCGCACCCATGTCATGCGCCGCATGAATCAGCGGTGTGCCACTGCCGAAGCCGATCGCGGCGACGAGGGCGCGGCATTCCTCGGCGAGAGAGCGGGCGTCGTAGCCGTCTGTGCCCTCGGGCTTATCGCTGTCGCCGTAGCCTCGCATGTCAGGAATCAGCACCGCCATACCAGCCTCCGCCAACGCGGGGGCGACTTCCCGCCAAGCGTACGAGGTGGACAGAAAGCCGTGCCACAGGATTACCGGCGTCCCGGTACGGTCGCCGCCGATCCAATAGTGCAGCCGAACGCCGGCGATGGTCGTGGTTCTTCGTTCGAAGCCTGCGATTGTGGCGGGCGGAGCGGTCATTGGCGGGACCCAGAATGATTACGCGGGGTCGAGATCATGGCGGACATCACGATACGGTCGGGCAGCTTCGGACCGTGTAGATCAAAAGTATCGAATGGAGTGGGCATATTCTTGATTCCTTGTTCAGGTGGCCGCCGAGGGGCGGTCAACGCATGTTTTTCGAACGCCGCTGACCCCCACGCGTGTCACCAAGGTTGATCGAAAGGAAATGGAAGAACTCATCGAAACACAGCCTGCGATTATGCGCGCCTTCCTGTGGACGCTGCCAGTCGATGAAGACACCTCGTGCTTGCATCGTCAGCATGGGCCGGCGCGACAGCGTACAGCGAGTGGCGCACCTGATGTGCGAGCCCTTAACATCGGACTGACGGTCGGCGACCGATTTGAGATGCCGCTTACTCAAATTGTGCTGGGCGATGCGCTCGGCTTAACACCAGTACCCGTCAATCGCCTCCTGCGAAAACCGAAGCGCAGTGGTGTGATGAGCCTGAGCCGCGGAAACCTGGTGATCGCAGACGTGGCTAAACTCGCGATCGTCGCAGGCTTTGATGACAATTTCCTTCATCAGCGCTTGCGCCGGCGGCCCGGGAACGATGAAAGAGATCCGCGCCGGCCGAGTCATTGATAACCGGCATCCGGAAATCCAGGCCGGAGTGCAAAAGTCTTGTTGGGAAATGCCTTCTCGACGACGTCGAGGAAGGCCTTGGTTTTGGCGCCTATGAGCCGACGGGAGCTTTGGAGGGCCCAGATTTCGACAGGCGGCCCGTCCTGAGTTCCCCACAGGTCAAGGCGTCCCGCGGCAACGTCGTCGGCGACCAGAAGTTTTGGCAACAGCGCCGGGCCCGCGCCGGCCAACACAGCATCGCGTACCATCAACAAGGACGATAAACACAGCATCGGTTCAGGTCGGATGAGCAAGGTCTTGCTGCCCCTGACAGCCCGTAGCCGCCACAGCGTGTCGGGCGGGGTGTTCGTGAGCAGTACCGCCTTCACTGCAATCTCCGCCGATGAATCCCTCTTCGCGACCGGCCGCGGCATCTTGGGCGGCGCCACGATCAGTCGTTCATCACTTAGCACACGACGGCCGACCAGTCGTTCAGTCGGCGCAGGATCGATCCGGATCAGCAGGTCATAGCCATCCTCGACCGGATCAACCTTGCGATCCTCTGCAACGATCTCGAGTTGCACTTCGGGATAGCTCAGTGCAAATCGCGCTCCGATCCGTCCGAAGGCGACATGCGCCAACACCACCGGAACGCTGATGCGCAAACGTCCTCGCGGGGTGGCGGAGCCCAACACCACCGCTTCGCCTGCTTCCGAAATCTCGGCCAACGGTCCGGCGGTTCGCTCGTGTAGCGAACGTCCTTCCTCAGTGAGTCGCAGCACATGAGTCCCACGCTCGATCAATCGTACGCCGAGGCTTTGCTCGAGTTCGGTGACCCGTCGCGACAAAGTCGCCTTGGGGCGTCCGGAAATCCGGCTAGGAGTAACCGGACCCATAGCGGAAAAATACACGGTAGAGAGTTCCGTGTTATCAATGGGTTGCGACCAGGTGGATCGATAAGTCCTGACGCTTCAATGGCTTATGGTTTTCCGGTAGATAACCGATCGCCGTGCTACGCTCGGATCAACCAGGCGGATGCATAGCAGGGCAGCGATGTCACACTGGCAAGACCGTTTTCTAGGGATCGGCGAGCTACCGCCGGAGCTGTCGGTATTCGAAATCGAATTCTTCCAGTTTTCCCCGCAGGATATCGCTGCGATCCGCAAGGAATTTCGGCCGAAATATCGCATCGCCGTTGCCCTGCAACTTGGCTTTATGCGCCTGACCGGTGCCAAATTGAACGCGTTCAATGTTGTACCGCGCAAACTGCTGAATTTGGTCGGCGAGCAGGTCAAGGAGAATGCCCCGAGCATCGCTTCACTTCGCTCCATGTATCGCCGCGGCAATACTCGCCGGGATCATCAAGCCTGGGTCATGCAGTGGCTCGATATCAGAGTTCATACGAAGCGCCAGGAGCGCATGCTTTTCGCGGCGCTTCGCGAGGCCAGTAAGGCCATCGGATCCATCGATCGCCTCATCGCAACTGCCAGGCAATGGCTCTTTGATAAATCGCTGCTTGTACCGGCGACCAGCACACTGCGGGTCCTTTGCGTTCGCGCGGCCAGTGATACGGAATGCCAAATCTATGAATGCATCTGTAGGGCGGTATCGCCCAAAAAACGGCTTGCGTGGGAGACGGCGATATTCGAGAAACACCAAGATGGCTCGACGCACCTCGGGTGGCTGCAAACTGCACCAAAACGGCGATCTCAGAAGTCTCTTCGCAATCTGTTCCGAAAAATTGAGTACCTCACCGAGCTCGGGGTAGCAGACATCGAGCTTCGCGAAGTTCCGATGGAGCGTTTGAAAATTTATGCGCGTCAATTGCAACACAAGAGACCGTCTCGATTCCGCAAGCTTACCGAAATTACTCGGACGCTGCAGTTGGTGTCCTTCCTTCGGGTAACCTTAAGCGATGCGGCCGATGCGACCCTGCAGTTGGCCGGGAAGCTCACATCCGATGTGGTCAGTCAGGCGACTGAGGCCGTGAGGCGAGCGGAGGGCGCCTCGACTATCGAAGGATTCTTCGGGAAGTGTTTGATCTTGTCGAGGACTCGACGATCACAGCCGAATCGCTTCGTGCCAAACTTCGGCTGATGTCCAGTCAGGTGTCACCGCAGATTCACCCGACGCGCGCCGCGGCGGTGCGAGCGCGGTTGACTGACAGGATTCCCGCGGTGCGGACCCTATTGCGTGCGATGGTTCAGCTGCCAATCAAGGGCTCGCCCAACGAGCGTGCAATTGCGGGCTTAAGCGAACTGAAGACGCTATATGGGCATCACGAGACTGAGCTTCGTGCGAGGGAGTACGAGGTGGCGAGCGGCTGGGCAGCATTCGTCGATGGTGCTGCCGATCGTGAACGGGCTATGCGTGCCCTAGAAATGTCGACCTTGTTCGAGTTACGTCGGGGGCTACGGCGGGGCGGTTGCTGGGTGGATTATAGCGACAGGTATCGGGACCGCGAGCAGGTGTTGATCCCCGAAGAGCAATGGAAGGCGCAGCGTCGCCGTCATCTCTCCTTGCTCCGTTTGCCGGAAAAGCCAAAAGAATACCTAGCCTCGCTGGTAACTGTCGCCAAGCAGGGCCTGGATGCGGTGTCCAACGCATTGGCCCGGGGCGAGCTCTCGATTCAGGAGGGTGACATTAGCCTGCCTAAACTGGAAAAGGAGGATGTACCGCCCCCGGTCAGGCAGGCTCGGGATGCCATTGCAACTCATATTGGCACGATCCAATTGCCGGAACTGCTGTTGGAAATGGACATGCAAACCCGCTTTGCCGGTGATGAAGGTCTGGGGAGACGGCAAGTCTGCCTCGTCGGACATGATGAGCTTGCCGACATCGATGCATCTGTGGAATGCGCGACGGGATCCGCGTCGCAAAACGGCATCCATGGGGATGTACACGCACGTTTCGAATCAGTGGCCCATTATCTATCATCAGCCCATTGTATTAGGCAATCGGCAAGCGGGCGCCGCCATCGAGGGCGTTGTGCGACAAGAGCGGATCGACCTAGATTGGCTAGCCGTGGATACGCATGGTTACACCGACGCGGCCATGTGCTTCGCTCGAATGCAAACCTTTGACCTGTGCCCGCGACTGGCCAATTTGCGCGAGAGACGTTTGACGGTGCCGAAGGGCATGAAGATCCCGGATGCCCTCGCGTCTGTCGTAGATGCTACGCTTCAATTTGATTGCATCAATGAGCAATGGGACGAACTGCTGCGGATTTCGGCATCCATTAGCAACGGCACCGTGAGTGCCGTACAGGTACTCGACCGGTTTGGTTCTGCGGCACAGGGCGACCCTATCTATCGGGCAGCGAAGATGTTGGGCCGTCTGTTGCGGACGATCTATCTATGCGACTTTTTTACAAAAGCCGGGATTCCGTCGCGAAATCCCGCGAAATCTATCGAGTGCTCAATCGTGGCGAATCGGTTCATACATTGCACTCGGTGATGATGCTTCGAGGGGGAGCAAAGCATTGCATGGTTGAAGGAGCGAAAGAGCAGGGTGACGAGCGCGAATGCCGAAATCACAGCGGGCCTGCAGCGTGAGTTTTTCCGTCTCGTTCCCCGGCTTCATGAGATTCTGAAGAAAAAATGGGGTGTCTCACGCGTCAACTGTAACTAATTGAAAATAATAGAAGTCTCGTAACTATGCGTTACAACTCATTGAATTGACAGGGGTTCTCTAGCGTGTATTTTTCCGCCATGGGGTCGGTTACCCCGAGCCTCAAGCGCGAGCATATTCGTGCCGTCCTGGCCTACGCGGCCGAGCGCGAGCGTCCGAGGCCGTGACGCCCAGCTTTGGGCAGGATTGTTGCGAGGGTGTGACAGCGCCCCCACGTTTGTTCCACGTCCCGACAGCAGTGGATGTGCGCGCAGCTTGGCTAAACTCTGTGCAAAGCAGTCGGTATACCTATCGCACCGTCCGAGCCTAATTTTTTACGGTTAATGTTCCGGCGGCTCTTTTTCTTTAGGGTGTGCGGGCGGAGTTGGATGCGGCGCTGGCTTTACCGCCGGTTTTGGTGCCGCCCCCGGTGCCTTTGGTGCAGCAGGGGGCGGTGATGAGGCCTTGTTTGCCGGTTTTACCGCTTCAGATGGCTGTGCTGCGGGCTTCGCTGCAGCAGCATAAGGCTTAGCCCCCGGAGCAGCTTTGGCAGGCACGGCGCTGTGCTGCAACTCCGCTACGCTCGTGGCCGGACGAGGCACCGCGGCATGCGCTGGAACACCATGATTCGCCGAAGCAAAGTTGGACTTGTCCTGTTTCGCTACCTGTTCGTGCTGCTGCTGCGCCGCAGTCGCTGGAAGATGAGGCGCGCTTGCGGCGGCTTGCTGTTCCGGAGTCGGTTTGGCGGCAACTCCATTCGGACCACCGTTGAAGCTCGTGTGGGTGTTATTGATGATCGTCGTATTGTTGACGACCGTCGTGTTCACGTAAGTCGTCCGAATCACCGTCGTGTTCACGCTAACTGCGGCAGTGTTGTATGCAAAGACACCACCGCGCCACTCACCGCCGGCGAAGCCGCCTCCGCCATAACCGAAGCCATAGTTCACACCGCCGTAGAATCCGACCTGTGTTCCCCAATAGCCCCCATGGAAGACATACGCCCCGCCATCTCCCCAGCCCCAATAACCCGGTGTCCAGAGATAGCCAGACTGCGGCGCGAGCACCCAAGTGCCCGGGACCCAGTAGTAATCGCCAACGCCATCCCAAGCCCAATAGCCCGGTGTCCACATGTAGTTGGGCTGTGGGCAGGGAGGTTGAACGTAGACAGGAAGAGCGGGTGGTTCGACATTGACGCTGACGCCGATTGAGATCTGTGCAATGGTGTTTGCAGGCACTGAAACGAGCGCTGTCAAGAGTGCGCCAAAGAGGAACCGCATACGGGAAGTTTTCATTTGGACCGCCTCTTTTAGCTATTTCTTGCTGGCTCTACGTCCTCCCAGCGTAGCACGTCGCATGAAAGATGTTGCCATTGCCATGAATGAAACGTATGCAGCAGTCTTTATGGCGCGACCAGGCTCCGCTGTTGCTGACGGTAAAGACCGGCTTACGCTGTCATCCGGGAGTGGAACGTATGTGGGGGCGCTTGCATTATGGTCGCCGATTTCGATTAGTGAAACGATTGCCGGCTAGCGCGGCGACGACCGAATCATCGGTTTCACCGTGACACCAGAGGGATTTTGCTGCCTTGCACTGATTTCCGCCCCCACATACGTTCCACTCCCAACTTTTGGCGCCAACCCTCCGAGCCTTGCCGCGTGTTCCAGCTCGGGATACAAGCATCCGGTAAAATCGATGCTGCCGATCTCGGTTTCAGCGAGTCCGCAGCAAGTCGCGAGCAAAGCCTTCAGTGCGGGGCTGATGATTCCCGGGAATGAACAGTCAAGACTTTGGATAACTTCGGGGCGAAGTCCCGGCAAGGTTCTGACGGCTAGAGGCTTGCCATGGGCACCGATCCAGGGCGCTGAAACTAAAGGTGTCATCGTGTCCGCGGTTGACATGTTGAATACCTCTTGTCTTTTAACTACCAGTGATCTCCTGCGCGAGCAAACTACGGCTTGGTCGGTCGCCGGCGCGCCGACGACCATATGTAGTCCGTGCGAAATTTAACGCAAAAAAAGGATTTTTCAAGAGGGGGCCACCTGCCGTCAACCAAGCACCCTGTTGAGATTCGGGCATGGCAGTAGAACGAAAAATTTCGCACCGCAGCAGCGCGTCCCGTGACCGATGGCATCTCCCGGCTTTTACAAAAAGCACCGAGTTCGGCCTTATCGTTGGCGTAGCGTGCTTTTCTTCAGTAGGTCAGGAATGTCCTGTTCATGCGATGCGGCGGGAAATTCAGTCAGTACCTCCCTCCCGCAGTCGGGGCACACGACGGGAATTCGCAGCAGGCTGTCTTCCATACAACACCTCCCAAAGAAAACGCGCGCGACAACTCAGGCAGCCGGTGTCAAGCCAGTGACCTTGTGTAGGCACTGGCCCAAGGCATCAACACCTGGGCCAATGTCCCTAGTTTAAAGTTAGCCTCCGATCTGAATTCGGCGGGGCATTCCTTTTGCCTGTTTTGGAATCGTGACCGTCAACACGCCATGGCACCCGGTCGCATTCACCTTTTCGCTATCCACCGTGTCGGGCAGGACAAAGCGGCGGTGAAATTGACCGTACCCTCGCTCCACGCGGCTCCCTCGGGACTCCTCGCCGGCTTTGGGGGCTGGCAACGGCCGTTCGCCCGACAAGGTTAAAATCCCGCCATCGAGGGTCAAGTCGACCGTCGAAGGATTCACGCCCGGCAGATCTACGTACAGTTCGAACCGGTCCGCATATTCATGGATGTCCACCAAGGGAATCCACATCGCCGTCGCGGAGCTACTGTCATTCTCGCGAGCATTGCCGAAAAGACGGTTGATCTCCTCCTGCAGGCGCGGCATCGCACCCCACGGATCTTGTCGCATTACAACACTCATGGCACCACTCCTTTATGGATAAGCGATTTATGGTTAACATCCCGCCTAGGCTTGGCCTAACCGATTGTCGCGAAAACTAGGGGTGGCCGTTCATTTTTCAAGAGCGCGGCTATAAATTGTTTCAAGGCGGATGTACTGATGGAAGCGGGGGTGGTGGGGGCGCACGAGAGGCGTGTGGGCGCCAGTTGGTACCCCTCTTTGTCTGACGTGGCGATGACATTCATCCGACAGCGCTTTCAGTGGTCTATGCGGTTCATCACAGTAGGCCAGCCCGCATACTTTGGCGCTGGCCGAGCACGACGCTCAATAACCTAATGGAGACGAATATGAATTCCGCTAATGTCAATACCTTACGTGATTCAGCTTCCGACGCGCTCGATCAGGTGCAGCGCGCGGCAGGCCCCGCGATTAAAGAGGGCAAGCGCCAGGCAGGCGCGCTGCTGGATCAAAGCGGTGAGTTAATCGACACGGTCAGCACCCGCGCCAGCGAGATCGCCGTTGACTTGGGCAAAGGCATGATTGCCTTCACCAAGAAAAATCCAGTCACAGCCTTGCTATTGGCAGTGGGCGCTGGCGCCCTCATGATCAGCGCCGCCAAATCCATGCAACCACGGCGTTAAGGCAATCCAATAAGGGGGATTTATGACAGGCAAGTCGGTTATGAAACAAGCGGCCCGCGCCATCGGTAACACGTTCTCATCGAGCGATACGGATGTGGAGACGACCGACATCCTCGACACCTTGAAGAAGGAGCATGACGAGGTGAAGGACCTTCTGGAGAACCTGGCCGATGCTGAGACACCGGCACAGCGACGCACCCTGGTACAAAAGATCAAGGCGGCTTTGGTTCCCCATACCAAGGCTGAGGAGAAGGTCGTATACGATGCCGTCATCGCGCTACGCGACAAAGATGCGCAAATGGACGGACACGAGGGCTATTTGGAGCACGAATGGGCTGCAAAAACGCTGCAGCGTCTGGAATCCATCACTAACGCGGCCTCGCCCGAGCATAAGGCCGCTGGCAAGGTGCTCAAGGAACTCGTCGAGCATCACATCGACGAGGAGGAGCGCAATGTCTGGAAGGACGTAAAAGAGCACTTCTCCGACGATGATCGCAAGACGCGCTATTACGAGTTCGATTTGAGTTACACGCACTGGCTTGGCGATGTCGTCGAACTGCGTCCGGAACTGCGCTTCGATCACGCGCGCGACGCGGAGGCTTACGACAATCCGTCCCTGGAGCCGGGCATGGGCAAACATTCGCAAGCGATGATCGCAATGGACGCGATCTTGCATTTCTAGAAAGTGACACCCTGTGCGCTGGGCGAATAGGACGACATAAGTCGATTGGTATCGGTTGGCGCGCTGCGGGTGCTCTATGACATGACACGGCCAGGGTCAGTGTCCGAGGCTCGATTCTATAGTTCCGAACGGATCTACTTGCGGCGATAGTGGACCCGTCGCAGCATATCGCGCGTCAAATCGGCGCGGGAAGAGTAGCCGTCCACCGCCATGTATAGATCTGCCTCGGCCAACAGGCAGCGCAATACGTGGACAACGCCGTCCACTCCACCCAAGGCGAGTCCGTATGCATAAGGTCGTCCAATGCCCACGGCGTGCGCACCGAGAGCCAGCGCCTTGATGATATCCACACCTGTGCGTATACCGGAATCGAATAATACGGGCGTGTTGCCCGCGGCATCGACGATATCCGGAAGCAAGTCGATGGCGGCCAGTCCGCCGTTCGCTTGGCGGCCGCCGTGGTTTGAACAGTAGATGCCATCGACTCCACCGTCGATGGCGCGGCGCGCATCGTCGGGGTGACAGATCTCGACGGTCAGTGTCGAGGCCATCATTGGGACGCCAGTCACCGCGGCGGCGCGAGCGACAGCCACGTCGCCGTGGCCGTCGGCCGCGCACAGGCCGATAACACCGATGGGACTCATAAAGACGGGGGAGGGCAACATCATTCCGAACAGATCGATCGCCAGACTGCGCTGCTTGGCGCCGACGAACATGCGGGGAATTGCGCCCCAATCGTCAAAAGCTGCCACGTTAGCGTCCTGGGTGCGTTCGTTGCCGCAGCCGCCAGCGACATAGGACACGAGGCTCTCCGGCAGCGCCGCGTGAGCCTTGGCTTCCAGTTCCTCGAAACGGATGGGAAAGCGCGGCTGGTGACCCTTCAGGCCGGCCAGGTAAATTTCGTTCTGATAATCGCCGAAGTGACCCATACGCTATCTCGCTCCTCGGCGATGAAGGCCGGCCGCGGGCGCCGGTACCTCAGCCAGTCGGCAGCTTAGCCGAAAAGCGCCCAGAAGAGCCTGGCACATTCACCATCGACAGTATCACCAACCCGCCCAGCATTAAAACTGCGATAGCGACGTTTCCAGCTTGCTGACTATGAAATGCGCTTACCGCCACCTTGACGGCGAGAGGTCCCAACCAAACGGTCGCGGTGCCGGCCAGCGCGTATAGGCCAAAGAAGGTACCCGCTTGCCCCGGGGGCGTTATGCGAGCAAGAAATGTTCGGCTAGAGGCGAATAAAGCGGTGTTGAACACCGCGACCACGCCACCTAGCGCCAGGAACATGACCTCAGGCGTCGTGGTGAAAAGGGGGCCATTCCACAACGGAGGCGCATTGGCTTGCACGGCGAACACGAATCTCATGCCCGTCGGCGAGACGCTCAATAGCGCAACGATCCCGAAGATTGTTGCGATGAGTTCGATTTGCGCCGCTCGCTTGGGTCCAAATGTTCGATCCAGTATGGACGCCACAAGCCCGCCGAGCGCCGCAAAACTGCTCATTAACACGCCAAACGCAAGCATGGGCATAACACTCCAGTGCATGACCCCGGCCGCGTAAATGCCGCTGAACGTGATTAGCGCTATTTGGGCATCAGAATATAAGGTGCGGGCGGCAAGAAATATGGCCACCTCGCGATGCCGACGAGCATTAGCGAATAACACGCGAAGGTCACGGAATCCCCCTCTGAAGCTCGCGAGCAGATTGTCGGCCCGCCGGGGCGCGTCTCTCGTGAACAAGAACATGGGCACAACACCCACGATGAACAGCAGCCCCGCGATCGGTGCCGCAATGCGGCTTGGCTCAGCCATCCTGGCGTCGAGGCCAAAAAAAGGAGCGGCAGGAACGAACGACCAATTCACCTTGCCCGGAAGAGCAAACGCCCAGAGCACGAATATTAGCGCGGCGACCGATACCACGTTTCCGACGGCGAGGGCGACGCCGGACATGGCAGCGGAGTCGCCGGAAGTGACCGCCGCATACGGCATCAGGGAATTGTGTAGAACCTCGCCATACGTAAATAGTAGGGAAATGAGCAGCACGACGATCAGCGTTGCATTCACACTGAGCCCTGAACCGTCGGGCTTCGCCCACCACAACCCCATGACCAGTGGCGCGAATAGCAATGAGAA
>Ga0116129_1000939_pt1 | contig 16864 bp, 17 predicted proteins | sample June2015DPH_17_2_FD_89732 | JGI IMG/M metagenome (GOLD analysis project Ga0116129, IMG submission 89732) | Peatland microbial communities from SPRUCE experiment site at the Marcell Experimental Forest, Minnesota, USA - June2015DPH_17_10 | ecosystem: Environmental > Terrestrial > Soil > Wetlands...
CGCCAGGGAGCCGACCGCGGCGATGACGGGTTTGGCGCTGTTCTCGATGGCGGCAATCACCCTGTGTAAGTTCGGCTGCGCCGCGGCTTTCGGCGTCCCGAACTCACGAATGTCCGCGCCGCCGGAAAATCCCACGCTCGATCCGATCAGCACGATGGCAGCGACGGCTGGATCGTCGTTGGCGCGTTCGACGCCGGCGACGATAGCCTGCCGAAGTTCGAGTCCAAGGCTATTGACGGGAGGATTGTCCAGAGTCAGAACAGCGATACCGTCTGCAACCTGATAACCAGCCTTGTTCATGAGTTCTGTTCCGCGGTGCAGAATTATGTTCTGCCTTCAAGGGCTAGTGTAACGGCGCCACGCCGCCATTGAAAGGCAGGCACCGATGCGCGACAGCGCGGCGGCCTGATCCTCTGTGCAGGCGCGCTCACGGGGCGCGTGAGCGCGTCGCGATTGCTCGGAAACTACACGTGCGCCGTCTTGAAAAGAGACGTCAACTGGCCCCACGCACGCTCGGCCTGTGCTTCGTCGTAGATGGGTTTACCACCCTGCAGCGGCATGTCCTTCACGCACCAGCCATGCAGGCAGCCATCATAAACTTCGATCTTGGCCGGTAGTTTGGCCGCCTTGAAAGCTTCGTCCAGCTTAAGTTTAGCATCCGGCTGACGCTGATCGTCGTTCATCGCAATGGCGAAATAGAATTGCGCCTTCATCTTGAGCACTTTTAGGTGCGGGCTATCCGGCTTGTCCGTGACCAGGCCGCCGCCGTGAAACGAGGCACCGGCGCCGATGCGGTCGGGGTTGGCGGCCGCCGCTTGCATGGTGAAAGGGCCGCCCATGCAGTAGCCGAACACGCCCATCTTGGCCTTTTTGTTGACCAGCGCCTGCGAGTCGAGATACTTGACGTACGCAACGGTGTCCGAGGTAACGGCATCATCCGTTAACGGCCCGCGCACCTGCGCGATCTTGTCGCGGTCGGCCGGACTGCTGAAGTCGAGCGTCGTCGGCAAGCCAGGCGCTTTGCTGGTGCGATAGTAAGGATTGGGTACGAGTACTGCGTAGCCGCCGCTCGCCGCCAGCCGCGCCGCCATCTCGCGCATCGTCGGCCGCAAGCCGAACACATCCGTGAAGAGTATGACGGCAGGAAATGGCCCCTTGCCCTTCGGATGAATGAGCGCAGCGTCGCAGACCCCGCTCGACATCGTGATGCTCACATCCGAGTCCACGATATCATCGGCCGTTGCAGCAGACGTGCTGGCCGCAACGGCGACACCGGCGGCCAGGGATAGCGCGGTGAATTCGCGGCGCGAAATGCTGTTTGACTGTTCGGTCATGTCTAATCCCCCATTGGTAAGTCTGAAAAGCTAGCCGCACAGTATAGCCGCTGGCCCTTTGAGCGCTGCGCCGCACCTGAAAGTTCTTGAAGGACGCGGCCGCGCCGCGGATGAGTTATGGCAGCAGGCTGCCGCGAAACATCCTTGCCTGGCTTGCGCCATGCGCGGATGATTCACCGCATGGACATGCTCAAAGGCAAAACCGCGGTCGTTACCGGCGCGGCCAGCGGCATCGGCCGTGCCAGCGCCATACTGTTCGCCGCCGAAGGCGCGGCCGTGGTGGCACTCGATCGCGCGCTCGAGGTCGAGGCCACCGTGGCGACGATTCGCGCGGCGGGCGGGCGCGCCATCGCGCTCGTCAAGGACTCCTCCGCGGAGGCCGACGTCGCCGGCGCGGTAAACACGGCCATCAAGGAGTTCGGGGCACTCGACGTGTGCTATGCCAATGCCGGTATCAGCGGCGGCCTGGTGCCGTTCCTGGAGGAAACCGTGGAGCGCTGGACGGAGGTTCTGAAAATCAACTTGATCGGCACCTTCCTGCTCGCCAAATACGCGGCGCTCGAGATGGTCAAGCACAAACGCGGCTCGATCATCTGCACCGCGTCGGTCGCAGGCTTGCGTTCCGGTGCGGGCGGCGTGCCGTACAGCGCCAGTAAGGCAGGCGTCATCAGCCTGGTGCAGACGGTGGCCAATCAGCTGACGGGGACCGGCGTACGCATCAACGCCATCTGTCCGGGATTGATCGAAACCGGCATGACCCGACCCATATTCGAACGAGCGCGCGAGCGGGGCACCGCAGCCAAGATCGGACAGCTGAACCCCCTGCAGCGCAACGGCGAGCCGCACGAGATCGCACAAACCGCCCTTTTCTTGGCGTCCGACGCCTCATCTTACGTGAACGGCCAGGCCATCGCCGTCGATGGCGGCCTGTCGACCTCGCATCCAGTCGTCATGGCGCGAAAGTAACGGCCCAGCGCGAAGTAACACGCCGGCGCGAATTACCGGCGCCCCGGCGCGTTGGCGGCGCGGCCGACTATTCGAGGCAGACCACCAGTTTGGCGGAGTGGGTACGCCAGTTGATGGGAATCACGAAGGAGCGCGGGTGCGGCGTGGTGACTTTCTCTTCATCGTGGGCGATCACGACCGGCACCGATATGACGAAATTCTTGCCGAAATCGCGGCGCGCATTGCCCGAGATCGTATTGGCCACCTCGCCCACCAAGTCGCGTATGCTTTCGTCGCTGGTGTCGGTCTCCTGCATGCGCATCAAGAGCACCGTGAGCATGCCGCGCGGCGCGGTAAAGTACACGAGCCCCTTGCGCGCGCCGGAGATGCCAATGACCCCGGTGTATTCATAGGCGCCCGGATTGCCGTCGGTGACCAGATACGGCGAGCCTACGCTCGCTGCCTGCTGCGCCGTGGTCTCGAAATAATTGGTCGCACCCTCGATGAAAGTCCTGATTTCGGATTCTATGAACATCTAAGCCTCTGACAACAGCTCTGCCAGTGCGTCGTTGAGCTGGCGGTCCGTGAATGGCTTGCACAGGAACCCATTTGCGCCTTTTTCGATGGCTTCCACCGCGGTGGCCTTGTCGGCAAGCGCGGATACGACCAGGATCAATACGTCGGAATTGATCGCCACCAGCTGCTGCACGCACTCGATGCCATCCATCTCCGGCATGGTCAAATCCATGGTCACGACGTCCGGGCTGGTGCGGCGAAACATCTCCACGGCAGCGCGTCCGTTGTTCGCGGAGCCGACCACCTCGAGGCGCGCGATCTGCTGCGAGCGCTCGATGCGGCGTCGAATGATGTTCGAATCATCGACGATCATCAGCTTCAACGAGCCGTTCGGATCGCTCTTGGCCATCACGCAGCTTCCGTGTCGGCGCGCTTCAGCTGCGGCAAGGTCAAGGTCAAGCGCGTAAATTTACCGGGCATGGTCGCGACCGCCACCTTGCCCCCGATCTGCTGCATGAGGCTCGCCATCAGGTTCATGCCGACGCCGCGGCCCGCATCCTTGGTGGCGTTCTCCACGGTGGAAAATCCAGCCTGGAACAGCAGCGCGAACACTTGTTTCGCATCCAGGGTTTGAGCCTTCTCCGGCGTGATGAAGCCCTTCTTCAAGGCGGCCGATTTGATGCGCTCGGTGGACAGTCCTTGACCATCGTCTTCCGCGATGTATTTGTAACCAGCTTCGCCGAGATCCTGGAATATCAGGCGCAGCGCACCCTGCGCGGGCTTGCCCAGTGCCAGTCTTTCATTGGGCGACTCGATACCGTGCACGATCGCGTTGCGCACCGCCTGCACCGATATGTCCTTGACGATGCGCCGATACTCATCGGGTATCGTCTCGAAGCCGGTGCATTGCAGCGCCGCCTCCTTGTTCTGCTCCACGGCAACACGAGCGGTCAACTTCTGCAGCATCCCGGTGACGCCCCCCTCTCCTTTGCCGCCCTCCGCCTTGCCACCGTCTCCGGCGGCCGCCAAGACAGCTTCCAGCCTGTCTGCGTCGCCCGCCTTGCCTGCTGCGTCCACTGCCTTGCCGCCGCCGGTCTCATTGCCGGCCTCGACGCCGCCGTCCTCGATGACGGCCGTGTCGGCATGGGCACTGGAGGTGGCGGTGTGCAAGCGCGACAAGCGCGCCACGAGGTCGCCCACCGACTGCAAATGGGTCAGCAAGTCGTCGAGCTTGATCACCAAGGGCAAAAAGTCGTTTCCGGACAAATCCGTCTTGTCGCGCAGCGACTTCAGATGATCCTCGAACGAATGTGCGCGGCTCTCGATCGAGGACAGTCCCAGCGCCGCCGCCTCGCCTTTGACCGAGTGCACCTGCCGGAACAAAGTGTCCAGCTTCTTGCGGAACGCGCTTTCCTCCCGCGCCGGTTCGCGCAGCACAGCATTGATCATTTTCATGGCCGCGTTGGAATCGCTGAGAAACGACGCCAGCTGCGCCGGGTCCACATGCAATATGCCCAACAACGTATCGACCTGCCCCTGCGCCTGCGATTGCGAGGCCTGCAATTCTCGGGCTAGATCCACGCGGGCGGTGACGTCGGAGACCGACACCAGCACATGTGTGATCTCGTTGTCGACGCGCACGCGGTGGAAGTCGAATTGCAGGAAGCGTGTTGCGATCTTGCCCTTGCCGTCGTCGACGTTGACCTCGACCTCGCCGAGCGGATTGATCGTTTTGACCAAATTCTCCTTGGTGCGCTCGGCCCAGAGAACTCCCACGAACTTCAACGCGGTCGCCAGTGTTTTCTCCGAGACGATGTCCCTGAGCAGGTTCTCGAACGACAGCCCGGCGAAATCGCTGCGTTGAAACAGCGACTCCAACGCGCTCGAATATGAAGATCCGATGGTCAGTTTTCGGTCCAGCAGGAACAGGCCGTCTTTCACGGTGCGCAAGATGTCGGCGGTCTGTTGGCGCGCCGCGCGCAGGCTCGCGTCTTGGCGCTGACGCGCCAGCAGCAACACGCTGACCAAGGCGACGAGCAGCAGGGCGATGCCGACGCCGCTCAACATGACCAGCCGCAGGCTGGAGGCGGAACGCTCATTGAGGGCTTGCAGCTCCCCGACGATCGCCGTCAACTCGTTGTCCAGCAGCGGCATGGACCGCTTGCTGGCGCGGATAGCCGCGTTGACGTCGCGCTCCAATTCCTTGCCTTTGTCGGTGAGCACCGTGCCGGTCGCTTCATTGTCCTGATAAGGGACTCCTTGGAAGGACAGCAGCGGACCCAAGCTTTCCCGTTCCTTCAGCCATAGATCCTGCAGCACCGCTGCGTGCTTGCCGGCGATCGGCTCGCCACTACCGCCGCTCGAGGAGAACCAGCGCACGCGCCGCGGCGTGTCGATTTCCCGCAAAGCGCCGTCGAGCTTGCCGGTGGCGTCCCGCAACTGGTCCAAGGAGTCCTGGACGTAAGCACGGCTGCTGAGGCGGTCGCGTATCGCATCGAGCGAGGCGCGGATAATGGTGGGATTGCGCTGCTGCTGACCGACGAACTTCAGCGCCCGGGTGCTCTCGGCCAGCTCACTGGCCAATTTCAAGCCCGGCACCAGCACCACGGCGAGAAAGCTGAACCCGAGAGCGATGACCAGGACCACCAGGCTACGGGTGGATAGTCGGGGAAGTTTCATGTATCAGGCACTCCGGTGAGCATGCATGGGTCTGCGCGAATTCAATTCATTGCGCACCGCATCCAGTGCGTCGAGAAACTGCCCGGCATGCGCGAACCGATCTCGCGGATTCTTCGCCAGGAGCCGATCGACGATCGGCTGATACATTTGCAAACGCTCCGGCAGCCGTGGAATCGCGACGCCGCGATGCGCCGCGAGTATTTCCGCCAGATTTTTGCCGGTATACGGCAGGCGCCCCGCCAGCATTTCGAACAAGACGATTCCAAGGCTGTACAAGTCGCCGCGCGCATCGGGTTCGCTGTCGGTGGCCTGCTCCGGGCACACATAGTAGGGCGTGCCCGTGCAATCGTCCGGACGCGATTGATCGCCGGGCGTCAAGGCCGTGCGCGCTGACCCGAAATCGATCAGCACCAGGCGATTATCGTCGGTCAGCATCAAGTTCGAGGGCTTCAGATCGCGATGCACGATTCGCGCAGCGTGTACGATCTGCAGCGCCTCGCCGATCTGGCGCGCGTAATTCAGGGCGTCGCTTTCGCTGATCGGATGCTTCATCCGGTCGCGCAGGCTGCCGCACGGAAAGTACTCGAGCGCGAGGTACAAATGCTGGTCGCTGAAGCCGTAGTCGAGCACATTGGCGATGCTGCGATGATTCAGCCGCGACAGGATTTCGCACTCGCGCGTGAAGCGAGCGCGTTCCGCCTGCGTTACGGAGGCCGCGCCGTCGATCGCCTGTATCTTCAGCGCCACGGGATGGTTGAACTCGCTGTTGCGCGCCAGATATACGGCGGCGAGCGCGGATTGCGCGATTTTCTTCGTCAGCGTATAGCCGGCGATCTCCGGTTGACGCCATTGATCGCTCGGCTCGGCGCGCGCGCTGGCGTTGCTTGGCGGCGGCTCTAGGATGGGCTGCAGCGCGCCGGTCAATTCTCCGACGATTACCGAGTGAATCGGCCAGTAGTCGCTCGCGCCCAGCTTCATGGCGCGGGCTGCGCTGCGTTCATTGCCGCCGCGCGCGAACACGAATATCGGCATATCGGGCAATTGCTCGTGCAGGCGTGCCAGGCAGGCGAGCGGACCGGTCGCCGCCTCCGGCGGAGAGAATTCTATGATCAGCATCACCGCACTGTAGGAACTAAGACGGTCGACGGAGATGGCGTCATAGCCGGCGCGCGTAACCGTGTCGGCATTGAGCCTGGGGCTGGCGCGGCGCACCAAGCCTGCCAGCCGCAGGCGTAGATCCAATTCATCATGCACGATCAGACACAATGAAGTGGCGCGCGCTCGCTCGGGCACCGGGATGTGCGGTGCCGCGGTGCTGCCGGGCAGGGTTGCGGGCTGAATGGTCATCCTGACGACAAGCTATTTCGGAAGACGGAACACAACGCGCACCTGCGAATTGACCATCACCGCTTTGCCGCCCTGCATGACCGGCTGGTAGCGCAGCTTGCTCACCGCCTTGGTGCCGGCTTGGTCGAAGGCGTGCGGTGGAACGGCATTCAGGACCCTGACGTTGCCGACCGTACCGTCGGTATTCACGGTAAATCCGATTTCCACGTAACCTTCGAGGCCCTTCTCCAGCGCACGTTCCGGATAGACGACTTCCATCTTGTTCAGGCGCGTAAGGGACTGCTCGGGGACATCCGCCGGTGCGCCTGCGGAAGCTTTCTTCTGTCGCAATTTATCGTTGAACGCCTCCAGATTCGGCGTCGCACCCAGTCCTGCCGCCAGCTGCACCATGGCCTCCGCCTTCATGGTGTCGCCGGCGTCGAGCGCCGTGCGGGCGCGGTCCAGAATTTGGTCCTGCACGGTAGCGGACAGTTGCGGCAGCGCGCTGTTCTTGGGATCGGTGCCGCGCAGCTGATTCAGGTAATAAAGCGCGTTGTCGTTGTCGGGTTCCAGCAGTTTCCCTTGCGCCAACCGTGATTGCGCGAGATCCAGAAACTGCGGTTGTTCCACTTTGACCGGCGCCGCTACGCCGCGTGCCGCGATCAAGTCCTTCTGCAATCCAGCAATGGTGGCGGCCGAGGCACCGACGTCGTGCATTTCCGCCAGCCAATGCTCCGCGTCGCCGAAATGCTTGCCGTCGATGGCGCCGCGAACCTCCACGGCCAACTGGCGCTGCAGCTCCTGGTATTGCGGCTGCAGCGCTGCCGGCGCCGCTCCCGCCTGTTTCGCCTGCTCCAAATAGAATGCCGCGCTGTCATTGCGCGGCTCGACCAGCCTACCCTGCTGCAGGCGCGTATCGACCATTTTCAACAGCCGCGCCATTTCGAATTCGTCGCGGCGTTTGCGCACATCGTCGCGTAATTGCGCCAGCTTGGCCGGAGGCAGGGTCTTCGCGCGCGCGGCATCGTCGATCAGCTGCGCCGCGCGGTCGAAGTTCTGCGCATTCAGCGCGGCGGTGATCTGCGCCGGACCCAGTTCCGCCCGCAGGCTGGCGATGCGATCGTCGAGCGCCGACAGGCGGCGATCGTTGGCGTCGATGCTGCGCGCGGTCTCCAGAGACTGCAGCGCCAGGTCGAACTTGCGCTCGTCCAGCGCCGACTGCACGCGCGCGATTAGGATTTCCGCCAGTCTTTGCAGACCCTGTCGAGCTTCGCCGTTGTTGGGATCGATGAGCAACACGTCGCGGTACAGGCTCAGCGCACTGCCGGCGGCAGGGTCGATGAAGTGCCGCTCCAGCATGGCCTGCTGTGCCTTTTCGACGAGGCCGTCCACCTTCTCGTCGGTGGCCTCCAGCGTTTTCCCGGGTGCGGAGCCATTCGGCGATGTGGCAGTCCCCGGCGTGGCCGCGGGCGTCGCCGTTCCCGCATTAGCCCTGCTCTGCGCTGCCCCCTTGCCGTTGACAGCGGCCGCGGACTTGTCGGGTGTGCCGCCACCGCGCGTCAGCACGAAAGCCGCCGCACCGGCCACCACGACCGCAGCGCCGATGGCGATCGGCAGCCATATATTCTTCTTGGCGTCTTTCGCGTTGGCGCCTTTCGCATTCGCACCTTTCGCAGACGGGGCCGGCGTGTTCGGGTTATCCCCGAGCAGCGCCAGTCGGGCGCCCACTTCATCGCGCGCGCTTTCCAATGCCTTGCCCAGGACCACGCTGGAGATCGGTAATCCTACGTTTGCGACGATCTGCCGGTGCTGCAGCGGCAATGTCCACACGCCGGCGCTCGCCGTGCTGTCGAGGACAACCACCGCAAATCGCGTGGAGTGCTGACTTAGTGTCGAGAGCACCGAGGTAGGATCGGCGTGGTTGCGCGCATCCCACAGCACGATGCCCGCTTGCCCGGGCGGCGCGGTCGCCTGCAGTTCATCGACGGAATCGAGTTGCTTGAGAATCAAGTCGGCGCTTAAGTCCGCGCCGATGAGCGGCCACAACGTATCGTCGCCGGTGACCAGGAACACCGTGAGCTTTTGCTTCTTGAGCGGCCGACCCTGACGCTCAACCGCGTCAGGTACCGGTGACTCCAAATTTCTTGCTATCTTAGCCATCGTTGTACGTCCCATGTCGCGATCGCCATCCGAGCGACTTCGTCGCGCGCCGACTGTCATTCGCCTACTGCGAATGGCTCGATTGCACTGCGCAGCAAGAGTCGGGCAATTGCCGGGTTTCCGACATGGCCTGAGTCACATTTGCGCTGGGCCGCCCGGGCCGCGGGACGAAACGGCGCGGGCAAATACGAAAGATGAGAACTGCTTCGCAGAGTCGTCGCATCGCACTGCAAAAACTTGCTCGTTTCAGCCATGCGTGCCTTAGAATGACCACGTGAGCGCTGCGGCTGTACCAGGATTTTGCATTGTGCGCACTCTATGGTGCAGAGTACTTGACGATGCACGGCGTATGGCGCTAGTGTCGGCGCGTGCCTAAGTCCGCCAACACCGTGCATATTGATTCGCACGCCGCCGCGACGCTGCGTTACATCCGCGATTCGATGGAGGGAGCCGCGTCCTTCGTGGTGCCGGGTTCCGCGGGAATCGCTTTGGGTGTAATCGGTTTACTGTCCGCCGCACTCTCCTCCGCGCCCAGTCTGCACGAGCATTGGCTGCAGATTTGGCTGCTGGCCGCGCTTGCCGCCGCCGCCGTCGGCGGCGTCTTGCTCGTGCGCGAGTCCTCGCTGCGGGGCTTACGCTTGATCGGCACTCCGATCCGCAAGTTCGCGCTGTGCCTCATACCTTCGCTGGCTGCCGGCTTGATCATGACGGCGGTGCATTGGTCGTACGGCAACTTGCATGCCATTCCGGGTACCTGGCTGTTGTTCTACGGCTGTGCGCTGATTTCGGCGAGCACGGTTACCACGCGCACCATTGGCCTGCTGGGGGCGTCGTTTGCCCTGTTGGGAGTGCTGGCATTGCTGTTGCCTGGCAGCGCGCAGATTTTCATGTTGGGTACGGGCTTCGGCGGCTTGCACATCGTTTTCGGCATCCTCATTGGACGCGTCGGTCATGGCCGCCAAATCTAATGCACGCCGCTCGCTTTCGCCGCCGCCGCCGCGGGCGTCGAAGCTCGCGGCCGTGCCGGCATCCTCGCAGGATACCGATTCGGTGCGGGATGCCGATGCGGTGTCCTTCGATCGTCTGGTTTACGAACGCGTGCGTTTGGGGATCATGAGTGCGCTTGCGGTTCGCGAGGAACTTACCTTCAATGAGCTGAAGGCTCTGTTCGCAGTCAGCGACGGCAACTTGAGTGCTCACGCGCGCAAGCTGGAGGAAGCGAAGTACCTGACGTGTACCAAGTCCTTCGAAGAGCGCCGCCCCAAGACCATATATCGGCTGACCGCCCTCGGTAAGAGCGCGCTGCATCGCTATTTGGATCACGTCGAGGCGGTCATCAAGGCGACACGTCGCGCGTGATGCCCCAACGTGAGTCCGCATGGCATTTGACTTTGTATTGTTAAGTACTTTGCCATGCACATAGCTATCATCATGGACGGCAACGGGCGCTGGGCGACTCAGCGCCATTTACCTCGCAGCGCCGGTCACCGCGCCGGCGCCAAGGCGGTGAACACCATCGTTGAGGCGGCGGCGCGCCGCGGCGTCGACACCTTGAGCCTGTACGCGTTTTCCGCGGCGAACTGGGGCCGCCCGCCGGCCGAGGTGAGCGCTTTGTTCACCTTGTTGCGCCGGCATTTACTGACGCAAACGCGGCGTTGCCTGGAACAATCCATTCGCATCAACATATTTGGGCGCCGCGATAGATTGCCCGCCGACCTGCTGCGGGTGATCGAGCGCAGCGAGCAGCTCACCGCGCATGGCACCGGGATGCAGTTGCGCATCGCCATCGACTACTCGGCGCAGCACAGCCTCTTGGCAGCCAGCCGCAGGATGAGGCTCGAACATGACGCCGGGCACTCGCGCTTCGCCGAACACTTGGCGGCGGTCGATCATTGCAGCGCCGCACCCGCGGTCGATTTATTGATTCGCACCGGCGGAGAGAAACGGCTCAGCGATTTTCTGCTGTGGGAATGCGCATACGCCGAGCTACATTTCGTGGATTGCTGCTGGCCCGAATTCGACGAGCAAGCCTTTGCCAGTGCTCTTCGCGAGTATTCGCAGCGCGAGCGCCGCTTCGGCCTGGTCCCGCCGCCGCTGGCGAGATCCAGCCACGGCTAAGCCTCGCCGCTACACCTCACGGCTTCGCTTCGCAGCTTAGACGGCTTCGCTTCGCAGCTTAGACTCACGGCTTCGCAGGCGCTTCGCGCCTGCTGATCAGCGCTGCACTTCTTCCACGACCGCCTGGCCGGAAACCCGCGCTCGGATCAACGCCCAGCAAAGGCCGATGGTCAGCATGCACGCCACGACGATGAGCACCAGCCAAATCAGCGCCGCGTGGCTCGGGGAAGCGAACCATCCCCAGCTGCTGACCATCCAAATGACCGCGCCGAAGAAGGCCAATCCCAAACAAACACCCAGCGCTCCCAGCGAGCGCCAAGTCGCGTGCACGAAGAAAATCCACAGGCCGAGCAGCGCCAGGCCGACCACCGCCTGCGCGGGCTGAACGTGCGGGAAGTTGGCCTCTATCCAACCCAGGAACGAGAACCCGCTCGGATTGTAGGTAGCCAGCACCAACAGCAGCGATGCCAAAAAGCGTCCCAACAATCCGCGCATCGTTAGCCTGCCCATGGCCGAAGCGTAAACTACGCGATCACCCATGTCACCAAGGCGTTCGAGTCGATCGTGCGCAGGTTTGCCTCATTGAGGTTGCCGATGTAGCGCGTCTCCGCCGCGCCACGCTCCGGCAAATTCAATACCAGACGTGCCGCTTCGCGGCTCCAGTATCGGCCGGATCCCGCGAGACGCGCATTCGACATCGCGCGGTACATGTGCGCGCCGAACGCTTCGTGCGCAGCCGGTGCGCCGCGCAGGCCGTGGTGAATGCGCAAGACGAGGCGCAATCCCACATCGGCAGCCATCATCTGCACCAAGAACAGGGACCGGAAATCGGTGATTCCGGCGGCAGGTGTTTTCCTGGTACGCCAGCGACGGTACAAGTCCTCATACCACCGATCATCGACGTCGCCCCAGGTCGCGTGAGTTCGCGCGCCCAGCAGATGCGCCGCTTCACCGAAAGCCAGCGCATGCGGCCGGCGCGCGTCGAAGATGATTCGGTCGAACTCCAGCAATCCCGCAGGCCGAAACACGCTCGGCGGCTCGGCCAACACCGACAATGACCAGATCGGCATCGTCCATGCGCCAAGTGCAGCCCCTCGCAGAAACGCTCGTCGTGTGGTCAAGGCGGTCATCCGATCACCCCACTTGCGCACTCGCACACCCTCCTCGGACAGTCTCGAAGAAATATTCTTGGTATGACTCCGCCGCCACTTGGTCAGTGGCACCTCGTCGGACCGATTATTCGGTGGAACCGACAAAATACACCAGTCCCGTCGGTTCGCTCGAATTCGCCGCCGCATCGACGATGGCAACCGCGAACTCGTGTACCGTCGGAAGAGTCCCCACCTCATCACGTCGAGCCGCCATGAGCCCCGGCTGCAGACGCTCCAATAGCTTCGGCGTGATGGTTCCGTCGATGATGTCCCCGCTGACGATCGCCAGGCGCAGGCCCCGCGCCGACAGATCCGGTAGCCGCTCCCGTAATGCGTTCTCGCCAGCCTTTTTGCTGGCGGCAATGTTCTCGTACGCCGCGTAAACCGGCTTCTGCCCGTAAAAATGCGCCCAATGGCTGGTTACGAAGACGATGCAGCCGCCCGCCGGCATCAACGGCAGCGCCGCGTTCAACGTCTGCACCTGTGCCGTCAGATTCAGGTCCATCGCGTATGATGCCGGCTTGTCTTTTTCGAGGCCGCCGCTGGCGTTCAATACCAGAATGTCGAGCCGGCCGAATTCACTGGCGATCTCCTGCATCATCCGCTCGACACTGGATCGCTCGGTGAGATCCGATTGAACCAACAGCGCGCGACGCCCTTGCGCCCGCACCTCGTCGGCCATCTCGGCCGCACGCGAACCCTTGCTGCGGAAATTTATGGCGACATCAGCGCCGCGCGCGGCTAGAAGACGAGCCACCTCCGCGCCGATGCCGCGGGACGCTCCGGTCACCAATGCCGTCTTTCCATCGACTCGTTTCTGCAAACACTGCCCCTGCGGCGACTACGCGCAATCTATCACGAGGCTCAGCCAACCGAAGCGCCGAGCGCCGCCAGCCATGCTGCGCAAATCAACCCGGCAGTGGCTGCGCCCGCAAGCACTTGACGCCGCATGTCCCTATGAGCGGGAACACCGATGTAGGCAAATATCCAGCCAACGCTCACGCCGAAGAGAAATCCCAGCGCGTGGCCCAGAATGTCCACATGCGCATCGCCTGCGCCCAATAGGGTCAGCAGACAAATCCCCGCAATGAGCGGCGCCCAGCGATACCACAGACGTTCGCCAAGAGGCAGCCGCTGGCGCCACGCAAATCCAGCAAGTAAGCCCAGCGCCGCGAATACCGCCGTCGACGCGCCGATTGCGCGATGCGAGGCAGGTGCTATGAGCATTTCGACGTAGTTCGCGCACGCGCCCGCGCCAAGAATGCTCAGCCAACCTATTCCCGGCCCGAACAGCCGCCCGACTGCGATTCCTGCAAGCACGCCAAACAGGAGATTGCCGAGCAAGTGCATCTGATCCAGATGCAATGTCAGTGCCGTCACAGCTCGCCACCAGTCGGGCCCGGCACGCGCCTCGAGTTCGCCGGCCGTCAACCAATCCTTGCCGAACAGTCCTCGACCCGCGCAATAAGCTGCAAGCAAAAGGATCAGCCCATAAGCAATCGCGCCGACCGCCGCCCCGGGGAATGGCTGCATGCGCCCAGAGCTCCTTGGAAGGCCGCGTTCCGCCGAGTAACGGCGAATCTCATCCTGAGCCCTATCGACCAGCGACGGCGGCACGGTCAATTCCCAGGAACTCCCCGTCTCGCGGGCATTGTGTTCGACGCCGCGCGCTTCCAAAACCAAACTATACTCGAGGCACAACGCCCGTGATCCACCCAAGATCACGACGGCCTGGTTCGTGAGCTCTGGATCAACGCCGCCGTCTGAGGATGAGGGCAGGATTCAAGTAACTCCGCTACGCAGTATAGTAGGCGTCACTGCGGGCAAATACGCCAATTACAACTGCGAAGGGCAAATTACGCCACCCTTGCGGCTGCGGCATTGACGTTCCTGCTGGGGGCGGCTATGAAGGCTGATCCATTGATCATTCAACTCGAGCAAGGCAAGATTCTGCGACATATACCGGTTGGGGGGCCCGTGTCAGTCGGGCGACGCACTTTTTGCCGGGCAATGATTGCCCGTGCCGTGGCGCTCACGCTCTGCGCTTGCGCGTTTTCAGCATGGGCGGCCGACCCCCTCCCCACCGTCGATCAGATTTATCTGGCCGAACAAGCGGGACGCACGGATGAGGCGCAGCGCATGATTGCGCAGGTGCTGGCCGCTCAGCCCAAGAGCGCCAAGGCTCATTTCGTTCAAGCAGAGCTGTACGCTCGCGCAAGCAAGATTTCCCTGGCCCGCACCGAACTCGCAATCGCCGAGCAGCTTCAGCCCAGTTTGCAATTCGCCAAACCGCGCGCCATCAGTGAGCTGCGGGCGCGGCTCTCGCAACGGCGACCGTCAAACCAAGGATTGGCCCAAGGATCGGCCCAAGGATCGGCGGAATCGACGCCGCCGGAAGAGCAGGGATCACATCCGCAGGAATATCGGGTGCTGCTCGCCAGCAAAGCTGGAATACTGGTCGCTCCTGCGGTGCTCAACAATGCGATCAAGTTGAATTTTTTCGTGGATAGCGGCGCGACTGACGTCAGCATTCCGGCGGACTTATTTTCCTCGATGGTCAGGTCGGGCGCCATCTCCGAGGCTGATATCACCGGCTCGCGGAAATTCATAGATGCCAACGGCGATTCCTCGAAGTCAACGACGTTCATCCTACGGTCGCTCAAAGTCGGTAACGTCGAGGTATCCGGCGTCGAGGCAAGCGTGAGTCCCCTGAAGGGGCCGCTGCTGCTCGGCCAGAGTTTCCTCAAGCGCTTCAAGAGCTGGTCAATTGACAACGCAACTCAAGAGCTGATCCTGCGGCGTTAGACGCAACGATCCGCACGTCCGCTCCCGTCCTGACTCTTTGCAGCACTCGACCGGCGCAGAGGTGCGGCGCAAGCATTAGCGCAGCTCGGCGCCCCTGACCACCGCCGCGAGTCTATTGAGTCCAAGTAATATGTAGCCCAAGGCAACGAAGCCAATCAGGAAACCGATCGCATTGACGATCGACCGTGTATATCCCAGGACCAGGACATCAATGAATGGATACGGATAAGAGGACAGGATCTCTCCGCGCGCCATGACGTACACAAAGTAGACAAGCGGATACCAGCACCAGGAGAGAGGGGCCCACCAGGCGGGCCGCTCACCGTGGCAATAGACCAGCCAATGCAGCAGCGCTCCGGCGGGTACGATGTAGTGCAAGACGACGTCCGCGACCCACTCGGCACCCTGAGGAGCCCAGATCTCACGTAACAGAACGTGGTAGCCGATACCAACGACGAGTATCGCGGCGGTTGCGCAACCCACGGCAGACAAGCTGTACAGCGACATGCGACCGGAGCGCTGACGGAGCGAACCAGCAGTACAGACCAATGCGACAAAGATGTTCGTCAAGACCGTGAAGTAGCCGAAGTAGGCTAGCAGGCCAATGACAACTGGCTTGCCGTTGGCCAGGGCCAACCTAATGGACAGCCAGAACTGCAGCAGCACCCCAAACCATGCTACGCATGCGAGTAGTCGCGAGGCAGCAGCGCTTAGGGTGGATTGACCCCGCTTGATCGACATTAATTGATTATCAAGAGGAGGCCTGGCCCAAAACCCGCTCGTATATTTGCAGATCAGCGGTCGAAAAGCAGCAAAAGACGACACGACGTATATTTGATGGTATTTGCACCAGGGATCGAACGGTCGCGACCGCAATATTCGCCGCAAGATCCTTCGGGTAGCCGTAAATGCCGGTGCTGATACTGGGGAACGCCAGTTCGTCGATGTTGTTTTGTGCCGCCACGTCCATTGAACGTCCGTAGCAGGACGCTAGAAGCTCCGGTTCGTCATTGTGTCCGCCCTGCCAGACGGGACCCACTGTATGGATAATATATCTTGCGGGTAGGCGATACCCCTTCGTGAGCTTGGCATCGCCAGTCTTACATCCTCCCAGACTGCGGCACTCCTGAAGCAATTCGGGGCCGGCAGCGCGATGAATCGCGCCATCGACACCTCCACCACCGAGCAGAGATGAGTTCGCCGCATTTACGATTGCCGCGACCGTCAACCTTGTGATGTCACCCTGAAGAGCTTGAAGAATCGCTGCCATATATAACCCGCGCTACCTGTCCTTCACGACGGGACCTATGACCAGGCGATCCAGGTATGTGGCGACATCCTCGACTCCATATTGCCCACCCTCTGACAGCCACCACGCGAGGACCTCGACAGTTGCAGAGGCCCCAAATCCAATGCTGAGGCCTTGAGGCAATGATAAGTTCGGCAATGGCATGACATCCTGCGTCTGTTTGGCCTGGTACCTGAACTCCTCGCGCATCGCTGCGGCTGCACCGCCGTTCAGAAGCGCAGCCCAGATCGGGCGATGCTCGTCAACATATCGACATATAGCCAGTGCTGCCGACGCCGAGCCTCTCGAGTGCAGAATGGGATATGTGAGCTTGATGAGCTCCCGCATTTGCTCTGCCGCCAAGTCATTGAGTAGTGACTCCTTGCTTGAATAATGGCGGTAGAAAGTCGCATATCCGGTGCCAGCTCTGGTCGAGATGTCCCGGATTCTGATCAGGTCAAAGGATTTTTCTTGAAGCAAAGCGAGCAATGCATCGCGAAGAGCATCTCGGCTCCTGACCATACGAGCATCAAAGGGAGGCG
>Ga0116129_1000940_pt1 | contig 16862 bp, 14 predicted proteins | sample June2015DPH_17_2_FD_89732 | JGI IMG/M metagenome (GOLD analysis project Ga0116129, IMG submission 89732) | Peatland microbial communities from SPRUCE experiment site at the Marcell Experimental Forest, Minnesota, USA - June2015DPH_17_10 | ecosystem: Environmental > Terrestrial > Soil > Wetlands...
CCGGATTGGCGGCGATGGTCACGGTTTACGGCGCACGTCGCGTTGCCGAGTCGATGATCCAACAGGTTGTGCGCATGCACGCCACCGTGCGGGGGACGACGCCGTCGGGAATGCACTATTCCGCCGCCGACCCGCAGCTGCTCACTTGGGTACATGCCACGGCGGCCTATGGTTTTGCCACGGCCTATGATCGTTACGTTGCACGTTTGGAGGCGGCTGATTTTGGACGCCTATTTTGTGAGGGAGCGCCGGTAGCGCGTCTTTACGGCGCTGATGCTCCACCACGATCGCGCGGCGAAATGCAGGCTTTGTTCGAAGGCATGCTTCCAACGCTCGAGCCCTCGCCCATCGTTTTCGAATTTCTCAGCATCATGCGCGCAACTCCCGCACTGCCTCGCTCGCTGCGATGGATGCAGACAATCTTGGTTCGCGCCGCGGTCGACTTGGTTCCTGACTGGATTCGCCTGCGCCTCGGCCTGGGCGCCGCTTACGGCCTGCGACGTCACGAGCGATGGCTCATTAAATCGGCCGGCGCAACCACGGATAGGATAATTCTGCCCGGCAGTCCTGCAGTGCAATCCTGCATTCGCCTCGGGTTGCCAATGGCTTACCTTTATTCACAAAGGCGGTACACTTGCGCGGAAGTCGGATGAATCGACCAGCATCCGCAGCCGCCAATGCAGCGATGCCTGGTCGCTTCGGACCTATCCTCGGGCTTATAATATCTTCATTATCAAGCTGGATCTGCTTAACTTGGATCTAGCATACTTTGTTCAACAGAGCGACAGTAACGATGGTTACACATCTATGACCCATACAACCCAATCGCCACCCGCACCGCTGAAAACGCTGTTTCTGCAAGCACCGTCTTTCGACGGCTTCGATGGCGGAGCCGGTTCACGCTATCAAGCCAAGCGCGAGGTGAAGTCTTTCTGGTACCCGACGTGGCTTGCTCAGCCTGCGGCTCTCGTGCCGAATTCGCGGGTCCTGGATGCGCCAGCGGACGAGTTGAGCGTGGAGCAGAGCCGAAAGATCGCCGGCGAATATTCGCTGGTGATCATGCATACCAGCACACCGTCCTTTCCGACCGATGCGAGATTCGCCGAGCTCTTGAAGCAAGACAATCCGAGCATGATGATAGGCTTGGTCGGCGCCAAGACCATGGTTGACCCGGAGGGTTCACTCAAGGCCACGGCGGCCATCGATTTCGTGTGCCGCGAGGAGTTCGACTTCAGCTGCAAGGAAGTCGCCGAGGGTTTGCCATTGTCGGCGATCAAGGGCATCTCCTATCGCGCCGGGGACGGGCGAATCGTGCACAACCCGCCGCGACCGATTCTCGAGAACATGGACGAATTGCCGTTCGTGGCACCGGTCTATCGGCGTGATCTCAAGATCGAAAATTATTTCATAGGCTATTTGAAGCATCCGTATGTCAGCTTCTACACCGGACGCGGCTGCCGCTCGAAATGCACTTTCTGCCTGTGGCCGCAAACCGTGGGCGGGCACCGTTATCGCGTGAGATCGGCCGAGAATGTCATCTCGGAGGTGAAATGGATCAAGGAGAACATGCCGGAGGTGAGGGAAATCATGTTCGATGACGACACCTTCACGGATTCCTCCAATCTCGAGCGGGTGGAGGCCATCGCGCGCGGGATGGGCGCGCTCGGGATGACCTGGAGTTGCAACGCGAAGGCCAACGTGCCCTTCAAAACCCTGAAGGTGATGAAGGAGAACGGCCTGCGCCTGCTGCTCGTGGGATATGAGTCGGGCGACGATCAGATTCTGCTCAACATCAAGAAGGGCTTGCGGACCGATATCGCGCGGCGCTTCACCGAGGATTGCCGCAAGCTTGGTATCATCATTCACGGCACGTTCATTCTCGGACTGCCCGGCGAGACGCGGGCGACCATCCAGAAGACCATCGATTTCGCCAAGCAGATCAATCCGCATACCATCCAGGTGTCCTTGGCTGCGCCTTATCCGGGCACGACGCTTTACAAACAGGCCGTCGATAACGGCTGGTTGCAGGAAAATGACGCGGCCAACCTCGTCAATGAGCAGGGAGTGCAACTGGCCGCCATCAGCTACCCCCACCTGTCCAAGGAAGAAATTTTCCACAGCATGGAAGTCTTCTATAAGCGCTTTTACTTTCGTCCCAGCAAGATCTGGGAAATTGTCAAAGAAATGTTGCTGAGTTGGGACACGCTGAAAAGGCGCTTGCGGGAAGGCGCCGAGTTCTACCGTTTCTTGCGGGCCCACCAAGCCTGATCGCAGCGAGATGCCAACGTGACAATTCTGCGTGCCATGTTCTCCGTACTCGGGTTCTCCGCGCTGGGCGTTTCCGCCGGCTTCTCGGTTGCCACATGGCTCGCCGTTATCACATGGCGCGCCCGGTACGCGTGCAAGCGCAGCCATCTGCAAACACAGCCGCCGGTGACGATTCTCAAGCCTTTGTGCGGCGCTGAACCCGGCCTGTATACGCACCTGCGCTCATTCTGCCAGCAGCAATATCCGACTTTTCAAATTGTGTTCGGCGTGCGCGACCCCACCGATGCCGCCCTCGCCGTGGTGCAGCGCATCGTCGCCGAGTTTCCTTCCGTCATGATCGACGTCGTGGTCGACCCGCAACTGCATGGCGACAATTACAAGACCAGCAATCTGATCAACATGATGAAGAGAGCTCGATATGGGATCCTGGTGATAGCCGACAGCGATGCGGTGGTTGGCCCCGACTATCTCAGCGTCGTCACTGTTCCCTTGCTGCAGCCCGATGTAGGGTTGGTCACTTGTATTTATCGCGGCGTCCCGACCGAGACCATCTGGTCGCGTCTCGGTGCCATGTACATCAATGAATGGTTCGTGCCTTCCGTGCTTCTCGCATGGTTCTTTGGCCATAGGCAATTCGCCTCCGGCCAAACCTTGTGCATCAGGCGGGATACGCTGCAAGCCATCGGCGGATTGCAAGGGGTCGCGAATCACATTGCCGACGACTATCGACTGGGCGAGATGGTTCGCGGTGTGGGACAGCGTATCGTGCTGTCGGGCTACGAAGTCGAAGTGGAACACCACGAGCCCAGCGCGAGCGCGCTGTTGCGCCACGAATTGCGTTGGATGCGTACCTTGCGCGTGGTGAGGCCGCGCAGTTTTCGTTGGATGTTTTTTACCTTCACGCTGCCACTGGCGATCAGCGGCATTCTGCTTGCTTCGCTCGGCTCGGGCGCCGTCGGTCTTGCGTGGCTGCTGTTCACCATGACCGCCGCGACACGTCTGGCGTTGTATTTCACCCAGCGGCTGCCTCGGCGTGGGCGGGTATTTGCAGATTTGTGGCTGGTGCCGGCCAGAGACGTGTTGCTTTGTTGGATCTGGTGGCGGAGCTTTTCGGCCTTGAGCATCACGTGGCGCGGCAGCGAGTTCAACGTCGACGCTCATGGCGTGATGCGGCGCATGGCGTGATGCGGCGCATGGGGTGATCTGGGCCGGCCATTCCGCGCGCCAAGAATCCGATCGCGGGTGCCGGTGCCGGTGCCGGGCACATGAAAATAGTAGCCTATATAGGTGGTCTGGTCGGACTGATCTTGCTCGCGGGCATTTTCCTGCAGGCCGATCTGCCGGCCTTTTGGCACATAGCGGCGCTGGCGGGCGGGAACTTGCTATGGCTCGCGCCCTACCGGCTGCTGTTCTTCATGCTCTATGCGCTCGGGTGGGCCGAATTGCTGCGCCCCTACAATCAGGGCGGGCGCATCGGGTTCGCGTATCTATTCTGGGTGACCACGGTGCGCGAGGCGGTTGATCGGCTGCTGCCCGTGGCGAGCGTCGGCGGAGGCGTCGTGGGGGTTCGATTGATCCGCCTGCGTGGGCTGCCGATTGCAGCCGTCAGCGCCACGATCATTGTCGAGATTCTGTTGACGCTGATCTCGCTGTACGTGTTCGCCGTCATCGGATTGTTGTTGCTCGCCGGCCTGCATCCGGCCGGGGCCGGCTATCGCTACCTTGTTCCCGCATTGCTGCTGAGTTTCCCGGTCCCCGTGGTGACAGCCGCGCTTCTGCGCTACGGCTCGGTGTTCGCCCGCTTGGCGGAGATTCTGCGCAAAGTCTCGGGGATAGACCTGCTCGCCGAGGGAGCGGCTTCGTTGGATCGCGAGGTGCGGGCGTGCCTGCGGCGCAAGCCCTCACTGGCCTTCACGGGCGCCTTGCAGCTGGCCGCCATAATCTCCGGGTCACTCGAAATCTGGTTCGTACTGCGCGTCGCCGGCCACCCCATCGATGTAGGCTCCGCGGTGATCATGGAGAGCCTGATGCAGGCGCTGCGCCACCTGGCCTTCGTAGTGCCCGCCGGCATCGGCGTGCAAGAGGCGGCGCTGATCGTGTTTGGCCACGCTCTCGGTGTGAGCAGCGAGATGGCCTTGACGGTATCGCTCGCCAAGCGAGTTCGCGAGATCCTATGCGGCGTACCGTCCTTGGTCTCATGGTCGCTGCTCGAAGGGAGGCATCTCTGAACCAACCAACGACGGTGCAACCGCCGCAATCCACGCGCCCCCAAGTACAGCGCGCAGGCGTCGATTTGTCCATCATTGTGCCGACGTTCAACGAACGAAGTCACGTCGTCGAATTGGTGCAGCGGCTCACCCGCGTGCTGGGTATCCATGCTGCATGGGAGGTGCTCTTCGTCGACGACGATTCTCCCGACGGCACGGCGGATTTGGTGCGGGAATTGGCCGGCAAGAACAGCCACGTTCGCTGCCTGCAGCGAATCGAGCGCCGCGGTTTGTCCTCCGGTTGCCTCGAGGGCATGTTGTCGAGCTCGGCGCCATATCTTGCCGTCATCGGCGCGGACTTGCGGCACGATGAGTGCCTGTTGCCGCAGATGCTCGATATCTTGAGGCGGGACGACATCGATATCGTGGTGGGAAGCCGCGAGTTGACCGACCGTAGGAGCGGCTTCTTCATGATGCAAAGAGCGGTCTTGGGCCGCGCGGCTCATCGCCTGTCCGGAATGGGATACAGAATCCTGACTGATCTATTCGCCGCATCGCCCGCACAGCTGCGTTGTCGGGAATTACCCTATCGCTTCCTCAGCGAGGCTGCGGTGGCGAGCGCGGTGCGGCCCCTGAGGGCGTGGGACTACTCGATGCTGGTCGTCAACAAATTCCTAAGGTATGTCGTGCCGGCGCGCTTGGCGGCATTTTATCTCGTGGTTCGCTATCGCCTGCGGCATCGGCGGGAGCGCCAACGTGGGCGCGGCTAAAAGTCCGCTACACGGCCTCGAGCACCGTCGCGATGCCTTGGCCACCGCCGATGCACTGAGTGGCCAGCGCGTAGCGGCCCTTCTCCCGCCTCAGCAGCGCAGCGGCTTTACCGGTGATGCGAGCGCCGGTTGCGCCGAGCGGATGACCCAAGGCGATCCCGCCTCCGTCAATGTTGATCTTTGCAGGATCCAAGCGTAGTTCGCGAATGCAGGCCAGTGCTTGCGAGGCGAACGCTTCGTTGATTTCGACGACGTCCAGCGCCGTCACATCCAGGCCCGCGCGTGTCATCGCCTTGCGAGTGGCCGGAATGGGGCCGATGCCCATGATCGCCGGATCGCACCCGATCGTAGCCATGGCCTTGATGCGTGCCAAAGGCTCGAGAGAATGACGCGCGGCAAATTCATCGCTGGTGACCAGCACCGCCGCGGCGCCATCGGTGAGCGGGGAGGATGTGCCGGCCGTGACCACGCCATCCGCGGCAAACGCCGGCCGCAATGCCGCCAGCGCAGCGAGCGTGGTGCCGGGGCGAATGCAGCCGTCGGTATCAATCAACTCTCCCGTTGCCAAGCGGATCGGCACGATTTCGTCGCGCAATCGACCCTGCTCGCGCGCCTGCGCCGCTTTACGATGCGAATCCACCGCCAGAACTTCCTGATCATGGCGCGACACATCGAACCGCTTGGCGACATTTTCGGCGGTCTCTCCCATGGACATGTAGGCATCGGAGTGGCGGCTCAATAGCTCGGGACTTGGCGATTTGTTGAAGCCGCCTTGCGGCACCTGGGACATGGATTCGACGCCGACGCAAAGATAAGCCTCGCCCACGCCCGCCTCGATTTGAGCGGCGGCGATGTGAATGACGGACATCGAGGAGCCGCAAAATCGATTGACGGTCATGCCGCCGACCTCAAGCGGCAGATTGGCCAAGAATGCCACGATGCGGGCCAGGTTGGACCCCTGCGGCCCTTCCGGGTAGGCGCAGCCCAGGATCACATCCTCGATCAGCATGGGGTCGAAATCCGTACGCTGCAGCAAGCCCGTGACCACCTGGGCGGCCATGGAATCGGGACGAAGTTGAGCGAACGCTCCCTTGCGGGCGAATTGCTGCGGCGAGCGGGCGTAGGCAGCGATGATGGCTTTCATGACAGGTTCCTCGCGTGATTTAAATGGATTGACCGGCTTTCGGCTCAGTATTGCCGCTTCTGCGCAGCAAGGTAAGGGCCAGCACCGCCGAAGCCAGCATCAAGAACAGACTCACGGCGTTCAATACGGGAGTCGCGCCTTCGCGCATGCGCCCATACATCATGACCGTGAGTGGCGAATCGGCGCCGACCAACATCAAGGTGGTGTTGAAGTCCGCGAAGGACATGAGAAATGAGATTGCTGAGGAACCGAGCAACGCCGGCCGCAGATAGGGCAACAAAATCGTGCGGAATACCGCCGCCTTCGAGGCACCGAGATTCAGTGCCGCTTCCTCGAGGGTGGCATCGAAGCGGCGCAGGCGCGCGCTGATGGTCAGTGTGGCGATGGTCGCGATGTAGGAAAATTGACCGAGCACGACCAACGGCAGTCCGGGCCGCAAAAAATCCAGGTCCCAGCCGAAGGCGTCATCGGCGAAGTCGGCGATTCTGCTGGCAAAGGCCAAAATGGAGATTCCGAGAATCACGCCGGGGATAACCAGGGGGCTGAGCATCAGCACTGACAGCGTTTGCTTGCCGCGAAATCTTGAGCGCTCGAGCAGGAACGCATTGCTGGTGCCGAGCAGGGCCGAGAGGACGGTGACCCACAGGGCGACGATGCAACTGAACCCCAAACTGGCGAGCAATTCACTGTCGGCGAACAGTCCGGTGCGACCCTTCGCTGCATTTCCCAAGAACCAATCCAGCGTGAATCCATGCCAGGGCGGGGCAGGGTAGGGGGCGTCATTGAATGCGAACACCGCGACCACCGCCAGCGGCAGAAACAAGAACGCGAGAAACGCCAGCAGGTAGCCGGTTGTGGACAGGCGCAGCCAGGCGGCCCGGGGCAGGGAGGGAATCATGTTCGCCGCATCACGTCGCCGAAGCGCTGCCCGCTCAAGCGCAATCCCAGCACCACCATTGCGGTCGACAGCCCGAGCAGCAGGAACCCGAAGGCCGCGCCCTGTTCCCAGTTGAAGCGGGTGATGAACTGCGCATAGATCTGCTCTGTGAACCACTGGGAGTTCTTGCCGCCGAGCAAGGTGGGCGTCAGGTAATTGCCGAGCGTCAGCATGAAAACCACGATGCAGCCGGCGGTGATGCCGGGGGCCGCGTGCGGGATCACGATGGTGCGAAGCGTGGCGAAACCGCCGGCCCCCATGTCATAGGCAGCTTCGATCAACGAGTTGTCGAGGCTCTCCAGGCTGGACACCAGCGGCACCACCATGAACAGCAATGAGGTGTACACCAGACCGACGAATATGGTTGCGTCCCGATACAAAAGCTCCACCGGTACGGCGGTGATGTGCAATTTGACCAGCAGCGCCGGCAACACGCCCGACTCGCGCAGCAAAATCATCCAACCCAGGGTACGAACGGTCTCGCTGACCCAAAAGGGGATCAAGCAGACGATGAACAGCAAGGAGGCGGCGCGGCCGCGCGCCAGCTTGGCGATGATCCACGCGATGGGAAAGGCCAGCAGCAAGGTCATCAGCGTGGCGATCACGGACATCACCGCGGTATGCACGAACACATGCCAATAGAGCGGCTCGAGAAAGAAGGTCTTGTATTGTGCGAGACTGTGCACATACTTGCGCGGCGCGACGCGCTCGCGAAACGACAACACCGCAAGATCGGCATGCGGCAGGATGATCAAGGCGCTCAGCCAGAGCAGAGCCGGCGCCAGCAGCAACCCCAGGGAGAGGCGCGCCCGCCAGCGAGTATCGGCCGCGGTGTCAGGCATCTTGGCCCGCAATTCCGGCGCGTGCCGCATAACACACCGCCCGCGCCGGATCGAAGCTGAAGGCGATGGAGTCGCGCGGCTCGAGGTCGGAAAATTGTCCGGTCTGAGGCAGCGCAATGCGGAACTCACGCCGCGTCCGGGTCTCTTGCAGCAGCACGGCGGAGTTGGCCCCATCGAACAAAACGCTCTGCACCTCGCCCCCGTAATGCGGTTGGCCGGCCGGCAGGCCGGCCGCTGTGTGCGCCAGTGTGGCGATCTCGGGCCGCACGAACGCCTCGACGGCATCGCCCACGCCGATCGATCCGTGCACGAGCGCACGGATATTCCATCCATCGCTGGTCGCAATTTCAGCGATCTGCGCGTCGCGCGAGATGCAACGGCCGACGACGCGGTTGTTGGTGCCGACGAAGCTCGCGACGAAGGGTGTCTGCGGCCGATAGTACAAATCCTGAGGCGTGCCCAATTGCTCGAATCGTCCTTGATTCATCACGCCGACGTGGTCCGACAGGACCAAAGCCTCGGACTGATCGTGAGTGATGTAGACGAACGTCGTGCCGAATGCGGCCTGCAGCTGTTTGAGCTCGATTTTCATATGCTCGCGCAGTTTGAGATCGAGAGCGCCCAACGGTTCATCCAGCAGCAGCAACGTGGGTTCCAACACCAGACTACGCGCAATCGCGACGCGTTGACGCTGACCGCCTGACAATTCATCGACACGCTTGTGTGCGGCGCCGTTCAGGCCCACCCGCTCCAGCATCGCCGCACTGCGCCGGATTCGCTCCGCGCGCTCGACGCCGCGCCGCGCCAGCCCGTAGGCCACGTTCTCGCCGACGTTCATCATCGGAAACAGCGCCAATTGTTGAAAGACCATGTTGACCGGGCGGCGATTCGGCGCAACGCCGGCCATGCTATTGCCGCCGATGGCGATATCGCCGCTATCCGGGGCGATGAATCCCGCGATCATGCGCAGCAGCGTCGTCTTACCGCAGCCGGAAGGCCCCAAGATGGAAAAGAAGCTGCCGTGCGCCACGCTAAATGACAGGGAATCGACTGCGGTATGGCCGGCAAAGCGCTTGACGACCGCGCTTGCGACCAAGTCCGCGCTGCTCAATTGGCTGCCTTGATGCGGTCCAGCACGCGGCCCTCGATTTCTTCGAGGCCCGAGGGTATCGCCGGATACCAGTGGATGCTCTTCAGGACGCTGTCGGGAAATGTCGCCGCGAATTGCGCTTTCAGGCGCGGATCAACCAGCGATTCGGTGCCCCTTGCCGCCGAAAAGCTGCCGACGGACTTGATCACGCGCGCGGCGTTTTCCGGCCGCATGGTGAAATTGATCCATGCGTACGCGGCGGCATCGTTGCGTCCGCGCGCGGGCAGGGCGAATGTATCCAACCAGCCGAGCGCCCCGGAGCGAGGCACGATGAACTGAATCTCCGGATTCTCGCGATTCAACGTCCAGCCGCCGGTGTCCCACATCATCGCGGCCACGACTTCACCGGCACGGACGCCGTTCAGGAGTTGATCCTTGTTGTCGTAAAAGAATTTGAAATTCGCCTTGCACGCGATCAGCATTGCGCTCACTTGGTCCATGAGAGCGGCGTAGGCTTTCGGATCGCCATAAAGGGCAAAGGGATCCTTGCCGGAAGCGAACGCGAACGCCATCAGCGTCGGGCGGCGCAGGCGAATCGCAGTCTTACCTTTGAGATCGGCGCGGCACAGATCGCCATAGTCGGCGACCTTGGCGCGTTTGCTGTTGACTACCAATCCGTCCGTCCCCCAGAGATAAGGTAGCCCATAGACCCTGCCCTCGACCGTGGTGCTCTTGCGCACGATATCGAGAAACCCGGGCTGAAACTCCTCGAGCTTCACTTTGGCGAGATCGAAGGGTTTATAGATGCCGAACTCGGCTTGCACGGCCGCGATGCGATCCTGCGAGGGCTGCGCCAGGTCGAAACCGGCACCGCCGGTGGCGCGCAGCTTCGAGATGATTTCTTCGTTGTTCGACAGCGTTATCTCGACGTCGGTACCGGTCTCTTTTTTGAAGGCCGCCACCAGATCGGCGGGGACGTAGTCCGCCCAGGTCAAAATACGAAGTTTGTCGGCGCGTGCGGTCCCGACGCAAAAACACAGAGCGGCCAGAGCCCAAGCGGATAGGATGTGCTTCATTATTGTCCTCGCTGCCGATGCCGCATATTACCCAAGCTTGGCCGGACAAACTGCAGCGATTGACACTACCGTCCCCGAAGCGGCACTCTCGCCATGCTGATGATCGACATCGGCGGTCCTGCGGGGAGGAGTCTTGAATGTCTCAATCCGAACGACCTGACTGGCGCCGCGCGGGTGTCCGGGTCATCAAAAGCGATCGGCTGGACAGCAACACGCCGCAGACGCCCGGCATGCAACGCGCGGCGGCGGTGAACCTCGCCCGTGTCGGCTCTCAAAAATTATGGGCCGGCACGGTGCTGATCAGCCCCAATGCCAAGACCGGCGCGCACCACCACGGCGCGCTGGAGAGCGTCATCTACGTGGTCCGTGGGGCGGCGCGCATGCGCTGGGGCGAGCGGCTCGAATACGCGGCCGATGCCGAGCCGGGCGATTTCATTTTCGTGCCCCCTTATGTGCCGCACCAGGAAATCAATGCGCTGAGCGATGCTGCCCTGGAATGCGTGCTGGTACGCAGCGACAACGAATCCGTGGTCGTCAATCTCAACATCGACGCCGCGGAAAGAGTGGAGCAGGTCTACTGGATCGATCCGATCCATAAAACGCCGTAGCGCGGGTTTTTTCGAGCGGCCATGCCCGGCTTCGCGCCGTGCGCGGCTTCAGCAGTCCGCGCGACCGGCCAGCCACGCATGAATTTGAGTGATGATGCTGAGCGCGATGGCCTCGGGCGTAAGCGCACCGATATCGATGCCCACCGGACCGCGAATTCGCGCTCTCAAGATCGCTTCCGTGGGCCCCAGTTCCTTGGCAAGGCGCTCGCGGCGCACTCGCGGCCCCAGCAGTCCGATGTACTCCGGCACGCCGGCTTCCGCCAGCTCGCGCAAATAGGACTCGTCGGATTTCAGATGGTGACTCATCACCAAGGCAGCATGATAGCGTTTGAGATCCACGGTCTCGCGCAATGCACGCGCATCGGCGAGCAGTACCTTGGCGCCGGGGAACCGCGACTCGAGGGCGTAGGCCGGCCGGTGGTCGACGACCGTCCCCCCCCAGCCTAAATTTCTCGCCGCCACGACCAGCGGAGACACATCGGGGCCCGCGCCGCAGACCAGCAACTGCGGCGGTGGCGCCAGGAACTGCGCGAAGGCGCGCTGACGCGCGCCCCCCACGTCCCAAACTACATTGCGCGATGCCGATTCGGCGAGCGCCTGGCGCGAGGCGGCCTGCAGCACAGGCGGCAATCGGCTTAGCGTGTGATATGTACCCAGCGGCAATTGGTCGGATTCGTGCACGACCACCAAGGTGGTTGTTTCGCCTCGTTGCGCGGTGCGGCCCGCCGCTGCCAGTGCCGCGCCGGCGGGGCTTTCGCGGCCGGCAGGTTCCAGCAATATCCGCATGGCGCCCTCGCATCCGGCGCCCAGTCCAAACAACACATCGTCGGGTCCGCGCATGTCGTACTCGATGGCGCGGGGCACGCCGTCCGCGATGACATGTCGCGCATGGGAGGCAAGATCAGCTTCCATGCACCCGCCGCTGAGCAAACCCAAGTAGCTACCGTCGGCCATGATGAGCATGCGGGCACCGGCTTTGCGGTAGGTGGATCCTGCAGTGGCCACTACGGTGGCCAGGACGCGGGAATCCATGGCTGCCGGAGCTCGTTCTAGCAGTAATTCGAGGCTGGTATCAAGACGCACATCGGTGCGGGTACGTGGCTCAGGCATGTCCGTCTAGTATACTTCACCGATGAAATCGCGCCGTGTGGCGCCGCCGCTCGGATATGCCACCGGCAAGAGCGAGGTAGCCGGCCGAACAACATAGAAATCGGACACGTTTCTCCTACAAGAGATTGTGCACCGCATATCGGTCGGCAAGACCGCGATGAAACATACTCGATGCCGGTAAATTAACATGCGCGATTATGTCGAATGGCTAGGCAGGAGTGGCTTCCATCAAGTTTGAGGCGTCCGGGGTGGGTGGCAGCCGGTGCCTGCGGTGCGCTGCTGCTGCCGACCGTTCTTTGCTTGCTGATGATCGTGAAGCTGGGCCGCGACCTGCGCGACGACTCTTACGCCGGCGCTGCGCTCACGTCTCCGGGCGGGCTGATCGTGGCGTACGCCGCGGCGGCTGCCTTACTCCTGCTGGGCATGGGGGCCGTGATCGTGCTGGCGTCAAAACGCCATTTTCGCGATGCGCAGTCCTCGGACGGCCGCTACAAGGCTCTCATCGATCAGACCAATGACGGCGTGGTGATCGTCGATGCCGCCACGTATCGGGTGCAGTACGCGAACCCAGCATTCTTACGGCGATTGGGATACAGCAACGAGGAAGCGGCGGCCCTGACGTTGCTCGAAATCTTCGCCGACGGCGACGGCAATGCGGATAGCCTGCTGGCGCGTCTCAAGGACGCCAGCTCACAAATGGCGTTGAATCTACAGCAGCGCTGCAAGAGCGGCGCCTTGCTCGATGCCGAGGTGCGTTGCAGCGCCTTGGATGTCGACGGGCGCGATGTCCTCGCCTATGTAACCCATGATGTGTCATTGCGACGCAAGGCGGAACAACAGCTCATCGACAATCAGCAGCGCCTCGATCGCATGGCGCACCACGATCAATTGACCGGGTTGCCGAACCGCCACTATCTCACGGCGTTCCTGCCGCAAGCCATCGCCGACGCCAAGGCCGCGGGTACCATGCTGGGAGTGGTATTCCTGGATCTGGATCGATTCAAGCATATCAACGACACGCGCGGGCACGAGACGGGCGACAAGCTGTTGCAAGAGGTTGCGGCGCGGCTGCGTGCCTGCGTGCGCGACTGCGACGTCATCATCCGCATGGGCGGCGATGAGTTCGTTGTGGTGTTTCGCAACGTCACCACCAATGATGAAGTCAGCCGCGGGGCCGGCCGCATCGTCGAGGCGCTGCACAACCCGATCGTCATCGACCGGCAGCCGCTGCAGACCACCGGCAGCGTGGGTGTCAGCATGTATCCGCGCGATGGCGCGGATATGGTCGAACTGCTCAAGCACTCCGATACCGCCATGTATCAAGCGAAGGATCGCGGCCGCAACAACGTGCAGATGTTCAGCCACATCATGGATCGCAAGCTCAAGCAGCGCGTGGCTGTCGAGGCGTCGCTGCGCGAGGCGTTGCGCCTCAATCAGCTGGACGTGCACTATCAGCCGTTCGTCAATCTGACCACGCGCAAGATCGTGGGCCTGGAGGCGCTGATGCGCTGGAAGCATCCGACGCAAGGCATGGTTCCCGCCGATCAATTCATCCCCGTGGCCGAGGAAACCGGCCTGATCGTGCCCATGGGCGAGTTCGTGCTGCAAAAAACCATGCAGACCATGAGCGCATGGCGCAAGGCCGGTGCCGCGCTGGTGCCGGTGTCCTTGAACGTCGCGCCGGCGCAGCTGCAGCGCGGCGATTTGCACGATTCGATTGCCGCGTTGCTGAAATCTCAGCAACTGCATCCGACATTGATTCAGTTGGAAATGACGGAGCGCGCCATATTCGACGCGCAAGGCGGCAAAGGCGAGAACCGCCAGGACACGATGGCGCGGCTGCGCGACTCGGGCATCAAGATCGCGATCGATGACTTCGGCACCGGCTATTCCAGCTTGAGCTACCTGAAGAACTGGCGGGTCGATGCGCTGAAGATCGACCGCAGTTTCGTACGCGATCTGGTGACCGATTCCAGCGATCTTGCCATCGTCAGCGCCATCATCGCGATCGCCAAGCACCTGCAGATTCAAGTCATTGCCGAAGGCATCGAAGGTTACCAGCAGGTGGAGATTCTGCGCCGCCTGGGGTGCAGCGTCGGACAAGGTTTCCTGTTCGCACAGCCCATGACGGCGAGCCAAACGCTGCAAATGCTGCGCGCGCAAAGCCGGCCTGCCAAAGTCGAGGAAGAGGATCTGCTGGCGGCGCTCGGCGGGAACTAGCCTGGCGCAGTCGCCGTACGTTTATCATAGCGCTTATGGCTGCCCATGATTCCAACACCCCTGGATTGACGATCGAGGCGATCCGCGCGGCGCATGAGCGCATCCGCGACAAGATTCACCGTACGCCGCTGCTGACCAGCGAGGTGCTGGACAACGCATCCCAGATGCGTTTGTTTTTCAAGTGCGAGAACCTGCAGAAAGCAGGTGCATTCAAGGCGCGCGGCGCCACCAATGCGGTTTATCTGCTGACGCCGCAAGAAGCAGGGCGCGGGGTGGTAACACACTCATCGGGCAACCATGCCGCCGCGTTGGCACGCGCCGCGAGGCTGCGAGGCATCCCTGCCTATATCGTCATGCCGAACAATTCACCATTGGCCAAACGAGCCGCGGTGCGGCGTTACGGCGGACTGATCGAGTTGTGCGAGCCCAGCTTGGCGGCGCGCGAATCGACGGCCCGAGAGGTCGTACATAGAACCGGCGCGGCGTTCATCCACCCTTATGACGACCTGCGCGTCATGGCGGGGCAGGGCACCAGTGCGATCGAAATTCTCCAGGACGTTCCCGGGCTCGATGCCATTCTGTGCCCGGTCGGCGGCGGCGGAAATTTGGGCGGCATCGCGGTCGCCGCGAAGAGCATGAAGCCCTCGATCCGCATCATAGGAGTCGAACCCGCCGGCGCGGACGATGCGGCACGCTCGTTCAGAGCGCGGCGCATCGAGCCTCTGGGTCAGCCGCACACCATCGCAGACGGCTTGCGGACCTCGCTGGGCCAAAAGCCGTTCGCGGAAATTCTCCGCCACGTCGATGACATCGTCACGGTGAGCGAGGCATCCATCGTCAGTGCCATGCGCACGATCTGGGAGGTACTGAAGGTGATCGTCGAGCCCTCGGGCGCCGTTGCTTATGCGGCGATCGTCGAGAACAGCGGCATGAATCTCGCCGCGCCGCATGCCAAAGTCGCCATCGTTCTGACCGGCGGCAACCTGGACCTGGAGCACCTGCCCTGGCAAAAGACCTAAAGAGCCAAGGGCGAATCGGGGCGAGTCGCCGGGTCAATCGAGCAGCAGCGGACTTACCGCATGCTCCTCGGCGATGCTGCCGGCCAGCGACAGTGTTTGCACGAGCGCGGGATCGTCGCGCACCCAGCGGGTATGCGGCGGCAGCGGCTGATCGGCGAGGAAGGCAGACAGGCAGGAGTTGGTCGCTTCGACCGAATCGAACGGAGTGCCGTGACGCGAACCGCGGATGATGACGATCTCCGCCTGCAACTGCTTGGCGAGCGCGACTTTCTCGGCAAGCGGCGTGTAGTCATTCTCCGCGGCGATGAGCAGCACCCGGCTGGACAAGCCGTCGAGGCGGTCCAATATGGCCCAGCGTGCCAGCGCCAGTCCCATCCCGAGATATGCAGTGGACGGCACCGCACCGAGCGCCGCGGCCGTGTGCGCCCGCATGGCTCGCTGCCAGCTTTCTGGAAACAGGCGCTCAGCCACCAGCCACGCGGCCCGCGGCATGCCCAACAGGCGTACCAGGGTCGCGGATGCATGCGTCTCCATCCACTTGCGCCAGGTATGCGGCCGATAGGTGGCCAAACTGTTGATGAGCCCGAGCTTGGGCACGCAGCCCGGCCGGTTCGAGGCCATTTCCAGCGCGACCGCGCCGCCGAGCGAGAAGCCGACGACATTGGTCTTCGAGATGCCCCGATGATCGAGCAGCTTCCACAAGGCAGCGGCAAATCCCTCGATGCTGTATTCGCCGCGCGGCGGGTCGCTGTGACCGCTGCCGGGTAGGTCGGGAACGATGATGCGGTAGCGGCTCTCGAGCGCCGCGACTTGAAAGGCCCAATCCGCGCCGCTGCTGCCCAGCCCATGGATGAGCAACAAAGGCTCGCCACGTCCGCGCTCCAGGTAATGGATCGAGTGATCGGCATCGCGAAAGAAGGGCATCGGTCGATCTCCTGAGGATGCTGAGGCACCCGATTTCTTGGCCATTCTTGCCGGCCGGCAGCGCGCGTTCCTTCAGTGATCGTCCGACAGCGCTCTGCTGCCGGTGCGCAATGTGCTGTAGGTCAGTGCTGTCAGCGATTACTGACAAGGCTTTACACCATTATCCGGCGTGGCATCCGAAGGTTAAACCGAACAATATGTTGGATGCCGACGACACGCGGCGCCGCGGATCTGATATGTCTCTGCCTCGCTATGCGTCCTCAGGGACGATCGGTTTTCTCGCGCGCTACGTGTGGCGGCGCTTTTTCAGCCATGCTGTCGTCCTGCTCGCCGTATTCGGCGCCGTGAGCTGCGCGGTGGCGTCGCAATGGGCGGTCAAAACGCTGGTCGACGTGCTGGGCACTCAAAATCCCGCAACCTACACGCTGTGGGGGGCAGTAGCTTTGCTGCTGGGGTTGGTGGCGGGGGATAATTTGCTTTGGCGGCTCGCCGGGTGGGTTTCGACGTACGCATTCGTAGCCGTCGGGGGCGATATTCGGCTGGATCTTTTCAATCATTTGTCGGGGCAGGGCACGCGTTACTTCGTCGAACGCTTTCCCGGCGCGCTGGCGGGCCGTATCACTGCCGCGGCCAACGCGGCATGGACC
>Ga0116129_1000941_pt1 | contig 16839 bp, 13 predicted proteins | sample June2015DPH_17_2_FD_89732 | JGI IMG/M metagenome (GOLD analysis project Ga0116129, IMG submission 89732) | Peatland microbial communities from SPRUCE experiment site at the Marcell Experimental Forest, Minnesota, USA - June2015DPH_17_10 | ecosystem: Environmental > Terrestrial > Soil > Wetlands...
CTACGACAACCCGTTCTTCTGTCCCGACGCCAGCCGAGTCGCGGAGCTGGAGGATTTCATTTGGCGCATCCGCGAAGCGGGTGATTCCATCGGAGCACGCATCACGGTGATCGCCAAGGGCGTGCCGCCCGGCCTAGGGGAGCCGGTTTTCGAACGGCTGGATGCGGATCTGGCCAGTGCCATGATGGGCATCAACGCCGTCAAGGGCGTGGAGATCGGCGCCGGCTTCAAGTCGGTCGAACAGCGCGGATCCGAGCACCGCGATGAAATGACGCCGGCGGGCTTCAGCAGCAACAACGCCGGCGGCGTGCTCGGCGGAATTTCCTCCGGCCAGGACATCGTCGTCAGCCTGGCGCTGAAGCCGACATCGAGCATCACCGTGCCCGGCAGAACCATCGATGTGCACGGCGCCGGCGTCGAGGTGGTCACCACCGGGCGCCACGATCCCTGCGTGGGCTTGCGCGCCACGCCCATCGCCGAGGCCATGCTGGCGCTGGTGCTGATGGATCATTATTTGCGCTGGCGCGCGCAGTGCGCCGACGTGGTGGGCAGTACGCCCGTGATTACGCGATGAACGGCCAGGCCGCGAACGGCCGCGCGTTGCCGCGAATCGCCATCGTCGGCGCGTCCAGTCTCATCGGCGAAGCCGTGCTCGACGAGCTGCGCGTGCGCAAAATCCTGTTCGCCGAGTTGCACGCGCTCGAGGATGGCCGCAGCGCCGGCGCTCCGGTCGGCGATGACGATCAAAAATTCCCGCTGGGCGATGTTGCGGCCTTCGATTTCTCGCGCGTCGACCTGGTGTTCTTTTGCGGACGGGCGGCGTTGTCGGAACAATACGCGCAAGCCGCCGCCGCGCACGCCTGGACCATCGATGGCTCCGCGGCGTTCCGCGCCCGTCCCGATGTGCCCTTGGTGGTCGCCGACGTCAACCCCGAAGCGTTGCGCCCGCTGGGCGCGCGGGGACTGATCGCATTGCCGGGCAGCGCCAGCGTGGCACTGGCGACGGCCTTGGCGCCGCTGCAGGCAGCCGTGCCGCTGACCCGCGTGGAGGTGGTGACCTATCACGCCGTGTCCGGCAGCGGCCGTGGTGCGATGGAGGAATTGGCCGGCGAGACCGTCGCCCTGCTGAGCGGCAAGCAGGCTAAGGGGCGCGCATTCGGCAAGCAGATCGCGTTCAACGTGATCCCGCATGTAGACACGCTGGACGATGACGGGGTGTCGCGCGAGGAAAGGCGCCTGTGGGAAGAGACCCGCCGCGTGCTAGGCTGTCCCGCGCTTGCGATCAATGCCACCGCGGTACGCGTGCCGGTCTTCTTCGGCCACAGTTTGGCGGTGCACGCGACTTTCGAGCGGCCCCTGAGCCGCGCCGATGCCCTGGCGGCTTTACAGCGCGGCAAGGGCCTCGGCATCATCGATCCGGATTCCTCGACCGAATTCCCGACCCCGGCTGCCATGGCGACGGCTCCGGATAAGGTCTATGTAGGACGCCTGAGGGGCGATTTGACCCGTGACCAAGGTCTAAATTTTTGGCTGGTGGCTGACAATGTTAGAAAATGTGCGGCACATAACGCAGTTTCAGTAGCCCAGATTTTGGTAAATAGACCCCAGTAAGATATAGTTATTCGCTTATGTAAAGAGCAAGTGAGAATTCGTCTCCAAGCTCTTAAGCACAATGAAGTTTACTGCTTGCCGACCGGAATTTTGGGAGAAAAAATGTCCCTGACCCTGCCTCGCCTGATGCTGGTGGCGTGCCTGCTATCCCCGTCCTTGTCATGGGCATTGGGCCTGGGTGAGATTCATCTGAACTCGGCGTTGAACGAGCCGCTGAACGCGGAAATCGACCTGGTGGCGGCCGCCCCCGACGAATTGACCGCGCTGCGCGCTTCCTTGGCCTCGCGCGAGTCGTTTACTCGCTACGGCATCGATCTTCCGCCGTTCCTGTCCACCCTGACCTTCAAGGTGGGCAAGAGCAGCCGGGACGGCCGCGATGTGCTGCAGGTCCGATCGACCGACGCCATACCTGAGCCGTTCGTGACCTTCCTGGTCGAGGTGAATTGGGCTCGCGGACGTCTGATGCGCGAATACACCGTGCTGCTCGATCCGCCGGTGTACACACCCGGCGAGCATGCCAGCTCAGGGGCGCCGGTGAGCGCCCCGACCACGGCGAGCGCACCGCCCCCGCGTCCGGCGCCGCCGGCTCCCACGAGCGGCACTCAAACATCTTCCGCGGCTCCCGTGTCCGGTGGCCGTGCCCCGGTGCGGGCATCGCGAGCCGCATCGAGCGCATCGAGCGCGGCGACCTTGAGCGGCGGCAGCTATACGGTGGCCGAGGGCGACACGCTGACCAAGATCGTGCGCAGCCTGAAGGCGGGCAATTCCGCGGACATCGATCAAGCCATGATCGCCGTGTACCGTGGCAACCCCGATGCCTTCGGCGGCAACATCAATATTTTGAAGCGCGGCGCGGTGCTGCGCTTGCCGGGCGCGGATGACATCGCAGCCCTGAATCAAAGCGAAGCGATGAACGAAGTGCATCGCCAGATGAATGCGTGGAAGGGCGGCGCGGGCGAGCCCACCAACGGTCATTTGCGCCTCGTCACCCCAGGCGCCGGGGGCGGCACGGGCACCTCCACGGGCAGCGGTAGCGATTCGGCAACCAAGGCCGAGAATCAGGCCCTGCAGGCTCGCGTCAATGACCTGCAAAGCAAGCTGGACGAGTCGCGCCGCCTGCTCGAGATACGCAATAACGAACTGGCGGCGCTGCAGCACAAGCTCGGCAGCGCCCCGGCACCTGTGCCCGCGCCCTCCGCACCGGCCCCGACGCCGACACCGCCGGTGGCACAAACGCCGCCCCCGGCCGTCACGGCGCCGGCCACGCCACCGCCGGCGACGCCCACCCCCCTGCCGGCAGCGTCGACCGCACCGCAGCCGGCCGAGACGAGTAAACCCACGCCGCTGCCGCCGCCCGCGATGGTCAAGAAGCCGCCCGCAGCGCCGGTCGCCTCCGAATCGTGGATCGATTGGATTGCCGCAAATTGGTGGGTGCCGGCCGCAGTGATCATCGCCTTGGGCTTGGGCTTGGGTGTCGCCGCATGGCGCCGCCGTCAATCGGCGCTGAACGAATTCCCCGGCTTGGATTCCACCGATGTCGCGAACTTCCGCGATTCCGCTCGAGCCCCGGCCGGCCGCGGCCGCGAGGAAGCCTTCGTCGTCGAGGAATCCGGCGAGCATCCGCAACCGCAGTTCGGTGCGGCTGCGGCTGCGGAGCATTTCGGCGAGACCACATCGGATCTGAGCAAGACTGCAGACGATACGATGTCGAGCGAAAGCGCGGTCAATCTGGATCAGGGCGATCCTCTGGCCGAGGCCGATTTCCACATGGCGTACGGCCTGTACGATCAGGCCGCCGACCTGGTGCGCATCGCCTTGGAGCGCGAGCCGGATCGCCGCGATCTGCGCATGAAGTTGCTGGAAATCTACTTCGTGTGGGGCAACAAGGATCAGTTCCTGCAGACCGCCAAGACTCTCGAAGCCACGCGCGACCGTGCTCCGGCCGGGGAGTGGGACAAGATCGTCATCATGGGCAAGCAGATTTGCCCCGACGAACCAATGTTCCAGAGCGCCACCGGCGGCGGCCGCGGCGCCGGCGATGTGGTGGATCTGAACCTCGAGGGCGGCGAGAATCGCGTCGACATCGATCTGTTCGGTGACGTGGAAGGCGAGCACAGCGCCGATCGCGGGGCCAGCGATCATTTCGGCAAGATCGGCGAGGATACGGCGACCACCGGCGAATCCCCGCGCTTGCATTCGGGGTCCGATCTGGACTTCACCCTGGATTCTCCGGAGCGCGGTGCGGATGAGTCGCCGACGCGCGAAATGCCGCCGCGCGATGAGCCGACGGTGGAATCCGAGCTGATGGGTTTCGCCGATGCCCCGACCAGCGAGTCGCCGACGCTGAAGAACGACGACGTGCGCGATCGAATCTCCTCGAAGCTGGCTTCGCCCAAGGCCGAACAGACTGCGGAAGTCTCGATCGACGATTTGGGTCTGAACCTGGATCACTTGGAAGATTCCTCGCCTCCCTCCATCAGCCATTCGCCGCTGGAGGTCACCGATCATCCCTCCGATGCGCCGACCATGGTCGCGGGCCTGGATGAGAAATCGCGGCGCATGATGTCCGAGGCGGAAAACCGGGCGAACGAAAAGGACATGACCGAACTCGAGCGCGAACTCGAGGCATCGTTCGTCGCCGATCTCGGCCCGGATTTCGAAGAGGCGAAGACAGCGGTGCTCGGGCCGGAGTCGGCGCCCACGGTTCAGATGCCGCGCAACACCGAGTTCGATCCGGCAACGACCTCGCGCTTCAAATCACCGGATATGTCGGATATTCAGGAACTCGACAAGTTCGAAATCGAGTCGACTTCGCGCTTGCGCAACTTGAGTCCGGCCGACAGCATCGACTTGGATCTGGACAAGCTCGCGAGCGCCTTGGGGTCAGGCGATACCGTCGAACAGCCGCGCGCGGAGGATGAAGTATTTTCGAGCGAAGTGTTCGAGGCGACGCAGCCCAGCCGCAGCGTCGATCTCGACGTGGGCGAATCCCTGGATGATTCAATGAACGGCTCCGACTCGCCGACCAATAAGCTGGCGGCGGTGACTACGGGCAGCGCCAGCAAGGTCGCGACCGAGGAGGTGCCGCTGCCGGAGCTCGAGCCCGTGACCATGAGCGAAGTGGGCACCAAGCTAGACTTGGCGCGTGCCTACATGGACATGGGCGATCCGGAGGGTGCACGTAGCATCCTCGAGGAAGTGGTCACGGAGGGTTCGGCGAGCCAGAAGCAAGAAGCCCAGCGCTTGATCGAGGCATTGCCCGGCTAGTGAGCGAACTCGGCCGTCGCCTCGCCGCCATCGTTGAGTATGACGGGACCGGGTACGCGGGTTGGCAATCGCAAGCGCATGCGGCGTCGATTCAGGACGCCGTACAGGCGGCGCTCTCCTTCGTCGCCGGACACCCGATCGTGGCCATCTGCGCAGGCCGTACCGACCGTGGCGTGCACGCCGTCGGTCAGGTCGTGCATTTCGACACGAGCGCACTACGCACCCCCCGAGCCTGGGTGCTGGGCGCCAATACCCGGCTGGCGGCGGCGATCGCGCTGCAGTGGGCCGGGGAGGTCGATGCGGGGTTTCACGCCCGGCACCGCGCCAGCCAGCGCGTGTACCGCTACATCATCTTGAACCGCAGCGAACGCTCGGCGCTGCACCACACGCGGGTCGCCTGGATGCACCGTCCGCTCGACGCCGAGCGCATGCACGGGGCCGCGCAAGCACTGATCGGCGAGCATGATTTTTCGGCTTTTCGCTCCGTCGAGTGCCAATCCAAGACTCCGATTCGACGCATCGAAGCCATCCAGGTCGAAAGAACCGGCGATTACGTTTGCCTGGACTTCACGGCCAACGCATACCTGCACCACATGGTGCGCAATATCGTGGGTACCTTGATCGAAGCGCAGGCCGACAGCGATCCTGCGGCCAAGATGGCGGCGGTGCTGGCCGGCCGCGATCGCCGCCTGGCCGGCTTTACGGCCCCGCCGTGCGGTTTGTACCTGTGGCGCGTGGTCTACCCGCCGGTGTTCGGCATTCCGAGCGCGCCCGGCGGGCTTTTGTTAAAGTGAAGCATGTCCTGGTTTGAGCGAATTGTCCCGTCGCGGATAAAAACCGAGCGTCGCACGCGTTCGGTCCCGGAAGGCTTGTGGATCAAATGTCCCGCCTGCGATGCGGTGCTGTACCGCGCCGAGATCGAACGCAATCTGCACGTCTGTCCGAAATGCAGCCATCACATGAGAATCAACGGCCGCGAGCGGCTGGCCAAGTTTCTCGATCCAGGCTCGAGCGTCGAGCTGGCGGCCAAGGTCGAGCCGGAGGATCCGCTCAAGTTCAAGGACTCCAAGCGCTATAAGGATCGGCTGCTGCAGGCGCAGAAACAGACCGGTGAGCGCGATGCGTTGATCGTCATGGAGGGCAAGCTCGCCGGCTTGGAGATAGTGGCTGTTGCCTTCGAATTTCGATTCCTCGGCGGTTCGATGGGCTCGGTGGTGGGCGAGAAATTCGTGCGCGCCGTGGAGCATTGCCTCGAACATCGCATGCCGCTGGTGTGCTTTTCTGCGAGCGGCGGCGCGCGCATGCAGGAGGCTTTGTTTTCATTGCTGCAGATGGCGAAGACCAGCGCTGCATTGAAGCGCTTGGCGGAGGCGAGGCTGCCGTACATCTCCGTGATGACCGACCCGACCACCGGTGGTGTGTCGGCCAGTCTTGCCATGCTGGGCGATATCAACATCGGCGAACCGAAGGCCCTGATCGGGTTCGCGGGTCCGCGCGTCATCCAGCAAACCGTGCGCGAAACGCTGCCCGAGGGGTTTCAGCGCAGCGAGTTTCTGCTCGAGCACGGCGCTCTCGACATGATCGTCGACCGTCGTGAGCTGCGCGATCGCATCGGCGCCATGTTGCGCCTGCTGATGGGCAAAGAACCCGCCGCGGCTTAAGCTCCCAGGACCGCCGATATTCTCATGCGGAGTCTCGACCAGTGGTTGGACTACCAGACACGACTACACCCGCAGGCCATCGACATGAGCCTGGATCGGCTGCGCGCCGTGCTGCAGCGGCTGCAATGGCGGCCGCCCAACGTTCCAACGATCACCGTCGGCGGCACCAACGGCAAGGGTTCCGTGGCGGCTTTCTGCACCAGCATCTTGAGCGCGGCAGGCTACCGTGTCGGCACGTTCACCTCGCCGCACCTGCGCGATTACCGCGAACGGATCCGTGTGCACGACCGGTTGGTGAGCAGCGAGGAATTGGTGGCGGCGTTCGAGAAAATCGAATCGGCACGCGGCGGCATCGGCCTGACGTTCTTCGAATTCAACGCCCTGGCGGCGCTGCTGGTTTTCGAAGCGGCTGCCCTGGACGTCTGGGTGCTGGAGGTCGGCATGGGCGGTCGCCTGGACGCGGTGAATGTCGTCGATGCGGATGTCGCCGTGGTGGTGAGCATAGGGCTCGATCACCAGGAATATCTGGGCGAAACTCTCGATGCAATCGCCGTGGAGAAGGCCGGCATATTCCGCGCAGGGCGCGCCGCGGTTCTCGGCGGCCGCGCACCCTCGCCGGCGCTGGAGAACGCAGCGCGCGCCATCGGTGCGCCGCTGAAACGCCCTAGCATCGAATACAATTACATACTGGAGGGCGAGGGCTGGCGCTATCGGGGCAGCCGCTGGGAATTGCCGCTGCTGCCGGCGCCGGCGCTCAAGGGCCATATTCAATTCGCGAACGCCGCCTGCGCGCTCGCCGCGCTGGAGGAACTCGATGCGCGCATCGTCATCGAGGCGGACGCGGTCGAGCGCGGATTGCGGTCGGTGCGCTTGACCGGGCGCTCTCAGGTCATCAAGCCGGCCGATGGCTCGGCCACCTGGATATTGGACGTGGCCCATAACCCGGATGCCGCGCGCGTGCTGGTGCGTAATTTGTACGCCGCGCCGCATCGGGGCAAGACGCTGGCGGTATGTGGGATCCTGGCGGATAAGGATGCGGCGGCGATCACGGCGGCGTTGCGGGATTGCATCGATGCCTGGTGGTGCGCCTCTATCGACGGTGCGCGCGGACGAAGCGGCATGGCATTGGCGAAAGTGGTAAGCAATCTCGTGTCGGTGCCGGTTGCCTATGCCGATGGTGTCGGTGCTGCGTGCGCCGCCGCCGCCGCCGCCGCTCGTCTCGAGGACCGAATCGTCGTGTTCGGCTCATTCCACACGGTCGGACCGGCGTTGGACTGGCTCGAGGCGCACGCCATCATGCCGCCCGGGGAGAGCTAGTGGATCGGCGCGCCAAAGAACGCCTGATCGGTGCATGCATTTTGGTGGCGCTCGCCGTCGCGGTGGTTCCCGAAATGCTTTCCGGGCCGAAGCCGGCCGCACCCGCAGCGGAGGCGCCGCGATTGCCGGCCGGTGCTCCTGACCCGGTGCGCAATGTCACGGTCGATTTGACGACCAGCAAGCCCACGGTCGCATCGACACCAACACCTATGCAAGCACCAACACCAACACCGGCACAAGCACAAGCACAAGCACAGGCACCAGCACCGATGTCCGCGCCCGATGCCGCTGCGTCCGGGACCCCTGCGCCGTCCGCATCTGCCCCCGCGCCGCTTGAAACACCGGGGCCGCCCCCCACATCAGGTCAGACCTTCCTAGTGCAGTTGGGTAGTTTCGCCAATCGCGGCAATGCCGAGAGATTGGTGCGCCAACTCAAGGCGCAAGGATTTTCCATCTACATGGCGGCGGAGGGCTCTGGCCGGTCCGCTCGCTACCGTGTGCGTGTTGGACCCTTGAGCGATCGAGACTCGGCCGAACGCACCGCTGCGAAGCTCAAGAGCCTCGGACACGCCGCGGCCATCATCGCTCCGCGATGATGGACTGACGACGGTTTCACGACGCCGTGCGCCTCGCTCCGGTAGAATGCGCGCCAGGCGGCACGCGGACGCTGTGATGCGCGTCACGAATGTTCAAGGGCAAGGGCAAGGGATAGGGGTGACTGATTGACCGGAGCCGATGTCCTGATTGTGTTGATTCTCTTGGGCTCGACGCTGATCGGTGCACTGCGCGGTTTCATCCGCGAAGCGGTGTCGGTGGCCTTCTGGATCCTCGCGATATGGGCATCGTGGAAGTTCGGGCCGCTGGTGGAGCCGCATCTCGGCGGATTGCTTGCCTATCCCAACGTCGCACCCTGGGTGGCCCGCTTGGTGGTATTGACGGTGGTGTTGCTGCTCGGCTGGCTGATCGGCATGCTGCTCAGCTACTTCACGCGCGGCTTAGGGTTGGGTCCCGTGGACCGCATCATCGGACTGCTGTTCGGTATCGTGCGCGGCATCGTGCTGGTGGGACTGCTCGTCATCGCCGGCGAATTGCTGCAGCTGAACACCCAAGATTTCTGGGGTCGCTCCAAGCTGATTCCCTTCGGCGAGACCATAGGCGATTGGCTGCGAGCGATGGTGGGAGAGAAAGGTGATCCGTGGGCCAAGCTCGAGCGCATCACCGGCGTCAAAGTGAAGCCTTAGTCCGGAGGTCGAAGCATGTGTGGAATCGTGGGTATGGTAGGTGTCAGCGCGGTCAACCAGCGCATCTATGACGCATTGACGGTGCTGCAGCACCGCGGCCAGGACGCTGCGGGAATCATGACGGCCGAGGACGGCGAATTGTTCATGCGCAAGGATTCCGGGCTGGTGCGCGACGTGTTTCAGCAGAAGCACATGTTGAAGCTCAAGGGCAACATCGGCATCGGCCACGTGCGCTATCCGACGGCGGGCGCCGACAGCGCGCAGGACGCGCAGCCGTTCTATGTGAATTCTCCCTATGGCCTGTGCCTCGGGCACAACGGCAACCTGACCAACGCGCGCGAACTCACGGAGGTGTTGGTGCGCGAGGATCGCCGGCACCTGAACACCGGGTCCGATTCCGAGGTGCTGCTCAATGTGCTGGCCTCGGAGTTGGAGCGGGTCGGCACGCCGCGCGTCACCCCGGCGGACATCTTCGCGGCGGCCAACGCCGTTTATCGCCGCTGCCGCGGCGGCTATGCGGTGACGGCGATGGTCATCGGTCACGGCATTCTGGGCTTTCGCGATCCAAACGGCATTCGCCCGCTGGTGGTGGGAAAGCGCGATACCAAGAAGGGCCCCGAGTGGATGCTGGCTTCCGAGAGCGTGGCCTTGGACATGCTGGGTTTCGAGATGGTGCGCGACGTGGCGCCGGGCGAGGCGGTCTTCATCGACGAGCAGGGCCGCTTCTATGCGCAGCAATGCGTGGCCATGGTGCGTCATGCGCCGTGCATCTTCGAATATGTGTATTTCGCGCGCCCCGACTCGATCATCGACAACATTTCCGTCTACAAGGCGCGCCTGCGCATGGGCGAGAGGTTGGCGGAGAAAATCAAACGCGAGCGGCCCGATCATGGCATCGACGTGGTGATACCGATTCCGGACACAAGCCGCACCAGCGCGGTGCAGGTCGCGCAGCTGCTCGGCGTCAAGTATCGCGAAGGCTTCATCAAGAATCGCTACATCGGGCGGACCTTCATCATGCCCGGTCAGGAACAGCGCTCGAAGTCGGTTCGCAGCAAGCTGAACGCCATCGATCTGGAGTTTCGCGGCAAGAATGTGCTGTTGGTGGACGATTCCATCGTGCGCGGCACCACCTCCGCGCAAATCATCGACATGGCGCGGGAAGCCGGTGCGAAGCGCGTGTTCTTCGCTTCCGCGGCGCCGCCGGTGCGCTATCCCAACGTCTACGGCATCGATATGCCGGACGCCTCGGAACTGGTGGCTTCGGGACGCACGGACGAGGAGGTTCGCGATATCATCGGCGCCGATTGGCTCATCTATCAGGATCTGCAGGATCTGGTCCATGCGGTGCGCCACGATCATGCGAAGATCGAGAATTTCGACACCTCGTGCTTCTCGGGCGAGTACGTGACCGGCGACGTTACGCCGGAATATCTTGCGCGGCTGCAGGGCGAGCGCTCCGATGAAGCCAAGCAACAGCGACGTGAAAACGCTACACGTGGACTCAAGTCCGTTCGTATCCTGTAGGCGCGCGGGCCGCAAGGCCCGGCCGCGGCGGCGGCGCTGAAGCATGCGCCTGCTGGTGGTTGCAGCGCGCGCCGACCATTGCATGCTGGTCAGAAAGCATGCCGAGATCGAATGGCCGGACGCGGCCATCGTCGAGCATCGGCTCGGCAAAGACCCTGACTTCGAACCACAATTCGCGGCCGCAGGATTCGATGCCGTCATCATCGTGAACGCGCCGCCGAGCGCGGAATGCGAACAATTTGCCGTTGAATTGCTGGCGCGTGCTGAATTCGCGCCGATCGTGCTGATCAAGCTTACGGATGCGCCGCAGACGGCGCCGGCTCAGGTGCATGGTCTGTATCGGCTGTACGGGCGCAAGATCGACCGCGAACAGCTGGTCAGAACGCTCGAGGCGGCATCGCTGGAACATCGCCAGGCGCTTGCCCTGCTGCGCGGCAACCCGGCTTACGAAAAGCGCTATCGCTTCGGCTCGATCATGATTCGCGGACACCGCTGCCTGCGCCAGGTGGGCAGCGGCGGCATGTGCACCATTTATCTTGCCGAGAGCGAGCGTGCCGGAACCGTGGTGGTGCTGAAAGTGTTCAGCCAAGTACCCGACGTGTCCGAGCGCATTGCCAGCTTCGACCGGTTTTTACGCGAATACCAAATCGTTGCGGGACTCCATCACAAGAACATCGTGCAGATCTACGATTTGGGGGTCGCGGACGATCACGCCTACATTGCCATGGAACACTTTCCCGCCGGCGACCTGCGTCACCGGATGAAGACGTCGATGTCGCCCGCCACCGCGCTGAATTTCCTGGAGCAAATGGCCAGCGCGCTGCACGCCATTCACTCCGTGGGCATACTGCATCGCGACATGAAGCCCGCCAACGTCATGCTGCGCGCTGACGGCACGCTATGCCTGATCGACTTCGGGCTGGCCAAGGCGAATGCGGCCGATGCCGATCTTACGGGAACGCGGGAGATTTTTGGCACCCCCTACTACATGAGCCCAGAGCAGGGGCATGCCGAGAGCATCGATGCGCGCAGCGATATTTACAGCCTGGGCGTGATGTTTTACGAGATGTTGATCGGCCGCAAGCCATTCAGCGGCTCGACCGCGATGGAAGTCATCTACAAGCACAAGCGCGCCGAATTGCCGGAGATTGCCCCCGAATTCGCCAGCTACGAGGACCTTCTGCGACGCATGCTGGCCAAGTCGCCGGCGGATCGCTTTCAATCTGCGGCGGAATTGCTGCGGGCGTTGTCGGCCTTAAAACTTCCCGCATGAATACTGCGGCGGAGCCGTTCTCGCACTCGTTGCTGCGCGTGCCGACGCCCGCGGCGTGGGTGGCCGAAGCCTGCGCCAACGCCGATCTGCTGTTGAACGATCATGCCAACTGCGAGAAGAAGGCGGCGTCCACGGCGCTGGCGCTGATGTTCGCGTACGCCGAGGATCTGCAACTCACCGACAAAATGTCGCGTCTGGCGCGCGAGGAATTGCGCCACTACAGCCAAGTGGCACAGCTGATGAATGCAATGAAGGTCGCACCGCGGCGCTTGGCGCCCGGGCGCTATGCCGAGCGGCTGCGCCGCCTGGTTGCGCGCAGCGAGCCGCAACGCGAGGTCGATTTGATGATTTGCGGTGCCTTCATCGAATCGCGTTCCTGCGAGCGTTTTGCGGCGCTGGCGCCGGCCATCGGGCAGCCGATCGCCAAGCTGTTCCAGGGTTTGCATGCTGCGGAGGCGCGGCATTTCAAGATCTATTTGGAGCTGGGAAAGCGGGCAGCCGAGCGGGCAGATGTCGAGTGGCAGGCGCGCGTCGATGCATTTGCCGCACTCGAGGCGGAGCTGATTACCAGTCCCGATCCCGTGTTTCGCTTTCATTCGGGGCCGCCGTGAGTACGGCGCTCGCCATCAGCGCGCCAAGCTGACCAATTCGGGTCCCTTCTGATCCCAGCGCAGCAGGCTGCCCTGATCGTACCAGTCGCCGAGCACGATGCGTGTGCAGGGCCGCCCGTCCACCTCGATGGCATGAATGGCGGGCCGATGCGTATGACCGTGCAGCAATGTCGTCAGTCCGGAGCCGCGCAGCGCCGTTGCGACGCTTTCGGCGTTGACGTCCGTGATCGCATATTCCATGGCGGCCGTATGTGCCTGGCTGCCGACGCGCGCCGCGCCGGCGAGTGCGCGGCGCGCCTTGACGGACAGTCCCAGGAAACGACGCTGCCAATCGGGATCGCGTACCGTGGCGCGCAAGCGCTGATAAGCACGGTCGTCCGTACACAGGGCGTCGCCATGCATGACCAGAATGCGCTCGCCATATAAGGTCACCATGACCGGATCGGACAGCAGCTCCGCGCCGCTGTCGTGGCAGAAGCGCGTCGACAGCAAGAAATCGCGGTTGCCATGCATCACGAAACAGGGCACGCCGTTCGAGGTCAGCGCGCGGATTCCCGCGATCGCGGCCGCTTGCGCGCTGTCCGGGTCGTCATCGCCGATCCAGGATTCGAACAGATCTCCCAGGATGTACAGCGCTTCGGCGCTCGCTGCTTGCGCCTCGAGGAAGCCCAGGAATTGCCGCACGATCGGCGGACGGCTTGCATCGATGTGCAAGTCCGAGATGAACAGCGTGGCCACCGAGGAGCCTAAGGGCCGTTGAGGCGCTCGATTCGTTCGATCACCACGGGCGTCAGCGGCACGTCTTCCTTGATGGCGCCATGAGCGCCAGTGGGTACGTTGCCGATTTTATCCACCACGTCCATCCCTTGAATGACTTTGCCGAACACGCAATAGCCCCAGCGCGTTGCATTGGGGTCGAGAGCGGCGTTGTCGTAGAGGTTGATGTAGAACTGCGAATCGCTGCTGTGCGGTTCGCTGCCTCGAGCCGCGCCGAAGGTGCCGCGGGCGTTGGTCAGGCCGTTGCCGGATTCGTTGACCACCTTGAGCGGCGCAGGTTTGATCTTGTAGTCGGTGTCCATTCCGCCGCCTTGGATGACGAAGTTCGGGACCACGCGGTGAAAGATGGTGCCGTTGTAGAAGCCTTGTTCGACATAGGCGAGAAAGTGCTGCACCGTGAGCGGCGCACGCTCGCTGTTCAATTCGACCACGAAATTTCCCATGTTGGTAACCACCTGCACGCGCGGCGGCCCATTGGACTTGGCGGCCGGCGCCGCGGCCGCTGGAGCGCCTGCGGTGCCCGCAGGAGTTGCGGCGGAGGGTGCGCCGCTGGCCGCGGGCTTGGCCGGCGGCGGCGAGGTAGCGTCCGCAAGACAGGGTTGAGACAGGCAAGCCCAAGATAATCCGACGATCAGTAGCAGTTGTTTCATCCCGCAGATTCTACTCGAATAGGTACAATCTTGAGATATGTCGTCAGGTCAGGAAGCCCGGATCGTTACCCGGTTCGCACCCAGCCCCACAGGATCGCTGCATTTGGGCAACGCGCGCACCGCGTTCTTCAGCTATTTGTGGGCTAGAAAGAGCGGCGGCCGCTTCATCCTGCGGATCGAAGACACCGATACGGAACGCAGCCAACAACGGTTTTACGAGGGTTTGGTGCTGGATTTGCGCTGGTTGGGACTCGATTGGGACGAGGGTCCGGATGTTGGCGGTCCGTCGGCCCCCTACGCTCAAGCCGAGCGCGGCGACTTGTACCGCGGCCTGTTCGAGGAGTTGCAGCGCTCGGAGCGCGCGTACCCTTGCTACTGTACCGCGGAGGAGTTGGAGCTTTCCCGCAAACTGCAGCGCATGGCCGGAAAGCCGCCGCGCTACGCGGGGACTTGCCGCAATTTGAGCGCCGCGCAGCGTCTCGAGCGCGACGCGCGCGGCTTGCGGCCGTCGCTGCGGTTCGCAGTGCCGAGCGGCCAGGTCATCGAATTCACCGACGCCGTGCACGGTCCGCAGCGCTATTTATCGGAGGACATCGGCGACTTCATCATTCGCCGCGAGGACGGCACGTCCGCCTTCTTCTTCTGCAACGCCGTGGACGATTCGCTCATGGGCATCACGCAAGTGCTGCGCGGTGATGACCATCTGACCAACACGCCTCGACAGATAATGATCCTGGATGCCTTGCGCATGCGCGTCCCGGGGTATGGGCATGTGGGGCTGCTGGTCGGCGCCGACGGCGCACCGCTGTCGAAGCGCCATGGCAGCACCAGCGTTCAGGAGTTTCGGGAACGCGGCTTCCTGCGCGATGCCTTGCGCAATCAATTGTTCCGCTTAGGTCATGCCAGCGATGTCGATGGCTGGCTGCCCCTGGAGGACATGCCCGCCCATTTCCGCTCCGATCACCTGGGACGCGCGCCGGCGCGCTTCGACGATGCGCAGCTGGTTCACTGGCAAAAGGAAACCTTGGCGCGGCTGCCGAGCAGCGATGTACTCGCCTGGCTGGGCGCATCCGATTCCACGGCGTTCGTGGAGTTGATACGGCACAACGTTGTGCTGCCGAGCGACGCAGTGCCCTGGCGCGCGGTCGTGCAAGGTACTCTGGCGCCTTTCGGCACTCAAGACGAGGAAGTCATCGCCGCCGCCGGCGCGGATTTCTTTGCCGCGGCAATCGATGCCTTGCGGCAGTCCGGTGGCGATTTCAAGGTGCTCAGCAAGCTTCTCAAGGAGCGCACCGGGCGCAAGGGCGCGGACCTGTTCATGCCGCTGCGGCTTGCCTTGACGGGCCAGACACACGGGCCTGAGCTCGCGCCGCTGCTGAAACTGATGCCGCCCGACACCGCCCGCCGGCGCTTGGAAGCCGCGCGTGACCTATGCTGAAAATTCATAACTCACTGACCGGAAAAAAAGAGGAATTCAAGCCGCTGCACGCGAACGAGGTACGCATGTACGTCTGCGGCATGACCAACTACGATTATATCCACGTCGGTCATGCGCGCATGTTGACGGTCTTCGATCTGGTACAGCGCTATCTGCGGTTCATAGGCTACAAGGTCACCTACGTACGCAACGTCACCGACATCGACGACAAAATCATCGAGCGGGCCGCCGCCAACGGAGAGAGCTGGTCCGATCTGGCGCGCCGCTTCACCACGGCGATGCTCGAGGATTGCGCGACATTGGGGTTGCAGAGCCCGGATTTGGAACCGCGCGCCAGCGAATTCATCGACGCAATCATTGCGATGACGCAAGTTTTGGTCGACAAGGGCTATGCCTACGCCGCCGCGGACGGAGATGTACTTTATTCCGTACGCAAATTCGCCGAGTACGGCCGGCTGTCCGGCAAGAATGTCGATGATCTGCGGGCAGGTTCGCGGGTACAGGTCGACCATGCCAAGAAAGATCCGTTGGACTTCGTTCTCTGGAAGCATGCCAAGCCCGGCGAACCGTGGTGGCCATCGCCATGGGGACCCGGCCGCCCCGGCTGGCATATCGAATGCTCCGCGATGTCGACCAGCCTGTTGGGCAAGCATTTCGATTTGCACGGTGGCGGCGAGGATTTGAAATTTCCGCATCATGAGAACGAAATCGCGCAGTCGTGCGCGGCCTGCGACTCGCCGTTCGTGAACGTCTGGATGCATAACGGTTTCGTGCGCGTCAACGAAGAAAAAATGTCCAAGTCGTTGGGCAACTTCTTTACCGTGCGCGAGGTGCTGAAAACATTGCGCGACCCGGAAGTGCTGCGATTCTTCCTGTTGAGCAGCCACTACAGCGGTCCGATCAATTATTCGGCGGCGCAGCTGGCGCAGGCGGACGAGACATTGCTCGGCCTGTACCGCTCCCTCAAGGACGCCAACGCGGCGGGCCCTCCGGATGATCACGCCGTGGCGCGCTTTCGCGCTGCCATGGACGATGACTTCAACACGCCCGAGGCATTGGCAGTGATGCAAGGGGTCGCACGGGAAATCAACCAGGCGAAGGCGGCGGCGCAGCCGTCAGCGGCGGCAGCTGCGGCCGCGACGCTCAAATTCTTGGGAGCAATCCTCGGCGTTCTGCAGCAGGATGCCGCTGGCTATCTCAAGCGCAGTGCGTTGGGAGTGTCGTTATCCGATGCGCAAATCGAGCAATTGATGGGCGCCCGACAGGCGGCGCGCAAGGCCAAGAATTTTGCGGAATCCGACCGAATTCGCAATGAGCTGACCGCCGCCGGCGTTGTCTTGGAAGACAAGCCAGGCGGCAAGACCGAATGGCGGCGGGCCTAAGGGCGCGCCTAAGCTTGGCCGCGCCCGGGCGTGGTTCGCCCGCACCCGGGGGCGGTCAGTCCGAGCGCCGCGATGCCAGTATGC
>Ga0116129_1000942_pt1 | contig 16835 bp, 18 predicted proteins | sample June2015DPH_17_2_FD_89732 | JGI IMG/M metagenome (GOLD analysis project Ga0116129, IMG submission 89732) | Peatland microbial communities from SPRUCE experiment site at the Marcell Experimental Forest, Minnesota, USA - June2015DPH_17_10 | ecosystem: Environmental > Terrestrial > Soil > Wetlands...
CAATTATGCTTGCTATCTGAAGGGATGGGGCACGCCGGCGGTTTGCCGACAATCGTCCATCGGCCTCACTGTCAATAGACTGTACTCCCGTTTTAGAGGAGGTCTCGAAACTGTTCGAGTGCCACGCGAACGAGTTGCGCGCGGGTGCGGACGTTCGTCTTGTAGAAGAGCTGCTGAAGTATGTTCTTGACCGTGCTGTCCGAGACTTCCATGCGGGTCGCTATTTCTTTGTTGGCGAGCCCTTGAACCAAGAAGCGGAGCACGTCTATTTCGCGGTCGTTCAGCGAGCCTCGGCCCGGGGCTGCCGGCGGGGATGAATTGGAGCTGGCTACGGATGTCTCTTTGGTCACGTCCGCGATAATCGCGGCAAGCCTGTGCGTAGGTCCCTCCTTATACGTTGAGAACCAAACGTCCGCCATAAACGACTCTCCATTGCCCCGATGGCCGGCATTGCATCGTTGCCCGGAATTGGGGAGCTTCTTCCCATCGCAGAGCATGGTGAAGCTCCGGCAGGAACGCCGCAATCGGATTGCCGATGAGACTCCCATCCCGAGGAGCCATCAGTTCACCCGCCGCACGATTGGCGAGTTCGATAAAGCCGCGCTCGTCAACAGCAACAATCGCCGCCGGGCTCGTCTCGATCAAAGCCTTCAACCTCTCCTGCGCCTCCATGTTCCTCTTCTGCGCCTCGATGGTCAGCCGGCGGTTGCGACCCAGCTCTGCAACGAATAGTCCGCAGCCCGCAAGTGCCAGAGTCTCACGAACTGTTGATCGATCGAGCGAACTGAAGAGCTCGCTGAGGATCGCACAGCCTACCCCCACCAAGGCGATCACCCATCTAGGGAGGAATGCTGCTGCAAGCATGATGGGGAACAAATAGAGAACCCCAAACGCTACAAACGGTTTCGTCCACCAGTCGGCGACGGCGACCATCAAAACGATTAACCCGCTGCCCAGAAGGACCGCCGTTCGGTTGCGTTCTTCCCACACTCGTTCTAAGCGCCACATAGATTTCTGATTGGGAGCGTTCATTATCTCACCCCCCGTCATCAGCACGCCCCACTCAAATGATTAGCCGCACGCCCCCAGAGCAACCACGTACATCTGATCGACTCCCGTGGCTCAACCTCATGCAATCTCTCGGGCTCAGCTCGACAGGCGAGAGCGTCTAATCAAACAATTATCCACGGGATTGTTGGCTATCGCACCGTCGCGGAAACTGGGTGCTCTCGGCGAAGCTGGATGTGACCGGTTCGAGGAAGTGTAGCTGCTTGTGCCCAGCTTGCCCACATTTTCAACGCTAAGGGCTATTGAGACGCTTCAGTATTAGTAAGCGTCTGGTGAACCGCCTTGTGGTTGCGAGCCGAGCATGCAGGAACTGAAAATCAGGCCTTAGCGAGGGCGAGAGGGGTCCAGTTCTGTGGGAGCAATTCGGCAAGCCGATTCACGGGATGCGGGGCCATTCGCGAAAGCACATCGCGGAGCCAGCCGAACGCCTAGACCCGGAGCGTTTGCACATGGCAACGAGGCTCAGCAGAACCGCCGCCCTGGTCGCTGCCGAAAAACGTCCAGTTTCCGCGGCCGATGGCAATATCAAGGTTGGCCCGCTCGATGGTTCCGTTGTCGACCTCCAGGTCGCCGTCCTCGAGAAAACGCGACAGCGCCTCCCGCTGATTGAGTGCGTAGCGGACCGCCTTTGCGCCGGGACTTTTCGGCAGAACGACATCACGGATTTCGAGCAAATACTTGCGCAGTTAAGTAACCCTAATTTCGGAGGCAAGCTCGCGTGGGACACGTAAGGGTTCTCTTTCTCCGATACGCACGACCAGCGAGGCGTGTCGCGTTCCAGGCTCAACCAGCACGCTGGTTCCGGGTATCAATCCCATGCGCTTCATTTCACGCAATGCTTGTGGATCACGATCTGAAACGCTGCTGATCACAGCAGGCAGCCCGCAGGGCCATCTCGACAGAGCGACCTCCCGGCGTTCCACCACTACTCCGTCTTTTTCCGGAATGATGTGCCCATGCGGATCGGTTTCAGGATCGCCTAATTTCGCTGCGATCCGGTCTTCCAGGCGTTCAGAGATGTAGTGCTCCAAACGTTCCGCTTCGTCGTGCACTTCGTCCCAGGAAAAATCCAGCACATCGTGCAGGAATCGTTCGAGCAAGCGATGATGGCGGAGAATCTCCAGAGCCCGGCGCTTCCCCAGTTCCGTGAGGACAACTCCGTGATGCTTCTCGTATTTCACGAACGATGGCCGTTGGCCGGCGAGCTTTTGTAACATGCCAGTAACCGAGGCCGCCCGCACCTCTAAATGACCTGCCAGAGCGTTGCTAGTAACGCGTTCGGCTGACGGGCCGCTGAGTTCCAGAATCGCTTTTAGGTAGTCGTCGACTGCTTCCGTGGTTCTCGCGATCACTACAGAAGAGTATAGAGGATACGTAATCGTATAGAATTTAGCCATGCCTAATTCACGGATCGCGCTGCTCGCAGCCTTCTTATCCGTTCCGCTTTGGGGCCAAGGCGAGACCACGAGTGCCATCGCGGGCTCCGTGACGGATCTCACAGGCGCGGCGATTCCCGCCGCGAGGGTCACGCTTACGAGCATCGATAACGGGATGAAACGGACAGTGAAAGCCGACGACAACGGGCGATTCAACTTCCCGCAACTCAAGCCCGGTCCCTATTCGGTGAAGGCGGAGGCCGATCAGTTTGCGGCCCAGGAAAACCGTTCCGTGGTGGTGGGCCTGGGGCAAAAGCAAACGGTGGCCTTTACGCTGAAGATCGCGGCTTCGAACCAGACCGTCACCGTGATCGAGGGAGCGCCCCTTGTGAATCCACAAAATGCGAATACCTCCACAACTCTCGGCGCCCGGGCGCTTGAAGATCTTCCGAACCCCGGAGGCGATATGACGTACCCGTTGCAGTTTGCCGCCGGAGCCCTGATCAACACAGCAGGCAGCGGGAACGATTTCGTGGGAGGCACGAACGGGTATGGCAACGTTCAGTTCAACGGTCTGCCGTCGCTATCGAACGGCTACATTGTGGATGGTCTCGAAACGAACGACCCGTTGACGAATTTGAACAGCGGGCTCTCCACGAACCTCGTTCTTGGACTGAATTCGATCGCCGAGGTGACCGTGAACACGCTCTCTTACTCAGTGGATCAGGGGCGATACGGGGCGGCGCAGGTAAACTACGTGACCAAGTCTGGCGGGAATCAATTTCACGGGAATCTGTACGAGCTTTGGAATGGATCGCGATTCAACGCGGCGGATTTTTTTACTAATTCGACGCCCGGTAATCAGAAGCCGCGTTCAACCGTCAACCATTTTGGAGGCAGCCTGGGCGGGCCAATCCGTCGCAACAAGCTGTTCTTCTTTTTCGATACCGAGTGGGTCCGTATCGCGCTTCCCATCGTTTCGGCGACGACGGTCCCAACGCCCGCATTTCAAAACTACGTCTTAGCTCAGCTTCAGCGCGGAGGGACGGATTCGATCACGGGATCGGTGTATCAGCCTGCGCCGCTGCTCGTGCCGCTTTATCAAAGGATGTTCTCGCTGTATCGAAATACGGCAGGCGCACCGCTCGCGGTGCTGGGATGCCCCTTCAATAGCGATGGAACCGGCGCGGCGGCCAACCCTCCGAACGGGAATGGATGCGCGAACCGGCAAAGTATCTCGCATTCAAGCGACGACAGCGAGCAGGTACAGACAGCACGTATCGACTACAACGTCAATGAGAGAAATATGACGTGGTTTCGTTTTCAGGCGGACACCGGCCTGCAAGCGGCGTACACGGACCCGATCAACCCCGTGTTCAATGCGGCGTCTCCGCAGCCTCTGTATTCTTTCGCCACCGGATATACGCACGTGTTTTCACAAAACCTGGTGAACTATTTCAATCCCGCGTTCTCCTGGTATGAGAGCCTGTTCGGTCCAACGGACTTGTCGAAAACGCTGGCGGCGTGGCCGATGGTGCTTCAAGGAAGTCCGTTCACGACGATCGGGGGGCTCGACAACACGTGGGTCCAGGGACGCCGGGCGTCGCGGTTATTCTTGAACGACAATCTGGCGTGGACGCGCGGCGCGCATGAGCTTAGGTTTGGGACCAACATCCGGATTTTCCGCCTGAACGATTATGACTTCGGCGAGGGAGTGGTACCGACGGTGAGCTACGCCACTTTGCCCCAGTTTATCTATGGCATTGCGTCGACCGCGTCGGAAACCTTCCCGCAGGCGGATTCGCAGCCGTACGACTTTCTGAACCTGGATGTTTACGCGCAGGACACCTGGAAAATTACGAAAACACTGACGTGGACGTTTGGTATCCGAGCGACGCATAATTCGAATCCTGTGAATCCGCACGATGCGGTGGCGCGGCTGCCGGGATCGTGGGACGCGATTTCCCACAATGTCAATCAGCCGCTTGATGCGATGATCGAAACAAAGCTGGGAAATGTTTTCGCATCGACGCCGGAGGCGATCATGCAACCTCGAATGGCGCTCGCCTGGCAGGCTGCTTCGAAGACCGTTTTACGAACCGGCTTCGGTGTATTCAGCGACATTCTGCCGGGGAGCGTAGTGGATCTGGTGGGAATCAATCCGCCGTACTCAAAGACATTCCTAGGCGGGTTGTTGGGAACTGCCGGCGGATCGAACATTGACAGTGCGATTGCCGCAACCGTCGCGGCCAACCAGACGTTCACCTCAGGGTTCGCGCAAGGGCAATTATCCTGCGGGTCGGCCCTATCGAATCCGGCCACATGCTTACAACCTGTGGCGATCACGGCGGTTCCCGATGGGAAGCTGCACGCGCCATATTTCATGCAATGGAGCTTCGCGCTGGAGCAGCAGCTCGGCACGACGATGAACCTGCGCGCCCAGTACGTCGGCACGCGTGCTGTGAATCAGCCCTACGAAACGCAGGTGAACGGGTATCAAAGCGTGTGCCAGGGCTGCTTTGCTCCGTTTCCGTACAACCAGCCATCGGACCCGAGGTTCGGGGCAGTCACGCAGCTTAGCACCGGCGCAAACAGTCATTATAACGGGCTACAAATGACAGCCGATAAGCGGCTCGCGCACGGACTGCAGGTGCTGGCGAATTACACCTGGAGCCGCTGCATGGATACCGTTTCAAACGGTGGATTCCTGCCGTTCTCCGCCGGAGGAATCCTCACGCCGCTGCCCGGGGAACTGGGGCGGCAATACGGCCCTTGCGATTATGATGTGCGCGGCAATTTCACCGCCCAATACGTCTATCAGTTGCCGTTTAAGGCGCGGGGCAAAGCGTTGGGGGCGGTGGTCAATGGATGGCAAGTATCGGGAACGGCGTTTTGGCACAGCGGTGTGCCGTTTTCGGTGCTAAGCACGCCATACTCGGCGAACGGCGACGGAATTGTGCAAGGGAGCGGTCCGCAATTTGCGGGCGTTGTTGCAGGTGTTCCACTTTACGCGCATCAGCCAATTGCAGGCGTGACGCCGTCAGGGACGGTGCAGTGGCTCAATCCGAATGCGTTCGTCTCGGCAGTGGACCCGAGCACAGGAGCTTGCACCGGTGGAGATAACGCGCAGCACTGCCAGTTCGGAGATCTTGGACGCAACGCTCTGCGCGGTCCCGATTTCGCGTGGGGCGATTTTTATCTGACTAAATGGTTCACCCTGCGGGAACACGTAAAACTTCGCCTTGAAGGACAAGCCTTCAACCTTTTCAATCATCCAAACTTCGCGTTACCAACCGTGGTGTACGCAGGCACTCCCGGAAGACCTTCGACCCAAACCGGGTTCGGCGCGCTAACCTACACCACCGCGCCGCCAACAGGATTACTTGGCGTCGGACTTGGCGGAGACAGCTCGCCACGAATGATCGCGTTTCAGGCACGATTGGAGTTTTGACGTGATGCAATCAGGACGCAGGCAGCGGGTACCACATCGGAATTTGTGGGCATTTTCCTTTAATGCTCGTCCAAGAACGCAGTATAATCCGGGCAATGAACCGGGCCACACTGGTACGTTGCTGCGGAGCCGCGCTATTTCTGCTGGGCTCCTGGGCCGCTTATACGCAAAACCCGCCCGCCGCGGGCCCGTTGACCGTCAATAAGGTGAAGGACGACCTGTACGAAATTGTCGGCGACGGTGGCAACGTGGCCGTTTACGTCACCGGCGATGGCGTGATCATGATCGACGACAAGTTCGAGCAGGATTACGCGCCGATCGTGGAAAAAGTGAAGAGCATCACTGCGCAGCCGGTGAAGTACATCATCAATACGCATCACCATGCGGACCACGGCGGCGGCAACGTGAAGTTCGCGCCTACAGTGGAGATTATTTCCACTGCCAACGCGCGCGCCAACGTCGTCGAGAAGAAGCAGCCCGGCGCGCCCGCGCGCGTCACCTTCACCGATGAAACGTCGGTATTCCTGGGCGGCAAGGAAGTCCGCGCGAAGTATTTCGGACGTGGCCACACCGACGGCGACGCGGTGATTTACTTCCCCGCGCTGAAGACCATCCACACTGGAGATCTGATGGCAGGCGCCTCGCCATCGATCGATTATCCGGGCGGAGGCAGCCTTATCGAATGGACCAAGACGCTCGACGGAGCGATGAAGCTCGACTTCGACACAGTGATTCCAGGCCACGGCAATGTGACCGACAAGGCTGGCCTCATTGCCTATCGCAACAACGTGGAAACGCTTCGCACACGGGCGGGGGGCTTAATCCGCTCAGGCAAGAGCCAGGAAGAAGTTGGCAAGGTTATGCAGGCGGAGTTCGGATGGACACCCGCCAATCAAATAACCTGGAGCCTGCCGGGCATGATGACCGAATTGAAGTAACGAAGTACGGCTTCACATTGTCCCCGTATTCAACCCAAACGGATGTCAGGCCGCTATCAGGCTATGGGCCCTCTCTGTCGAAAGCGGAAGGTGGGATCATGACGCAAAGCGGGAATAGCAGCCTTCAGGCCGTCGTGGTGCATGTTGAAGATAGTGATGCACCGGCTTACCTTGAAGTTCAGTGGTTTCAGTTTCGGCGTGCTGATCGCATCAGCCGCTCCCAGTTCCCGTGAGCAAATAGTTCCTTCTGCTCCGGATACAGTGCCGCTTCTTCAATGAAGAACCGGCTAGGGCGGACTGGTAAGGGTAATCCGTGGAGAACAGAATGCGCTCGGGTCCAACCACTTCTAGCGTGCGCCGTAGATAGGACTGACTCCACAGGCCACTCGGCGTCACGTAGAGATTTTGCTTGAAATAGTCGGCGATAGGTCTATGCAGATGAGTCACACGCGCCAGCCATCCGAGCCGTTCCAGATAGAAGAGAACAACCTCGCCCCAATGACCGAGGATGACTTGCAGGTCAGGGTACTTATCGAAGACACCGGCTAGGATCAGCCGGACGAATTGGATGCCGGCTTCGAAGTGCCACCCCAGGCCGAAGGCCGCAAAGGCGGTATCGATCTGGTCGTTGAAGCCCGAGTAATAGACATCTCTCACGGCGCGTTGCGGTATTTGCGGATGGATAAAGAGTGGCACGCCAAGTCTCGCAGCCATCTCGAACATCGGGGAAAAGTCCGGATGATCGAGGTTTTTCTCGCGCGTACGACCAGAGCATGGATCCTAGTAACCCCAGGCGGATGACTCCCCGCTCAAGTTCTACCGGGGCTTCTTCCGGCGCAGCGGTTGGCAACGTCGCAAAACCCTGGAAGCGTGTGGGGTACTTCGCCACCGTCGCCGCAATCAGATCGTTTGTCCGACGCGCCAGAGCAATGCTTTCTTCCGGCTCAAGGTTGTGCGACGCTGGCGTTGTCACGGAGAGCACCTGGACATCAACTCCGCTCTCATCCATTAGCGCCAATCGCCGCTCCCCCAGATCGTCGAGCCGTTCCTCAATCACCCCCCGATCGAACCCGGTACCCTGTTGTCCAATCGCAGACGCTGCCCAGGCGGCGCGAATGTCCGCAGTCACAAAATGCTCTTCGATACCGATCAGCTTCGCCATTGCTCCGTCTCTCTTCCGTTCAGCGCGTCCGAACCGGGCAACATCAGGACGTCTTATTGGGGAAACGAGGGCTGCGTCCAATGGTATTCAGGGGTTTCGCAGTCCACGCAGGCGACGTCCTCTACCGGCTTGCCCGTAACGGCAGCAGTAAACCATTTGAGGAATCGCACGCCGTTGGTCTGACGAGTGTAGAACCTGTCCAGCACATGAGGGCGTCCGCGGTTGTCCAGCGCATTTTTTGCCAGCACCGCGTCATAGTACCCGCCGATGATGGCTTCGTCGTGTCCCGAGCTGGTATAGGTGCGGAAATTGGGAATCTTCGCGCGAATATACGCGTGCGCTTCGTCCAAGTTTGCCAGGACATCGGGCGTCTTCACACCCATGAGCCGCATGAAAAGCGCCTGAACATCATCGTGCCTTTCGTTGTACTGGTGAAAGGTGATTTCAGGATGGAGCTCAGCCGCCCGAATATAGAGGTCCTCCAATGACAGGCCGTCCATGCTCAAGTCTTCGAAGCCTCTGACCCTTTTTAAGAGTTTCGCTGTCCCCCAGGATTTGAAGAGCGGAGCGAGTTTTTCGCCCACGCGATAGGCGCCCCCGCCATCGGCAAGATGGGTGACCGAGGCGTCCGGATAGTGTTGCGCGACGACATGGGTGTACAGGGGCGATGCGATTGCCCCTGCGCTCCATCCCATCACGGCGACGGTCTTGGGATCCCGGTAAGTCTTGAACATCCAATCCAAGGCAGCCGCCGCATTATCGTAGCCCTTGTGCAAAATATCGATCTTGCCCGCAGGCTGGCCGCCCATTGCGGGTACGTCATAGGTCGTGACCGAGTCGCCGAGAAAGACATCTCCGTTGGCGGTGGGAAGATAGACGATCGTATAGTCAGCGAGCGGGTTCTCCGGGTTGTCAGTGTCGAAGACCCCGCCCAAATTGCTCGGATCCTGTTCGAGGCCGGCAGAGGGCCGGTAAAACGGTTTCCCATGCAACGCACAGTTTTCGCCCGTCCAGCACGCGCCACCGCCGCTGAAGATGACAGCTAGCTTGTTGGGATCGCCTTCCTTCGCCCAAAACGAGTAGGGAGTGCCCTGTGAGCACCCGGGCGCTCCTACTGGGAGGACATTTCGCCAGATATGCCTAAACGATTGAACTAATTGGTGTTGCATGATGGTCTCCTCAACAAGGTGAGTTACGTAGACGGATTTTCAATGTCGCCATCCGTAGTGGACAGCCCCTATCTGACCCGGACAGTCAAAATATAACGCCCTATCGATCATTGCGGAAGGCGCATCGGTCACACTTTATAGTTGCGTAGAACGCCATGCCAGGGATACCCTACGTTCAATGCATGGCTGATTCTGAGCTGAACCTGTTAACCGCGCTGGATGCTCTGCTTGCCGAGGGGAGTGTGGTGGGTGCAGCTCGGCGCTTGCGCCTCAGCTCATCCGCGATGAGCCGGACGCTCGCGCGACTACGGGAGGCGAGGGGAGACCCGCTGCTCGTGCGCGCGGGTCGTGGACTGGTGCGAACGCCACGCGCTATCGAACTGCGCGAGCGCGTACGCGATCTGGTACATGATGCTCAGACCGTACTGCGTCCAGCCGTTGCCTCTTTGGATCTTGCCGAGTTGAAACGGAGCTTCACGATCCGCTCCAACGAGGGATTTGTCGAGGTTTTCGCCGCACAGCTCGTTGCGGCGGTAGCTGCAGTAGCACCGAGCGTGCGACTTCGTTTCGCGCCGAAGCCCGACAAGGACGTGGGAGCGCTGCGAGAGGGATTGGTAGATCTTGAGATCGGCGTGCTCCGGAAGTCGGGGCCAGAGATCCGCGTACAAACCCTATTCCACGACCACTTTGTTTGTGCAGTTCGGGAGGGGCACCCCTTGCTTGGGACGGGTGAGATCACGGCAGAACGATACGCGGCGTGTGGCCACGTCGTTGCTTCGCGCCGTGGTCACGAGAGTGGTCCCGTAGACAAAGCACTGGCTGCCCTTGACCTCACGCGCACGGTCGTCGCTGTTGTGCCCAGCTTCCGAGCAGCTTTATCCGTTGCGAGCGCATCCGATCTAGTGGCGCTGGTGACTGACTCGTTCTTTAACGAGACGCAGGGACATCATGCCAAGTCCGGTCTCGCGGAAGTCAGGAGCTTCCCACTGCCGGTTCGCACCGAGGAGATCACGGTATCACAAATGTGGCACCCGCGCCTCGACGCCGATCCGGCGCATCGCTGGCTGGGGGGGCTTGGTGATGGCAACCTGCCGCGAACCGGGACGATAGATACGCGACGCGGAATCGTTGGCCTGATGGAGCAGACGCAAGAGCCAGGAAGAAGTTGGTGATGGAGGCGGAGTTCGGTTGGGCATTACCATGCAAATAACCTGGAGCCTCCCGGTATTCATGTTGCAACCGATTCCACTTCTGTTCCGCTGATTCGCCCTTCACACTTTGCACGTCAGTCATTATGGCATGCCGCAACGAAAAGCTGTCGCCCCTGTGCGGCATGATGATACGCGAGGGACGACCACGCAGACCGATCGTGTTCGGTTCAGGCGTGGGCAACTTTTCGCAGTCGAATGGGACGATCCTGATCCTTGCCAGGCGAGACGAAAATACATTGTTCTCTCGTGTCCCGGACTTAGCATGCCAATTCCTTTGTAATTGTGGAGACGCGGTGCTCCAAGGAACGCAATCAAGGAAGTGGATGCGCTTGAAACGCTAATTAAATGGCAACTCCAGCGATCGTTCAGGACGAACAACATCAACGCCTCGAAGTGAAGCTGAGGCGTGAACTCGGCGACCAGATCTTGCGACTGCTCGACGACAGTCTAACCGAAGACATACTTCTCAACCCCGATGGATCACTGTGGGTTAAGCAGATGGGAAAAGGGTTCTCCCGCATCGGTGAGATGCCCGCCGCTCAAGCCGCCAGCGCGCTGGGAACCATTGCTGCATGGCGCGGTACGGTTTTAAATCATGAACGGCCGATGAGCATCTTCGACCCCTGCGTGTGTTCGACGATGGCGGAAAGACATACATTCAAATGCCGCCGGAACTTCAACACCGTGAAGCGCCCGCGCTGCTTGTCGTAGGCAAAGACGGCAAGGGTGAAATGACGAACTACCGCGTGAAAGATCAGACTTACATCGTGGACCGCATCTTCGAGCACGCCAACCTCGTGCTCGGGTCAGGTAAGAAGGCTCAGAGAGTGGAGATCAGCCGTGGACACAATCAATAATTCCGATCACAAACCGATCGAATCGCCAAGCGGGCTCGATCTCCATCCCCAGCCACAGAAAGCAGTGCGCATCAGCCGGCGCGCGAGTATGGCAATCGTTTCTGTAATCATACTCTTGCTTCTCTCGTTCGCTTACGGCGGATACCGCCGCACACTCAACAATCAAGCGTCGGCGCGAGACGCCGGTGTGCCGAGAGGCGTCACTCCCGCCACGCAGGCAGGCTCCGAGTTCATGCAGGCGACTCCGGCAGGAACTGTACCGATGTCCCTTCGCCCTCCCGGTCAGGCATCTCCTCAGATGATGGTGCCTTCGTGCGGTACCGATCCGAAGACGGGGCAGCTCTATAGGTTCAATCCGCTAACCGGTCAGTCCTGTGACGGCCTTCCGCAGGAGCGAGTCGTCGTGCGGCAACCAAGCGCAATGCACAGTCAGACAGTTTCAGCAACGCCAGTCCACGAAGAGACGCCCGAGGAACGCCGCGCCGCCGCTGCGTACCAGCGCGAGCAGGAAGCAATCCAGGCGCCTACCAGCATCCGCAATTCCGGTACCTCATCACTCTCTACAATCGCAGGGCAGGCCGCGTCGAGTGATCCTTCTCAGCTCGAAGCCCTGAGCCGTGCTCTGGGCGCACGGCAGGGCGGTGATTCCATCGCGTCGCCAAACGGACAAGGCGCCGAAAACGAATACGACAGCCAGAATATGCAGTCCCGTAAGGAAGCTTTTCTGGCCGCAGGCAAAAACCGCCAGGCGGACGACTACCTTCGCTCTACCCGCGAAGCCCCGCTGTCGCGCTACGAAATCAAGGCTGGCTGGGAGATCCCCGCAGTTCTCGAACAGTCCCTCAACTCGGATCTCCCAGGAGAATTGAAAGCCCTGGTAATGTCGAGTGTTTATGACACCGCCACCGGCCTGTATCTCCTCATTCCGCAGGGTTCCCGTTTGATCGGAAAGTACGACTCCCACGTTTCCTACGGCCAGGACGGGGTGCAAGTTGCGTGGAGTCGCATCATCTACCCAGACGCTTCCTCGGTCGATCTCGACGGCATGATGGGCCTCGACTCCCACGGCAACTCTGGGCTGCGGGACAAGGTAGACCATCATTACGTCCGCATAATCGGCTTCGCAGTCCTGACCAGCATTTTCACCGCCGCATTCGAAATCTCTCAACGGACCAGCCAGAGCGCGCTCACGTACCCCACGCCAAGTCAAACGGCCGGAAGCGCGGTCAGGAGCTCAGCCAGACTGGGGCTCAGATCACGCGCCGCAATCTGAACGTTCAACCCACGATCAAAGTCCCGGCTGGCTACAAGTTCAGCGTCCGCGTGAACCGCGACATCCTCTTCGAAGCTCCGTATGAACCGGTCCCGCCCGGCCGCCAGGGTGCCCGATAGCCGTCCCAAGCTGATAGAAATCGGGGACTTTCCATGACGAGCACGCTATCGACGAACGAAGACTCAAGCCTCGCCAATTTCGAGCTCCCAATCGATGTCAAGGCGGCGGCAAAATACCTTGGAGTCAGCCCGTCGTTGGTCTATGCTTATGTTGAGCGGAAGCAGATTCCTCATTTTCGGATGATGGGGCGCGCAATCCGGTTTCGACTGTCGGAACTGGAACTGTGGCGCCGGCAATTTCACGTCAATGGAGGGATCAATGACTAATAGAGGACGCCCACCGAAATTCGGCGGTGCCGTTTACAGACGAAAGAATTCAGAGTTTTGGCAGGTTCGTTACAAGGACCAGAAAGGAGAGGTCATACGAGAGTCGGCAAGCACATCCGATCGTCAGGAGGCCGAGCGGTTCCTTCGGGACCGTTTGGACGCCAGAGACGAGGGACGATTGGCCACTGTCTTGACCAGCAAGCAACTCACATTCAATCAATGGGCCGATTGGTTTCTGGAGCGGCGTTCAAAACCGCCATTCAGAAGCGCTGGGAATCACCAGCAGAATATGAATGCGTTGAAGTTTCTCAGACCGGTCTTCGGAGAATTCTCTCTGTCGCAGATCACTGCCGAAGCGGTGGAGAACTATTTAGCGCATCGGCTAGAGTCCGGGCGAAGGATACATACCAAGCTGGGACTCCAATTGCGGGGGAGAATCAAACCGGCAACCGCCCACCAGGAATTCAGGATCCTGTCACACATTCTGACGGTTGCGGTCAAGCAGAAACGGCTCGCCGCCAATCCGTGTCTATCCGTGGAATTTCCAGTTTCAGTGAAAAAATCCACGCGGAAGCCACACTACATGACGGCAAGCGAGCAAGCAAAGGTGAGATCGCCGCACCAGGTTACCTCAGGAATATTGTCGTGATCATCGTCGAAATGGGGCTGCGATACAAGAAGGAACTCCTTCCCATGACGAAGGGGCAAATCGATCTAGACAACGGATTGGTTCACATCGCGGAATCGAAGACGGTGAACGGGATTGGCGATATGCCACTGACCAAAGCCGCCCGAGACGCGTTCGAGCGTCAGATGAAGGAAACGCCCGGAAGCGAATATCTGTTTCCCAGCCCAAAGCTGGGAGCACGGAAACCGTACATGACCAATCTGCGCAAAGTCTGGGCGGGAACGTTGAAGAGAGCAGGGGTGCCATATTTTGCCCCATACGAACTTCGGCACACCTTCGCTACCAGGCTGAGCGCGGGCGGCGTCGCAGATCATATGGTGACGCAGATGTTGAGACAGGGAGATGCCGAGGTCTTCAAGTTGTACAGTCAGGCAAAACTCGGAATGATGCGCGAGGCGCTGGCCAAGCTGGACCGGCAGGCGAACGAGCGGGCAATTTTAAGCACAGAGAAAGCGAGCTAGGTAATTTTATGCACATTTTCTGGCACAATCGGCCTAGTGTCAGGCCCCCGAAGGGAAACGAAGTAATGATTCTGAAGGGGATATTTGGTCGGGCTGCCGGGATTTGAACCCGGGACCTCTTGCACCCCAAGCAAGCGCGCTAGCCAGGCTGCGCCACAGCCCGATACGTAAATCAGTTTAGCACAGGGGTCCGAATGCACCCGAATATTCGCATGTATCTACTTAAAAACGTCGCCTGCATCGAAGCTGGCATTAATTATTTTGAGATTGACAGCGTTGAAACCTGGACCCATACTCCACCGTGAATAACCCGCGTCTGGTTCAATTCGCCCTCAAGGTCATTTTCTGACAACATGGGTGAATGACGCGTCCTAACCTTCTGCTCGCTCTTGGCTTGCTCCTGCTGGCGAGCCCCGCGGGCTGGTCCCAGCAGCGGCGCAAGATCATCATCGACGAAGACGCTTCCGGACCCGCGGGCAGCAATTTACAGACGTTGCTGGTCCTGATTCAATCTCCCCAAGTCGAGGTGCTGGGCATCACAGTGGTCAGCGGCGATCAATGGCGCGATGAAGAAATAGCGCACACGCTGCGTCTGCTTGAGATTATCGGGCGCACCGATATTCCGGTGGTCAGTGGAGCGGATTTCCCGCTGCTACGCAGCCGTAAGGAGGCCCAGCAATGGCAGGAACAGTACGGGAAAGTATCCTACTCCGGGGCCTGGGACGATCGCTGGTGGCATGAGCCGTTCGTGGTGCCGAAACTTCCGGAAGGGCAGCCCACGACCAAGGCCGCCGAGGAAGACGCGGGACATTTTCTGGTACGGATGGTGCGCAAGTATCCGCGCGAAGTCACGATCTATGAAGGTGCCCCGATGACGAACCTCGCGCTCGCCATCACCATCGATCCGCAGTTCGCTGAGTTGTCACAAGAGCTCGTCTTCATGGGCGGGAGCCTGAATCCCCAGACTCGCGACCCGGAGTTTTTGAGCAATCCGCGTCATGAATTCAATTTCTGGTTCGATCCCGAGGCCGCCGAAATTGTGTTGCGGGCGCCCTGGAAAAAGATCGTCTGCACGCCAACGGACATCTCCATCAAGACCCGCTTGACGATGGAGATGATCAAGCGCATCGACGCCAGCGGGACGCCTTTGGCTCATTACCTGGCGCGCTTTTTCCAGCCCGGCGATGGAAACGATTATATGTGGGACGAACTGGCGGCGGCCGCGTGGCTCGATCCCTCCCTGATCACGAAAAAGGAAAATCGTTACATGGGCGTCGACACCACCCGCGGCCCCGGTTATGGAAACACACTGACCTGGACAGAAGCGGACAAACCGCGGCTCGCTGGCCCGCCGGTCGAAATTCAAATGGAATTGGACACAGCGAAGTTTTATAGAATGTTCGTCAGCCTGATGAGCGCCCCCACCCCACCACGCCGTTAGCATGGACAGCCCGCTCTGTCCATGCGCCGTTGTCGGCCTTTAACTACTGCTGATTGAACCCTCCCGCAATGCGATAAGCCTCCACCACGTGCCCATCTTTCTTAGTCGCCTTCGCCCGCAAGTCCTGTTTCGTTTTCTCCAAATCCTTCGCATCCCAATCAGGCCGGTACTTCCGAATCGATGGATTAAACTGGCTCACATGCGCCGCCGCAGCCTGTAGCTTTACCTCCAGAACCGATTCGATATTCACCCAGTAATTCGCTTCCTGCGGAGTGACGTAAAAGTAAGCTTCCACCGGCACATGCCAGGGCTCTAAATGATCGTGCAGCAGTTGATTCGGGAAATAGAGATGCCATTCGGAAGCGCGAATCGCATCCATCGTGTTGTTGGCCGACATGCGGTGGTCCGTCTTGTGCCACCGCACATATTCTGAGCCGGGATCGATCGACATCACCACATCAGGCCGGTAGGTCCGGATGACTTTGGTGACTTCCTCCACCAGATCCAATGGATTGGCATATTCGAGCATCCCGTCGTGGAACTGGAGCCAATGAATGTTCTCCTTCGGTATGCCCAGAATGCGGCATGCCTCTTCCTCTTCCGCGCCGCGAATTTTCGCCAGCCCTTGGCTGGTCATGTTCGGATCGTAGGATCCTTTATCGTCGTTCGTATAGAGAACGATGTGAATATTGTTCTGTTGTTTCGCCAGAATCGCTAATGTGCCGGCGCAACAAAAGGTGTCGTCATCCGGATGCGGAGTAAACACCAGGATCGTCTTGCCGTGTGTCTTCTCCAGTTCATACGGCTGCGTCAGCCGCTGCTGGGCACTGGCGAATCCGCTCGCGAGCAACAACACCAAAAATCCACTCTTCATGAAAACCTCTCCCGATTCTACTTCCGGGGCGAGAACGAGGCGCGGCGAAGATATGCTCATTCTTGTCTGCACGCGATCTCTACGAAAATCAGCCGGCATCTCCCGTTTATTCATCCCTTTAGAGTTTTCACCCAATCTGCCCTTTTCACTCCTCGTATATTCTCAACGCAGAAGGAGTTCGATCACCGGGCTTCTTTGACAGTTTTTTGCTGCGCAGCAAATGTCGTACTACGGTGGTCCTGAGCTTTCGGAGGCCCTCAGAAGCCTTGCGGCGTGAACTATATGTATTGCGTCGACGAAAGGACTTTGGGATCGATCCCATAAGATCCCGGGACGGGCGGATAGCGCTGATTGCCGCACCCGAGGATTTCAGAGAGTTGTGCATCGAAGCATGGAATACCGGATGCGTGAGTCCTTCACCAAGACGCGATCGTAAGCCGGGGCCCCATGTGAGAGACTTCTCAATCCACTAGCGGCCGG
>Ga0116129_1000943_pt1 | contig 16834 bp, 16 predicted proteins | sample June2015DPH_17_2_FD_89732 | JGI IMG/M metagenome (GOLD analysis project Ga0116129, IMG submission 89732) | Peatland microbial communities from SPRUCE experiment site at the Marcell Experimental Forest, Minnesota, USA - June2015DPH_17_10 | ecosystem: Environmental > Terrestrial > Soil > Wetlands...
ACCCGCGGATCGGTGAGTTGATCGAGGAACTCGCGTGTGCCGTCAGTCGAGCCGTTGTTGATGGCTATCAGTTCGAAATCCGAAAATGTCTGCTTCAGGATCGTACCGAGCGCCTTCGGCAGATCGCTGCCGCCGTTGCGCACTGAGAGCACGACGCTGACGGTGGGCGCGCCGTCGTGCTCAATCATTGAGTGAGTTTCCACGGCTGTCCAGAAGCACGGGCTCAGGTACCGGGATAATGAATTGCCCCGCCCAATCTGGAATTTGGTTGATCTGCTGTACGATCTCCTGCCGCAGATTCCAGGGCAGGATGAGAACATAGTCGGGCCGCCTTCTTGCGATCTCATTTGGGGCGAGGACCGGGATCCTCGTTCCCGGTAACAACAGGCCCTGCTTATGTACATTGCGATCCGCAGTGAAGGAGATGAAGTCGCGGCCAATTCCGCAATAGTTGAGTAGCGTGTTGCCTTTTGCAGGCGCGCCGTACGCCGCGACTGATTTTCCGCGTTCTATGAGCTCGATAAGGAGACGCAGCAGCGATCGTTTCAGTTGGCGAACACGGTGTCCAAATGTCTCATAAGTCGCGAGTCGATCGAGACCAGCAAGGACCTCCTCGCGCCTGAGCTGCTTGACCGTGTCCGGCATTTCCGTGCGGTGATCATGCGCGACATAGAGACGGAGCGAGCCTCCATGCGTTGAGAGCCGCTCGACGTCAACCACCCGCAAGCCGTGGCGTCCGAACAGCGGCTCCAGCGCCAATAGCGACAAATAGGAGTAATGCTCATGATAAATGGTATCGAACTCGACATTCCGGATCATTTCCAGAACATGCGGAAATTCGAAGGTCGCGACGCCCTGCTCGCCGAGCAGAATCTTGAAGCCCGCGACAAAATCGTTGATGTCGGGCACATGCGCAAGCACATTATTGGCGATGATCAAATCTGCCGTGCCGCCCTGCTCGCGAAGCCGCGTCGCCGCCTTTGACCCGAAGAACGCGACTTCAGTCGGCACGCGCCGCAGCTCCCAGGCCGCCTTGGCACAATTTGCGGCGGGATCGACGCCGAGGCAGGGAATGCCGCGCTGCACGAAATATTGCAGCAGATAGCCGTCGTTGCTACCCACTTCGACGACGCGGGAGCTGGCGCCAAGGCCAAGGCGCGCCACGGCCTTCTCCACAAAGCTCCTCGCATGGGCGAGCCAGCTATCCGAGAATGACGAGAAATAAACATATTCGGCGTGGAAATGCGTCGCCGGTGTTTCGAAATCTTCAAGCTGCACCAGCCAGCATCGGTTACAGACAAAGCTCTTGAGCGGATAGAACCGCTCACTTAACGAGGCATGCTCGGCCCGAACGAACGCATTCGAGATCGGCGTCATGCCCAGATCCACCAGCACGGCCGTCAGCGGCGCGCCGCAAGACCGGCAGATCGGAGAGCCAATCGCCATCGCGCCTAGCCCCACTGTCGCCAGGGCGCCCGGCCCGACTGCCAGAGCTCTTCAAGCATCATCTTGTCGCGCAGCGTGTCCATCGGTTGCCAGAAACCGTAATGGCGGTAAGCAGCGAGCTGCGCATCTCGGGCCAACGCTTCAAGCGGCGCCGACTCCCAGGATGTCTTGTCGCCTTCGATCCGGTCGATCACCGCCGGATCGAGCACGAAGAAACCGCCATTGATATAGGCGTTATCGCCGGGCGGCTTCTCGACAAAGGATTTCACGCTCGATCCGTCGATCTCCAGTGCGCCGTAGCGACCGGGCGGGCGCACGGCCGTCACCGTTGCCTGTTTGCCATAGCTGCGGTGAAACTTGATGGTAGCGGCGATATCGATGTCGGAAAGGCCATCGCCATAGGTGAAGCAGAACGGCTCCTGCGGATCGAGATAATTGCGCACCCGCTTGAGCCGGCCACCCGTAAGCGTTGTCTCGCCTGTATCCACAAGCGTGATCCGCCAAGGCTCGACACTGCTCTGATGGTAGGTGACGCTATTCTTCGTGGCATCGATGGTAACGTCGGAATGGTGCAGCACAAAGTTCATGAAGTACTCTTTGATCATGTACCCCTTGTAGCCGAGGCAGATCAAAAAATCCGTGATCCCGTGATGCGCGTAGAGCTTCATGATGTGCCACAGGATCGGCCGCCCGCCGATCTCGATCATTGGCTTCGGCCGCACCAACGTCTCTTCCGAGATCCGAGTACCCATCCCACCAGCGAGAATGACTGCTTTCATCTCATGACTCCTTACCGCCGTTTGCTGCCGGCCCACAATCCAGGGAGGCGGGCCCGAATTCGCGCAAAATTTCGTGCAAAGAACCCGCGCAAGCGGGCCCAGGTCCGTGTCTTGCGCCAATGCGGGATCCTGGCCATTCGAGCCATCCAGCGGCGACACCAATCCTCGAAATCATGCAGCGTCCGCTTCCTCCAATCCTCGAAACCATGCAGCGTCCGTTTCCTCCTGAGCCGGAGCTGCCATTCCTCGTAATCCCGCGCGGCTCTGCCCGAAGCCGAATAGTCGTATGCTAACCTCGCCGCCAACACAGCCTCCGTGAATAGCCCATATCCCGTGCCCGCCGCGGCTCGGCGATAGTTCTCAAAATAGATCGCGCGCTCCTCCCGCGGATAGATGTGCGAACGCGGGTTGGGCACGGAATCCAGAACCTCGCCCGGGGAGACGCGCTTTTGCAGGACCAGCTGATCGTCAACGACAAGATCGTAGCGACAGAGGTAGCCGTAGACCAGATTCATGTCGCTGCCCCAAGTCAACGGATGCTCTCGAAAAAACTCGATCGCATCCGAGAGCGTCGGCCGGCGAAAAATGGAATAGATCAGATTCGCCTTACCCATGATTTCCGGTTCCCAGAGAAAGCGCATCAGATCAAGCGGTTTCAGCATGGTGGACTGGAAACGCCTGAAGCTCGGATATTCGCGCAAGATCTCCCCGTGCATATTGATGTTGACGACCTGACAGAACCAGGCGGACGCATTCGGCTTGGCCTCGAGGGCAGCGACACCTCTTTCGAGGAACTCGGCGGGCCATAAGTCGTCATCGGACGCCCACAGGAAGAGCGGCGCGCGCGCCTGATCATAGACGTACCAAAAGTTCTTCAAGGCTCCTTGGTTGAAGGGTTGCCGAACGTAGCGAAATCGCGGGTCTTCATTGGCATACCGCTCGCACAGCAGCTTCACCTCGGGATTTGGCGACGCGTTATCCGAAACGATCAGCTCGAAATCCGTAAATGTCTGTCGGCGGAAGCTCTCAAGCACCAGCGCAAGCAGTTCGGGCCGATTATAGGTCGGCAGACCGATGGAAACCCTCGGCACAACGTTGGTCATTAGCATCAATTCTGTTGTGCTAGATTTACGGTGATTGGCTGTCATGCATGCGAGCCGAACGGGGCTCACCTGACACGCTTAAGGTAACCGTCCGGCGCCACGGTAATCAGCAGCTTGTGTTGCTTGCTCTTATCGATTTCGAATTCTGGATGCCTCTTTAGGAAATCCCATACTGCGGTTTTAGCATTATTGCCGTGCCCCCACGGCCGACCCGAGAAGGCCTCAGCGGGCATATCCTCGATTGCCGTATCAAAAACAACACAGTAGCTCCCGATGGTGGCCAAGCGTGCATAAGCATCTAACTCGCCGAGGACATGATCGTGGGTGTGGTTGCTGTCGAGCATGACCAGCACGCTGCGCTTGCCCGCAGCCTTGATCTTGACAGCGGAAATTACCTCCGGAGCAATACTCGAGCCCTCGATCATGGCGATGCGCCGCGCCATCGGATGCGCTTCGATCGCAGCGCGGTTGTGGGCGCGAATATCGATGTCTATGCCCAGCACTTGCGCATCCTGAGGACCGCCGGACATCGCATTCAATTCCAGCATCGAAGCAGAGAAGATCAGCGATCCCCCATGCGCGATGCCCGTCTCGATGATGAGGTCAGGCTTGACTGACCAAATGATTTCCTGAACAGCGAGGATATCCTGAGGATATTGGATGATCGGACGGCCCATCCAGGAAAAATGATACGTATATTTGTGCTTTAGGCTCTCGATCATCCATCGTTGGGAAAGAGACTGCACCGCGGCATCGCGGCCCATTCCCTCTATTTCATGTTCAACTGACGCTCTAAACTCTTGATGGGCGCCGGCGCTATCGTCTGTCATCACGGCTAGTCCTCAATTGGAATGGATTTCACTGTGGCACCTGAAACCCGACGGATGGTCCCGATCACGCGGTCCTGGTCCGCTGTCGTCATGTCGTGATAGCTCGGCAGATTGATCGCCCGCTCCGGGATTCTCCATGCGTGCCGGTTGTCCGGCATTGCTTCAAACATCGGCAATCCCGACAACGGATAGAAAAAGACGCGGGCGTCGATATTGTCTGCGGCAAACGCCGCTGCGAGCTTCTCGCGTGTGACTAAGGTCCCTTCATCAAACACAACGGTCGGCATCCACGCGCCGTTGACGATATTGCTTGGCTCCGGGTTCATTCGCACGCCGGACAAGTCCCGCAAGCCGTCGCGATAATAGTGGAAGATTTGCCGCTTGCGACCGGTCAACTCCGCGATCCGCTCCATTTGCGCGCAGCCGAGCGCAGCCTGAACGTTGGACATCTTGTACTTGAACCCGACCATGTCCGGCCAGAACTGCTTTGGCTGGATGTGCGACCGACCGTGGTTCGAGAGCGTCAGAACGCGCTCGTACAGCGCAGAGTCGCTGGTCACGAAGATGCCGCCCTCGCCTGTGGTCACCGTCTTGGTGCCATGGAACGAGAAGGCACCGAACCGGCCCATGCTTCCTGCACGTTTGCCGAAATACCCAGAGCCGATCGCCTCCGCAGCGTCCTCAATCACCGGAATGCCGTACTGCTCTCCGATCGCCAATAAACGTTCCATGTCGCAGAGATTGCCATATAGGTGAACAGCAAGAATGGCTTTTGTCCGCGGCGTGATCGCAGCCTCCGCCAGACCGGGATCAATGCACCAAGTATCGGGACGAATATCCACAAAAACCGGCTTAGCCCCGAGATGAACGATCGGCGCCGCCGACGCGATCCAGTTGGTATCTGCCATGATCACCTCGTCGCCGGGACCGATACCCAGCGCGGCCATGCCCATATGCAGCGCACCCGTACAGCTTGAAGTCGCGACCGCGAACGAGGTCCCCAGATGCTCCTTGAAGGCGGCTTCGAAGCGGTTGATATAGTCATAGCACCGCTCGCCCCAGCCATTCGCCGCAGCGTCTGCCGCATAGCGGGTCTCCAGCTCGGTGATGGACGGCTTGGTGTAGAGAATACGGGGCAAGTTTGACGAAGTCGTGCGAATTTGATCTGCCATCCTATTCACCCGAGTCGAACTTCGAGAAACGACGGTGGCAATGCTTTGTCCCGCTCCGAGATGATGGCATCCGCGATGGGCCAGTTGATGGCCAACGCGGGATCATCGAACCGGAAACCCCTCTCCGCTCCAGGCACGTAGGCCGGCGTGATCTCATAATCGACATCGGTGTTGTCAACCAGCGTCTGAAAGCCGTGCGCGAAGCCCTTCGGAATATAAAGGATGATGCGGCTATCAGCGGTCAGGCTTTCGCCGTACCATTGACCGAACGTTGCCGAATTCCGACGCAAATCGACCATTACGTCGAAGACTGCCCCGCGCGTGCATCGCACGAGCTTGGCCTCAAGATATGGGGCAGCCTGGAAATGCATGCCACGCAGTATTCCCGCGCACCTGTTGTAGGAGATTGATCTCTGGACGAAATCGGATTCAAGCCCGTGAGCACGGAAGGTCTCGGCGCAGAACCTCCGCGCGAAGCCGCCACGTTGATCAACGATCAACTGCGGCTCGATACGGTAGGCTCCGGCGAGCGGAAGTTCGTCGAAGATCACCGGGCGGATCGGGACAGCGGATTAAACACGAGTTACATTCCATTCCATCGCCGGTCGGACTGGTCCTGGAATATCTTTCCATATACCGGCAGCTCTTCGGTCCGTAACGCAAAAGCGCAAAGCATGCTGAGTGTAAAAATGAACAGTGAGCGGATTGACCGACGTCAACGCAACCCCGATACTAAAGAATCCAACATTCAGGAAGCCTCGCGGGATTGACATCGTGGAGTTGTAAATACCTGGCGTCGGCTCCGAAATTTTTGGGGAAGAACTTACGAAGACGTACTGATCCTGCAGGAACACGTGAAAATTCGGCATCAGGACATAGCCAGGCTTCAGCACCTCGAATACCATCTCGACGGTAACTAGCTCATTCCTATCGATGGTCTCCGGGTCACCGAGGCCGTCCACCAGCAATCGTGCACTACACAGCCTTGCGCCTTCATCGCCGGGTCTCGTAGTTTCCGAGGGGAAGTTCACCGAAGACCTGGGACGAACCTCGCCACTCGAGACATTTTCTGTGTCCGGCTCCACGCCATCAGAGGGGGACGGTGCGACTACCGCAGCTTGTGCCACCTGTTTTGGCATCGCGGCCGCATGGACGCTTTCGTAATATTGGTCGCAAATTTCGTCCGCGGGCCCAAACGCAACGATTCTGCCTGCCTCCATCAGGACGGCCTTGTTGCACATCGACTTGATGATCCTGTCTGAGTGGCTCGCCAGAACCATGATGGGGCTTCGTCCGAGGAAGTCCTTCATGCGCACCTCTGCGCGTTCGGCGAAGCGAAGGTCGCCGGTGCCGAAACCTTCGTCCATCAAGATCACGCCGGGATCGAGTGAGGTTACCAGCGCGAAGCCCAAGCGCATTGTCATTCCGGTCGAGTAGGTGCGAACCGGGAGGGAAAGATATTCGCCGAGTTCGCAGAACTCCTCGATCTCCGGCATTTTTGCCTCGATCTCGCGCTTCGTCATCCCGATCAGCATTCCCGACGTGATGATGTTCTCATAGCCGGTATCTTCACGATCGAGCCCGGGCATGGCATCGAACAGCGGCGTCACGCGGCCCTCGACTCTAATGGTGCCCGATACCGGCTGGTAGATGCCGGCCATCAGCTTCAACAGAGTTGACTTGCCGGCTCCGTTGTGTCCGACTAGGCCGACGCGGTCGCCATCACGCAGCGTCAGTGAGATGTCACTGAGGGCCTTGACGGTTATGCGGTCATTGCCCTCGTGCTCGATCGAGCCGCCCGTGGCGCGCTGGAAAATCGCCTTGCGAAGGCTTTGCTGCTGCGCACCGTAAATCGGGAAATGAGCACTGACATTTTCAAGAACAACAGCCGCCACTTCGCTCAACTCCAATAGGCGATGCGCTTGCGGAAGCGCTTGAGCATCGCGTAGGTCAACCACCATCCGCCGATCGTCATTGCGATCATGACGCCATAACTGATCGCGTCAGGCACTCTGCCGACCAGCGGCGCACGAACGACGTCAAGCACGTGATAGAGGGGGTTCAGGTCTACAAAGACAAGGCGCCTCAATCCCGTCAACGTGTCGGCCGGCCAGAACAATGGGGTCACCAGCATCGAAATCTGTATGACACTGGTAACGAGTTGAGGCACGTCACGAAACCGCAGGCAGACCAATCCAAGAAACAGCGAAACCCAAACGGCGTTTAGGATCACGAGCGCAAGTCCGGGCAGCGCCAGCAGAAGTGTGAAACTGAGAAACGACGGCTTCAGCACCACGACGACAAGGAAATAGACCACGAAGTTGTGCAGAAGCACGAGGAGGTTTCGCCAGACCAGCGCATACGCGAGCATCGAGTAGTCGAACTTGATATTCCGGAACAGCGCCTGCCCCGCGATGAACATCGTGCATGATTCGGTCGCGATGGTAGAAACCAGCATCCACACAACCATGCCGCTGACCAGAAACGGCAAGTATTCATGGATATCCTGGTGCCAGAGAGCGGCGCCGACCGCCCCGACGCTCAGCGTATAGATCGCAAGTGTAATCGACGTCCAAAACGGGCCAATCGTCGTCCGCTTATAGCGTCTTTTTACATCGAACCAGCCAAGCCGGCCCCACAGATCTCTTTTCGAGAGTCCGCGCAACAAATCTTCAGCCGCAGTGGTCTCCAGTGAGCGGAGGCCCACGTCGGTATCTTTGATACTCCCGATATGTTCTTTAATAGGCGTCAGAACGATTGTCATGTTCGGCTCCGGCGTCGCGCCGTCAGGTTACGATCTCGCATGCGGGTCCCTATCGCCAATTCCGTTCGGGCAGATGGTTGATAGAAGTTCACGCTGCCATCATCCGATTGATCATGTTTCCGGAATCAAATCCCATTCAAGATCCGGACGGACTACACCGGGGATTTCCCGCGTATAACCATTTCTTCGCGAATCAAACGGATCATCGATGACGTGAAAACGAAGTGCGTCTTGTACAAAAAAATGAGCAACGACCGGTTTCATCGAACTCACTGCGACTGCGACGACAAACAGACCATTATTGAGAAAGCGCGGGGGAACCCACATCATCGAACGATAGATGCCTGGCGAAAGTTCTCCCTCGGCGGCAGGCGAACTAACGAACACAGGTTGATCCTGCAGGAAAACGTGGAAATTGGGGACAAGCTGGTGCCCGCCTTTAAAGACCTCAAACGTCATTTCGACGCCGACCATCTCATCGCGACCTATCGCGTCGACCTGCTCGAAGTTGCAGTTTACGACGCGGGCGCCGCAAAGCTGGACAATGTCATTGCCGGGCCGCAAGGCACCTCTATCATAGCCGAGCCTAGAGCCACCACCGGCGGCCTCTGAAAAATACAAATCGGCAATCTTGTGCGGCGGTCCCAACGCGCTGACTTCCCCGCGTTCGAGTAGAACGCATTGGCTGCATAGACTCGTCACGGTGGCCATGCTGTGGCTCACAAACACGACCGTGCGCCCATCGCTCGTCACCTGCTTCATCTTGGCTAGACACTTCTTCTGAAACTCAGCGTCGCCGACGGCGAGAACCTCGTCGATGATCAGAATCTCTGGATCAAGATGCGCGGCAACAGAGAAGGCGAGACGCGTCTGCATACCGCTGGAATAGCGCTTCACCGGCGTGTCAATGAAGGCTTCAACTCCGGAAAAATCGACGATCTCGTCAAACTTGCGGTCGATTTCCACGCGGCTCATGCCGAGGATTGCGCCATTGAGGAACACATTCTCGCGGCCGCTGAGTTCGGGATGAAAGCCGGTGCCGACCTCGAGCAGGGTTCCGGTTCGACCATTCAAGCGTATTTCGCCAGTCGTCGGCGCGGTGATCTGGGAGATGAGCTTGAGCAGCGTGCTCTTGCCGGAGCCATTACGTCCGACGATACCAACGACCTGCCCCTGTTCGATAGTAAGCGAGACGTCCTTCAGTGCCCAGAACGGTTCGACATCAACCGTCGAATAGTCATCGTCCGCCGCCCTGCCGAGCAGCCTTCGGCCCCATTGAGAGATAGCTCCAGACAGAAGCCGGGTATGGGTATGGTGGACACCGCGAAAATACTCCTTGCCAACGCCGAGTATCTCAATCGCCGCAGTCATGCCCTTCGTCCAATCCCATTCATGTCCCGCGATTCAAACGGCGCGCTATCATCTGCCGATACGGGTTCGCTCTGCCCATCAGATCCGATCGACAAGATTGCCCTCCATAGTCCGGAAAATGCGCGTACCACCCCAGAACAGCAGCACGGTAGCCACGGCAAACACGGCAACGCCAGCAAGCGACGGAGCGTTGGTTCCAAGAACCACCCAGCGCATCGAGTTCACCATCACAGCCACAGGATTGAGTTCGTAGAGCCAGCGGATTTTTTCCGGAACCAGGGTGGCCGGATAGACAATCGGGCTGAGATACATCGCAATCTGGATCACGAAGGGCAGCACAATACCAATGTCGCGATAGACCGCGTTGAGCGGGGCGAGCCAGAGCACGATGGCATAACCGAACAAACCCACGGCGAGGATGACGAGTGGCGCAAAGATCACCGTCCAGCTGAGATGCGCTCCAAAAAGGGTCGTCAGCATGGCCAGCACCAGAATTGCGATCAGGCAATCCACGCCAGCCGCAATGGGTGAAACCAAGGGAATGATCAACCTGGGGAAGGATACCTTCGTGATCAGGGCGCTACTTGCAACGAGGCTGCCGCCACCCTCGGTCACGATACGGGTGAAGTATTGCCAAACGGCAATACCGGCGAATGCAAACAGCGGATAGGAGCCCCCTCCTTGATCGGGAATGCGGATGAAAAAGACAAACACCATGGTGAAAATGGCGGTCGTGACCAGCGGCTGCAACAGCACCCAGAGCAATCCTACGACGGTCTGCCGGTAACGAACCGAGATTTCGCGGCGCGCGAATACCAGCACCAGCTCACGGTGAGCCCAGATGTTCGCCACATCCTCTGCGAAGGATCGCTCGCTATGCGGTTTGATGATTTTGACGGTGGCCGTGTAGTTCATTCGACTTCGACTTCCATTCCAGCGAGCGCACATTGCAAAATGGCGCCGTGATCGTCACAACGGCTCACTCACGATGAGCGCCGCTTCGCCCACGCTACCGCAGTCCGGGTGACTCAAGGTGTCACCCGGATTGCCCCTTGGCGGAGCCGAAACAAGTCACGCCGCTCACGCGGCGCAACGAACGCGAAGGCCTACGCCGCGGCGACCAGATCGGCGTCGAGCAGCACGCGAACCTTGCGGCCGAGCATCTCCAGCAGAATGGAGACCCGGTCGTGGTCCGCCATTCCATTGAACAGGCCAGCATTGTCCATGAAGGCGCCGGCGAGCACGCGGACCTTGTCGCCGGGCGCAAAGGCGGGCCCGGCATCCATTGTGACAAAGCCTTTCGCGCCTTCCCGCGCCCTCAGCGCGCCTACCACGCCTTCCGGCACCACCGCCGGTGAATCGCCGTTGGTGACAAGGCGCAATACGCCTACCGTCGACTGCACCGAACGCCAGCGCTGCGTCGCAATGTCGATGGCCACGAACATGTAGCGCGGGAACAGCGGCTTGGCCGTAAAGTCCACTTTGCGCGCATGACGGCGGCGCTTCAGATAACGCGGCAAATAGGTCTCGTAACCCTGGCGGCGCAGATTCTCTGCGGCCTTCGCCTCACCATTGACTTGCGTCTGCACGATGTACCAGCGCGCACCCGTAATATCGCTCATGCGTCGCCCTCCGCGCCTTTTGGCGGACGCAAGCCCAGCAGAGCGGGCACCAGCACGCGATCCTTGCCACACGCCTCGACCGCCTGCTCATACGACGCCTGCGCGCCCGCGACGTCCGTCACGATGACCGCATCGAAGCCCGCTTTCACGTCGGAATAGGACGCAAAGATCTCCACACCGACGAATCGGCCGCTTTCACTGCGGGGGTCGACAATCGCAATCACCGCCGCACCCGCCTCGACCGCGCAAAGGATCGCGATTTCGGCGAGATCGGACGTTCCGGCAAGCACCAATCGATTGAGGCCCCGCGCGGCGGCCTCTTCGAAGACGCGCGTGCAATCGCTCTTCGCCTTGCGAAAAAATGAAAATGAGTCCGAAAGATATTGAACCGTCAGCCTGGATTTCTCGGCAAAACCTTGCCGCGTCAGATAGTAGGCATACCGCCGCGCCGGGACATCGTGGACCTTGACGAGGCCCTTCTTAACGCAGCGTTTGAGGTAAGCGTTGACGAGGCCGAGCGCGATGCCGAGTTCGGCCGCGATCAGGCGCTGCGAACGCGCACCATCCGTTTCTACCGAACTCAACAGGCCAAGAACGATTCGCTTGTTCTCGTGCTCCGTTTCCAGCAGTTGATCCATCTGCCCCCCTCGATCCGGGCTGGTCTAAACCGTTCATTGCATGAACGTCAAGTCCTTCGTTCACCGCTTGAACACCTATAAACGTATGACACATAAAGATATTTTCTTATAAGCTCGACAAAAGCGTTGGATCTTCGGGTTTTTATTGACCTTTAGACGCGCTGCCAGCCAATAAAGTGCCGCGGAGGCAGAAACGGGTGCCATGAAGAAACTTTTCGACTATCGAGACGTCGGCTACAGCCAGTCCGGCGAGGAAGGCCTGCTGATAAGGATCATGGAAATTCTGGGTAAGCCGACCGGGCTTTGCTGTGAATTTGGCGCTTGGGATGGCATTCACCTGTCAAATACGCGGCGGCTCATGGAGCGCGGCTGGCGGGGTCTGATGATCGAAGCCGACAGCACCCGCTTTGAAGACTTGATCAAGACCTATCCCGCTTCCTCTCACGCCATACCGGTCTGCGCTTTCGTCGACGACGGGGCAAACTCCCTTGCAAAGATTGCCGCTGGATCCGGAATAGAAGACCGCTTCGACCTGATCAGCATCGACATCGATGGATTGGACTACCAGATATTTTCCACGCTGGACGAGTTCGTTCAGCCTCCGCTCGTGATCTGCGTCGAAGTCCACACCTGTCACAAGCCGGACGACGTTACGCCCATCCCGGTAGAGATCGCTCAGAAAGGCTGCGGGCAGCCGATGGGACGCTTTGTACAGCTTGGACAAAAATTGGGATATCGACTCATCAGTTTCATCGGAACCAACGCGATCTTCATGCATGTCGACGCCGGCCGAGAGGCAGAGCTGCCGACGGTCACGGCAGCCGAAGCCGCGCTACAAAACCTCGGCGTGATTAGGGGAAACAGGTTCGCCCGCGAATATCTCTACCTCTGCAATCGCGGCACGCAACAGCCTCACTATGCGTTCGACAATCCCATGTTTTCGGGGCAATCCCTCGGCATCGGCTGGTTTCGAGCTGCACAGCTGCGCTTGACTAACAAGCCCTAGACGAGTCTGAAGGAATGCAGATACCGGACCAACATCCATGATGATCACAACTGGATCTCTAAGGGTCTTGATCGCTGGCATAGCGGGCGCGTCCCTTGGCACGGAAATATCCAAATGCTTACATCACGCGGGCGGATACAGCGTCTTTGGATGCGACATTTCCTCCCTTGCCTACGGTCACTACGACTCGAACTTCAATCAAACATTTCTGGTCGATCGCAGTCGCTACATCGACGACCTGATCTCACTGTGCCAGCGCGAGCGCATACACTGCATCATACCTGGAGGCGACGAACCTGCGGTATTGATTGCTCGAAGCGAGATTCGCTTCGCCGAAATTGGAGTCCGCGTATGCCACAACAATGCGGCTCTGGTCGAGAAACTCTCCCATAAGGGAAGGTGCTTCGAGATACTGTCGACGATCGGCGTCGTAACCCCAATCACAACGACCGTCTCGCACTCCGACAACCTACGCGACATTCCTCTTCCGTGTATCATCAAACCCGCGACCGGAAGCGGTGGCAGCACCTTCGTTTTTTTTGCCAGAAGTCTTGCCGAAGCGGAACTCTATTGCGCTTACTTGAGGAACAACAATAGAGTTCCTATCGCACAGCAATACATCCCGCATACGCGTGGCGAGTTTACCGTCGGCGTTATCTCGCGACCAGACGGCACCTACGGCGGTGCAATCGCCTTGAAGCGAAGCTTTAGCAGCAAGCTTTCCGTGGCCATGCAAGGCGACGATTTCCTCATCTCCAGCGGCTACAGCCAAGGCCAGATCGAGGAATTTCCTGAAATTTGCGCGGTCGCTTCTCAAATCGCTCAACGGCTAAGAAGTACCGGGCCGCTAAACATACAGGGACGCATTTCGGCCGATGGCACATTCGTGCCCTTTGAGATCAATACGCGGTTTTCCGCCAGCACGTTTCTTCGGACGCTTGCAGGCTTCAATGAGGTCGATTTTTATACCCGCTTGTCAATGGGACTGACTCCCAAAACGGAACTAGAGATCAATCCGGGCTGGTACCTTCGAACACTCAGCGAAGTCGCCGTTCCTATCCGGGAGGTCAAGCAATGATCCGCTGGATCATTCCGGACAAGCTTGGTACAGCGCCGTACGGCGACTATGTCACCGAAGCAAAAGCCGTCGAGGTCGATGCTCGGTCGCTCGTCGACAAATACGGCAACTCTGCGGCCGCATTGCTCGAAAAAATCGATCAAGGTGTCCGCGGTCTCCGCGCCGGCCAACGGGTTGTTGTAGTCTGCGATTTCGGCGTCTCGAGAAGTAATACGATCGCCGCTGGCATTCTGGCACGCTGGAAAAATCTGGAGATCGACCAAGCGGTCGCCGAGGTCGTGTCGCTCACGGGCGAAGCCTCCATAAAATTGGATATGGTGGAGGCTCTTCGAGGAGCGTTCGGGCATAGACACACCGCGGGCAAACGCGACAATATTCTCATTACCGGAACGAGCGGCTTTATCGGGGCCGCGCTTGCTAAACGACTGACCGGGCGTTTTCGACTGTTCACGCCAAGTCGGAACGAGCTGGATCTACTTGGTCCATCGACAGCTCTCGACTCGTACTGCCGTCAACATGAGATCGGCAGGATCGTTCATTTCGCCTATCCAAGGATTTATACCAATAACGAGGCGATGGGCGAAAGCCTGCGGATGTTGCGTAACATCATGGATGCCTGCAAGATCGGTGGCATGCATCTGATCCTGCCGTCGAGCTGGGTCGTATTTTCTGGTTATCGAACCAGTGGAATGATTGCAGATGGTGGAACCACCGCGCGCCCGAGAGGCGTATACGGCGAAACGAAATTTCTCGAAGAATCGCTCGTTAGGTCCGCGATCGACAACGGCGAACTGAGCGCAACTATCATTCGACTCTCGCCTGTCTTTGGTGCGGGAAGTTTGCGGCCTCGACTAATCAGATTTGCTCACCAATACTTGCTCGATGGCAGAACAATCATCACGCACCGATACCGCAATGGTCTCCCGAAATTGCAATTGCTTTTCGTCGATGACGCCGTGTCGGGTATCGCCGCAATCGTCGATCGAGGAACGTCCCCGGTATATCAGCTTGGCGGAACAGCGGCGTATGAGCCGAGCGCGATTATCGACGTGATAGCAAAGCTAATACACCGAAACGCCGCGATCGAAGAAACGGCAATCAACGACGACACCGCAAATGTTTTTCTTGATTGTTCACTCGTTGAACAGGAACTCGGCTGGCGCCCAGTAACGGACCTGGAAACCGGCCTAAGCCTTACGCTCGGATAACAACAATATTGGGTCTTGGGAAAGTCGCATGAACAAAAAGCTTTCGATGCTTGATCCGAAGACACAGACCTCGCAAGACGAGCTATATTATTCGGGAATCTTAGAATATTTCGAACATAGCGCCGGCGATACACTCACAAAGCTCAGGGATTTTCCCAAATACATCCCGAGACAGAGCCTCTCCGGCTTCCTCGCCAAGAACGAGATATTCAAAGACGTACTGGATGTTCACGGTCACATCGTCGAGTGCGGCGTCTTCATGGGTGGTGGACTGCTGACCTGGGCGCAGTTGTCGGCAATCTACGAGCCTTACAATCATGTGCGCCGAGTTGTCGGCTTCGATACGTTTACCGGATTTCCGAGCCTCACCGAAGAAGACAAGCCAAAGCAGGAAGCGGCGCTCGATTTTGCCCAAGTCGGCGGCCTTGCCGTTGCAAGAATCGAGGCGGATATCGGCCGAGCAACCGAGCTTTATGATCTAAACAGGCCGATCGGGCACATTCCGCGAATTGAACTCGTCAAGGGCGACGCGTGCAAGACGATACCAAAATATGTTGAGAACAACCGACACCTCGTGGTCGCGATGCTCTATCTCGACTTCGACCTATATGAGCCCACTGTTGCTGCGCTCAACGCTTTCTTGCCGCGCATGCCAAAGGGCGCCGTAATCGTGTTCGATGAGCTAAACCAGAAGCAATGGCCCGGCGAAACACTTGCAGTGCTTAATACAGTTGGGATTAGGAATCTGCGTATCAGGCGGTTCCCGTTCACGCCGCAGATTTCCTATGCGGTGCTCGAGTAATCTTCATCCTTCGCAGGGATTGTGCGAGTTGTATGTGCTGGGCCCTGTCCAAAGGTATTTGCCCTCAGTTTGTTGACCTCCGCCGCAGCGCTCGGCTTCAATCCAGTTGCTGCTTCATTTCACGAATCCAATGTAAACTCGTGCTCACCAAATCGCCTTCTCAGGCGGCGAGACCGCCTGTTCTACCGAAATCAGAAACCGCAAATTAACGCGGGGGAGAAGCAATCTATCTGCACAAAACTGCCACGCGTTATATGTAAAATGCGAGCATGATTAGCGATGTTCGACGGTTGTTAGCGGATATTGTTTGGGACAATATCGAGGCGATTTCTTAACCCGAAACTCTAAAAATTACTATGTAGATCAAAGGCTAATCGGTGAAATCGCGCCTCCTCAATAACGCGCAAGACCCTAACGGCGATTCCGGTTCTACCGATGGCGACATGGATTTTGGCGCTTTTGCGCTGGGCTCGCTGTCCGGCTCTGGCGGAGGAATCTTTTCGAACCAGGCGCCTCCGACGCCGATCTCCCCGGTCCTTCCCGACGAATCCGTGGAGGCCATGGCCGCGGTAAGTGGTTCCGGTGCCGGGGGGACCGGTTCCGTTGTCGCCGAAACCTCCAGCAGCGGGTTTTCGATCAATCTCATTTTCGATGCGGCGGCGATGGCGGCGCCAGCAAGCTTCCGCACAGGTATTGAACAGGCGGCGGCTATACTCTCTGAGACGATCACCAACAAGATCACCGTCAATATCGATATCGACTACAGCGGCACCGGCGGCGGCGCCGCGGCTGGGCCCGACAATGGTCAGTTTGTAAGTTATTCGACGGTCAGGGCCGATTTGATTGCCAATGCCGTGCCTGGCGACACCAGCTTCAATGCCTTGCCAACCGGCTCGACGATCCAGGGGCAATCGCAAGTCGCGGTCTGGAATGCGCAGTTGAAGCTGTTCGGGCTGATCAGTCCAAACAATACCACAACCGATGATGGCAGCGCTACCTTTGCCACCGACATCAA
>Ga0116129_1000945_pt1 | contig 16813 bp, 14 predicted proteins | sample June2015DPH_17_2_FD_89732 | JGI IMG/M metagenome (GOLD analysis project Ga0116129, IMG submission 89732) | Peatland microbial communities from SPRUCE experiment site at the Marcell Experimental Forest, Minnesota, USA - June2015DPH_17_10 | ecosystem: Environmental > Terrestrial > Soil > Wetlands...
CATGGCGTCGCACACCACCGGCCTCACGTTTTCGATGCCGAGGCTTTCGCAACGGCTCTTCAGGGTTTCGATTCCCACCCTGGAGTTATCGACCGCGATGACATTGGCGCCCAGCTTCGCAAAGACGAGCGAAGAATCACCGTTGCCGCAGCCGACGTCGAGGACCGTTTTGCCCTCCAAGTCGCTGAAATAGCTGATCGCGGCCTTGACTGCGACAGCAACCTGCTCGGCAGGAGTTCCGACGCGGTCAGGATCCCGTGCGTAGAGCTTGTCCCAAAATGCAGTAGGGTTTCCCTCAAGGGTCGTCTCGGCGGTTTCACTCATTTTGCCAGCTTCCGGAGATTTCGCTCCGCATCTGATGGCTAGGCTAAAAATAAAGGTTAACAAAGTCAACGTCGCCAAGATGAAATTAAGTTAAATTTTTAAGGATTACGACTCCGACACTTGAGTCACAATCGGATTTATCGATACCTTGGTTAATTTACGTGGTTAAATTAACCATCGCGCAGAATATTCCAATATCATATAGCCTAATGCCGATACGCGTATCGACAGCGCGAAGTCACGGCACAAACGTGCCGCCTCCTCACCTCTCCCGCAATGAGAGCGGCGAACACGATTCGCGCGTGTCATCGAAATTCGCCGTGGCGACAGCGATCCGCGGCTGTCATGACGGATCGCGTCCCGCCCGGTCCGCCCGTCACGCCACGTTGATGCGACGGAAACCGTTCCACATGGCGGTACCGGTGCCCGACAGCAGCACCTGCACATAGCGCTCGCGCTGGAACTCGCCGTTGATGGAAACGCGCGGCAACGCGAGCAGGTGCTCGGCGTGATCCTCAAACAGCACGCCCGGGCGGGTGGTGACCGCGGTCTTGAAGCCCAATTCCCGGACCGTCTCGAACTCGCGCGGCCCCGCCGTGGTGGCATCACCGAACGGATAGGCGAAATGCTCCGGTAGCTTGCCGAGCGCCGCCTGCAACACCGCGCGGCCCATCTTTATCTCCGACTTCGCGGCGGCCTCCGAGGTCTTGGACAGGATGACGTGGTTGACGGTGTGGGCCCCGATGGTGACGAGCGGATCGCGCGCCATTTCGGCGATCTCGTTCCACGTCATGCAATCTTCCTCGCACTGCAAGGCGGGATCGACGCCGCAGCGGCACGCAAGGTCGGACACGAAATCCACGATGGCCTCGTTGGTGGGCAGGCCGCGCAGCCACCAGTACAGTTTCGTGAAGACTTCGCGCTTTTCCGCGATCGTGGCGCAGGACATGCGGTGCGCCACACCATCGATCACGAAGCCGATCGACTTGGTATCGGCGATCGCCTGCTCCAGCATGACCCACCACATCTTGCCGAGGCGATCCGGAAAGCTGGTCGGCACATAGACGGCGAACGGCACCTCGTGGCGCTTGAAAATCGGAAACGCCCATTCCTTGTTGTCGCGATAGCCGTCGTCGAGCGTCACGCAGGCGAAGCGCCGCCGAAAATCCCGCTCGGTCATGCGGCGATGCATCTCGTCGAGGGAGACGAGGTCGACGTTGCCGTCGCGCAGCATGGTGATGATGGATTCGAGAAAGCCCGGCACGATCTCCAGCATGCGGTTGGGCTGGAACTTTTCGAACCGCGGCGGACGCACATGATGGAACATGAGCACCGCGCCGACACCGCGGAACACCGGGCTCAGCATGGCGTGGGCGCCGCTGAAATACAGCGCCTCGAGCGCGGTGCGGATCAGCCTCTTGCTTACATTTGCCATTGCACTGATTCACTCATTTCGCCACAAATCGAAACGCACTCAAGAGTGCTGGACCCGCCAGTCGTGCTCGGTGCGGTAGGCGGAAACAAGCTTTCGCGGCAGCGCGAACAGCGCGATGGTGCGCAACATCCCGAGCCAGGCATTCCACCGCCACGGATCGAAATATTTCGCCTGGATGCGCAGCCGGTCGGTCAGTTGGCGGCGACGCTTGCTTATGGATACGCCGGACATCGAGATCGTGTAATCGAGCAGGAATTCCGGCATGTTCGCTAATTTGAACCGTGCCGACATGCGCCGCAGCAGCTCGTAGTCCTCGGCCGCCGGATACTCGCTCGAATAAAGGCCACTTGCGCGCAATGCCTGCGTCCTCACCATCCAGGTCGGATGCACGACACAATTATTCACGAACAGCGCCTCGTGGATGTCGCTCGCGGCACAAGGCGGCCTGAAATGGAACACCACCTCGCGGGTATCTTCATCGATATAGCGCGCCCAGCTCCCCACCAGGGCGACATCGGGATTCTGCCTGAGGAAAGACACTTGCTTGGCGAGACGCCCGGCTATGCAGACGTCGTCGGCGTCCATCATCGCCACGAATTCGTATTGCCCGGCGAGCAGATGTTCCAAACCGAAGTTCTTCGCGCCCGCCACTCCCAGATTTTGCGCCGGGCGGATGATTTCGATGTTCGGATCGATCGCCCCGACCACGTCGGCGACCGGCAGCCTGCTGCAATCGTCGACAATCAGCAGATCGAATGGCTCGGGGTCGCGCTTGAGGCTTTCTATCGCTCTGCCGACGGTCTTCTCGGCATTGTAGGCGGTCATGAGCACAACGAGACTACGCGACATCTATATCTCCGTACGCGTGCGCGACCGCACCACCGACCATCCGAAAACCCGGCTCACGTCCGGGCACGCTCAAGAGGGACAGGGCAATCGCATCTGGGCCGCCACCTTCGCCTCTCCCGGCAAGAGCGGGGCGAGGGAGAAGACGTGCCGTGCCATATGCGATCGCCCTGCTCACTTGAACGAGCATTGCACCGGGAATACCAACGATTTATTGATTTTTATTTGCGATCCTCCCATGAATCCTGCGTTAAATATTTGGAAATCGGCTCCGCCCGCATGAACATCGCCGCTCGACCAAGCCCGGCGGCCCGAACTCCGCCGGATCGCGAGGCGCGCCCGGGCGACGCCGCGGTCCGGATCGTGCTGTTCGACGACTTTGCAGCCGCCGCGCCGGCATGGCGGCAACTCGAAGCGGCGCGGCCGTTCATCACGCCTTATCAGCGCTTTGAATGGATCAGCCACTGGTTTGCCCATGTCGGCCGCCCTGACGGAGCGACACCGCTCATTGTCGCCGGGCTCGATGGTGGGGACGCTCCGTTGTTCATCCTGCCGCTCGTACGCACGCGCTGGCGTGGCTGCCATGTGGCAAGCTTCTGCGGCGGCAGCCATTCAAATCTCAACATGCCGATCTGGCGGGACGAAGCCGCCGCCGCGACGCAGGTCCGCGGCGTGTTGTCCGATATCGCGGCGGCGCGCGGCATCGATCTGTTCGCGCTCCGCGGCCAGCCGCAAGTCTGGCGCGGCGTGCCCAACCCTTTCGCCGCCCTCCCCCGGCAACCTTCACCGGACGACGTCCATAACGGCACTCTCGACCCGACCACGCAGTCCGCGCCCCGCTTGCCGAGAGGCATGCGCAAGAAGGCGCGCAAACTCGCGAAACTCGACGGCTTTGGCTACGCGATGGCGGCAACGCCGGATGATGCCGACCGCATCCTCCAGGCGTTCCGCATCCAGAAGGCGACGCGCTTCGCCAAGCAAGGTATTCGCAACGTGTTCGAGGACCGCGGCGTGATGGATTTCATCAGGGCCGCGAGTGTGGACGGGATCGCCGACGGCCACCCGGTGATCGAGCTGCACGCGCTGGCCGGCGACGGCGAAATCCTCGCCATCGTGGGCGGCGTCAGCTATGCGCAGCGCTTTTCGGTGATGTTCAATTCCATCACCGCCGGCGACCATTCAAGATTGTCACCCGGCATCGTCCTGATGTCGAACATCCTCGCGGCATGCGCCCAGCGCGGCATCACGAGCTTCGATCTCGGCGCCGGCCACGCCGCCTATAAGACCTATTTCTGTTCCGGCGCGGAGCAGCGGTTCGACTGCTTCATCCCGTTCTCGCAACGCGGGCGGCTCCTCGCCGCCGCATGGCGGACCTCCGACGCGCTACGGCGTTCGCTCAAGACCAATGCCGGCCTGATGAACGTACTCGCCATCGTCCGCCGCTGGACCACCGCCGCGAGCGCCGATAGTCCGTAGGGCGGATTAGTAGCGAAGCGTAATCCGCCGCTCCGCCGGCGTAATACGCTTCGCTATTGCGCCCTACGCCGCGACGAGGGCGTCCGGGCCGACCATTGCGCCGCTCGTCATCACGGCGATATCGGCGAAGCCTGAGCTCACCAGCATCTGCACCGCGGTCGCGATCTCCTGGGGCGCGTTGTCAGGTGCAATCAGCACGGAACGCGGCGCCACCGCGGCGAATCCGCCGCAATCGCCCGAGAGCGCGCCGGCGTCGACGATCACATGAGTGTAGGCGCGCGACAGCGCCTGCATCATCACGACGAACTGCGGCGAAACGCACAATGCCCGAAGCGGGAGATCGGCGAGCCCGTAGTGGACCAGATGGAGGCGCGACAGCCTGTCCTTGCCGATGATCTGCCCGAACGAAGCGGTGCCGCGGATGACGTCGGTCAATCCCGGCAGGCTCGGCTGCAGCGAAATCGCTTCCAGCACCGGCGCCGGCTTCACAAGCCCGACCAGGACGACTTTCGCGTCGGTGGCGAGCGTGCGGGCGAGCGTCAGTGCCGGCAACGTGGTCGCAAGCTCCGGCCGCGCCGTGAACACCGCGGCGCCGGGACCGATGCCGCTGTTCTCCCTTAGCCGCCGCGCGACATCCTGGATCGCGCCGAGCGGTACGCCCAGCGCCGGATGCGGGGCGTCGACCGGCTTGACCGGCTCGGCCGGCACCAAAGGCGGCGCGGCGGGCGGCTCAACCCTGGCGGCAAGTGGCGCATCTGCGGGCGCATCCGCCGGCTCATCGGCCAGCGGATCGGCCGGTTCCGCAAATCTCGGCTCCCGCGCGATCATCGGGCGGGGCGCAGCGACGGCGCGCATCAATTCGCTGGTGGTCACGAGCCCGGCGCACAGCACGAAGGCGATCAGCGTCGCGACCGCGACGATCGGCAGCTTCTTGGGGAATGCCGGCGTGTTGGACACGATGGCGGAGGATATGATCTTGGCGTCTGGCGGCGCGCTGCCGATCGAATCCCGCGCGGTGGTTTCGCGGTATTTGGCGAGATAGGATTCGAGGAGATCGCGCTGCGCCTTGGCCTCGCGCTCGAGCGCGCGGTACTGGACGTCCTGCCCGTTGGTCGAGGACGCCTGCTTCTTGAAGGCATCGAGATTGGCGCTGAGCGCATCGACCCGGGCGCTGGCGATGTGGGCTTCGTTTTCCAGCGAACGGATAAGCTTTTCCGCTTCGGCCCGGATCTGACGATCGAGATCGGCGATCTGCGCCTTGAGCTCCTTGATGCGCGGATGGCCGTCGAGGAGCGTCGAGGACTGCTCGGCGAGTTGGGCGCGCAGCGTCACGCGCTGCTCGGACAGGCGGCGGATCAATTCGGAATTCACCACGTCGGAGGACTCGATCGCCTCGCCCCGGCGCAGCATGTCGCGGATGATGCGGGCGCGGGTTTCGGCGTCGGCCATCTGGCCGCGCGCGGCGTTGAGCTGGGTGTTGAATTCGCCAAGCTGCTGGTTGCTCAGCGTGGTGTTGTTGGTGCCGACCAGAAGGTTGGTGTTAGAGCGGAACGCCTCGGCCTTGGCCTCCGCCTCGGCGACCTTGGGACGCAGCTTTTCGATCTCGTTCGCGAGCCACACGCCGGCTCCGCGGGTCTGCTCCTGACGCACCTCCTGCTGACGACGCAGATAGGCGGCGGCGATCGCGTTGGTGATACGCGCCGCGAGCATCGGATCAGAGGACTGGAACTCGATGACGATGACGCGGGACTTTTCCACCGCATAGGCGGTGAGTCGGTCGTTCCACGATTCGAGCACGCGCTCCTCGGGCGTCATCGCCAGCAGGTTGCGGGCAATGCCGGTAAGCGACAGCACGTGACGCACCACCGAGGTGCCGCGCAGCACCGGATCGAATTCCGGCAGCTCATTGAGCTTGAGCTCACCGATGACTTCGAGCGCGAGCTGACGCGACAGCACGGTCTGGACCTGGTCGGTGAGCGCCTCCGGGTCGGCCGGCCCGCGATCCTGGTTGAGCGATCGCTCGGCATCAGGACGCAGGAACACGTTTTCCCGCCCGTCATAGACGATGCGGGCTTCCGACTTGTAGCGCGGCGTCAGCAGGTTCACCGTGATACCGGCGACGATCGCCACTAGGAGCGTCGGCCAGATCACCCAGTGCTTGCGCCGCCACAGCGCCAAGCCGAGCGACCGCATGTCGAGGTCGCTATCCTGCATCGCGTATTGATCGACCGTCGACTTCGCCATTGCTGCTACTCCACGCCGATACCGAGTAGCGGCATTGGACATGATTATGGTTGCCGCCGGGTTAATTGCGGCAAAAATGGCCGGAATGGGCGTCGGGCGATGCGTTATCCCGTTAACACCATATTGCGGAATTTCGCGCTATTGTTGCGACCTCAGGCGCGTCGGCGCGGCGAACCATGTCCTCGACACCACCCGGATCAAACAGGGCGCAATCCGAGGACGCGTCCATGGACCCCAAACTCAAGATCGTCCACGTCGTCCGCGCCCCGATCGGCGGCATCTTCCGGCATATCGTCGACCTCGCCGATGCCCAGGCCAAGGCCGGACACGCGGTGGGCATCATCTGCGATTCCACGACCGGCGGGCGATTCGAGGACGACATCATCGCCAAGGCGGCGGCAAACCTCGCGCTCGGGGCGACGCGCTTTCCCATGCGGCGCAGCATATCGTTCGCGGATCTCGCCGCCGGACGACGGGTGCTCGCCCATCTCGGCAAGCTGAAGCCCGACGTGCTCCACTGCCACGGCGCCAAGGGCGGCGCCTATGGGCGCCTGATCGCGGCTTTTCTCGGCCGCCGGCGGCCGATCGCCTGCCTCTACGCCCCGCATGGCGGCACCCTGCACTTCGACGAGAAATCCCTCGAAGGCATGATCTATTTCCGGGTCGAGCGATTCTTCGAGCACCTCACCGACGCCCTCATCCATGTCAGCGCCTACGAGGCGGAGACCTATCGCCGCAAGGTCGGCATCCCGCGCTGCCAGGCGGTGGTGATCCGCAACGGCCTGCGCGAGGAAGAGTTCCTCAAGGTGGTGCCGCGCGAGGACGCCCGCGACCTGCTGCTGCTGGGCATGCTGCGCGACCTCAAGGGCACCGACGTCTTCCTGGACGCCGTCGCGAAGCTCGAACAGCGCTACGGCCGCAAGGTGACGGCGAATGTGATCGGCCAGGCCGAGGAGCCGGAACGCTACCGCGCGCTCGCCGACACCCTCGGCATCGCCGATCGCGTCACCTTCAGCGAGCCGATGCCGGCCCGCGAGGCTTTTGCCGGCGCCCGCGCCATCGTGGTGCCGTCGCGCGCCGAATCGATGCCCTATGTGGTGCTGGAGGCGATCGCCGCCGGCATGCCGATTATCGCCACCCAGGTGGGCGGCATTCCGGAAATCTTCGGTCCCGCGGCGGACCAACTGGTGGCGCCGGGCGATTCCGGTGCGCTCGCCCAGGCGATCGAGGACATGCTGGCGCATCCTGAGCGCATCGCGGCGGATGTCGCGGCGCGCCGCGACTGGCTGCACCCGCGCTTCAACATCAAGGCGATGCAGAACCAGATCGAGGCGCTCTACCGCGACATTCTGGCGCGCAAACGCAGCGCACGCGCCTGAGCTCGGCACCCGGTGCGTCAACTTGGGCTTTACTGCGGCACACTTGGCTCGCACTTGGCTGAGGTTTACTGTGCTTTAACGAATTCGATATCAATGCTGCCTATAGTCGAAACTATTCTTGTTCGCTGCGTTGATCGCGGCGGCAATGCGTTTCGGGTTGACGAGCATGAATGTAGCCGATTTCAAGCGTTCCCCGGCTGAACCGGCGCAACCACGCGAGCTCGGCGCCCTTGCCCGCGCCATCGCGGCCGAACCGGTGGCCGACGCCATCTCTCCGGTCGTCCTGATCGGCATCGTGCGACTTGCCGAATTCGCCGGCATCGCGGCGCTCGGCGCCGCCGCCTATGTGGGCCTCGTCTATCGTTATGACGACTTCTCCTGGGCCTATGCGGCCGCGATCCTCGCGGTCTCGGCGGCGGCGGTGTTCGTGTTCCAGGTGTTCGAGATTTACAGCATCCCGGCATTCCGCACCCACGTCCACCAGATTTCCCGCGTGGTGCTGGCGTTGACGCTGGTGTTCCTGCTCGCCTTCGCGGTCTCCTTCTTCGGCAAGCTCGACGGCGCGTTCTCGCGGGCCTGGGCGGCGACCTGGTTCGTCTCCAGCCTCGTCGCGCTCTGCCTCGGCCGCTTCACCCTGACGGCGCTGGTGCGACGCTGGGCGCGCGACGGCAGGTTGGTGCGGCGCATCGTCATCGTGGGCGGGGGCCGCGAGGGCGAGTCGCTGCTGCGCGCCCTCGCGCACGAAGCCGATTCCGACGTGCGCATCTTCGGCGTATTCGACGACCGCGCCGGCGACCGCTCGCCCGCGGTCATCGAAGGCGTGCCGAAACTCGGCACCGTCGAGGACCTCGTCCAGTTCACCCGGCTGACCCGGGTCGATCTCGTGCTGGTGTCGATGCCGCTCACCGCCGAGGAGCGGGTGCTGGCCATGGTGCGCAAGCTGTGGGTGCTGCCGGTCGACGTGCGGCTCGCCGCCCACATGTCGCGGCTGCGGTTCCGCCCGCGCGCCTATTCCTACATCGGCAACGTGCCGGTGCTCGATATTTTCGACAAGCCGATCGCCGACTGGAACATGGTGATCAAGACGCTGTTCGATCGCGTCGCCGGCGCCATGATCCTCGCCGCGCTGTCGCCCGTGATGGCGGCGACCGCGATCGCCATCAAGCTCGAAAGCAAGGGCCCGGTGTTTTTCCGCCAGCGCCGGCTCGGCTTCAACAACGAGGTCATCGAGATCCTCAAGTTCCGCTCGCTCTATCACGAGCATGCCGACCCCAATGCGCGGCGCGTCGTCACCAAGGGCGACACCCGCGTCACCAAGGTCGGGCGGTTCATCCGCAAGACCTCGCTCGACGAGCTGCCGCAACTCTTCAACGTGCTGCGCGGCGAGCTGTCGCTGGTCGGCCCGCGGCCCCATGCCGTCGAGGCGCCGACCGCGAACCGGCTGTGGGAGGACGTGGTGGACGGCTATTTCGCCCGCCATCGCGTCAAGCCGGGCCTCACCGGCTGGGCCCAGATCAACGGCTGGCGCGGCGAGCTCGATACACCCGAGAAGCTGCAGAGCCGCGTCGAGCACGACCTCTACTACATCGAGAACTGGTCGCTGATGTTCGACCTTTACATCCTGCTGCGCACCCCGTTCGCCCTGATGAAGACCGAGAATGCGTATTGAGGGCGTGGATTTCAATGGGATTGAATGGTCGTCGCCGGGCTTGTCCCGGCGACCCCGATAAGGAGGGAATGGTGCCCCCCTTATCGAGATGGCCGGGACCGATCCCCGGATCAAGTCCGGGGACGGCCAGGACCCGCTGAGTGCGTCAAGCTGAACGTAATCCGCGCTAACGGCGCCGCCGGTATTCTTTGCCCGGCTTCGGTTGCGCCGCCTGCCCTCACCCCCTATAGTCCGCGCCCGTTCGGAGCGTAGCGCAGCCCGGTTAGCGCACCAGTCTGGGGGACTGGGGGTCCCGAGTTCGAATCTCGGCGCTCCGACCAATTAAAACAATAACTTAGCCGGACTTCAGTTTCCCAAAAATCAGACTTGGGAAGCGCCCGGGAAGCGGAAACGCATACCAGCCAAGCGATCAGCAATTGGGGATCAGATGGCCACCACTGGCAGGGACGAGCGTCAAAATCGACCGGATATGATTTGCGCTAAGTGCGGTGAGAAGATTTCGATAGAGGAACGAGACTCGATCGGGTTCAGCACCGAAGCCTTAAAAAATTGGCACATTTCTTGTCCCAAGCCGACGAGGCCGGAGGGCACTTCGACCTGAGCGGGCCGTCAGGTGCCGCGGCGGCCATTGACTTGCGGCCCGAACCTCGCCTTTGGCGAGGCGTTGCCATCGTAAGCGGCCCCGCCAAATGGGGCGCCCATTCGTTATTTTGAGGTGGGCGCTAGAGTGGTGACGGTCAGAAATCCGCGCATGGGCGGAGTGGCGGGCCGAGCTACCGCTGTCGGGTATTTTGAGGGGAGTTAGTGGACGGCGGCACCGTGGGCGCTTGTATTGAGGGCGTAGACGCCGCATCCCTCCTTTGAGCATCCTGCTGCTCCTTTATCACGGCACTTACCACGTCACGGACACTCATTCCTCGGCTAAAAATAGCGTCTCCGTATGACGCAAGAGTCACGAGTACGGCGGCCAAAGCGAATACGCCCCCAATAAATGTCCCGAACAGAACCCATCGGGTGCCTTGATTGTATTGGTTAGCTTGGGTGACATCTTCCTTCAGAGAGTCGATCTTGCCGACAATTGTTGCCGTTAGAGTGTCAATTTTTCCTTCAAGCCGCACAATCTTGGTCTCGGTGCCTGCTTCGGAGGCCTTGATTTGGGCGCCAATCTCTTCGCGTGTAGGGGCAGCCATATCATCACCATTTGATGTCTGCTGATCGAATTGGTCGTGGATGCCTTGCTGAATGTGCGCCAACGGTTCTGAAGAATAACTTGCCGACGCAATCGATATAGCATTGGCATAAAGAGGAACGACGTTTTCGTTTGCCGCCGGCTCGATCTTCGGCGGCACAGCAAACTCAGGGCGATACCGCGGCGCAAGACTACCGGACATTTTCGATCACGCTTTAGAGCGTGCCCTTTCTTGGGTCCGGGTAGACCGTCATGTTGATCCTGTCCACAGACTCCTGAGAGATCGCATTGGCATCGATCATTATTTTTAAGCGATGCTCAAAAAAGTGGACCATTGCAGCAAACCCTTCCGCTGACATAATCACTTGGGCGATTACCGTATTTTTTGGTGAGGACGCAGCGTCCGGAGCGCTGTCAGTCCTGTACAAATAGAATTTGGACACCCCGCTGATGTAAGATTGGCTCATGACACCATCAGCAAACACCGTCGGAATTTCGGGAATGACTCTAACGTTCGACGCAGACTGACCCGGGGCATCTGCAGACATGCTTTCTCTCCCGTAAAGATACCAAGCAGGAGTAAACCACACACAATCAACCTTGTCACAGCCTCCGACCACGATCCGGTCATTGCGCCCGGCGGGGCTCAAACCGCGCCTTGACGTCGGCGTAGCCCACAACCGATCCGGCCGCTCGACGTGGCGCCTCACGCCGCACCTCGACAGCGGCCGCACGGGCGCCCGGTGCCATGGCCATGGTGATGGCATCGCCGTCGTCAGGGGATCGGCCCAGGCGCGCCTTGATATCGTCCTTGTTCTCGATCTTAATGCCGCGGGCTGTCAGCTCCCCAGCGGGGCGCCGCGATCGGCCGGCAGCGCGGCTTGGTGCAGCCACTCGCGATCAATTCTCGCGGGGGAGAGTTCGCCCTTGCGGTATTATGGCGCAAACGCCACAAGGCGGGGTCCATGATCCCGCCGGTGGCAAATTCGCGTCCCGCGAGTCCCCCGGCTAGGGTACAATCCCTGACGCGGGAGATGGCATGCGAGAAGTCGTATTCTTCATCGGACGTTGGGGCACAAACATTGCTCTGGCCTGCCTTGCGATTGCAACCTCTGTGAAGCCGGAGGATGCAATGAGCAATATATCCGGGTGGGCATCCAAGTTTAATTTACCGGACCCTGCGTGGCTTCAATCTCATGCAGCTGATAGCTTCATATTTTGGGGCGCTATTGTCAGCCTTGCAATATTGGCAATTGGCCCTCAAGTTTGGCGCCATCGTCGTGTATTCATTTATTGGCGGCTATCCAGCCCACCGGAATTGACGGAAACGGAGCGATTGGCAAAGCTTGCCGCCGATGCCAAATTTTCAGAAGTGCTTGATGCGGGACTTCGGGAAGGTCTTAAATCTGTTGATATTACTGTTGAGGAAGCGATTCGACCCTCAGTCAAAGTGAAGTTTCTGCGGTACCGTCAGTCCTGCGAATTTTTTGCCAGACCGCCATTCTCTTTTTACAAAGCCAAAAGGCGCCTCGAATTTATCGATGCTTGGAAATGGTTTTTCTATCAGCACAATAAGGTCATCATTTCCGATCTGAGCACCGACCGCAACTTGCATAAGACTCGGGTCACCGCTGCTTTAATTCATGCCGTAAACCAAGCACCGAGAGAAATTTATCACCTTAGCTTGCTGCCTGATGACGTGAAAGCTGAGGTCGAAACGCAGATATTGAAGGAACCGCCAAAGCCGCCTTCGGAAGAGGCTATATGTGCTCCAGCGCGACGGACTCGCGGCCGATTGCAACCATCGATGCCAAAAAAAAGTGAGCCGACATAGTAGCCCGCTCTCGCGCTTGCCGCTGCGATCGACTGCACACTTTGCCTACCGGAAAGCCGCCTTCTGCCTCTCGTAGCCGACACCGCAGCGCGGGCGCCCTCCGACATCGCCATGATGATCGCGTCGCCGTCATCGGGGCTGCGGCCGAGGCGCTTCCTGATGTCGTCCTTGTCCTCGAGTTTGATTCCGCGGGCGGTCAGTTCCCAACGAGGCGCGGCGAGGTCTGCCTTGATGCTTGCATCGGGCGGCAGCGCTATTGCCGAACCGAACTGCTGGCCGGGGTCTAGCTCTTCGCGGAAGCGCCACCAAGCCTCGGCCCGCTTATTATAAAACGACAACGCCCCGTCACGGGTCTTTGCGCCCGATCCGTTCGCGCCATTGTACGCAACCGCGGTGATGCCATTGTCCTTGAGGCGCATGGTCACGGCGCCTCCGAAGCCACCACCCGTGTCGACAATGACCGGGCAATTGTTTCTCCGGGCCATAACGACCATGGCGGCCGTTACGCTGCCGTCGCGCGTCTCCTTGCCGGGCTTGCGCACGAGCGGCGCATACCAACCCCCGCACCTCATCGCGAGCACGGTCGCGTCGGCACCACCCTGAGCAACATCCAAGCCGATCGCAGTCATCGGGCGATCAACGCCAGCCCCCGGCTTCCATCGGGCTTGAGCCGCCTCAATCCAAGCCGTCGGGATCACCTGCTTGTCGTCGTCCTTCAGGCCAGCACCGAAGTCACCATCGCGATAGGCGCGACGCAACTCCTCTGGGAGACCAGCCAGGACCGCGGCGTAGCCTGTCTCCTTGAGGTCCGGGTTGTCAGCGAGCTTCGCCGGGATGAACGTCCGCGATCGGGCGAAGACATGTTCCCCACCGATCAGGTGGGGACCTCTGCCGTCTACCTCGATGTCCTTTCCATCCGGCCCGGTGGTGAACCAGCGAAGTTCGCCGGGACGCGCTGGGTTGTGGTGGAGCGGGTCGAGCCAGGGAGCGAAGTATCGGATCAGCCACAGGCCCTCCGGTGAGGTGGGCGGATTACTGCCCAGAAAGATTCTGCAGCGCTGACCCGGATCGACGGATCGATTCCACGCCTTGATGAAGCGAAACTGGCTTTCAGGAAAATCCGCGCACTCGTCTATGACCAGCAGGTCGAATGGATTGCCCTTGAAGCGCTCGCGGTCGGATTCGTACTCGCAGCCACTGAACTCGATGAGCTGGTCGCCGAGGCGCCACCTCTGCAAGCTGCCGTTATATCCATCGCGGCTTCCCACGATCTCGGCAACTCGATCGACAAGCTTCGTCGCATCCTTGTTGATGCGCCGGAGGATCAGGCTGCGCTTGTGATGGGTCAGGGCGAGTCCGAGGCCACAGTCGGTTTTGGATGAGCCGGCGCTGCCGCCGAAAAATACTTCATCAGCTTCGGAGAGGTAAGCGTTGGTCTGTGGCCCAGGATTTGGCGTCCAGAGCGCGTTTACGCCTTGATGATCAGCAAGCTCGGCAAGCGCCGCAATAGCATCGGAGCGCCGCGCCGTGAGTTGCGCAACGTCGTTCATGATTAGACCTCGGTTTGAATTATGCGCCGCGGTACGTGCCGACCTGGACCTACGCGGCGTTAGGATACAATCGCCGCCGGGGGTTGAGGCGCTGGCGGAGCACGGGAAGGATGTCGGTGTGATATGATCAGCTGGCGGCCTAACACGCCGCCGCGCTCAACATTCTGATGTCGAGGCATGGCCGCAAGCACAAGATTGAAAGCGCGTGGGATTGATGGTTCGCCGTGCCGAAACCGAAGTCCGCGAAATAGGAGCAGCAATGGCAAACGAAGGACTGATCAATCTGCTTGGTTGGTGCAAGCGGGAGCGAGAGAGTCTTCAAATGCAGCGTGAAATGCTGCGATCTGGCAAATTTCGGATTTTCAAGGATGAGGGCTCCGGGCAGATCGACGTGTCCCCGGACAGCATCGCTCGAATTACAGCCAATATCGCGGAGCTTGACCTGATTTTGGCAGATTATGACGTGAGGTCGTCGGATGCCCCGATCGCGATCCCGATCGACAAGCTCAACGCCTCGAATGATGACTGAGAAGGTCCGCCGCGTAGCCGAGCGTTGGCTGAAGCGATGAACACCATCATTCTTGCAATTGCCGTGGTCGCGTGGCTCAGCATGATCGTCCTCCCCCTGATGGCGCTCCAGAAGCGCCGGCGCAGAGACGCGATCCTAGCAGAGCAACTGCGGCAATGGCAGCGAGAGAACGCGGAGACGGGCGTGCGACAGTCCGAGCCTCGGTGAACGGTTCCGGCGCGACCTAAAGTCAGAATCTGGAGGTTGGCCGAACTATGTCTCGTCGACCTTAAGCTCCGCATAACGGCTTTGCTCCGTAACGCTCAACGTACCCGGATCGTGGGTACCATTCTCATAGGACAAAATGCGCAAAGCCACGTGATGTAGGTCAGAAGCCCATTTGCGAAGTGACGAGAGATTGCCCTCGTAAAGCATTAGGACGACATCGTGCGGCATGGGCTCATCCTGCGTGATTTTGACCTCTTTTCCATTCGCCCTGGACAAAACCTTAATGATGTCTGCGCCCAAATATGCGCCAATAAGTCCAAGCGCAGAAATGTTTGCGTTAAAAACAGGTGCCTCAAATGAGTGGAGAGTAATCGCCTTGGTGCTGGATGGCCTCCCCCGTTGAATGAGGGCTTTCTCAATCGCGATGATGACATGAACGTGCCCTGCCGCATCAGTGACTGCGCCAAACAAATAGGCTATCTCCGCACGGAGCGCGCCAAGGAGGGCCGATCTCTGCTTTTCCTCAGTTCTTGCTTCGGCAGCCTGTTCGAGTTCGGCACGATGAAGCCGTGCTTCGCGTTCAATGCGTGATTGATTTTCTTGCGACCTAATGAGATTTTGGAATCCGCGGCTTGTTTGCCAACCTACGATACCCAGACCTAAGATCGCGCCGAATAGAGTCGCGACGCCAGAGTCAATCTTCAAGCCCGCGAATTGCTGGAAAAGAACGAACAGCTCGAGGGCTGACAGAACAATGCACCCGCCGAGCGCCATCTTCAAAGCAAAAGGAAGGTCGCGGAGCTTTTGGAATCCATTGACGCTGTTTTCGGGTTGACTCATGATTGGAGAATGAACAATCCATTTTTCTGTCTGGGTATCTATACACCCTAACTTAGTAGCCCAGATCAGCTCGGTGCCCGGCACTTAGGACGAAAGTCGTCCACGATTGCCCACTGATTCGCAATGAGCCACCGGCTGCTACGCAGCAACGTCTTGGAGGAGCAGCCCCGCGGGATGCGAGCCGCGCGCGGGACCCCGCTTGGTCAGTCGGATCGCGATTGCGCTGATCGTCAATGTCAAAACAAGCCGGAAAATGCGTGTTTTGCGACCAGACGGGTTTAACAAAGGGTCACATATGGCCAGATTGGCTCGACCAATATCTTCCGCCCCGCGCTGACTACTATGTCCAGGCCGTGGGAGAGGTAAATACCTTTCTCCCGCAAACGAGAAGACCGCGAATCGAGAGGCATACGAGGCAAGGGGACGCAAGGTCCCGACGACCCCGAAACACATGTCTCGCCTGCAACGGCGGCTGGATGAGTCGATTGGAATCCGAGGCCATCGGACCCACTATTCCACTGATCCAAGGGCAGCCATTTGCCGAGGGCGTCGAAGGTCATCCATTCATGCTGAACGAGTGGGGCCAACGAGCGCTGGCGTCGCTTCTTTGTTTGATCACGATGCGCGCCGAATTTATGCATCCCCCCACGCAAGCAGCGAGTCCCAGCGACCGTCTTTGGATTAAGGACCAGCTTCAACCACCACCGTTCTGGCAAGTGTGGATCGCAAGATATGTGGGGACTAGGGCTGCCGAACATTGGTGCCGCCACTATGGGATGCAACTCGTGTCAGCTGCCTCCGAAATAAGTGGCACCCCAAAATGCGAGACGCAAGCTACGACGTTCGTCCTTGGACAACTGTGCGCGCACGTCTTCAGTTCGACCAGCATCCCCAATTTCAGCGGCTATGATGGGGCGCTCTGCAAGATTTGGCCTCTCACCGGGTGGGATATCGACTGCCGATTTCTTCCGAAGATAACTGATACGGGTGTCATCTCCCTTTCGGAGGCCCTTGCGCGGGAGATTCCTCCCATTCCTGAGTGACCGCGCTCGATTGGGCATTTGCGGTGTCTCCGGCGATTGGCGAGAATGCTCGTTTATCGGGGCTGTCCCGGACGCTGCCGTAGCTATCTCGCGGCCTCCACATGGGCCGTGATGCCAGCCGCTTGTCTAAGAGGCTGACCCGAAATTAAGTTGAGTGATTTCAGTCCTTTGTGATTCAGTCGTGGTTACGAGCTACGACGGAGGCACAAGATGGTCTGGACTGAAATCACCCGCCCCAAATATCGGCG
>Ga0116129_1000947_pt1 | contig 16797 bp, 12 predicted proteins | sample June2015DPH_17_2_FD_89732 | JGI IMG/M metagenome (GOLD analysis project Ga0116129, IMG submission 89732) | Peatland microbial communities from SPRUCE experiment site at the Marcell Experimental Forest, Minnesota, USA - June2015DPH_17_10 | ecosystem: Environmental > Terrestrial > Soil > Wetlands...
CTTCACGCGGAAACCGCGCTGAACCCATCGAGCGAAGAGATTCCGATGTCGCGCGCGAATGGAGTCACCAGCGCGATTGAAATGCCGGAAGGCGACCTGATCTCGGGGCAGATGTCGTTAGTGCACCTGGACGGGTCGCCCAACGACGCCATAACCGTGGTCCCGACCACTGCCATTCACCTGCAGTTTCCCGCGATTGTTACCCTGCCGTTGAAGCCTCACGAGCCGGATGGCGACGACGACGAACCGGGAACGGCCGCTGAGCTTGTGCCTCTATCCTTCTCCGAAGCGAAGGTTGACCACGACGAGAAGATGGAGCAGCTCAACCAGTTCTTTGAGGATGCCCGCCACTATCAACTGGCGAAACTTGCAAAGGCTCCTGGTTTCCAAACCGACTTGCGATTCGAAGCCATGCTGCCCGTGCTGGCGCGGACGACGCCGATGTTTGTGACGGCGGTGCGCGAGCGCGAGATTCGCGAAGCGATCGAGTTCGCCGACAAGCAAAACATCAAGATTATTCTGGCCGACGCGTATGAGTCCTATAAGGTTCTGCCGCTGATCAAATCGCACGATATTCCGGTGGTGTTGGGGCCGGTTTTGCAACTGCCGCTCGACCGGGACGATGCGTACGACCAGTCCTTCACGATTCCGGAGGAGCTATACAAGGCCGGCATCAAGTTTTGCATTGGTACGTTCAGCTCGAAGCAGACCCGCAATCTTCCATATCAGGCGGCGGCGGGGGTTCCGTTCGGACTGCCGAAGGACGAGGCATACCGGGCCGTCTCACTCAGCGCCGCCGAGATATTCGGGGTGAGCAGCCGGATGGGATCCGTCACGGAAGGGAAAACGGCGGACCTGATTGTTTCCGACGGAGATCCGCTGGAGCCGGGCACTCACGTGAAGATGGTGTTCATCGACGGCAAAGCGGTGACTGTGGATACGCGGCAAAAAGAGATCTACGAAAAGTATAAGACGCAGAAGTAAGTCGTTGCACTTGGCAGGCGGAAGCGCCTGCCCCACAACAACGCAAGCCCCTGCGCACCGATGTGGGACAGACGCTTTCGTCTGTTAACCCCGCGATCTCGGCGATCGCCCCAAATCGGTTAATAAGCGCCCTTCCGCCTCGGCGTTGCGCGTTCCATCCACAGCCGCGAATATAATTGGAAGCCGTGGACCCCATCGAAGAATCGTTTCACGTTCGTCGCGCGATTCCAGCAGACGTCCCTGCAATAGAAGCGCTGATCGGCTTGTCAGTGCGCGCACTCCAGACGCAGGACTACTCGCAAACTCAGATCGAAGGCGCTCTCGGTACGGTTTTCGGCGTCGACAGCCAGCTAATTGCGGACGGGACCTATTTCGTTCTCGAAGCCGTGTCCGGCCACGGGAACGCAGCCATGGTCGGCTGCGGAGGTTGGAGCAAGCGCAAGACTCTCTTCCGCGGCGATCGCGCATCCGGACGCGAGGATGGTTTGCTGGACCCGCTTCGGGACTCCGCCAAGATCCGCGCTCTCTTTGTACATCCGGACTGGGCCCGGCACGGCATCGGCAGCAAGATCCTGGCGGCATGTGAAAACGCCGCCATCGAGGCGGGCTTCAAGAGCTTCGAGCTGGGCGCTACCCTGACCGGGGAACGCCTGTTTAGGGCGCGGGGTTATGAGGCGATCGACCGCATGGAAGCGCCGCTCGGCAACGGCGCATCGCTTCCAATTATCCGCATGTCGAAGAGCGGCTCGAATGCGGTCGGGCGTTGATACGTTTGCCGCGACCGTGCGACTCGGGCTAAGGTTATTCCGGCATTCCGCCGATGTTTCCAGTGGATGCCGCCGGAAGACCTCTACCAACTCGAGATTCAGCTTCATCGCTTCAACAAGCTGTTGGCCGAAGTGATGCGCGGGGCCATCACGCGCAATTCCTTCCAGCCATGGGAAGTGGAAATCCTCCTGGATATGGAGCAATGCCAGATCGATCGGCGGCGGCGGCTGGAGATCTTGCGGCAATATCAGCGAGCGGTGGGGAAGCAGATGGAGCGGGGTTCCGGCCCGCCGATGAAGCTTTCGGAGTTTTTGATACAGCGCGCCCAGCGCCACGAAGCCAAGGCGCCGCATGGCTCCAGCAATGGCTCCAGTGTGGATTCGGAGCAAGCAGACCAATCGGAAATATAATGGTTCCGCATGTCCACTCTCACCGACGCCTACATTCAACAGAACCGTCCGCGTCTGCTCGATGAACTGAAGGACTTCATTCGCATCCCCAGCATCAGCACGCTTCCCGAACACAAACCGGACGTGGAGCGCGCCGCGCGCTTCGTCTCCGATAGCCTGCAACGCGCCAGGATGGAGAATATCGAGATCGTCCCCACCGCCGGGCATCCGCTGGTCTACGCCGATTGGCTGCACGCGCCCGGTAAGCCCACAGTGCTGTGCTACGGCCACTATGACGTGCAGCCGGCCGATCCACTGGAGCTGTGGATTACGCCCGCCTTCGAGCCTACCGAACGCAACGGCAATCTTTACGCGCGCGGCGCGGTGGACGACAAAGGCCAGATGTACATGCACATCAAGGCCATTGAGGCGCTGCGCGCAGTGAACGGAACGCTGCCGCTCAATGTCAGGTTTCTGATCGAAGGCGAGGAGGAAGTGGGCGGCGCTTCGATCGCGAAATACGTGGCGCAGAATCCCGCCAAATTGAAAGCCGACGTCGCTCTGGTGTCGGACACCGCCATGTACGCCGAAGGCATGCCGACTCTGTGCATCGGGCTGCGCGGATTGATTTACATGGAAGTGGAAGCGACCGGTCCGGCGCGCGATTTGCATTCCGGCCTGTACGGCGGCGCGGCGCCGAACGCAGTGTATGGATTGATCGAGCTGCTTGCGAAGGCGAAAGATGCCGACGGCGCGATTCAGATCCCGGGCATCTACGACGGCGTGGAAGAGCCGGCCGCGGCGGAGATCGAAAGCTGGAAGCGGCTGCGGTTCGACGAGCGCGAGTTTCTGGAAAAGGAGGTGGGCTCGACAGCTCTCACGGGCGAGCCGGACCGGACGGTGCTGGAGCGTGTGTGGTCGCGCCCCACATTCGAGGTCCACGGCATCGCGGGCGGCTTCACGGCTGCTGGCGCGAAAACTGTGATTCCGGCGAAGGCCACGGCGAAGGTGAGCATCCGCCTGGTCCCCCGGCAGGACCCGGACGCCGTGATCGCCGCGTTTCGCGCGTGGGTGAAGCAGAACGTGCCGAAGGGCATTCAGGCAGAGGTGCGCGTACTGAGCGCGTCACCGGGGCTGGTGGTGAATCCGGAACATCCGGCGATTGAGGTGGCGGCGCGGGCGTTTGGCGAGGTGTTCGGCAAGCAGACGGTGTTCATTCGCTCGGGCGGGTCGATTCCCATTGTTGGAGACTTTGCGAACCACCTGAAGATTCCCACTATCCTGATGGGTTTTGGATTGCCGGACGATGGACTGCATTCGCCCAACGAGAAGTACAGAATTGAGAATTACTACCTGGGGATCATGACGGTGGCGCACTTCCTGGAGTTGTATGGGGGGTAGGAGTTTCTTCGACGCTGAGACGCTGAGAAACTTGAAGGGTATGAAGAGGGGTTCCTACTCTGCGTTTTCCTCTGCGTCTCTGCGTCACCTATACTACTAACCCCGAGATCCTTTTATTCCCGCGAGGCTTTTCTCATCCAGCCTTAGAGATCGACGCTCTACCCAGGTTGTTCCACTTGGTCCCCTGTTCGATGCGGGCCGGCAATTCCTTCAGAGTGTGCTGTCGTTGACGTTGGCCAGCGCGTCGCAGCCATGTGGATCCGAAACAGGGGAGGCATCGCACACCGAACCACTCGCCCGCGGAATCTTTTGCGGTCACTGTGTCTTACCTTACCCGCCACTTGGAATTCAATCGCCAATGTTAGTACGGTCTAGCCTGTCCGCAAAACTGATTCTGAACGACTTAGGCCACTATTGGGTTCGTTCCGTAAGAGGCATGGGCTATACCAGCCCCCGTACTCAAGCCGGCCGGCTAAGCTCCCCGCATGCCCTGTATCGGCGTTCAGATTGCTATACTTAACACGGCTTGCAAGCCGCCTATGTTCAGGGAAATGAGACGTTATCTAGGAAATAGCTGGCTCCCGGTGGGGCTCTGCTTTCTAATTTTTTTGGATGGCATGCCCTCGGCGGCGTTCGCGCAGAATCTCCCCACGCGGATTAACATTGTCGTGGTGGCAGGCGAAGGCGCCTCCACGCCTGTCCGTCGGCGAGTGACGCAAGACCCCGCGGTCAGGGTCGAAGATGACGATCAGCAACCCGTGGCTGGGGTCACTGTGGTTTTTGCCCTCCCGATCTCCGGGACCAGTGGCGAGTTCGTGAACGGCGCCAAAACCCTGGCGGTGGTGACCGATAAGGCTGGTGTGGCGACGGCCCGTGGACTCAAGACCAATGAGATACCCGGCACGCTGCAAATTTATGTAAATGCATCCCTTAACGGCCTGCGTGCGCGCGCCTTGATCAACCAGATCGTGGAGGGCGTGCCCGGCGCGCCGATCCCGACTCAGCATCCAGCTAAATCCAGCAACACATGGAAATGGGTGCTCCTCGGAATCGCGGTTGCCGGCGGCGCCGCTGCTGGAGTCTACTTCGGAACGCATTCTTCTTCTTCCAATCCGCCCGTAACTATCGGCACGGGAACGGTTGTATTCGGGAGTCCTCAATAAATCATGTCTCGTTGTTATCTCGTGCAAGTTCCAATCGCACTTCTGGTCGACATCCGCGTTCGCATCGCGCCTGCCGTTGTTGAGGAGCGTGTTGAGGAGCGTGTTGACGAGCGTGTTGAGGAGCGTCTATGAGCAAACGGCTTCCAACTCCGACCCTTGCCTCCGCCACGGCATTCGTCGCGGCATTCGTCGCGGCATTCGTCGCAGCTACGCCCGCCTATAGCCAGGTGCAGGTTGTGGTAACCGCGGGCGGCGTCAGTACAACCATTGCTCAGAACGGTTCCCAGACTCTGACATCCCCCGCCGTCGGTCAGGCGGTCTTCGCCAATGTGTCGGTTACTTACACTGGAACGGCCACCGCAACCATCACCAGCGTTTCGCTTACCGGAACGTCTCAAATGACGTTGTTGCAGTCGACCACGCTCCCCGCTACCCTAAGCCCGAACGGCAGTATTGGTTTCTCGGTTCAATATCTTCCCACTTCAGGCGCCGCCGTCACCGGCCAGGTTGTCATCGCTTACACCGTGGGCGGGACGGCCTTTACCTTCCCATTTGTGCTGAACGGCGTCACGCCGAACTTCACATTCAGCTATTCCCTCCCGTCGACCGGCGCCACTACTCTGATCGCCGGCGGAGCCATCGCCTTTCCGTCGACCACGGTGGGAACATCCGTCACCGCAGTCGTGACCGTTACGAATGCCGGATCGGCCACCAGTACGCTGCAGACCGTGGCATCGAGCGGTTCCAGCTTTCTAGTCACAGGTTCTCCAGCGCCCATCCAATTGGCCGCAGGCCAGCAGACGTCCTTCAATGTCGTCTTTACTGCGCAGACGTCCGGCGCCGCGCAGGGATCGCTGGTCTTGGGGTTCACCAACAGCAGCGCATCATTCACCCTCACGGGGACTGGAGCTTCGCCGAGCTTTACCGTCACCTACACGCTGTCCGACGGTAACGTCCACCCGCTCCTCAACGGGTCCGCCATAAACTTCCCCTCGGTGGATATCAACGGAACAACTACCGCCGTCATCAATATCCTCAACCAGGGCACGGGCGCCGGCTCCGTCACGGGGATTTCGGTTAGCGGCGCCGGCTTTCGAGGCGCCTTGGAGCCAGCCCTGCCAGCCACAGTGGCCGCGGGCGCAGGCGTGGGTTTCCAAATCATTTTCAATCCCACGCAGGCGGGGTCCTTTACCGGAACGTTTAGCATCACTCTTGGCGGCAACACCATTTCCGGCACGCTCGCGGGGACAACCGCCTCGCCTAACTTCTCGCTGTCGTATGTGGATCCGACAACGAACAACGTCGTCGCATTGCCAAATGGGGGCACGCTTACATTCCCCGCTACTCTGGTGAACGCCAGCGCCAGCATCAAGTTGACCGTAGCCAACAGCGGCCTCGGGACCGGTTTTCTCAACTCGATCGCCTTGGGGGGCGCATCGCCGTCCGTCTTTCAGATTCTGAATCAGCCTTCCCTGCCGGCTTCCGTACCTCCGGCCGGGACGGTCGGTTTCAGCGTCGGTTTCAGCCCTCTGCAGCAAGGGACATTCCCGGCCACGTTGGTCGTCAATTTGAGTGGACAGACGTTTACGATCACCCTCACGGCGCAGGGCACCGGGCCGCAATACACTTACACATGGACCAGTACCACCGGAGCGACTACGGTCTCTCCCGGCGGCACCATCGCCATCGGGAATACTGCTGTCGGTCAAACGTCCAGCGTAACTGTCTCGGTCTTGAATAACGGAACCGGCAACGGACAGGTCTCCGTCCTCTCAGTGACTGGCCAGGGTCTCTCCATTGCCAACGGACCCGCCGTCCCGTTCACGCTTGTTCCCGCCGCATCGCAGAGCTTTACAATCAACTTCGCGCCCACGCAGCCTGGTCCCGTCAACGGGACGCTAACTATTGGGAGCAATACCTTCAATGTCACGGCTACGGGCTCCGGTTCGCTTTTGACTTACTCGTATACCAATTCGGCATCCACCATATCGGTGCTTGCGGGCGGAGTTGTCATCTTCCAACCCACGGCTGTCGAAAGCCAGTCGAGTGTGAGCTTCTCGATTCAGAACACCGGCACGGTTAGCGCGGCGATTTCCAGCATCAACCTGGGGGCGGCGAGTGCTGTGTTCACACTTCCGCAACCGCCCGCTCTGCCGACTAATCTGACTCCCGGCGCCACGATTACTTTCACAGTGAACTTCGTCCCCAACGCGCTTGGAACCTTGACGGCCAGCTTGCTGGTCAACAACGTCACATTCACTCTGTCCGGCACGGGCACGCAGCCGGCAGCCTTGCCGGCCTATCAGTTCCAGGGGCCATCCGGCACACAGGCGCCGGACCAGCAGCCGGCAATCGGGCTGACTCTCGCCGCGCCCTACCCGCTGGCTTTGCAAGGCTCGCTGACACTGACCTTCACCTCCGCCGTGTTCACGGACGACCCCACCATCCAATTCGCCTCTGGGGGACGCACGGTCGCTTTTACCATCCCCGCCAATACCACGCAGGCTCTGTTTACCAGCGGCGCAACCTCGATACCCATGCAGACCGGCACCACCGCCGGCACGATTTTGATCACGCCTTCGTTCGCCACCCAGAACGGCTTCGCCCTGACGCCATCATCGCCCACCTCTCTGACATTGACGGTTCCCTCGTCCGTAGCGCAGCTAACCAGTGAGAGCGTGACAGCCGAGACACTAAGCACCTTTACGGTATTGCTCAGCGGATTCTCCACCACCCATGCCTTGACGCAATTGAACATTCAGATCACCCCGAAGCAGGGCGCCACTTTTTCCGCAAGCAGCCTGACGATCAACGTGAGTTCGGCATCCTCAGCGTGGTATCAGAGCACCGCGTCGACGCCGTCCGGCGGGGCGTTCCTGATTGAGATTCCCTTCGTCTTGTCGAACGGCAGCACCACCGACGATCTGGTTCACATGCTGCAATCGTTGAGCATTACCGCGACCAACGGCGTTGGCGTTTCGAGCTCGATATCGGTGCCGATTCCGTAGGAGAAATCCCGAGGATGGCGTGCGGAAGGGCGGCCCGCGCGGATCTGACCGGAGCCGCATCGACGCCTGTTTTTTTCGTGGTTTTTCAGACGGCGCTTGAATTGACCGCGCGGCTGGCATAGACTGATTGGGCTAGGCAAAATCTCAGGAGCGTAGCCATGTACAATAATCTATCGACAGCCGTTGTCCTCGCCGCCGCAATTGGTTTGGCGGCCTGTTCTTCCGATACCACGAACACAACCGGTACAAAGACCGATGCGGAAACTGCCGCGAAGCAGGTTCCCGCCGGACCTCCCCAACCGATCGCCGCCAAGGCCGCTTTCTGGGAAATGTATACGCCGGCGCACGCCTGGGCCGCCGACCTGGTTGCCATCAGCCTGAAGAGCGGCGAAGTTGCCGGGGTGAAAAATGCGGATGGAAAAGCCGGCGTCTGGACCGCCGTTTTCGGTTCTCCGTCCCAAAGCGCGGCCCGCACTTATGTCTATTCGGTCGCCGATCAGTTGCCGGACATCACCAAGGGCGTCAAGGCGAATCTTGCCGAAGCCTGGCGGGGTCCCACGGCTGCGGTCATGCCATTTCAGACCGGCGATTTCAAGATTGATTCCGAGGCGGCGTACAAAGCGGCGGCGGCCAAGGCCGCGGACTGGCTCAAGGAGAAAGACAATGCTCAGAAGCCTGTTTCCCTCTCCCTGGGCGCGGCATCGCGCTTTCCTGCCCCCGTCTGGGTCATACTCTTTGGCACGTCTAAATTGGGCTTCCTCACTGTGGTCAATGCATCCACCGGAGACATTATCTCGAAATAGCGGGCAGTGAAGCCGCCCTCGTGCGGCGCGGGCTATTCAACAGTTGCGTCCGCCAGGAACAACACCGCGCGCGGCCTCGGGCTCATAGATCCGAAGGAGAGCCTGCCGCATACTGTAACTACGGCTCTGGCCACCAGCGGGGTAGTCTGGCCGTCTTTCAGCCGGACATCGATCGCCTCGCCGGCATGCAGGTGGGGCGGATCGAGCCAGTCGCCCGGATCCGGCACCAGCAAGAAGTGCGCCACCTTCCGCTGCGCATTGCCTGGGTCAACCGGAAGCATGTATCCGGCAATCTGGACCTCCGGCCCGAACCAGCCGGGCCGGGCCGCGGCCGGGTTCACCGACCCGGAAAGCAGGCTGCCCAAGCTCTGCCAATCCACCACCTCGATGCCGGGTCTGACTACCTTTGGCCTTACCGCCCAGAGATCGGGACGGCTGCTCAGCATCGCGAGCAACACCGGCCCCAAGACGGCGCACGTCATGAACAGCGCTATCGCCGCGAACACGAGCCGTTGCTCCCGCTGGCTGGTTTTCGATACCGTTCCACGCGCCTGCATAGCGGCTCCAAGCCAAAACTTAGAAGTGGAAAGCGATGGTCGCGGACACCGTGCGCGGCGAAACGTAATGCGTTCCACTAAAGGTGGAGAGGAAGTTGTAAAGCGCCTCCGTGTTCGTCACGTTCACAACCGTCACACGTGCGCTCCACTTTTTCTTCTCGCCGTGAAACAGGTTGTCGTCTCCCAGGGAAAGGTCGAAAAGATTGCGGGATGCGATACGCGGCGGATTGTGGTCGTCGTTCTCCGTGCCGGCCGCGGGAATCGAGAGGTATATGGATCCGTATTGCGACGCCGGGCAGAGACCGTTCGGGCTGATGGGAGTAGTGGGAGTGGCATGCACGCTGCCGCAAAAGAGGCCCGCCTCGAACTGCTGGTCCGGCGTCAATTCGGAAACGTCCACTACGCTGGCGGTCCCGTTCGGCCCATTCACGCACTGGCCTCCCGCGCATGGCACCGCGCCGGCCACCTGTCCGCTATCGTAGCGCCAGGTGAAGCCGAGCCACGGCCCGTCTCTCCACGGCTGGTATTGCGCATGCGTGGTCTGGTTGAATTTCTCGTCATGGTCGATACGGAAAACCGAACTGCCCCCGGGGACAGCGCCGATTCCACTGACCTGCGGAGTGAAGAAGCGCGCCGCCACGCTGGAGAAAACCGTATACGCCGTAAATCCGTGGTAGTTCGGAACCGTGGCGCGGACCGCATAGCCGGGAATCTTCGAGCTGATCCACTCGATGGGAAACGTGATCGGCGTGTTGCCCAACACGCTGAAATCGAAAGCCCGGTGCGTGTACTTCCAGATGTATTCGCCGTCCACCACCAGGAACCGTCCGAAAGCCTGCTGGATGCCTGCGTGGAACTCATTGCGCCAGCCGGGACCCTCCGGTCCCTTGGATACGCAAGGAGCGCTGCTCAAAGATTCCAGCGCATTGATCACCGGATCGCTGCACCCTGTGCTCGCCAGCACCAGGTTCTCGTTGAACGGCGTCTCCATGGTGCGCGCGTAGGATGCCCTTATTACGGTGCTGGTTTTTTTGATGTCGTAAGCCAGACCCACGCGTGGCTGTATCTGCGCGGAGTAGGCGAGCCCGTTGTATACATCCTCGCGGAGCCCCAGGCTGATGCTCCAATTCTTGATGGTCAGGGTGTCCTGAATGTAGAGAGCCAGTTCCTTGATGTCGGCATGGCCATAAAAGTTGTACAGGCCGCTGGTGGAGTTCGGGCAACCGTCGGAGCCCGGGAGCGTCGCCGTCCGGGTCAGATCGTAACAACCGAGAAGCGGTATGAATGCCGGATTCGCTTGCAGTGAACCGGTGCAGCCCGCCGGATTGGTCAGTGACGGAGACGTGTCCGGACTTCCGTTGGCGAGCAGGCAGGGAGCGTTCAACGCCGGGTCGACAATCCCTAAAGCGTCCTTTTCCGTGATAAACGTGTGCTGGTAGGTAATGCCGGCCTTCAAATTGTGAATGCCCTTCACGTAGGCCACGTTGGTGCGTCCGCCGGCATTCGTCAGGCTGCGATGCTGACCGATGGTCTGAAGCTGTAGATCGGGCGTGTAGTCGGCAAAGGGGTCGCGGCTGGGATAGTAATTGAACTGATCCTGCCGGACGTAGCCGCCGAAGGTGAATACGATGTTCGATCCAATCAAGCGCGTCCATGCGGGCGCAACGTTCACGGACTGAATTTTCGCGCGCTGGTCCTCGGAGCCGACTAGCTGTCCATTGGGGCCGATGCCGCCGTTATTGACCGTCAGCCCGTTCCACGCGGTCGCGTTCTGCGCGTCGAACGAGTTTGGAACCTGAAACCACGAGCGCGTAAAGGCGAGGTTGAGGTTGACGCTGTCCTTCGGAGAAAGCTTGAGGTCGACGCGGTCGAACACGTTCTCTTCGTTGCCGTGATCGTGCATTACGGTGAACTCGGGCCCGTCGAGAAACCGGCCGGTGTTAGTCCCGCTGATCGAAATGAAGTTGCCCCAGGCCTTGCCGCCATCCACCAGATCGAACCCTCCGCTGGAAGTGCCGAAGCTGCCGTAGGATGTTGTCACGTCGCCGTGCGGCTCGGTCACGCCGAGTCCCGACCGTGTAGTGACTACCATCACCACGCTGGTCTTGCCGCCATATTCGGCCGGAGGAGCTCCCTCGATTACTTCCATGGACTGCACGGCATCGACCGGGAGCTGATTCGAGAATACTTTGCTTTGCTGGTCGGTGATGGGCTGGCCGTCGAGCGAGAAAGAGTTGGAAGCGTGATCGCCCAGTCCATGAAAGAGACCGTTCGAATCGGCGCTGATGCCCGGGGTGGACAATGTCACCAGGGAGCTCAGCGAAGAAGTGGAACCTTCCAGAGGAAGCTTGTCGATCATCAAGCGATCCAGATCCGTGTGGGTGCTGGAGTCGGTTGCCACCAGGTCCCCGGAGCCGGTCACGGTGACGCTGGTTTTCTCAGATCCGACTTTCAGCAGGAACTTCGCCTCGACGGGTACCGGCGAGTGCACGCTCAGATCCAGCTCGCTCCCTTCAAATCCGCCTGAGGTCGCGCTGGCGTGGTAGTTATTGTAGGGAATATTATCGAATTCAAAGTTGCCCTGGGCATCGGTTGAAGTGGACCGGCTATAGTGGGAGACCGGATTCTGAATCTGCACCGCGGCGCCCGGAATGGCGGCGCCAGATTGGTCCTGCACCGATCCGCGAACAGTTCCCGATCCGGCGCTGATCGATTGGGCGCGACCACGGACCGCGCCACTGAGCCAGAGCGCGACGGACACAGCAGTGACCGCAAAGAGTTTCCTCATTAGCTTCCAGTATCGGGAACGTTGTGCGACCGGCCTAAAGTATTCTCATGAGCGGCCACGAAGTTGCCGTGAGCGGGCTGAAAATTGCCACAAGCGGGCTGCTGGTTGTGGGGGCTGGCGGCCCATCGGAAGTGGCGCTCCTCCGCTCCATCCGATCGCGCCACCTGTCCTCAATTTCAGCCCGCTCGCGGCTGAACTATCCCGTCCACAAGTTTTCGCTGAGTGGATTCGCCTCTTTCGAGCTAAACCATCGAAAGGGTGAGCCGGCAAAACGTGAGGACTCTGGTAGTAGACGATGAACCGATAGCGCGCGGCGTCCTCCGGGAGGAGCTCGAACTTGTTCCGGCGGTGGAGATCGTTGGCGAAGCTGAGAACGGCAAGGAGGCGGTGCTCAAGATCGCGGAATTGCGGCCCGATCTGGTATTCCTCGATCTCCAGATGCCGGTGATGAGCGGCTTTGAAGTGATCCAGAATATGCGCGGTTTGCCGCCCCCGGTCATCGTCATCGTCACGGCTTTCGACCAGCATGCCATTCAAGCCTTCGAGGCCGGCGCCATCGACTATCTGCTGAAGCCGGTGCATACGGCCCGGCTGACCAAGGCCGTGGAGCGTGCCAAGGCGCTGCTGGGGAAGCCGGTAGAGTTGGCCAATCATCTAGCCAAAATGGCGGCATCCGCCGAAGCGCTGAGCCCGGTCGCGAGCCGCAAAATCATCGGCAGAAGCGGCGAAGAATACCACCTGCTCAATACCAGCGAAGTATTGGCTTTCCAGGCGGAAAGAGAGTTGGTTTGGATTGTTACCGCCCGCCAGCGGCTGCTGGCCACGCAATCGCTGAGCGCGATTGAAGCGCGCTTGCGCGAGCCTCAGTTTCAGCGCGTGCACCGCAACACCATCGTCAACATGGACCACATACGCAAGATGAGCGCTCTCAGCAGTCAGCGTTGGATGATCACATTGAGCAATTCCCTGCAGGTGACCGTGAGCAAACGCCAGGCTCACAACGTGCGCCAGATTCTTAACTGGTAGAGACTCGGCAGGGATGCGGTAGCCTTGTGGCGGTTACCCGATCTTCCGCGAGGCATTTACGGATCTCGTGTCCCGGCGCATGACTATTGCCTTGCCGGCAGCGCCGGCGATTGTCTTCTTCGTCCGTATCGCCGAAGTACCAGCTTCCCTTCCGGCTTTCGGTTTCTAATGCCGTGGACGCGCACAATGGATGATTTACCTTATTCGATTGAGCGCGGTTTTTCGCGTGAGTGACGAAGCGCGTTCACACGAGTGTGAACGCTGCACGCATAAGTGCGTGCGCCACGGGTTACTTGGGAATGCTAACTTTCGCCAGCGGCCAGTTCACATACTTGATACTTTGCCTGCGCCACGTGTAAGTGATGTGGAGACTGCCGTCGCTGCCCTGGATCATCGCCGGATAGGAATACTCGCCCGGTTCCGTTTCCAGCGCGTAAAACGGCGTCCAATGCTCGCCATCGCTGCTTAGCGCCAGGTTGAGCGGCGTGCGCCCTTGCGTGGTGTGGTTGTAGATCATCACGAAACGGCCATCCTTCAGCCGTAACGCATCGATGCCGGAATTCGGATTGGGTAAGTCGAGTGGGCGCGCCTTAGTCCAGGTAATGCCGCCGTCGGCGGAATCGGCTGTGCAGATGCGCCCGATGGTGGAGGTGGACCGCGCATAGAGACGCAGATGTTTGCCCTGAATGGGAACAACCACCGGCTGAATGATGCCGTGAGTCGCGTCTAATGCCGGGCCGCTGACCGCCGGCGATTCGATAGGTCCATGGCGCGTCCAGGTCTTTCCGTTATCGGTGCTGCGTTCGATCCACGCCGCCCAGGAATGGTAGCTTTCCACCGACGTTCCACTTACAATGACGCCGCCCGGCAGCACTAATGGCTTGGCGCGGATGGGGCCATAGAGTCCGGCCGGCAGGTGCTCGGGCGCGGACCATGTGTGACCGTCATCCAGGCTGAAGAGCCGGCCGGCGGTCCACTCTCGCGGTGAGGGACCGAATTTGTAATACAACCAGAGAACACCGTCGCCCGACCGGAACAGGACCGGATTGTAACTGGCGATATTCGGCTCGCGCACTAACTCCACGGGAGTCTGCCAATGGCCGTTTTGGCGGTGCGATCCCCAGATGGCGACATCCGGCCGGCCTTCGGCAGAGCCGCCGAACCAGGCCGCCATCAGTTCCCCCGGCTTCACCTCGACGATGGTGGAAGCGTGGCAGGAAGCCGTGGGCATGGGGTCGGCGATGAATTCCGAAGTCTGAGCGGCGAGCGACATGGCGAAGGCGGCTGCGAGTGAGGCGGCTTTCATGAGTGTGCGCCACGAAACTACGGATTCCGCCAGGCGCGTTTATCCCGCGCCATCAAATCGTCCGCCTCTTTCGGTCCCCATGAGCCCGCCGCATAGTTGGGAAAATGGCGCGGGGGCAGCGCCTTCCATACATCCAGCGTCGGCTGCACCACGCTCCAGCCGGCCTCTACCATGTCGGCGCGTTGGAACAGCGTGGCGTCACCCGTCATGCAGTCGTAGAGCAGACGCTCGTAGCCGGTGCTGGGCTCGTTGCCGAAATAATCCTGATAGCGGAAGTCCATGTTCACCGATCCGATATCCACGGCGATGCCCGGCACCTTGGCGCCGAAGCGCAGCGAAATGCCTTCGTCCGGCTGGATGTGCAGCACCAGCAGGTTGGGCGCGAGATTCTCCACCGGCGTGTCGCGGAATAGCACGAACGGTGCGCGGCGGAACTGAATCGCCACCTCCGTGACGCGCTTCGCCATGCGCTTTCCGGTGCGGATATAAAACGGCACGTCGGCCCATCGCCAGTTATCGATGGAGAGCTTCAAGGCGACGAAGGTCTCGGTCTGCGAAGCCGGGTCCACGTGCGGCTCGGTCCGGTAAGCGGGCGCCGGCTGGCCATCGGTCTGGCCTTCTCCGTATTGGCCCCGGACGGCGCGCGTGAGCACATCTTCCGGCGCCAGCGGTTGGATGGCGTGGAGAATCTTCGCCTGCTCGTCGCGCACGGCGTCTGCGCCAAACGAAATCGGCGGCTCCATCGCGGTCAGCGTGACCAGCTGCAAAATGTGATTCGGAACCATGTCGCGCGCCGCCCCGGCATGGTCGTAATAGCCGCCGCGCTGCTCCACGCCGAGCGTTTCCGCCACCGTAATCTGCACGTGGTCGATGTAGCGCCGGTTCCAAATCGGCTCGAAGATGCCGTTCGAGAAACGGAAAACCAAAATGTTCTGAACGGTCTCTTTACCCAGATAATGATCGATGCGATAAATCTGATTCTCGATGAGCACTTCGCCAATTTCTTGGTTCAACGTGCGCGCCGAATCCAGATCGTGGCCGAAAGGCTTTTCGATCACCACGCGGCGCCAGTGCCCGCCGCTTTGGTCGGCTAAACCGGCAACGCCGAGATGCTGCACCACTTCGCCGAAGAGCACTGGCGCCGTGGCCAGGTAATACAGATAGTTGCCGCCGGTCGCGTGCTTTGTATCGATGCCTTCGAGCACCGGCTTCAGGTGTTCGTAAGTGTTGGGGTCCTGGAAATCGCCCGAGAAATAATAGGTGCGCTCGAGCAGCCAGTCGCAGGTTTTGCACGGCTCGGATGCGCCGCCGAACTCGGCGAGGTCGCCGCGCACCTGTCGGCGGTACTCTTCTTCGCTCATATTTTCGATGGCGCAGCCCACCAGCGCAAATTCGTTGGGCAACAATTTGTGCTGCGCCAGATGGTAGAGCGAAGGGATCAGCTTGCGCTTGGTGAGGTCGCCCGAGGCGCCGAAAATCACCATGGCGCATCGGTCTGCGGGGCGCCCGTGGCGCTCCAGCGTGGCGCGCGCGTCGGCGGAAGGGTCGCTCACTTCGCGTTGCCCCCGGCAGCGCGCTCCACGTGTCCGCCAAACTGGTAGCGCATGGCCGAAAGCAAGCGGTTGGCGAAATCCTCCTCGCCGCGCGAGGTGAATCGCTGAAATAGCGCCGCGCTCAGCACCGGCGCCGGCGTGGATTCGTCCACCGCTGCCAGGATGGTCCAGCGGCCTTCGCCGGAATCGGAAACGTGCCCCGAAAAATTGGCGAGGCCGGGCGATTCGAACAGCGCAATGGCCGTCAAATCGAGCAGCCACGAGGCGATCACGCTGCCGCGCCGCCAGACCTCGGCGACATCGGCCAGCGGCAGATCGTACATATAGTGCTCGGGGTTGCGCATGGGCGCGGTCTCGGCGTCCTGCTCGCGCGCGGCCTTGCCGGCGTTGGCGTGCTTGAGTATATTCAATCCCTCGGCGAAGGCGGCCATCATTCCGTATTCGATGCCGTTGTGCACCATCTTCACGAAGTGCCCCGCGCCGTTAGGGCCGCAGTGCAGATAGCCCTCTTCGGCGGTTCCAGGCGCCTTCTCACGCCCCGGCGTGCGGTCGATGGTTCCTTTCCCCGGCGCCAGCGTCTTGAAAATCGGGTCGAGATGCTGCACGGTTTCGGTCTCGCCGCCGATCATCTGGCAGTAGCCGCGATCGAGGCCCCAGACGCCGCCGCTCACGCCGGTATCCACATAGTGGATGCCCTTGGCGCTCAACTCTTTGGCGCGGCGGATATCGTCGATGTAGTGCGAATTGCCGCCGTCGATGACGATGTCGCCCTTTTCCAGGTGATGCATGAGCTTCTCGAGCGTACTATCGACGACGGCCGCCGGGACCATCATCCAAACCGCGCGCGGCGCTTTCAGCTTCTGGACGAAATCGGCCAGCGATTCCGCGCCCGCGGCGCCGTCGGCGGCCATCTTCTTCACGCTCTCGGCGCTCATGTCGAAAACCACGCACTCGTGGCCGCCGCGCATCAAGCGGCGCACCATGTTGGCGCCCATCCGGCCGAGGCCGATCATTCCCAATTGCATTCGTTTCTCCTTTTTATCAGGGTAAC
>Ga0116129_1000948_pt1 | contig 16797 bp, 20 predicted proteins | sample June2015DPH_17_2_FD_89732 | JGI IMG/M metagenome (GOLD analysis project Ga0116129, IMG submission 89732) | Peatland microbial communities from SPRUCE experiment site at the Marcell Experimental Forest, Minnesota, USA - June2015DPH_17_10 | ecosystem: Environmental > Terrestrial > Soil > Wetlands...
GAGCGCACCAAGCCCTCAAGCTCGCTGCGCTCCGCACTCGTCAAGATAATCGATGTCGCTTCCGGGATGCCGCTCATGCCCCCTTGAATCACGACTCATTCTTCACCGATAGTGGGTACTAGCCTCCAGGGCAGCCTCAGTTGGCGGCCTCCTTCACTCTTCATGTCGTGGCGAGCGTTCGGCACGAGCCAACCCAACGGTAATTCCGCCCACCGCCTTCACCCCACGCTCGGCGGCTTGCTCACCGGGGGAACTGTTTCTCGTCGCTGAAGGAAAACCTTCATAACCAGCCATGTTTCGACGGGAAAAAAGCAGATCACCCCGACCGCTAGGCCTAACATGACCCTACCCAACAGCGGCCAGATCATCCAAACCGCCATGGCCACGCAGACGTAGGCGATCAGCGCCACGATCACGGCAATCGTCCAAACGGCAGTGTCTGCCAGCTTCATTCCGGCAGAATATCACTCAGGTTGCAGTGTCCTAATTCACAAGTGCGAGTGTCCCAGGACAGCACCATGTGGCCCCTTTCCATCGGGTTTTTTGGCTAGTGGCCCCTTTAGATTTTGAGAGGACCCCTTTTGCAAAGGAACGAAGCCGCCCGTCTCAGATTATATTGCAGGGCACAACTCAATGGTGAGCTTATGTTGGAGCTCGTCCTGTTGTTCGCATCTGGTTTCTTTTTCGGATACTTTGTCAGAGCCCTGCGCTCACGACGAAGACGTTATCGTCGACTCCACCTGCCTCCGCAGGTGAGACTCGATCCGCTCAAGAAAAATGAATAGGGCCGCCTCGGTTGGCGGCCTCTTTCATTTCATCTCGCGTTGTTCGATGCGCGATGTGGCCGCGGAATCAAAAAGGGCCGCATTGGCGCGACCCCGTGCCGGTAAAAATTTGTCCGTGATGAAATCCCTCCTCCGGCAAGAGCCATTGTATGGTTTTCCTCTGGATAAAGGGATTCCGTAGAAACACGGTTGCCAACGGTCCCGGCGAACCAGACCCGGACCTTAATGCCCGCGCGCCAGTCTTAGGGGACCTAACGCAAGCACTGGCGTCGCGGGTCACTCGCTATCCGACCGAACGGCGTTTCAGTCCATGCAGGACAATCTTTAGATGGCCTTCCAAATCCTGATAGCTATCCTCGGACATGTCCCCGTTGCCCACAAACGACCAGAGCCGAAGGAGATCTGAAAATGAAACAATTACTCATGACACTCACGATCTCGACTATCCTGATTGTACCGGCTCTAGCCGGAGACTCCGATCAGTGCGCACGCCAGGGCCACGTTGCGAAGTTGGTCGCGCAAGCTCGCGACGACGGTATGACATTGCAGCTAGCGAAGCATATGCTTCGCGACACCGGAATGTCGTCATTTCAAAATATGGCCACCCTCATTTTCAAGGAGAAAGGCCATTCCCCGGCAGAGTTTGAAGAAACGGTCACGAAAGCATGTCTGGCGAAGCAGTAGCCCGAAAACCGTTGTGGGCGTCAAACTTGAAGGCTTGGGTGCGGGAAGTCCAATATCGCTTCTGACCCCGGTGTCCTGGATTGCGGTTAGCAGAGCAGTGGCCTAATTTAGATTCAGGATCGGCGAACCGGATGCCAGGTCGCTGAGACACGCGGGCTTGGTATAGGGGTTGTGCCCTAGCCTTCCAAGCTAGAGAGATGGGTTCGAATCCCGTAGCCCGCTCAGAGCTTCATCGTCCGACAATAAGGCCGCCTCAGTGGGCGGCCTCTTTCATTTTCAGTCCGCCAATGGGAAGCCATTCAGGTGCCATCCGTATTTGGCCCCCGGCGTCCTGGTGTGAAGTTAGCAGCCCCCTGAATGCGAACCAAACTCTCGCCCGCGCCTTGTTATCTGCGGGGGCAAAACATGCATCGGGCGGGTTATGTTTGAAGTGCTAGCCGTGTTGCTGGGTATCTTCGGCGCAGGCTTCGGAGCTGGATACGGCGTCCGGGAATTGGTCTCGCGACGGCGGCGAAAAGAATATCGCCGGGATTGGTAGCCAAGGCCGCCTCAGTGGGCGGCCTCTTCATTCGTATCGCCATCCTGATTTGCAAGAATTCGGTACTGTCCGTATTTGACTCTCCGTGTCCTGGTCTAAATGTAGCGGGCGTGCCGATTTCGAAAGAGAGCAAATGTCCCGCTGGGTAGGTGGCCTTTTCTTCACAATTTGGCTCGGTCCGATTTTGGTTTTGTTTTTCTGGGACGGCTACCTGTCGCTCCAGATGTTCAACCACCGCATCATCAAGAAGAACGAGCGTTTGTTCGGGGGACGAAAGTTCGCGTTTCAAACCGCCCCCGCGGACTACACCGAGATCGGTCAAATTTATCGCCGCAAATCCATTCGGCTGGAGATCGCTTTGCTGAACTGGATATTGGGTTCAATTATCGTCCTCCTCATCATCTCAGCGGTGATGCAACCGTGATGGCTTCTCAGTGCGGTACCGTCCGTATTCGGCTGTCCCGATTTAAAAAGTTGGCAGTGGCTCAATTTCGATTTGGCGCGCTATGCTGCGTTCGCTTTAAGTGTCCAAACTGTCAAACTCGCCATGGAGAGATGAAGTGTGGAAATCAGGCTGGATGGTAGCAATGATCGCGTTGTCGATGGCGCTCGGCTCACCGGCGCGCGCGGCCGATTGCAGCCCGAATGTCAGTGCATGCATCGATGCCAACAAGAACAAACCGAACGCTGTCGCGAAATGCCAGGCGGCAGGGCAACGCTGTGCGAAAACGGGTATTTATGTCGGACCCTTTAGTGGCGTGTCTTATGAAGTGCATAAATGTTTGCGCTTCGGGTGCGATTAATTGACGAAGCGGCAAGGCCGCCTCATTCGCATCACGCCCGGCAAAACATCCGGTCACGACGGGTTATCGGGATCGTTGTGGCGACAGCCCTGCCATTTCCAACAAGCCAAAAACAACGGCCCCGCCACGCTGAGGGCGCGTGCCGAGGCCGCCTGCCCCTTGGCTGTTCCGGGGGACCAGAACTTGAGGGCAGCGCAACATAACCAACGCCCGGCAGCTGAAAAGTGAGCCGCTTCACAGTTGCCGTTTTGAATCTGCCGCTGGAGCGGTTTGGCGCTGCCGGTGCAATTGACAGAGCTGGAAAAAAGAACCGCAGGCTTGGTGGAATGGCTTTCCCCAACTTCTCCTGAAATAAAAGATGAACCAAAAAGCGACCCGCGCAGACCTAACATTCGACCGAGGGCATTTCAGGGGCCTCGAGACCAGGCCGGCGCCGCCAAGCGATCATATTCCGCTTCGGGCGGCGTTGTGCTTTTTACCCCCTGCCTCGCCGGCCTTTTCCTGTCGCCATGGGTCCCGTTCCCATTGGACCGGCCGTTGCGCAAGCCACCGTCCTAAAGCATGATCCGCAAAAAGCCTGCCCCGCATTTGCCGCCTGCGCTGAAGCTGCGGCGGCCGGGCAAGCCAGTGGCCCCGGCGTAGCCTTGGCGGAGACGGGATGCGGGGTGTGGTTGCGGTTTTCCGTCGCGACAAACGCGGGTTTCTAGTGGAGTTCTGGATTTGACATTCGCAGGTTGAGTGCGCGGCTACGGGAAATAGCGAATGTCAAATCCACTCCACTATCCGTTTAATAGCCTTTTACCGGGGGACGTCCTTGGCCAACTGGCTCGTCGACGAGTACTTGATGCTTGGGCTGGTCCCGCTCCAGAACTGGATGCTGCTCGCGATGGCGATCGTCGTCCTCAGCGTCGTCGTTTCCGCGTGGCTGGTGCGGCATTAAACCACGATGAGCAAATCTCCATGCACATGCCGGCGGCGTGCGCACCGTATTTGTCCCGTCCCCGGCAGACACTTGTTGAGTAGCGTGTGCAGTCGCGATCAGGCGTTAGCTGATCGGTCGCGCAGAGCTGACCCGTCAGGGTCACAATTTTAATTGCGCGGCGGGGGTCGTCGGCTTGTTTCGAACTCGGTCGACGGCCCCATCCGAACTGGCTGCTAGCGTCACCACTGCCGCCAATCGCCATCATGCATCAATTTGAGGCTGTTTTCCGGCAGGTCCCGTTAACTTGCCATGGGAAGTCGCGCGTTGCACCTGTCCTTTTGTATCCGTAAGTAGAGTCGGCAACTTTCAGAAATAAATGCTATTGTCGCTGGCGACCTGACCGCGAGTGGACGATGACTGTTCATGCTTCCAAACTTCTCACGCCTGAAGAATTCGCGTCCCTGATCGAAATCGCGATCGCGTCCGAAAACCCGGTCGTGCCGCCGCAGCATCTGTCGAAGCTGATCAGCCTCGGCTATGTCCTTCAGGCCGCCAAGGGTCTCGTTGTCACCGGCGACGGCCTGATTCGGATCACCGAAAGCGAATAAGGCCGTGTTGCGACGCACACACCCCGTAGCCTACCGGAATTGATCCACAGCCGTATTGGGCGTCAAATGACGCTGATACCGAGAGGGGCCCGAGCCCGGTCCCCGCGGGCGGTTTTCTGTGGGTAAGTATTATGCCGCTCTATTTCTTTCGGATTCGAAATGGCCGTTATTCCGGCGCGTCGGAGCAAGGCATTGAACTTGCCGACCACAACGCCGCCTGGCGGGAGCTGACGAGTTCCTGTGCCGAAATGGTTGGCGGGATCTGCCGCAAGCTCGGCCGGGATACGCAATGGGAGATGGAACTCCTGGACGAGCGCAAGCAGCCGGTTTTCCGGATTTGCCTGGTCGCGGATTCGCTGAACAGCAGCGGATCAAAACCCGCCGCCAGCCAACGAAGGCGGCCCCGCGCCGAACGCTGACCTGGAGCCTGTCTCGAAAACGCTTTAGTTAGCGGAGGCGCCGCTGCTGGCGGTGGTTCCGCTCTTGGCCTTCGGCTTGGACGATGATGCCGACTTGGCCGGCGGGGCCGGAGCATCCGTTCGCACGGTGCTCCAGGGATCGGTAGGCGCCTTGGCATCCGGAATCTTTTTCAAGGATTCCTTATACGCTTTTTGTTGTGCGTCCTCCGCGTCCTTTTCCTCCTGCGTCTTGGGAGGCTTGTTGTCTTGCAACAGATTCAGCTTCGGAGTCTGAGCAAAGGCCGGCGATGCCAGCAACATGATCGCGGCCGCGAGGCGCAAAACTCTCATGAACGAACTCCCCGTATCATTAGCCGCTCGTGGCGCAGGAACTTCAAGAACCGCCCTAGCATAGCATCGCACGGGCCGCCCAGCCAAGCGCGCCGCGGCGCGCCGGCGTTCACTTCAGAAATGGTCGGACTTGCAGGATTTTGGGGACGGAAGCCAATCATCCCAAATCGGGCCGCATTTGGTGCAGCCGTTGAGCAAGAGCCCCAAGGCGACCACGGACAACAGTAAAGCCAGTCGGCGAAACATTTGGAAAAACAACTCCCCACTTCAAGTCATTATAGGGCCCAACGGCTGCTATTTTCAATCATCGAACGCCCTGGCTGAACCCCGGCCAGCCACCGGGGCTGGCGCTTCTCATCGAAATGCGGCACCAAAATGGATTTGCAAAATGAACTCAGTCCGTCTTTGAAGCCATGCAGGAAGATTCAAGCGCGCCGGGAGTGATTTGTGATGGCATCCGACCCCACGGCCCCGGCGAAATTCGACATCGAGGAAGCGAGAGGCGTTCTACGCGAGGTCTTCGCACCCTGGGTGCTGGACCTCGGCCTGTCGATCATCGACATCGAATCCGACCCGCCGGCGGCTGCGTCTTCCGACTGGCGGCCAGGCGCCATTCTGCGCATGGCGTTCTCGGATCGTCTGTGCCGGCATGGCGGCGTCATTTGCGGCCAGGCGCTGATGGCGCTTGCCGATACGGCCATGGTGATCGCCGTCCTTGCCGCCAATCGCGGCTATCGCCCGATGACCACGGTCGACCAGACCACACATTTCATGCGCCCGGCTGCGCAATCCGATGTGATCGCCGATGCGCGGGTGGTCCGGCTCGGACGAACCATGAGCTTCGGCCGCGTCACGCTGTCGAGCAGCACCGACAACAAGCCCGTGGCGATGGTATCGAGCGCCTTCGCGATGTTGTGAGAACGGGTGGGAGCTCCTATGAAACGCAAAACGCCATCTGATCCGCCCCGTATCTGAAGCCAAAGAGGACTGATGCGGCAGATCTTTCTACCAATCGCGCTGGCAGGTTGCGCGCTCATGCTCGCGGCTTGCGGCCTTGCCGACAGCCGCTCGCCGCTGCCGCTGCCCGATTACATGCGCGCCAAGCCCGCCGAGGCGCCCGCGCTCGAGCCGGCGCCCGATGCCCGGCAGATGGTGCGCGAGAAACTGGACCAGGTATTCACCGCCCAGTCCAATGCGCAACATGTGCAGGTCTCCGAGGCGCGTCACGAACTTCGCGGACGGGGCTGGATCGCCTGTGTGAAGGCCGAGCTGACCTCATCGACCGGAAAGCCTCTGGGCGAGGAAACCTATGTGATCTCGATCAACAGCGGCGTCATCATCGACCGGCACCGCGCGTTGCCCGAAGACGCCTGCGATACCCAGACCTATCAGCCGATCTGAGCCCACACCCCACCGGCGCGCGATCCCGCGACACAGCCGCGCTTCAGGTCCAGTGCCCGAGCCGCAACGCGACCGCCATGGTCGCCTCGCGCAACTCGTGGGCGAGCGCGCCGTCCTCGATCGCGCGGGCGAGCACCATACCGCCGAGACAGAGCGAGGTCAGCGCCAGCGCGACCTGCCTCGATGCGTGTGCGTTGGGCGCCATACCCTGCGCGAAGATATCGACCATCATTCGCAGCGCCGCCTCCTGCGCCTCCCTCACCGACTGGTCATTCCGTGAAACGTCGTTCGGAAGACCGATCAAGGGACAACTCCTCTCGACGTCTTCGAAATGCTGACGGGAGAGGTAATCGCGCAGCAACATGACCGCACGATCCGACGCACCGGCCGAACTGGCGATGACCTCCTGCTTTTCGGTGACGAAGCAGCTGATCGCTTCCGCATAAAGCTCGCTCTTGCTTTGGAAGTAGCTGTAGAAGCCGCCCCGCGTCATCCCCGCGCCAGCCATGATGTCGTCGATGGAAGCCGCCGTAAAACCATGCTTGTTGAAGAGTTGCACTGCGCTCTGAATGATTCTCTGCCGTACTTGCTCGCGATGCTGCGTCTGAGTTCCCATTTCACCCCCGTAACCATGCTGAATTTTCACTCAGCGCACCGTGTTTTCCGACGCAGACCGATCGTATGACGCCCACCATGAACAGGCCCAAGGACAGGTACGCCCCGGCTGCACAAACATTCCAACGATCACGAAAATGTAATCGAAGGGACGTGCAATTCTCGCGCGACACAAGCAACAGGAGAGCGGGTTAAATCGAGGGGGATGATCGCGTTGAGTACGGGGGCAGCCTGCTGCTGCCGGCTGAATGGCCGGTCCATCGCCGCAACATTTGAGAGCCGTTGATCCCGAAACATGGCGCGGGCGCGCGGCGGAGCCCTCGCACCGTCAATGCTCGATTAACGATAAAGATCAAATTGAATCCTCGGCCCAAGAGCATTTTCCGAACTTTCCGCTAGCGTTGCGAAGCACGGGAAAGTCTCTTCCTCCCGCGAACGGGAAAACGGAACGTGGCTGAAATGGCAGACATCGCCGGCCGCCCTCGCCCATCGCGCGACGATGGCGCGGAAAAGCGCGCACCTATGGTTACGGTTTCCAGACAAGATCTGCAGCGCGCCGGATTTACCCCGCTAACCGCCATTCCGGTTGCGGAATGGCGCGCGCTTGCCGAGCGCGCTATTGAACCAAACGGTTACTATCTGCCGGCCTGGGAACTCGCCGTAAACGCCACCGCCCGCGGCCGTACCGGCGTCATGGCACTGAGCGCCTGGCGCGAGGCTTCAGCCGCCGGTGAAGCGGGGGCGCTGATCGGCCTGTTGCCGGTGGTCTCGCTGTGGCGCGCCTGCAAGATCCCCCTGCCCGCTTTGGCAAGCGCCAGCCCCTACGGAACGCTCTGCACACCGCTGCTCGATCGCGGCCTCGCCGGGGAAGCCATCAGGCGACTGATGAACGAAGCCCGCATCAGCGGGGCGCACGCGCTGATCCTGCGCGACGTCTCGCTCAGTGGCGCTGCGATGAAGGCCTTCACGCAAGTGCTGCGCCAGGATGGATTGCAGCCGATCGTCCTGCATTCGCATCTGCGCGCCTGCCTTGACGCCCGGCGGCCGGCGGCCGAGGTGCTGCGCGACGCGCTGAGTGCCAAAAAACTGAAAGAGCTGCGGCGACAGCGCAATCGCCTCGCCGGGCACGGCGACGTGCGGTTCGAGATTGCACGCAACCCAGCCGATGTCAGCCGCGCGGTTGAAATTTTCCTCGCATTGGAAGCCAGCGGCTGGAAGGGCGAGCGCGGCACCGCGCTCCGACAGGACGACGGCGACGCGAGTTTCATCCGGCGCGCCACGCGAGATCTGGCTGAAACCGGCCAATGCGAGATTGTGACCATGCACGCAGGCGAAACCCCGGTTGCCGCCGCAATCGTGCTTCGGCACCAGGATCGCGCGTTCTATTTCAAGCTCGGCATCGATGAGCGTTTTGCGAAGTTTTCACCCGGCGTCCAGCTCACGCTCGACCTGACGCGGCATCTGTGCGCCGATGCCGTGCTGGTCACGGCCGACTCGACCGCCAGCGCCCATCATCCGATGATCAACCCGATCTGGCGCGGACGCATGCGGATCGGCGACGTGATCATCCCGCTACGCCCTCGCGACCCTGTCGTGGCGGCGATCCATGCGGTCATGAAGATGCGGCATGGCTTACGCGAACTCGCCCGCCGCGCGGTTCATCGCATTCGCAATCGTGAGCGACACCCTCACATCACGCCGTGATATCGAGCAGCGATTGCGTCGTGTTGGCGTAGGCCTGAATAACCTTCGCATTCGCCGCGAAGCTATATTTCGCAGTGAGCAGCTGAACGAACTGGCTCGCCAAATCCACATTCGGCGACGCGATCAGGCCGTCCTGGTTGGCAAAGGGAGCGTTGGGATCATATTGCGCGACAGATCCTGGTGAAACTGTCGACACCGTCGCGACCGTGCCGCTGCTCGCCTGATCCGTCTGATTGACCTGTAGCGGCACATAGGCCGGAGGAAAATTCGAATTGGTATTCGAACTGCCTGCGCCGCCGCCCGACGCGTTCGATCCGTCTTGCGCCGGAAGCGGGCCTGACGTGAAGGCGTTGGCGATATTGTTCGCGGCCACGTTCAGACGCAAACTCGCCGCGGAAAGTCCGGATGTGGCAATCGAGAGTGTGCTCATGCACTCTCATCTACAAAACAAGTAATACCCGTTCATTCATACGATCGGTAAAATACGTTTCGTATTTTATAGGCATAGGAGAGCGGAAGCGACGCCGTTCTTCGAACGGCTAAAAAACCTGCTCCGCCGCCTGCGCGTTCACTTCCGCCGAGACCTGCCGGATGGCAGTTGCGAGTTGCTCGGGCGGTTGCGCCCCTGAGACCGCATATTTCTGGGCGAAGACGTAAGTGGGCACACCGGAAATGCCTTTGTTGGCGGCCTCCTCGGCCTGTACCGAAACGGTGGCTACATCCTCATCGGTCGAAAGGCGCCGGCGCGTCTCCTCAGCATCGAGCCCGCATTCGCTTGCCGCCTGCACCAGCACATTGACATCGGTGAGATCGCCGCCGTCGCGGAAATACAGTTCCATCAGCCGCTGCTTCATCTCGGCTGCGGTACCCTTCGCTTCAGCCCAGTGAATCAGGCGATGGCAATCGATCGTGTTTGGCTGCCGTTTCACGAGTTCCGGCCGATAGATTAGCCCTTCCTCGCCGGCTGCGGCGACCACGCGTCCCGAGATCCCCTTATAGGCCTCGACCGAGCCGAATTTGGCGGTGAGATATTCCTCGCGGCTGATGCCTTCGCGCGGCACCCAGGGATTGAGAAAAAACGGCCGCCAATGCACCTCGATCGGCACGTCTTTCACCAGCGCCAGCGCACTCTCAATCCGGTGCTTGCCGATATAACACCAGGGGCAGACGACATCGGAAACGATGTCCAGTCGAAGCGGTTTCAGGGTGCTCATGACGACGCTCCTTTCGGATGATCGCAAAGAGATAGGCCGCCAGATAGTCGTGCACAAGGCATCTATTGCAGGCCGGCCGCCATCTTTCGTAAGCGATCCGCGGTGAATTCGTCGGCCGGGAAAAACGTCTCCAGCGCCAGTTCCGACAGCGTGACGTCGACCGGCGTGCCGAAAATCATCGTCGCCGACATGAAGCTGAGAACCTCGCCGCCGAACCGCAGCTTGAAGGGGATGGCGACATTATCGGGCGGCAACGGCGCCGATCGCGCAGGCAACGGATAGGCTTTCAACTCGTCATGGAGCTTGATCAGCCCGGGGTCGGCGGTCGCCTCGCATTGACGGCGCAGGCGCTCCAGCAAATGCCCGCACCATTCGGCGACATTGACGGTGTGCCCGGCGAGCGCCTCGGGATGAAAGGCGAGCCGGAGAATATTGACGGGCGGCGTCAGCAGCCGCTGCGGAACGCCGGCCAGAAGCGGCATCACCATGCGGTTGCTAGAGACCAGATTCCAGTGCCGGTCATAGGCCAGCGCAGGACTCGGCTCATGCGCCCGCAGAACCAGATCGATCGCTGCGCGCGCCGATTTAAGGGCGGGATCGTCGAACGCGCGTTGCGGAAACGCGGGCGCAAAGCCCGCCGCGACCAGCATGATGTTGCGTTCCCGCAAGGGCACATTGAGCCGTTCGGCCAGCTTGAGCACCATGTCGCGCGAAGGGGCCGCGCGGCCTGTTTCCACGAAGCTCAAATGGCGCGTCGAAATCTCGGCATCTCCGGCCAGATCGAGCTGGCTCAAATGCCGGCGCTGACGCCACTGGCGCAGATGCTCGCCGACGTGGCCCGGCACGGTCCGGTCGATTTGGCTGGTAGCCGTCTCAGTATTCATGTTGGGAAAAGTAGCACGTCCTCTCACGCCTTCCATTACCTTGTGCGTAATGGAGTTGCCGCCCCCGGCAGATCATCGTCGCGGTCGCAGGAGATGACACGTCGTCCCGGCGTGCTGATCCACCTCCCACTCACGCAAGGAGAACCGCGATGATCTATCCCTCCTCATTGCTACGCCGCGCCCTTCAGGCCGACACCGTCTTCAGCGGCACAGGAGCCATATTACTGACGCTGGGCGCCGGTGAACTCGCCCCGCTGCTCAATTTGCCCGAGACGCTTTTGCGCGACGCAGGCCTCTTCCTGATCGTCTATGCGGCCTTTGTCGGCTGGCTCAGCACGCGCACCGGCTTTCCGAAGATCCTGGTCGTGGCCGTGGTCGCCGGCAATGCGGCCTGGACGCTCTCCAGCATCGCCCTGATCTTCAGCGGCGCCGTCACGCCCAACGTGTTGGGCGAAATAGCGCTCGCGATGCAGGCGATCATTGTTGGCATATTGGCCGAGCTGCAATTCCTCGGCCTGCGCCGGAGCAGCGGCCCCATCGCCGCATAAGACGGGTTGCCTTACGCCGAGGCCTGTTGGGCCTCGTCCTTGACATGATTCACAGTCGCCGCGGGAAGCGCGAGGTTTGAGGCCTGGAAGATGGCGGAAACCTCGCCGGTCGCGGCGACACCCTGCTCGACGACAACCATGGTTGCGACGGATTTGGGCCGCCCGCGCCGGCTCGGCTTGCGACTGTTAAGTACAGTCGACGCCTTGCTATCGAGCTTGCGCTTGCGGTCGGGCTTGAGCTCGAGCTTTGCGTTGCTCTTTTCTTTAGCCTTGGCGCGCGCTTTAACCTTCGCCTTAGCCTTGGCGCGAGTCTTGGCGCGCTTGGCCGCTTTCTTCTCCGCCTGTTTTTTGGCCTTGCGTTCGGCTTTGGCTTTCAGCCGCGCCCGCTCCGCGCGAGCCTCAGCGCGCTCCTTCTTGCGTTTTTTCTCGCAAGCGGCGCATTTGCAGCCGATCGGCTTCAGATAGGCTTTGAAATAATCGGTGCCGTAGTCGTAGTTGATCTCGTCGCCGGGCTCGATGTTCTTGATCGCGCGGATGAAAACCTTGCGCTTGCGCGGTTTGACGTCGCTTTCCGCATTCGGCTTGCAGGCGTGATTGATGTAACGGGCGACGTTCTTGCGGACCGAACCGTCGATGGTCCAGCGGTTATTGAGTTCAAACAGGTATTTGTTCTCGATCGCGTCGTCTTTTTTCTTTTTGGAATCCAGCAATGGCCCAAAATAGCGGATGATTTTGGTGCCTTTCTTGATCCTTTGGGTAGCGAAAAGGCCAAGTCCGGTGCGGGAACGGCCAACGCGATAGGGTTTCTTCGGCGAAATCGTGGGCATGACGATGAGGCAACTGCAACGCTAATGAAGCGACGGATCGCGAAGGCGACGTTCTAGGACGATTCCATGCAAATGTCAGGCCTTTCGCGCCGTTTGCGCGAACCATCCCCAGCTTGCGCAACTCGGAGAGTTCGGTTCCTCGATTATTACGGCCGCACGACCGATGTTTTGAGCATGGCGTCCAGCAACACGGCGGCGTCGGTGCCCTCGGGCAAGTGGCGCAGAATGTCGGAAAGCCGGCCGTCGAGCAGCAACATCGTGAAGCCATGGACCAGCGACCAGGCGCGCGCGATCGCAGCCGCATGATCCAGCGACAACGCCTCGCCCGCCATCGCTTCGTGACGCTGGACGCCGACCGCGCCGGCCAGGCCAGCGAAAGCGGTACGGGCCGCCTCATTGAGAGCGGGCCGCTTCATATCAAGACGCTCGGTACGGAACATCAGCCCGTACATGCCGGGGTGCGCCTGCGCATAGGCGACATAGGCCTTGGCCCGCGCCATCGCCTTTTCGGCCATCGTACCACTGGAAACCCCCGCCTCTGTCATGGCGACATTGAATTGCCGAAACCCAATTGCGGCGACTTCGCTGAGGAGACCAGCAAGATCGCCAAAATGATGCGTTGGCGCGGCGTGAGAGACGCCGGCTTCACGCGCCACCGCCCGCAGCGTCAGTCCGGAAAGCCCGTCGCGTTCCAATACCCGCTCGGCTGCTTCCAATAGCGCTGCATGCAGCGCGCCGTGATGATAGGGCGTCGTCTCGCTTGGAGCCTGCGCCCGCGCCGACCGTTTGGCGCGCGCCGGCCGCGCAGCTGTCCTGGCACGGCGGACTCCCTGAGGCGATGAATCAGTTCTGGTTCTCATGTTCACAATATATGATCCGATGTTTACGCTGTAAAGATTTCGCTTGACCCGCTCCGTGATTGGGCTTAATTTCATCTTTACACCGTAAAGATTTAAACTCGGGAGGCACTGATGCAGCAGGAAGTCTCGGCCAAGGCGACCCGTAACAATCGCGGCCCGATCCCCTTCGAATCCGACGCGGCCTATCTGAAAGTCACCGGCGAACTGCCGCGCGAGCTTAACGGCACGCTGTACCGCAACGGCCCCAACCCCCAATTCGATGCCCCCAACGCGCACTGGTTTGTCGGCGACGGCATGCTGCATGCCTTCCATCTGGAGAACGGCGCTGCCTCCTATCGCAATCGCTGGGTACGGACATCGAAATGGCAGGCCGAGCATGAGGCCGGCCGGGCTCTGTTTGGCGGCTTCGGACAAAAACTGCCGGATGCGCCCGCCTCCTCCGCCGATGGCTGCGTCGCCAACACCAACATCATCTTCCATGGCGGAAAGCTGCTGGCGCTGGTGGAATCGCATCTGCCGACCGAAATCGAGCCGGGAACGCTCGCCACGCGCGGCACCTGCAACTTTGACGGCGCGCTCAGTGGTCCCTTCACCGCGCATCCCAAGACAGATCCCGTCACCGGCGAACTGTTTTTCTTTGGCTACAATGCGAGCGGCCCCTTCACGCCCACCCTCTCCTTCGGGTCGATCGATGCAGGCGGGCATGCGACGCGCTTCGACCGTTTTGAAGCGCCCTATGCCAGCATGGTTCACGACTTCATCGTCACCGAACGTCATTTGCTGTTTCCGATCCTCCCCATCACCGGCAGCATGATGCGTGCGATGCGGGGCCGCCCGCCCTACGCCTGGGAGCCCAACAAGGGCGCCTATGTCGGCGTCATGAAGCGCAACGGCTCGGCCAAGGACATCGTCTGGTTCCGTGGCGAGAGCTGTTATGTCTTCCACGTCATGAACGCCTGGGAAGAAGGCGACCGCATCATCGCCGACGTCATGCAGTTTGAGGAAGCACCGCTGTTTCCGCATCCCGACGGCTCCCCTACCAACCCGGACAAGTCGCGCGCGCGGCTGGCGCGCTGGACCTTCGACCTCGCCGGCAACACCGACCGCTTCCAGCAGACCTATCTCGACGATCTCACCGGCGAATTTCCGCGCATCGACGATCGCCGCGCCGGCCTCGCCAACCATCACGGCTGGTATGCCTGCGCCAATCCCGAGTTGCGGATGTTCGAAGGCTTTTCCGGCGTCGCGCATGTCAACGGCAAGGGCGAGCGTCTCGGCAAATATCTGTTGCCGCTTGGCGACAGCATCTCGGAGCCGGTGTTCGTCGAACGAAGCAAGGACGCCGCCGAGGGCGATGGCTGGCTGCTCGCGGCGGTGTGGCGGGCGAACGAAAACACAAGCGACCTCGCCGTCTTCAACGCCACCGATGTCGATGCCGGGCCGGTGGCGCTGGTGCATCTCGGCCACCGCGTGCCTGACGGTTTTCATGGCAATTGGGTGGGCGCGGCCTGAACCGCGCTGACAGCGATTCATTCGGGAGGAGAGCGTCATGAAGGATGTCTTTGTCAGGCTCGGCACCGACTTCTTGTCCACCATCCTGTTCGCGGCGGTCTATTTCTCAACCGATAACATCGCGCTTGCGACGGGGATTGGCATCGCCGGCGCCGTCGGCCAGGTGATCCATGCCCGCGTCACCGGAAAAGAGCTCGGCTTCATGACCTGGGCAAGCCTGGGGCTTGTCATCGTGCTGGGCACGGCCACCCTCCTCACCAATGATCCGCGCTTTGTGCTGGCCAAACCCTCGATCGCGCATTTTGCGATCGGCGCCGTCATGCTCAAGCGCGGCTGGATGCTGCGTTATGTGCCGCCGATCGTCGCCGAAACGATTCCCGAATATGTCACGATCGCAGGCTTTTCCTGGGCTTTCCTGATGTTCGCGCTTGGGCTTGGCACCATCGCGGCGGCGATGACCGGCGACATCAAGCTGTGGGCGATTTATGTGTCCTTTGTGGCGGTCGGTGCGAAAGTGGCCGCCTTCGCCATCCAATATGTGGCCTTCCGCCTCCTCATCGTCAGCCGCCTGCGCGCTCGCGCCGCCGGCACCTGAAATCTTGATTCCAGAGGTTGGGCATCGGCTGCAAGATGCGCTATACCGCGACCACTGACGGTTTTGGGAAGACAGCGGGAGATACGGATGGCCGTGGACGGAAACTGGAACATCACCATGAGTACGCCGATGGGCGATCGCCAGACGACGCTGAGCCTGAAGAGCTCAGGCGGCGCGCTGACGGGCACACAAGAGGCCGAAGGCAACTCAACCGAGATTTTCGACGGCACGGCCAATGGCGATGACGTGTTCTGGAAGGTATCGATCACCAACCCGATGCCGCTGACGCTCGAATTCACCGGCAAGGTTTCCGGCAACAGCATTTCCGGCGAAATGGGCATCGGCCCGATGGGAAGCTTTCCGTTCACGGGCACGCGGGCGTAAGTCTGGCCGTCCCTGCGAACAACCCCGGCGAAGCCTTGGCGGAGACGGGTTGGCGGAGACGGGTCGCGGGGACGACAAATTTGCGAATGGCAGTTCTCGAACCCGATGCCTCCCGCACGCGGGGGCAAGCAGACCCTCTTACGACCTGACCGCGCGTTCCGGAAGCACGATCGGCACATGCGCCGACGAACTCACCACGCGCGGCGCGCCATCGGCATAAGTCGCCACTTTGTCGGTCTGGCCCTTGATCAGGACCTCGAGGACAAGAAAGAACTTTTCCGCAAGCATTGACCGAACTCCGTTGTTCCTCAATGCGCGGATGCTGCGCCGGGTTTGTTTCACGTCTGTTTCGCGGGACCTGCGAAACGGTTTCGTCCGCCCGCCCCAAGGCCGACGCACCGTCACATCGCCGTGATGGCGTGCGAAGTGCGCAAGCTCGCAGGAGCCGCCGACATCCGAATGACAAACAGCCCGGCCTCATGGTTCGAGACGCACGCCTCCGGCGTGCTCCTCACCACGAGGGAAAAGTACCTCATCCTGAGGAGCGCGCTTGCGCGCGTCTCGAAGGATGGTCCCGAAGACGTCAAACACACCTCCGCATCCCCGCAGCGCAACCGCGCCCGAGTCATGCATGAACTATTCGCCCCGAAATCGGAGGGCGCAGGGAATGCCGGATGCATCAGCGCATCCGCAGCCTCGCGTGCGAAAAAAAAGCACACGAGCGTCGTCACCACGGTCACACCGGTCTCACCCGGCATTCCCCGCGCGAATGGTTTTAACGGCTTATTCCGTGCTCTCCCTGGCGATCGGGCTTTCTTGCCACCATCCCCGCCGTGATGCCTCAGCATCATCGGCCGGTTGATATCAGCGTCGAGATATCAGGACCACACGACTTCACCGTCCGCAAATGGCGCATTCGTCAGCGCGCCACCGGCGTCCATCGCATCCCGCGCCCAACGTTCGTGACGATCGCGAAACGCCCCTCCCAAGGAGGCGGGATGATTCGCTCATAATCCTGCTTCTACCGGGTCGTCAAGAACAATTTCGGAAATTCCGAAATCAAACGATGAGTACAAATCCGGCATCTCGAACGTACCCCCGGGATGTCCGCTATTGTGAAGCAAAGCAGATCTTGCATTTGTCGGGGTTGATGTCTGCTCCTGA
>Ga0116129_1000950_pt1 | contig 16783 bp, 14 predicted proteins | sample June2015DPH_17_2_FD_89732 | JGI IMG/M metagenome (GOLD analysis project Ga0116129, IMG submission 89732) | Peatland microbial communities from SPRUCE experiment site at the Marcell Experimental Forest, Minnesota, USA - June2015DPH_17_10 | ecosystem: Environmental > Terrestrial > Soil > Wetlands...
ACGAGGAGGTTGGCCGCGAATGGTTGATCGTAGCCGCGCACACTGACGTCGGTGTCGTCCTTGCCCCACTGCATCAGATCCACGCCGACCACATTGCGCAGAGCGCTCGTCACATCCCGGGCACCCGACCGGCGAATATCCTCGGCCGTGATGATTTCCATGTTGGCCGGAACTTCGCTCGAGCGTTGCGGCGAGCCGGTAACGCTGGTCGTCACAGGCTCGCCAAACAGCTGTTCCAGCGGACCATAATTTATCGTCTGCGCCACCGCGCCGTGACTTGCACTCATGAGCACCAATGCCGCAGCGATGCGCGGCGACCTTGCCGCAAGGGTGAATGGCACTCGTGATGCCCGCTGACCGCTGAAGTGTTTCATGTCATGTCTCGGTGATCATCATGCGAAAGACCGCGGAAAACGCCAGATGCGTGCTGGCCGCCGCGGCGCGATTCACGAAAATCTCCACCTTCGGTTGCGCGCGCACTCCCATCGCGCAGACACCGGCCCGGACCTGCGTAAGGTCGGTGGTGATGCAGGGGGTGTGTTTGGCCACCGCCGCCGCGGTCACCGACTTGGTATCATCGTCGGTTATTCCGGCAGTCAGAAGGAAAAGCGCGACGTCGGCGCGGTTCAACTCGGCGACGGGCACGAGGACCGGTATCAACCTCACATTACCCACGCGCAGTCCCTCGCCGAACAAACCCTTCAATGCGTCCGCCTCTGCGACCGATCGCGGATCCCCCGGCGCATAGACGATGCCCGCTTTGACATCGCCGCTGAGCGGCTTCTCGAGAAAACTCAGGGCGCGCCCTGCGATCTGCAAATCGTTCAGCGTGAACTGCGCACGGGCACTCGCGCAAAGCAGCGCCAGGCAGCCTGCGGCAAGCGGTGCCCGGAACGGGCGCAGGGATACGCTGATCATTTCAACTTGATCCTTTTGCGCCGCCGATGAGTGCCTCGATGCGTTTTTCTTCAATCGCCGGTTCCATCGGTTTCATGTTGCCCTGGCGCAGAAGCTCATCAGCGCGTTCGGCCTGTACCGCTTCACTGAAGAAAAGGCCCTGTGCATGCGTCGTCGAGCCGGTCGCGGCAAGCAAGCCACGCTGCTCCTCGGTCTCCACGCCTTCCGCAATCACCCCGATGTGCAGCTCGCGGGCAATATTGATGATGGCGCGAATCATCGCGGCACGCTCCGGATCCTCATTGACGTTATTGATGAAAGACTGCGCTATCTTCAGGTGACTGACTTCATATGCGCGCAGGTACTCGAATGAAGAGTACTCGGTCCCAAAGTCGTCTATCGCGATCTGTGCCCCGAGCCGGTGCAATTGCGACAACGCATCGTTGCGTGCAATCGTCGCATGCGCGAGCGTCGCTTCCGTCACATCGAACTCCAGGCACTGCAGAGGTATACCGTACTTCGCCGCGGTGCTCGTGACGTCGCGCACCAGCTCGCGGCTATTCTTTAGTTGCGACAGAGATAGATTGACCGCAATGACCGGCGGCGCGACGTTGCCGTCTCGCCAGAGTTTCATTTGGCGGCAGGCCTGATCCAATACCCAGCGGCCGAGTAGCGTCATCAGGCCCGCTCTTTCCGCCATCGGCAGAAATGCCGTGGCGCTCAACAAGCCACGCGTGGGGTGATTCCAGCGAATCAGCGCCTCCATGCCGACGATCTTTCCGGACACGATTTCCACCTGCGGCTGGTAGAACAATTCCAGCTCACCGTGTTCAAGCCCATGTTTCAAATCGCCGGCAATGCTTACGCGTTCCAACACTTGCTGGTCCAGATCGACCGAGTGGAAATGATATTGATTGCGCCCCTCCTCCTTGGAGCGGTAGAGCGCCAGGTCGGCCTGCGCCAGCATCGCGTCCGGCCCGGCGCTGGAGATCGTATACAGACACACGCCGATGCTGGCGGAAATGGTGTTGATCTGGTTGCCGTTCAGCAGATAGGGCTGCGCCAAGCTCTTCTGCAGCTTGTCGGCCAGCACTCCGGCATTCTCCGGCTCGTACGTATCCAGCTGCAGGATCGCGAATTCGTCGCCGCCCAGCCGTGCAATCACATCGCTTTCACGCGTCGCGCCCTTGAGCCGTTCCGACACTTCGCGCAACAGCAGATCCCCGATTGGATGCCCGAGCGTATCGTTGACATCCTTGAAGTGATCCAGATCGATATACAGAATTGCGAATGGACTTGCCCCGCGCCGGGCCGCGGCATAGGTCTGGCGCAGGCGTTCGACGAATGTAGTGCGGTTCGCAAGTCCGGTGAGCCCGTCGGTGCGTGCCAGCAATGCGATCTTCTCTTCGGCCGCTTTCCTTTCGGTGATATCGATAATGATGCCCTCGACCTCGATCAGCCGCCCACCCTTGTCGCGCACCGGGGTATAGCGGTTCTCCACCCAGCGGTGAGAGCCATCGCCCGTGCGCAGGCGAAATTCGATCGTCGCAGCCTGGGCATCTTTGTCGAGTACCCGCGACATTGCGGCGCTCACCTTCGCCTCGTCCGTCGGATCCACCAGTGCGTCGGACCAGCCCGCCGACCCCACCAGCGTCTTCGGATCGTGACCGAACTTGGTGATGTTGTGCGAAATGTAGATCAGCGGAAATGGCGGCTCGCCGCGCAAGCGATACAGAATGGTAGGGCTGTTCTGCACGATCATATTGGCGTCGGCCAATTCCTTTACGTAGCGCGCCCGCGCTACCGACACGCCGATGAGCCCTGCAAGCGTCTTGAGCGTATCTGACTCCGCCCAACTCCACTCCCGCTTCGCGTGCGCCGAGTCGATGAAGTTCAGGCTCCCCCACAGCTTCCCATCGATCATGACGGGAATCTGCAGAAACGAGCGCATCTTCGCCTGCTCGAACAGGGAAAAGAACTTCCCCGTCAAATCGTTGACGAAGAAAGAGGCTTCGCCACCCACCATCGCCGGCGCCAGCGTTCGCGGCAGATGAGCCGTCAGATCCAAATCCTTCAATGCCGGATTGTCGAGCATCGGCGTCGCGCCCGGCGCGCACCATTCTTGACGAATACCCGAGCGAAGATGGCCGTTCCCGTCCATGCTGATTTCGCAAAATTGCACACGGCTCACCGCAATGGTCTGGCCGATCAGTTCCAACACCCCTTGGATGGCGTCTTCATGCTGCACGGCCAATAACTGCGCGGCGCTCTTCGTCACCACGTTGAGCAAGGCGTCGTGTTCCCGCATAGCATTCTCTGCCGCCTTGCGCTCCACCAGTTCCTTCTCCAGATTCCGATTGGCGTCTTTCAACTCTCCCGTGCGCTCGTCGACCGTGTGTTCAAGTTGCGTCTTGTACACCGCCAATTGCGTGACGCGTTCATGAGCGGCCGCCGCTTCCCGCTCCGCGTGCGCCCGCTGCCGTAGTGCCCGCACCAAAAACCAAGTCAGCACCAGGAATCCAACACTGACCACCGACATCGCTGCGGCGCTCAGCCACGCCCTGCGGTGCCAATCGGCCAGCGCATCCACCCGGGGTAGCGCCGCATGCACGGCAAAGCCGACGCGCGCCTCGTCGATGACCAAAAATCGTGTCAGGTCCCCGGCCGGCGGCTGGCCCGCCGTCACGACGCCATCATTGTCGACCCAGATGCTCGCGGTCGGATACTGCAGCAGGGCACGCCAGATCGCGGCACTCCGGCTTTCGCTGCCCCGCGAGGCCACTTCCCCGCTCGCACTTTCCGCCAGCTCATTGAAGTCCGCGAGAGTCTCTACGATCAGACCCAAGCGCGTCTGCGCATGCTCGATAACGATGCTCCTTTCGACCACCGTATACGCGATGAGCGCGCCCCACATCGCAATCAGCGCGCCCAACACCGGCAGATATACGATTCGATCGATCCGGTTGGATGCGCCAATCCCTTGGACCTCGCCGGCCGTCTCTTTATTCATCGGCCACCGCAAGGCTGACGATGGCGTGCACTAGCCAGACCCCGCCGGTTCGGCAGTTGGATCGGTCATGGACGAGCGGACTATAATCAGTGTGTCTAACGGCAATTTTGCTAAATACCCGGGCGACAAGAATCCGGTGCGGAAGTTGTCGGCAGCAAGTCGTTCGCCCAAAGCGCAGACCGGCCGCAGACTCGCGATGCCGTGTTCGACGTCGTTTCACTTTTACCATAACACGTGGACGCGATCGGGCCGCCAGGCAAGCGCGTCAAATGCGATGTGGATCTCATTGCAGCGCGCGCGACAACGTCCGTCGCCACCGCCAGGCGGGATGGCAAGGCAACGCGAATGCGTTTTGTCAGTGGGTCAAAGGCTTCGCGTCGTGCCGGCGGCCAAGGGTTTTGCGCGCCGGTCTCAACGTGGAAAGCGTCGTCGCGAGAGCTGCCCTAAGTGATGGACCATCCACCATCCACCGCAAGCGTCTGGTTGCTCACGCGGGCTGCGAGGGATGAGGCGAAATACAGCACTGCTCCGCCAATATCGGATGGCTGACACATTCCTAGCGGCGGGGGACGGCACCCTGGCCCTTCCGGCACGACCTCCTGCCGCACCATGGAACCAGGCGTCACCACTCCGCCCGGCAGAACCGCATTCACCGTGATGTTGTGCTCGACCAAATCCAGCGCGCTTGCGCGCGTCAGTCCTTCCAGGGCGCACTTGGAACTCGCATAGGCGGCATGCCCCTTGCAGAGCGCGCCGATCACGGCCGCCGACGCGATATTGACGATGCGACCACCCGCCCCTCCCGCAACCATGGCTCGGCCAATCTCGCGAGACATGAGATAGGGACCGCGTGCATTCACGGCCAATACCCGGTCCCAGACGTCAGTCGTGCCGTCGAGGAGCAGCTCCCGATCTACGAGGCCAGCGTTGTTGACCAGGAGCCAGGGAGTCCCGAAGCTGATGAGTATCTGCGCGCAGGCATTCGCGATCGACGCTTCGCTGGCAAGATCGAGATAAACCGATGCAGCCTTCAGCCCCACCTTCGTCAGTAAGGCCACCTGCTCGCGAGCTCTTGCTTCGTCAATATCGGCAATCACGACCATGGCGCCGGCACGGCCAAGAACCTCGGCAATGCCAGCACCAATCCCACCGGCAGCGCCGGTCACGATTGCCATCTTACCGGCAAGATTGAAATAGTCGTTGGCCATCAGGACCTCTATCGAAAAGTGAAATACCGCGGGGGTCTTGTGGTGAATTTCATCTAGGCCGAAGCCCGTGGGCCGAGCGCTGTGCGGCGCTTATTCGCCGCTGCCTATTCGGGACGGATAACGCCGTAGAAATCCATTTGTAGATACGACAGCACCTGCGACTTGATCCGCCAGCGGCCATCGTCGCATTTCACATAGCGTTCGCGATAATGGCCATAGCCGGTGTGGCCGGAATTGCCGGCCTGCACCCGCCGCTCCTCGCTCCAGGTGTTACGGTCTTGCATAGCCCAAATGACGTTGGCGCCCTGACCGTCAGCGTCAAAGCTGATCTCCGGGTTATGCACATGGTGTGTGGTCTTGGAGGTTTCGACCGCACGGCGCACCATCTTCACCACTTCGTCGCGGCCGCGGGTGAGGGTGCCCGCGGGCGGCGTCTCGAGCACGACGTCTTCGGTGAAGCAGTCGGCATAACCGGCCCAGTCCTTGGTGTCGAGGCAGCGGCAATAGCGCGCCTTGGTCTCACAGATCGCAACCCAGTCTGAAAAATTAGCGGTCATGGTCGCTCATGGTACGGCAAAATTACATTTTCAATCGATCCATCCAGCCCAGCAGCTCGCGCTCGGCCTCGCTCCCGGCCGCAAAGGTCCGACGCAACGCGGCATGCGACTCGGGCCGATGCTGGTTCAGCTTCAACTTGCATTGTAGCTCGGTAATCTTCAGCTCGAATCCCACAATCATCGCCATCATCTTTGACTGATAGTCCTCGCTCAACGAACGCCACTGTGCCAGATAGGAGGGCTCGTTGTCCTCGATCAGCTTGTCCAGCATCCGATCCATCTCCGCACGCTCGTTCAAGAGCCGCACGCGCACCTGGCATTGCACAGCCAGATAATTCCAGGTCGGCACCCGCATCCTATCAGGATAGACCGTGGGAGACATGTACGCATGCGGTCCCAAAAAACTCACGAGAGCCGTGCCTCGGTCCCGGAGAAACCTCCAGTGGGGATTGGTTCGCGCCACATGCCCCAGCAAGGAGGGCCAAGGCTTGCCGTCGCGTTCACCCATGTCCACATGCAACGGCAGATATGTCACGAACGGCTGCCCATTGTCATCGTTGGTAATAAGCGTCGCGAAGGAATTCTTGCGCATCAGCTCGACGGCAACGGCAACATCATCGCTCTTGAACTGTGTTGGTATGTACATGCAGAACACTCAGAACCGGTAATCCAGATCCACGCCGATGGTGCGCGGCTGGTTGGTGGCCACGCGATTGTACGCCGCATTGGGCAAACCAAGCTCGGCGACGTTCTCCAGGTAGGCGTGCTTGTCCGATAGATTGTTGACGAAAAACGCTGCGCCCCAGCCGAGCGTCGAATTGATGCCGGCGCGAAAGTTGGCAAGGTTATAGGCCGGAAGGGGTGCTTGGGTCTGATTGATGAGCCCGAAGGCGGACCCCGTATCGACGCGATTGCCGACATATGCATCATCGATTCGAGCATTGAACTCGTATGTCGGGGTGATGGCCACGTGCTCAGTGAGGCTCGCGGATCCCGTGACTTGCGGTACGTCGGGGAGGCGCTGCCCGGCGACGAAGCCGTGTTCGGTTTCGGCCAGCGTCGCGTGGGTGTAGCCGGCACTGGTCGCGAAGACGAGGTTCTGAATCACGACCGCCTGGACTTCAACCTCGCCGCCGTAGATGTGTGCGGTATTGGCGTTGTCGAACAGCGGGTAGCCGTCCGGCAGCTGCTCCAGCTGGATGTTCCTCCAGTCTTCGAAATAGACGCTGGAATTCACGCGTAACCGGTTGTCGAAAAACTTCGCCTTCTCACCGATTTCATAACTCCAGACGCTATCCGGCCCATAGCTGCTCGGGGCGATGCCGTTCGCGTAGCCGAGCGCGACGAGCGCGGCATGCATGGCTGGCGCAATCGGGCTCGGTCCGCTCGACGGTAACGGCTGATTGCCGCCGCCGGGCCGGAACCCCTTGGCTGCCGAGAAATAAACCATGGTGTTCTCGTCGATGTCGAACGAGATGTTAGCCGCCGGGTTGACGCCCGAGTTGGTCTGCACCACATGCTGCGTGACGGCGGCATCGTCCCCGGTGGGCGAACCGAGGCCGGAAAAAATCATGTCCAGCTGGCTGTCGTAATGGTAATAACGCAGCCCACCTGTGACGTGCAATTGTCCGGTCACCGCATAGGTCAGGTTCCCGAACACCGCCTCCTGCTTGATCACCGTCGGCTGATCGATATCGAATATGTTGGTCGTGGGGGAGTCAAATGACACGGGATTCGTAATGTTCTCGGTGAGCCTCCACGAGGAACTGAACCTGCTGTAGTACGCGCCGCCGACCCACCGCCAGTCGCCATCGCCGCTCGACGCAGCGCGCAGCTCCTCGCTGTACTGATTGGAAGGATCCGCCTCGAATGCATAGATCGGTCCCGAGCCGGTCGGCCCGTAATAGGAACTCGAGGTCGTGGTGACACAGAACCCGCCGGGGCAGCCCGCCGTGTTTTCGCTGTTGTCTTGAATCATTTGCGATTGCCGGTGCCAGTACGAGGTTGCCGAGGTGAGATCGAACCCGTCGAAGCGGTAATTTACGTTGAGCGCATCGATGGTGACCGTGTCCGAATAGGGCTCGGCAATATCGAAGGGCTGGTAATGCGCCAAGGTGCCCGGGACGCTGTCGTAGTCGCTGGGCCCGTCCTGGTTGATGAGCTGGGAAAAGACCGACGGCGTGATGGTCAATCGGTCCGTCGGCTTCCAGGTCACGGCAACCCGAAACGCCTGCATTGTCTCGGAATTGCTGCCCTTGTAGTCGGCAATAACCGGCGCGGCCAGCACGTTGCCACGCGTATCACCGGTATTAACCGTGGTCGTCGCGGGCGGGAAGTCACCCACGACGATGCGGTCGATCCAGCCGCTCGTTGAAGCCTGGGATGCAACGATGCGCACCGCCAGCACGTCGTTGATGAGAGGCAGGTTAACCATGGCGTTCTCGCCATGGTTGAACCCGCCGCCGTCGGTACCCGAGAGGATGGTTTGAACGCTAGCCTGGTACTCGGTCAGGTTCGGCTGGTTGGTGACCAGCCTGACCGTGCCGCCCATGGACGATGAGCCATACAGTGTCCCCTGCGGCCCGCGCAGCACTTCCACTCGGTTGAGATCATAAAGGCTCGGATCGATGACGACCTTGCCGTTTTGCGCCGCCGCGGGCGCCGTCAGTGGCACATCATCCAGGTAGAAGCCCACCGTCGGCGAGTTGCCGCCGCTGGAGGTCATGCCGCGCATCTCGAATTCGGTCTGCCCGGGACCCTCCGTTTTCATCGAGACGCCCGGCGTCTCGGCAGCAAGGGCACTGAATTCCGTGATGCCCCGCTCCTGCAGATCGCGGCCACTGACCGCCGTCATGCTAATAGGGGTCTTATCGACCGTCGACTCGCGCTTTTGCGCCGTGACTACGATCTCCTCGAGTTGGCCAGACGCCGGCTGCTCGGCAGTCGGTTCGCTCTGTTGCGCGCTGGCCGCGCCGGCCGCAATCAAGGCGAGCGCCGCCGCCCGCACGATCCACACGCCACACGATCGAGTGATCCACTGAATCATTTCCGTCTCCCTATTGTTCAGTATCAAACTCTCAAGCGCACCGGATTTTAGCTAAGAGGTCGGGATGCCTCCGCAAGTCTTGACCCATCATGCCTAGGTCCGAAAAGGCCTTCTTTCGTCCTCTTCGGCGCAGACGTGAGGTGACGCACCACCTGCAGTTGCGGCCAAAAAGCCACCCCAATTCCTCTTAATTGGCGCCAAGACTTATCATGGCAGCATGAAAATCACAATTGATATTCGTACCTATCGTGCTCCGCGGCATCGGTCTCGACGGATGAGCCTAGGTGTCACGTCTCATGCCGCAGCACCGAGGCGCCCGTCTCGATAATCGGCGAGTGCTTGCTCAATTTCCTCACGCGTGTTCATCACGAACGGGCCGTATTGCACCACCGGCTCGCGCAGCGGTTTGGCAGCCAGGAGCAGGAAACGAACCCCATCGCATCCGGCCTCGACACGTACGCTGTCGCCGTCGGACAAGACCCCTGCTGCGCGATGCGGCAGGGCCTTGGCGGCGCTTGCCGCACCAATCTTGGCGCCGCCTTCATAGGCGTAAAGGAATGCATTGTGACCTGTTTTGATAGGCGCGCTGAATTCCGCTCCCGCAGGCAGAATGACGTCCCAATACGATGGGTCAGTACTGAGCGCTGCCGCGATGCCGTTGATCGGCCCATAGGTGGTCGACGAATTCAGTTTGAGCGCGCCGGCAATGACTTTCACTTCGCCGCCATTCGAGAGCTTCACCACCGGAATCTGCGCCGCGGGAATATCACGATAGCGAGCAGGCTTCATTTTCTCCTTCGAAGGCAGGTTGAGCCACAGTTGGAATCCGCGCATGCGCCCTTCGCTCTGCTGCGGCATTTCGGAATGAACGATGCCGCGCGCGGCGGTCATCCACTGCACATCGCCGGGGCCTAAGTCCCCGCGGTTGCCGAGCTGGTCTTCATGGCGCATGTGGCCGTCGAGCATGTAGGTGACGGTCTCGAAGCCGCGGTGCGGGTGCGCCGGGAAGCCAGCCAGATAGTCGTTCGGATTGTCCGAGTAGAACTCATCGAGCATTAAGAACGGATCCACGCGCAGGCCGCGCTCACCGCCGAGACTGCGGCGAAGCTTGACGCCCGCTCCATCCGCGGTCGGCATCGATTCGATGACATGGGTCAGGGCACGAGTGTTCATGGTTAAACTCCAAAAAACAAAGAGGCTACGCGGCCAGGCGTTCGATTGCCGCGGCGGCATTGGCGAGACCTGCTTCCTTGCTCTGCGGGCTGATCGCCAAGCCTTCGGCGTAGACGAATTCGATGTCGGCAAGGCCGATGAAGCGCAGGAAGTCGCGTACGTAGTTCGTCTGTGTGTCCATTGGCGTGCCGGCGTAGATTCCGCCGCGCGCGGCAAACACATAGGCTTTTTTCCCGGTCAGCATGCCCACCGGCCCATTCTCGGTATATCTGAAAGTCACGCCAGCTCGGGCGATGTGATCGAAGTAGGCTTTGAGCTGCGATGGCACGCCGAAGTTGTACATGGGCAAGCCGATGACGATGACATCAGCCTGCTTCAACTCGGCGATCAAGGCGTCCGAGTACGCAACCACGGCCGCCTGCTCGGCATTTCGCGCCTCAGGCTGGGTGATAAACGCACCGAAACGTTGGGCATCGAGATGCGGCACCGGCTCGGCCGCAGCGACATGGCGCACTATGACCTTCGCGTCAGGATGTTGTTGTTGAAAGGCCTGTACAAACTGATTGGCCAGCTGGCTCGACTGACCTTTCTCATTGTTGATACTGGCATTGATCTGCAGCAGGGTAGTCATGAGATATCTCCTAAGAACATGGATCATCTGAGGCATATCTAAGTATTGATTCATCAGATAAAAAAGTAGAATAATCAGAGTATATCTATCTATCCATTAGATAACTCCATGGATCATCCCCGTATTTCTCTTGAACAGTGGCGCGCCTTGCTCACCGTGGTGGACTCGGGGGGCTACGCCCAGGCCGCGACGCTGTTGCACAAGAGCCAGTCGGCCGTGACCTACGCCGTGCAGAAGATAGAGTCTCTGCTCGGGGTGAAGGCCTTCGAAGTGGTCGGTCGAAAAGCTCATCTCACCGCCACCGGTCAAGTGCTCTACCGCCGCGCTAAAGCGCTGTTGGAAGAAGCTGCCGCCCTGGAAGGTGCTGCGGGCAGTCTCGCTCTCGGCTGGGAGGCGGAACTGCGGCTGGCCGTGGAAATTGTCTTTCCCACCTGGCTACTGCTGCAATGCTTCGAACGATTTGGTGCAGAGCGACCACAAACGCGCATCGAATTGTACGAGAGCGTGCTCAGTGGTACCGACGAAGCGCTGCTACAGCGAAAGGTTGATCTCGCCATTTGCTCGCACATACCTGCGGGGTTCATTGGCGATTCACTGATGCGCCTGCGATTCCTGGCGATGGCACATCCGCAGCATCCGCTACACCAACTCGGGCGCGAATTGACGCTGCAGGATCTGCGCAAGTATCGACACCTGATTATTCGCGATACCGGCAGTCAGCGTCGAAGCGGCACCTGGCTTGGGGCGGAGCAGAGTTGGACGGTAAGTCAGAAGGCAACCTCCATCCACGCCGCATGCATGGGTCTTGGATTCGCGTGGTTCCCGGAGGATACGGTGCGCGGCGAGGTGGACCGCGGCGAACTTAAGCCTCTACCGCTGCGTGAGGGTGGCGAACGTTGGAGCGAGATCTACCTGGTGTTTGCGGACCGCGACTATGCCGGTCCCGGCGCTCTGCGATTGGCGAGGATGATTCGGGAGCGTGTCGCGGACGAGTGCCGTAGTCCCAGTCAGCAGCCGGCGCAAGCGGCTCTGCCGGGATGAACCGCGAGGTACCAACTTGGTTTCGCAGCCCAAGGAGAGATGCGATCTGTCGTCTATGGCATTGGCGTCTGTCCCGCCATGCGCCAGGGTGACAGGTCCTGCCAGCTCTTCAACGCCGAGGTCGCCCAGGCCGCTGTCTTATCTGTGTGGCATAGGTTGCAGGCATTCGGGATGTTCATGCTCTCGCTTTCCGCCGGCGTGATGAATCTAAAAGTATGGGCGCGCACGTCGACGTCCGCGATCGTCTGTTCGATTTTGGGCATATGGCAAGCAACACACTCGCTCCCCGCGCTTCCCGGCGCGTGATGAGTGTGGGCTTCGAGGGTGGGCGCGTGCGGCCCGTTCTGTGTGTTGGGCCCGTGGCAAGTGGAGCAGATCTCCTTCACCGGCTTTATCAACATCGCATCGTTGTCAGTGCCATGAGCGTCGTGGCAGCTGAAGCAAGTGACGCCGCGCGTGTACATCAAGCTCTGCACGAAATCATTGCCCTGCATCCGGTTCTTGTGCGCAGTGCCATCGGGGAAATGGGTGAACGAAAGCTCGCCCAGTTTGTGATCCTCAAGCTTCCAGAAATCGACAAGCTGCTTGCCCATGTGAAAGCCCACCGGCCAGTCGTAGTATTTGCCGTTGATGGGGTTCGAGACCGGTTGGCCCTGTGAGTGGCATTGAATGCAGGTGTCGGAGGCTTGCACATAGTTGAGCTTCGCTGGATTGATAATGTTCGGCTTGCCGGGATGCTCCACATGATCGCTGCCGGGACCATGGCAGCGCTCGCAGCCGACATTCCACTCCGTGACCTTCTTGGTGTCGATGTCGTAGTTCACCGAGTGGCAGCCATCGCAGAGCGGCCCCGTGGGGCGCTGCATGTTGTCAGGTGGATAACGGGGTGCCCACCAGTCGCTGCCATTTTTCACGAAGTACGGACGCCAGAGCTTGTGAGTCACGTCCCACTGGGCCGGGAGTACAAAATAATCATCACCCACCTGCTTGAAATAGCGCTGCTTCCATTTACTGCCGTAGACAAGCGCGATGTCGTCTTTCGTGAAGGTCAGGAGGGGATCGGGCCTGGATAGATCGGGAATGATGGCCTCCGGGTGGGCGCGCGGATCTCGAACCACATTCGCCATGCGGGTCTTCTGCCAGCGATCATAAATCTCCGTATGACAATCCTTGCACGCGGCCGAGCCGACGTAATGCGCACCGACGGCGGGTGCCGAGGGTTCCGCCGCGAGTTGCGGTGACAGTGCCACGACTTGGGGCAGCTGGCGCAAATACGCCGTCACCTGCCAGAGCTTTCGATCGGGCAGCGTCCACGCGGGCATGCCGGTGTGCCGAATCCCGTTCTTCAAGTGATAGAAAAGCTCTCCATCGCTCATGCTCTGCACGGTGGTACTTCTGAGGTCCGGAGGGCGCGGATACTCGCCGCTCCCAATCTCGCTCTTGCCACCGCCATCGTACGAATGACAGATCTCGCACTTCTGGGCGTAAATCGCGTGGCCAGCTTCGACCTCCGCACTCCCCGAGCGGGCATCGAGGGGATTTTTCGCGGCGCGAAAGCTCGCGGGTACAGTGTAATGCAGGAGCCACTGCGCGACACTGGCCTCGAGCGCCGGCGCGTCCTCGCGAGCGCTCGAGCCCTCCCAGATGATCAGCGCGTAGAGGCTAACAATCAAGACGGCGATCACCGCGATGCCCGCCAGGGTGATATTCAACGCTCGCTTGGACGTCATAAGAGGGTGCTCATGTCTGCCGATAAGGCTCGGATATCGAGATAGTTAGCGGAACAGGTCGAACTTACCTATCGTACTGAACCGTCTCGCCTTTAGTAGCCTGGCTCATGCATCGAGCGGCCGCCTGGCGGCAGCCCCGAACTTCGGCGGGTGGGCCGAGTTCCCGCGCGATGGAGATGGCTAGGTAGGTCTGCTACAGCGCGCCGACTCCTTCCCCCGGCGGCAGTGTCGGAAACGCCAGCTCGGCCTGGTTGCCGTTCGGCTTCGGGAGGTCCCAGCTCAGAAACTGATTCACCTGCTCCACGAAGAGTTCCGGGTATTGATATTGCGAACCGTGGTTTGCATCGGGATAGAGAATCAGCGCTGAGTTGGGCAGGTTTTGCTGCAGGTGATAAGAGTTCACCGTCGGCACGATGACATCGTTGTCGCCATTGACCACGACTGCAATAAACTCTGGATGGCGTCGACCCGGTCCGCCTCAGAGCTTAGAACCGCCGTCGACGTGAATGGACTCGCCGGTGATCCAGCGCGCGTCCTCGGAAGCGAGGAACCGCACCACCGGGGCGATGTCGTCCGGCTGTGCAATGTGCTTCAGCGCCTGCATACCGAGCGCGAGTTCACGTCCCGCGTCGGTCTTGGTGAAGTTGGACATTTCGGTCTCGACCACGCCCGGAGCGACGGCGTTGACACGGATTCCACGCGGACCGAGCGCCGCCGCGAAATGCTTCACCAGCGTCTCGACGGCGCCCTTGGTCGCGCCATAGGCATACAGGGTGCCTACCGAGGCTCGGGCGGCGAGCGAGGAGGTGAAGATGATGGTGCTTCCCTTGCATAGCGCCGGAAGAAGTTGTTGTACAAGGAAGAATGGCGCGCGGGCGTTGACCGCGAAGAGGTTGTCGAAATCCTCGACCGTCGTCTCTTCGATCGTCGCTGCCTTGGAGATGCCGGCGTTGGCGACGAGAATATCCAGACGGTCGCCGACGATGGCGCGAACCTGTTTGGCCAGCGTGTGTGCACCGTCGGGCTTACGCAGGTCGGCACCCACTTTCTCAGCCTTGCCGCCGCCCTTGCGGATTTCGGCGACGACCGCCTCCGCCTCCTTCTGGTTGCTGCTGTAGTGGACGAGCACCTGGGCGCCGCCCTGCGCAAGGGCCAGCGCAGTGGCGCGCCCAATGCCGCGTGAGGCGCCGGTGACAAGAGCGGTTTTGCCATTGAGCTTATTCATAGAAGACTCCATGCGGGAGCACCAATCAAAGGCCCGAGCACGGAGCAGTCCTCCGCGCCCGGACGGGATCAGTGAGTCTTACCGCCGTCGACATTGAGGACATGGCCGGTGATGAATGACGCCTCATCGGAAGCGATGAAGACGATAGCGTTGGCAAGCTCCTCCGAGAGACCGAGGCGACCCATCGGAACGGTTGTGACGAGAGCCGCCTTGTTCTCCGCCGTGCCGGTAAAACGGGTCAGCATGCCCGTGTCCGTAGGACCAGGTGCCACGACATTCACACGGATTCCCGACGTGCCGAGCTCGAGCGCCACCGACTTGGTGATGCCTTCGACGGCGTGCTTGCTGCCGACATAGATAGAGGCCCCCGCCGCACCTTCGTGCCCGTAGGTCGAGGAAATGTTGATAATGCTTCCGCTGCCCTGTCCCTGCATGGCGCGTACTTCGTGCTTCATGCTCAAAATCACACCGAGCACATTCGTGTCGAACGTCGCGGCATAGCTCTCCGCGGTCTGGTTCGTGATCGGGCCAAGCTGGCCTTCGGTCCCGGCATTGTTTACCGCGACATCGAGACGGCCAAACCGTGCGACAGTCTGGTCGACCAGAGCTCGCACCTCATCCTCCTTACGCACGTCGGTGTTGATGAACTCCGCTTCCGACCCGAGGGAGCGGAGCTCCTTGACGAGGGCCTTGCCGGCCTCATCACGGCGACCCGCGACCACCACGTTGGCGCCCCTGTTGGCGAAGGCAACAGCGGCGGCACGCCCTATGCCTGTGAGGCCTCCTGTGATCAAAACGACTGGCTTGTTCATTGCGTTGCTCCTGATGTCAGATTGACGTATAGATCCTTAAATAACAGTGATTTACCCATTCGATATCTGCTTCCATGGCGGCACTCTAGGCTCCTCTAGCGCCGCTGAAAAAGACCTTATAAGCTCACGGGCATACCTCTCAGGCATGGAGTGATCATGGAGTTGAGGCACCTGCGTTATTTCGTGGCGGTTGCCGAGGAAGGCAGCCTGACAACCGCCGCAGAGCACCGGCTCCATACGTCCCAACCTTCGCTCAGCCGGCAGATCCGCGACTTGGAGTACCAGGTCAAGGCCGAGCTCCTGGTTCGCAGCGTTCATGGCGTCGAGCTGACCCTCGCAGGCAAGGCCTTCCTCGATCACGCCCGGCTGGCGCTCTCGCAGGTTGATGCCGCGGTGGAAGCGGCGCGCAGGGCCGCACAGCCGGCAAGAAAAACGTTTGCCATCGGCTTTCAAACCGGTCACGAGATGAATTGGCTGTCGCAAGCGATGCGAGTGCTGCGCGACGAGTTGAAGAACATCCATGTCACGGTGACGAGCGACTACTCACCTGGCCTCGCCGAGGCACTCATCCGCGGGCGGCTTGATGTGGCCTTCATGCGCACCGAGCCGAATTTCGAACTCGTCTACGAAGTGGTGGACCACGAGCCGCTGATCGTCCTGATGCCGAGCGACCATCGCCTCACTGGCCGCGAGGCGATTCACCCCCGGGAATTTCTCGGGGAGATCTTCATCGGCGGTTCGAACAAAGCCACGGTGCTGCGCGCTGTCACGGAGAAGTATCTGCGCGGCTGCGGACTCGACATCAAATTAGATCATGGGGTCGACAACTTGGCGATGGCGATCTCCCTGGTCGCGTCCACCCGCGGGTTAGCGCTGATGCCCGCCTATGCGCAGAACCTGCTGCCCTGGTCCGTCGTCAGCCGGCCGTTGGAGGGCGAAGCGCCGACCATCGATGTCGCGGTCGGCTACAGCAACGCCAACAGTTCTCCGATTCTCAAGTTGTTCCTCTCCAGGCTCGGAGAACTCAGAGCAAACGCGCCGGCACAAAAGCATTAAATCCCCGAATCCGGCTTCAGCGGTGACAGCAGCGCTCAGCGGTCGACCGGACGCACGTGCTCCTCGAGCAAGCTATGGGACGAAGACGATTCGCGCGTCAGGGTGCGCAGCGGCCCACACGTCGTGGACATCGGCGAGCGGCGCCGGTTTGACCGCCACCTTAAACGCGGCCGAACGAGCTGCTCCGAGCACCCCCTTGATGGCTTCGAACAGCCGGGGAAGCGGAACGCTGGCCATGCCGCTACCCATGAGTTCCAACGCGCTCGAGCGAAGCGCCGCGCTTGGGAGCGTGATCTCCCGCCCACTCATCGAACCAATCTCGACGTAGCGGATCGGCACACCTTGCGGGGCTGTCTTGGCCGCCGCGATGATCAGGGTCTCGGCACTAGGGCCCCAG
>Ga0116129_1000951_pt1 | contig 16779 bp, 17 predicted proteins | sample June2015DPH_17_2_FD_89732 | JGI IMG/M metagenome (GOLD analysis project Ga0116129, IMG submission 89732) | Peatland microbial communities from SPRUCE experiment site at the Marcell Experimental Forest, Minnesota, USA - June2015DPH_17_10 | ecosystem: Environmental > Terrestrial > Soil > Wetlands...
AAAGGCTTCATCGACTACGCCCCGATCTTCGCCGAGGGACGCAAAGCGGGCATTCAGCACTGCTTCGCGGAACAGGAAGGCCCCTATGAGGTTCCTCTGCTTGAGGCGGCAAAGGTGGACTACGAATATCTGCATAAGTTTGCCTAGCCCATCAGGGAGGGGAGGATGTTCAAGAGTCCGATGCAGGTTTGAGATTCATTTGCCCCTCGGTTTTCGAGGGAGTGTTTCAAGAGCCGACTGCTTCGATTGGGGTGCCCGCAGTCGAACACTTCGAGCCCATGCTCAGGCCGGAGCTTTTCGCTGCTGCCCGTCTCGCTCACCGGTTAGAACCAGAGTCGAACAATTCCAGTTCATCGAGTAGTGTCGTCCGTCGCGGCAAGGACCGCAGAGGAGCATCGAGAGTAGCCTGACATGCGGTCTGATTCACTGCATCCAGAGCGAATACGCGCCGCTCCGCAACTGTCTCCCCTGCTTTAGAAGGAGATAGAGCGTATCCATCTCAGGAGGAAGTCAATGATGTCCAAGGTCTATACCAGCGCAAGTGTTCTTCTGTTGCTAGCGGCTACGGCAACGGCTCAACAAACTGCTCAGCCTTCACCGCCGCCAACGATGTCCCAAATCACGCAGAGTTTTATCACGGTCGATGCGCCCGTCGTGGTGCTTGAGCACGTGAGGGTGATTGACGGAACCGGTTCTGTTCCTGTCGATGACCAGAGCATAACGATCCAGAATGGCGTAATTCAAGCTCTTGGGCCATCGGGTTCGGTATCCGCCCCCAGCGGAGCGCGTGTCATCGACCTGTCGGGCCGGACGGTGATTCCCGGACTGGTTGGCATGCATGACCATCTTTTCTACCCAGCTCCGACCGGGCGGGGACGTCTCGCGGCAGACGGGGTCTTCCCGATGTACACGGAAATGGCCTTCAGCTTCCCGCGGCTATATCTGGCCGCCGGGGTGACCACCATCCGGACAACCGGCAGCCTCGAACCCTACGCGGATCAGGAGATCAAGAGCTACATAGATTCGGGCCGAACCCCGGGGCCGGAGATCTACCTGACCGCGCCCTATCTCAATGGCTCTGGCGGATTCTCCCTGCAAATGCATTCTCTGTCGGGCCCGGAGGATGCCATCCGAAACGTAAATTATTGGGCCGATGAGGGATTTACCTCCTACAAAGCGTATATGCAGATTACCCGGTCGGAGCTCGGCGCGGCGATCAAGGCCGCGCATGCCCGAGGTCTGAAAGTGACCGGTCATCTATGCTCCGTCACCCTTCGGGAAGCAGCAGAGCTGGGCATTGACGATCTGGAGCATGGTTTGGAGACCGACACCGAATTCGTTCATGGCAAGGACCTGGACACGTGTCCAAGATCCGCGCAGCAAAGCCTGCTCGATCTGGACGTTCAAGGGGAGCCGCTGCGTAGCTTGATCGATTTCCTGGTGCAGCATAAGGTGGCAGTCACCTCTACGTTGCCCGTCTTTGAAGCCAACGCCCCCAACCGCCCGCCGCTGGAGACGCGATTTCTCGATGTCCTCTCCCTGCCGTCCCGCACCGACTACCTGATCGCCCGGGCCCATGCGGATGAATCCGGTGGTAACAGCGAGGTCATATTCAAGAAGGAAGAGGCGTTTGAGCTCGCCTTCGCCAAGGCTGGCGGTGTCTTGCTGGCCGGATTGGATCCTACCGGAAATGGGGGAGTTGTCGCTGGATTTGGCGACCAGAGAGAAGTTGAATTGTTAGTCGAGGCGGGGTTTACACCCCTGGAGGCAATCCACATCGCAACCGAGAATGGAGCCAAGTTTCTTGGCAATGAGAAGATCGGAACGCTCCAGGTTGGCAAGCAAGCCGATCTCGTTGTGATCAAAGGCGACCCGAGCCGGAGGATCGACGACATAGAAAACGTGGAGATGGTATTTAAGGACGGGAAGGGATACGACTCGCAGAAGCTGATTGATTCTGTTCGAGGGCTGGTCGGATACAGATAAGCCTGAAGAATCGACAGGAGCCATTTGGCAACTCCCTGCGGAATCCTGTTTGGAACAGTAGAAACGCGAGGGTACGCGCTTCAGGAACCAATTCCGCAGGAGTCACCCAGATGGGGAGCAATCTAAATCAGCATAGCTGTGCGGTGTTAGCGATCACGAGAAAACGTAGAAATCTGAACGTCTGCCAATGCCTGGCCACCGGTCTTTCTTATCGATATGGCCAATTTTCGTCCGCACTCCACAAAAGCAAATCGTCGGGGGGGCATAGATTGCAAGCAACTGCGGCACGATCCCCGGCTTCCCGGCTGCCATGGGGTGTTGGTGATGTCAAAGATGACCGATGTTTAAGTCTCTCCGCTTTCTGGTGAGCGTTGACAAACTTCTCCAACACCGCCATTGACCACCATATTGATTAGAATCCGACCGCTCTTCGGTGCTCAGCAGGCAATCCACCGATTTGCTTGAAGAACGAGAAGAAACGGAGCCGGGACTATATACTGCACGGAAACGCCGATATTCGTATCAAATGATATTGACTTTTCTCTGCCATTGGGGTAAGGTTAGGCAGTTGGTAAATCAACATGGCGATTTTTACATCATTTGATATTGCGAGGCGTCGTGGGCAGCAAGGAAGATACGTTAGCCGAAATCGGGCGACTGGGAAGGTATGCGAAATCGCGGCGACACGACTTTCACCCGAATGAGCCATGTCAGTGGTCGCCGCAGACGATCAGCTGCCCGGAAACCGGGAGGTGCTTTTCGGATAGCGGCGCTTGGGGACTGATATGCGATTTGTTGGAGCAACATCCCGAAACCTTCAAGGAAGTCATTCTGAGACTTCCGCCCGGCCAGATCGCATATCAAACAGTTCACACCCTCAGTAACGGCACCAGGGTGTACATCAAGGTCCAGCTTTCTCAAGGGAAAGCTCGAGCAAGGAGCTTCCACATCTCTGAAGTGGAGTAAGGCGCGATGAACGAGGATATGGGTGCACCAATCAGATCAGAAGAGGTTTGTCTCGAGTGCGGTAGTTCGAGGCTCAAAGAAGATCTCAAAGAGCAGCAATTTCCATACGGCCCTGCATCGGCACGAACAATCTTGACGGCTTCGATCCCAGTGTTTACCTGTCAAGATTGCGGTTACGAATTCTTCGATGAGAGGGGCGAATCCGCACGGCACGATGCTGTTTGCATTCACCTCGGCGTGCAGACGCCGAACGTGATTCGGGACGTACGCGAAGCTGCCGGGCTTAGCAGGGTTGAGTTCTGCAAGATCGGCGGATTCGGAATCGCATCTCTCCAACGATGGGAAACCGGTGAGGTGATCCCTAATTCGTCGAGCGATAGGTTGATTTATCTGTTGGGATTCCCGGAAAACATCAGCAGGCTCAGGGCAAGGAATTGCGTGCACGCAAACCAACCATCAGTGGTTGCAACGCTCGCCGATACTGTGCAGTCCGCAGAGCGAAGCAACAATTGGTCGCCAAATGCACAGAGACGATGCACGAGGGCTAGGGAAATTTCCGCTTTCCCGACATTGGAAAAGCAGGGCGAACTGATCAACTGCCAGCAAGCAGCAGAACGAATTCAAAGGCGGGGCAGTATTCTGGCCCTGGGAGCCTAATGCTATGACAACGATCACGTTCTATTCGTACAAGGGAGGCACCGGGCGGTCGCTTTCTTTGGCAAATGCTGCGGTCTATTTAGCAAATCTCGGCTTCAAGGTCGTCGCGATGGATTTCGACCTAGAGGCACCGGGCCTCCACTACAAATTGTCGAGAAACGTCGATGGCTCTCCCCTAAGTGTGACAAAGGGCGTAGTCGATTTCATCGACGACTATCTCGACGATGGGCAAGTCAGTTCTCCAATTACGGACTTCATAGTCCAAGTGCCCGTTTCTGATCGCGACAAGGGCAAGGTGTACTTGGTCCCTGCCGGGCAGGTCCCTTCGCGAGATTATTGGGCGAAGCTCTCTCGGATCAACTGGTACGATCTCTTCTATTCAGAGCAGGCAATTGGGGTTCAGTTATTTATGGAGCTGAGGGCTCGGATCGTAGAAGAGTTAAAGCCGGATTTTGTCCTCATCGATTCGCGAACGGGGATCACTGAAATGGGTGGAGTCGCGACTACCCTCTTGGCAGACAAAGTAATCTGCCTGGTTTTGCCGACTCCGGAAAATCTGGAAGGATCACGCGCTGTTCTTCGTAGTCTGAAGAAAATGCGTCGAGAGGGCGAGTGTGGACCATCTGAGGTTCTGATCGCAGTAAGTAGACTTCCTGAGTCAAGAGACTTGCGCGACGAGCAGGAGGTTGCGGATGGAGTACTGGCATTCATTAATGAGTCAGCTGAAGACCCACAAGATACACTTTCCTGCGAGCAAGCATTTGTGCTTCATTCAGAGCCCGCACTGCAGATTCAAGAAATGTTGAGAGTCGGAAGTGGCATAAATCCCGATGATTCGCCGCTATTGCGCGACTACCTGAGGCTCTTTTCGAGTTTCGTTCCTAAGGAATCGATCGATACAAAGCTTCGCGATCTAATCGAGAAAGCTTGGAACAAGCTCCGTGAGGACCCCGATGAGGCACTCAAGGAAATGGAGGAACTGGCGGAGTCTTTCAATCATCCCGAAACGTACCGCGAATTGCTCAAATTCTATCAGGTTCGAAATGTAAACGGGACATTGACACTTAAGCGCGCACAGCGGCTGTGGGATCTTACAGAGAGCTCGAGTGACCCGATCCTCTGGCAAGCGCTCGTTCGCTCATTCGAACCGCAGCCCCGTTTCCGTGGCGAAAAGCAATGGTCGCCCAAGTTGGACTTTATTCAGTCTGTCTGGCGTGTTGCTGGTGAAAAAAACAGTACCTTCGGTTTGAAATTGGCACACGCTTATTCCCAAGAGGACCGCGATTCGATTGCGGCAGATATCACCTTGGAGATTATCCACGCCTTCGAACCAACAGCAAGTATTGTTGCTCGCTGCATCGTCTATCTGGATTATGCCAGCAGGATTCCCGAGGCAGACGCTTTAATACAACAAGTCAAAAACAGGTTTTCTGCCGATCCTGAATTTGTTAATGCGTGGGCAAGGCACGCTCTCAACGAGAAGAGCAAACTGGCCATTGCAGAGATTACAGAATCTCTCGCGGTTGAGAGCCTGCGCCCTTCTCTGAAGGCTTTTGTTTACGCACGCGTAGGCCGGCTGGAGGACGCGGTCTCTGACTTGGAATCGGTGAAACGTGACATTCACGAACGGATGGTTAGTAGAGCAGAACTAGAAGAAATTGGAAAGCTCTTCCATAGGCTGGGGCGCTGGGATGAATTCGAAGATTCTATACGCGGTGTGCAATCTCTTGACGTAATACGAGCGATTCGGGAACAGGTTGGGGCCAAGCCACGGCGAAGAGCAATCTCATCCGAGGTCAAGTACTAGCTTCCGCAAAGGAAGATTCCAGCCGGAGGCTTGACTTGGGATAGTGGATCCACGGACCGCACTCTTAAGTCAAGCCAGTATGTTTCCTTGAACAGTTCTAGGAATCCCCACGAAGTAGGCGCGTCTCTCATCCATGGATTCTTTGCCTGTTGTGCTTCCTCAATAACAATCCATCAGTTGGGCTCACCCTCTTCAGAAATGAGATACACGTGCGGTACCATCCGCCCTCGAAGCTCTTCTGGAATTTCAATGCAAGCTACCTCTAACGCGTGGACTGCTTGTCCATCTACCTTTCTCCACTTGATCCATCTGCAACGAAATTCGAAACCTTTTTATCTCAGAGCTTTGCAACAGAAGACCTTGCTGACGGAATGGCGAAAGACCGGAACGACCGTCATGCGAGAGCAGCGGCCGTTGGTTGATCAAGAACTCGGGTTTCTAGAGCGATTCGGGGGGGCCAATAAGACGGCCTATGATTCGAAGCACAGAATCAGACCGCCTATGGTGGGCTGGTTCGCCTCGTTCTGGCTACTGATTACGGATGAAAGGGGCCAGGGATTCCGGAACTGATGAATTGCCGCAGCGCCTACGGTGGGCCATTTCGCCGAATTTGCCGCCGGCGACAACCCACCGAGTTTCCTTGGTCTCCGCTGTTAAGATCATCCGTCCCGCTTCCCTGTCCAATGCTCTTCCCCTGCTTTTAAATCGTCGGCCGTCCCCGGGGATGCGAGGGATCATCTGCGCCGCCGGGCTTAGGGGAATGTTGCTCGACTGGCAACTGAGGAGTGGCCGGTCAATCGCCAATCGTCAGCGAATCCGGACGTGTTTTCCTTCATGCCGGACCTGCGCAAACCGATATCCGCTGCTTGCGGTTCGAGCATCGATGGCCAACGTAGCCGGGCAACGGTACCCTCTCCGACCTTGCTTCGAATGTGGATGCGCCCGCCCTCGCTGTCCAGGATCTTCTTCACGACCCACAAGCCAAGTCCTGTGCCTACGTCCTTCTTCGTGGTGAAGAATGGTTCGAATACTTTTGCCTGATTCTCCTTCGAAATTCCACTACCGTTGTCGGCGACAACGAACTGAATCACCGGGCGTCCGGAGAATTCCATTGGCTTGGCCCGAAGATGCAACCTGCCATCCACTTCGAGCGCGTCGAGCGCATTTCCTACCAGATTGCCGAGCACCTGGCGGATCTCGCTGCTTCTCGCGTTGACCATCGTATCTGGCGAGTAATGCCGGACCACTTCCACACGCTTGTTCTTGAGCTTATTCCGATTGAGCGATAAGACTTCCTCGAAAAGCTGACCGACCGATAAAGAGCTTCGTTCGCCTGCACCGCGCACAAATGTGAGCGTTTGTCCGGCAATCTTGGATGCCCTTTGAAGTTCCTGCGCCGCTTTCAGGGCATAATCCCGCGTTTCCGGATCGCCGTGCTGGGTGATGAGAAACAGAAAATTGGAGACAGCCTGCAACGGGTTGTTCAATTCATGGGCGATGGTTGCCGCGAGTCGGCCTACGGTTGCTAATCTCTGGGCTTGCAGCCATGCTGCCTCGCGCTCCATGTAGCCAGAGATATCGCGAAAAACCATCACTGCCCCGATCATCTCCCCTTGAGCGTCTCTGACCGGTGCGGCGCTGTCGCTTACAGGAATTTCACTCCCGTCAGGACGCACCAGGACCGTGTGCATGGGAAGGCCGGCCTTCTCACCTAGCGAAAGGGCCGCGCGGACCGGGCTTTCAATGATGGCTCGAGTCTTCTGGTTTACGATTCGCAAGATTTCCTCGGAGTTCTTTCCACGAGCCTCAGCCGAACTCCATCCGGTGATCTTCTCCGCCATTGGATTGATCAACAGAATCCGGCCATTCAAATCCGTCGCAATCACTGCGTCGCCGATACAGCTTAAGGTGACTTCGAGCCTGCGCCGCTCAACGGCCACTTTCCGATTGAGTGATCCGACAGACCCTGCGAAAACTGAGATGAGTATTCCAGCCGTGACGAAGAAAAAGCCGTAAACCAGGTACTTTGGTTCGAAGATTCGCAAAAAGACCGGCGGCCGGAAAGCCAGAACATTGAGCAGCAGTGATGTGAAGGTGGCCACCACTCCGGCTTGAATTCCGCCAAACATCGCCACGCAGACCACAGAAAAGACCATCAAGGGAGAAAACGGAGACCGGTCCAGGGGAAACATCGTGTGGGCGATGGCCGCGCTTGCCAGAGGCAGGGCCAACGCCAGGCCGTACCGGGTGGCGATGGCGCGCGGTTTTTCTGGCCAAATCACCTTCTCGACGAAGCGGAAAAGAACGGTCATAAGAGTTTAGAGCGAACTCGGTTTCAGCATTGAATGAATGGAAACGTAGAATTGCGCGGCGCGCTCAAAAAAATAGATTAATCAAGCATCTCCGACCCGTGGCCTTCATGACTGTGTCATTTTGAACCTAGATTGCCTTTTTCTTGTTCGCTTCATTCAATTGCAGTTCACCCGTATCGGGCGATTCGATGAATCCTATCGGTTGTAATGCTGAGCAATCAGGCAGGATCGCTTGATTCTGAGTGGTTTGTCGGCAAGAACGAAGCCCGAGAGTGTGCCGTGTGGCGGAAGCTGAGAGACCGATATGGCTTACCGTCTATGCATACTGCAAAATATCGGAGGAGGTAAACCAATATGAACAAGGGAACGGAAGTCATCGAAGCCCCTCACACCGGATACGCGATCTCTTTGAGCGGCGCCATCGAGGCTCTTCTGAGGACGCTCGATCAGAACTCCGCTCTGCTGCGGCGGGGCGATCTTGGACTCGATCGTGAGCAACCGAGCGTCAACCGCTCTTCTGTTCCCTCTTCCGCTCGACCGGCAATACGGCAAGGGATCGTCCCATCGGGGTCATTGATCCTAAGACCAGTGGGATCTAGCTCTTAGGATCGAATCTGAGATCGGGTTGATCGAGCCTGAGATCCCGGGGGAGGCACCGCAAGGGCACACTCTGCCGAGGCTACATGCTTTGGCTTGGCCTGTTCGCTCCAACAGAACCCATCTTCCAGACTCCGACACGGTTGCGCCCATCCGACTTGGCCGAATAAAGGGCTTGATCGGCCTGCTCCAACAATTGTCGGGGGACGGCAGGATCACCGGGTACGTAGACCGTAAGACCTACACTGAGAGTGACCGGCGCAGCCTGTCGTCCAATTCGGGCCGCGGCCATTCCCATTTCCTCTCGAATCCGGTCCGCCACTAATGAGGCTTCATGGAGCGCCGTTTCGGGAAGCAAAATGGCGAATTCATCTCCCCCGTAGCGGCCAAGCAGGTCCGTGGTGCGCAGACAATGGGCGATGTGGCGGGCGACCAGATGCAGCACGTCGTCTCCCATGGCGTGACCTCCATGGTCGTTGATCATCTTAAAATTATCCACGTCAATGAGCATGACGGCAAAGGGGAAGCGATACCGCGTCGCGCGCGCGCATTCGCGTTCCATGGCAGCATCGAAAGCCCGGCGGTTGGCGACCTCAGTCAGAGAGTCGGTCTCGGCATGATGCTGCAACCGCTGCACGAGGTGGATCTGGGATGTGTTATCCGCGAGGATTACAGCCCAGCCTAATTGTTGCCGTCCCCAGTCCAAGGGGTAGAAGCGCATCTCGAAATGCTGTTCGACATCGTTGGTCTTGAGCGTCAACGGCCGAGTGCTGCCCGGAGCACAGAGCGCTTCTATGAACTTCGAGTCCTGAGCAAATACCTCGGGAGCCGGCTGGCCGAGACAGCTTTCCGAGAGCCATGGGAAAAGAGCACCCGCCGCCGGGTTGAAGTCCACCAGACGATGCTGAAGATCGATCACCAGCACGGAATCGCGGATGCTCTTGAAGACCAGCGAGCGCGCCGTCGGGACAAGATTGAACCACTCAAGCCGGAAGACCGCGATATACACCAGGATAATGGTGATGCAGAAGGTCAGGGGGGCAAGGTCGAGCCCCCAGGGGCTCCCGCCGAAGAAATAAATCAGGTAACCGATCGGAGGCGGCAGGCAGGAGGAGGCAAAAAAGATGGTCTGCAACCGGAGCAGGCCCGAAGAAGCGCGAATGCGCGAGAGGCAAAGCAGTGTTCCGTAGAACAAAGACCCGTAGAGGTTGGCAAGATTCAACCAGGCGATAGGGCCTCTGTGAACTTCGACCACCCAAAACGGACCATGGGCGACAAGCGTCATCGATCGGTCATAGAGACCGTGCATGCTATTGGTCCACTCGGCGGCGGTCACGATCACCGGCATCACCGACAAAAAGGCTGCGGGGCTCCGGAATCCGAAGTGCCGGCGGCCGATCAAGATCCAGAGCATCGGAATCCATGGAATACCGATATATTCGACATGGAGCCAGAAGATCGCTCCGGCCAGCGTGGTCTGCGCCAGCTCCTGCGCGTAGCCGAAACAATAAAAAGCCTCCGCGCACAGGACCAGGACCAACAAGCCTGATTGCGACGCCTGGCGGCGGCGAATCAACGTCAGCCCGGCCATGATCACCAGACCAACAGACACAGCAGTGAGAAAGAACTGGAGCAGAGCGACGATGTTTAGCAGCATGAACCCAAAATTGACCTGCGGACTGTCGAGTTTGTTCTATTGTCGGCTCACGCCGAGTCCCTCAAAACAAATATACCCGCTGCCCTATGCCGCTGACCGGCTCCAGGTCCTCGGCGCGATCAGATTTTGCCAACCGAGCAGTGGAAATCCGAGACGATCGCAACTTTAAAGACCGCTCCCATTGGATCGTCTATGGCTTGGCGACCTGTGCCGACCAGGACCGGCGAGAGAACCAGACTTCGGCCCGGTTCCGGAAAAGCCAAACCCGAGCTTTTGGCATCGGTCATCCTTGTGGGCGCCTGATCTGAATTAGGGCGCCAGGGCGAACCAACGTTCGAATCGCGAGCCTTCAATCGATTCATGTCTTCGGCAAGTGGCCGACTCACGGGCTCTTCGGAGACTTGCCCCCAGGCAATTCGTCGACAGGATTCCGACCGCCGCTCAGGCTTCACGCATCTTTTTTCCTTTTCGTGAGTTGGCCGCTTCCTGTCTTTACCATTCAGGCAAACAGGAGCGCACGGCCTTGGTGCCGTCCGGCAAGATGTGAGATGCCCTTGGCCATCGTAGCGAGCGTCAGGATGCTCAAACGGGTCCGGCTTGTTTGTGCCAAATCTGTTTTTTGGGGTGATGAGGAGCTGAGCTCCTACCGGTGACGGGGCCGCAGGGCGAATGCCCACTCTGACCAGCGACAAGGAAGCGCGATGGTGAACGCGTTATAGTCCTCGAAGACCGGCGTTCGGTTGTATTGCATTATGCGGCCGGTTCTGAGAGCAGAGGAAACCGCGCTGGGCGTTGTTCCCCTCACCCCGATATGGCCCGGTGTTTGAAGCTGGTGATCTACTTCAACCTGGTCCAAGCTGAATGCAATTGAGGAACGTAAGCAGATGCTCCCTGAGCGAAATTTGGCGTCATCTGACTCCGCCTGTTCAAGTCATTTGTGATGCCAGCTGGCACGGCTGCGCTGAAGTGGAAAGAATCAAGTTTGATCCGACCAAGATCTCCTCCACATGCTTGGTGATTCTTTGCTTGCGCGCTGCTTTGTGGTCCATACCGACACTCCACCACACGATGTCAGGTGTAGAATCTCTGCCAAGGATGTGGCGGAGGAAATATCGATGTCCGTACGGCCCGCAATGCCAAGGATGGTAACGGAGAAATCTCTATTTCAGCCGCATGATCGGTGCAAGTCCCCAGGCTTCAGGCCCGGAACAGCACCTCCGGTTTTCAGTCCCGAGCGTCCCGCTCTCAGTTCACCGGGCGTGGCGGCAATGAATGCGGCACCTGCCCGCTCGACGCCCCCGCCTGTTTATCGGCCCAAGCCAGTGATCACGCGATCGAAGATGGCTCCGCCGCGATCTCTTGTTGACCGTCCATCGGCCCCACCAGTCTATCGTCCCCAAGCACTCCAGCCTCACACGTCTGGAGTGAGCACAGGCCAAGCGCACCCATACGCCTTCAGCGCTGGCCCAGTTCATCGCCCAGCATGGACTAGCCCTCCGGCGCAATCGCTGCAGCGGGCAATCCTTGCACATGCCGCAATCGGGCAACCGAGAACTTCCCATGGTAACTCTCATCCAAAGTTGATCGTGCAACCCAAGCGCATGGCTTCCCCCGTGTCCTCCTCAACAACAGCACCGACTGTCTACCGGCCACATCCGATGTCTGTAGCTCAGCCCATGTTTTTCAGCAAACTTTTTGGCTCTTCCAGCTCTCCCACCAGCGCTCTCACCAGCGCCCCCAAAGGAGAGACGATTCCCGAGGACACAGAGAAGATCAGGGATATTTCGCATGGCATGATCACTGGTTATAGCCCTTCAACAATGAGTGTGATGGTGATCAAGGACGGATACGCTCTCGCCCATGTCAAAATTCAGGAAGTGGACTCCGGGAACGAGATTATGCTTCACACGCGCACAGAAGAAGGCGTTCCCGGGAGCCAGGGCTTCATGGCTGCCATGTTCCCCGATGCACTGCGTATCATTAAGGTCCGGTTCACTCGTTGCCAGATGATCAATATGCAGCCTGCGCCCGGCGCGGCAACCAAGGGGCTCATCAGCCAGCTCAGCCGCGTACGTGTCAAGATCCCGCTGCAGAATCCCACCCGATTCGCATCGCCCAGGGTGTCGATGGCAAGAAGATTTCTTGATATTTCTGCACAGGCACGCGAGGCGAGAAAGCTCAGGGAAAGCCAGTCAAAGGATCCGAAGCCCGAACTTCAGGAGTGGAATGCAGAGGCGATGCTCGAAACTGCGCATGAACTTAATGCTTTGATGGAGATGGAATATGCCTCCTCCACAGGCTTACAGATCTATGGCACCACAGGAACCTTCGCAGAGAATCTTGTGGGTGCGACAACGCCAACCTTCCAAGTGCCATCGATGCCCGGCGGGGCCCTCAAGTGGCACTCGGAAGGATCCAAAACCAAGGATGCGAGCCTGTTGATCAAGATTCCCACGGCGTCAATTCAGGATTACATCGACGTGCTTAATTAGGTCGTCAAACACGCCGCAGGGTCCGGGTTCCTGGTCCTGAGTCGGTCACTCTATTCCGTGACACATGCCGACTACCCGGGACAGTCCATCTAAGCAGTGGCAACTTGCACACATTAAAGGGATTGATTTGGTGATTGCTGAATCGCCGCAATCCCCGATCGGCTCTCAATGCCTTCCATCCAAAACAATCCGGCGCCAGGCCAATTGCCTCGCGAGGTTCTGCATTCAGATTCGCTCTAACCTGCAAGCATCGGAAGACGGGCAGATCACCCAATATGGAGTCTGTTCTGATGTTGCACGAACAAAAACAAAGGGCCTCCTGCCCGCAGGAGGCCCAATTGGGATGTGTTGTGCCAAGCATATTGGGCCACGGCCTTCAGAGTGGGACCACCCTCCGGCGATTCCTCCCGATCCTCCTCCCGTCCCGGCGGCGTAGCGTCCAGGTAGCTCCATGCGATTCCCATGGTTTCATAGCCACGGGCGTCGATCATGGATGCGTTGATCTTGGATGCGTTGATCTTGGATGCGTGGAAGATCCTGTCGTTCCCGTCACGGAAGAAGATCTGGTGCCCGTGCCAATCGTCGTCTCTGAAGTCTGGTGAGTATCCTCCGCCATAGCCGGAGGCTTTACAATTGCTGGTCCTTCAAGGGAGCCTGACCCAGTCCAGCTAAGAGATCGTTCCTATATTGCTGGCCGGAATTAGAAGGGAAAGATGAAAAGGTAGGAGTCGTTCCGCTGGAGGCTTATAGTAAATCATTCATTTTAATATACTTACAGAAGCGCAACGGAATTGTGACGCTGTAGCCCATCCAAGTAATGACGAGCGAGGCCGCGGAACATGCGGCAGCACCGGCTGAATCGAGTAACACCCAACTTGCACCGGGCATACAATGGCCCTCAGTGCGGATGGAAGGGTGGCGACTGCTTGCGCTCGGCCAAATTGGAGACGGTTAGGACCAAATGCCCCTGACGGTTCTCAATCGTAGAATTGTGGAAAATGAAGGGAGGATGGCAGATTGCCTATTCAGCTTCGAACGCTCTTCGGGAGAACGGTCGTGTTGCTCTGCTGGCTCGCCTATCTTCGGATGCCGCTCTATGCGGGGACCTCAGGCGAAGTCACTGTAGCCAAAAACAGGTTGGACACTTATGTACAAGAGTTCCGAGTGGAGGAACTCGCAGCGTCCTTGCAAAAGATGCTGCCGGGGCCTGAGCGGGATTATTTTGAAGGAGTGCTGGCAAACCGGACTGGTCATGTGGACGAATCAATTCGTTTGCTGAATAACGCATTGCCAAAGATCCGAGCATCACACAGGGATCGCGCGGCGGTGGCGTTGGAAATTCTAGCCGACAATTACAACAAGGCCTTCCGCTACGCTGACGCAGGGAGAGCTTACGACGATCTACTGGCACACTTTTCCGACCAGCTCAAGGGTGATCATTTGCAGGGGACAAAAGATGATGCAGGCGTGGTCCATCTCTTGGGCCGAGCCCCTGCTCAGACAGTTGCATGGAATGGACCGACTCGCCTGAAGACAGAACGAGACGCAATTGGAACGTTGGTGACTGAACTCACCGTTCATGGCGTTCGAGAAAAGTGGCTGCTCGATACAGGCGCGAATCTGTCTGTTGTCAGCCGTAGCTTAGCTAAGAAGCTCGGGCTTCAACCTCTTCCTGGATTCGGGCAGACAATGTCAGGACTGACGGGCATCGAAAATCCGCTTCAGGTCGCGATCGTGCCCGTCCTGCAAATAGGCGGTGCTACGTTGCGCAGCGTAGTTGTGTTGATTCTCGATGATGACAACTTGAAAATTAAACTTCCAAACAAGTCGTACCAGATCAACGGGATTATCGGCTACCCGGTGTTTCAGGCTTTGGGTGTGGTTACCTTCTTCCAAGACGGATTTTTGGAAGCTGGTCCTGAAACAGATAGCAGTACAAGCGGAACTCATATGTACATGAGGTTTTTGCAGCCCGTCATCGAATGCAGGATTCAAGGCCAGAGTTTGCCATTTCCATTCGACTCAGGCGCAGATGGTACCTTTCTTTCGATCCGCTACTACAAGCAGTTTCAAGGCGATTCGAAGGATTGGAAGAAGGAGGAAAACATTATGGGCGGAGGCGGAGGTGCAGTTCGCAGAAAGGTGTACCTTCTTCCTCAGCTTCGCCTGCAAGTGGGAACCCGGGTGGCAACAGTTCACAACGTACCCGTATTTCCAACCCCAATAGGGGCGGATCGAGATGAACTCTATGGAAATCTTGGACAGGACTTTGTTTCAGGGTTTGAGAGTTTCACTCTGGACTTTTCGAAGATGACGTTTCGCTTGGGAGCACCACTGTCTGTTCAAACCAAGCAATGAGCCTGTTTCCGTAGAAAACCCTTTGTCGGCGCCCACGCCTTTGAGAAGAAAACGCAGAAAACACCAAGGCGGGAGATTCCCGCCGCCTTTTCATATTGCTCTGCTTGCTGTTCCTCATGGCCTCTTCCCTGTTCGCGCTTGTGCGCCTTCTTATTCGAGAACTGGTGACGGCGAGCGCCGGGACACCGCCCGTCTAGACTCGACCCGCCGCAATCGATATCGCGGTCGTCATAGAGAAGGGACGCATGGCTACCCGCCTGCCCGCCCCGCGTCGGGCTACTTGCCGGCGCGCGCGGCCTCGATCGCAATGATGTCGATCTTCCGCATCGTCATCATCGCGTTCATCGCCCGCTTGGCGGCCGCGCGGTCCGGGTCCTGGGTCGCCGCCAGCAGCGAACGCGGAGTGATCTGCCAGGAAAATCCCCAGCGGTCCTTGCACCAGCCGCACATGCTTTCCTGGCCGCCGTTGCCGACGATGGCGTCCCACAGGCGGTCGGTCTCGGCCTGATCATCGGTGAGGATGATGAAGCTGACCGTTTCGTTGGGGGCAAACTTCGGACCGCCATTGAGGCCCAGGAACTTGCGGCCGCAGACGGTGAACTCGACGATAAGTTCCTGGCCTTCGGGGCCCGACGGCGTGTCCGTGGGTGAGGAACTGATCTTGCCGACGTGGCTGTCGGGGAAGGTGGCGGCATAGAATTCGGCTGCCTCGCGGGCTTTTCCATGATCGAACCACAGGCAGGTGATCATCTTCTCGGGCATCTTGGTTTCTCCTCTCAGCTTTTCAAACTTCACCCTGAGTTCGGCGGCCGTTCTCGTGCGAACGCAGAACGGCCTTACCGGGAGCGAAGTAGATTTCGGTTACGATTTCGGCCCCTGCATCAGAGCAAAGTGGCCGTCCTGATCGTCTGTGGCCTGCATGATGCGCGACCCTCCGGGCACGTCCATGGGAGGCATCACGACTTGCCCGCCCGCGTCGATCACTCGTTTGTGCGCATCCTCGATGTCGCCGATGGTGAAGTAGAACTGCCAGTGTGGCGGAATCCCTTCCGGCATTCCGGGACCCTTACGATTCATCATGCCTCCGGTATAAAGAGGCGTGTCGCTGCGGAAGGTCTGATATGTGCCCATGGCGCCCATATCGTGCGCAAAGTCCTTCTCCCAGCCATAATGGCTGGAGTAGTAATCGAAGGCTTTTGCGGCGTCGTCGGTGAGCAGCTCATGCCAGCCAACATTGCCCACTGCCATTTGATCCAGACGTGGCCGAGCCTCCTGTCTGCCGGGCTCAAAGAGCAGGTATTTCACTTTTTGCGGGTCCAGCACGATGGCGAAACGGCCGACGCCGGGGATGTCCTGGGCTGGCTTTTCAATCGTCCCGCCGTCGGCTGCGACAGCCTTCAGTTCCTGGTCGAGCTTGGCGGTGTGAATGTGGCCCATCCACTGCGCGGGAAGCTCAGGCGCGCCTCCGTCTGCGCAAGCCCAGGCCATCATGCCGCCGACATCTTTGCCGTGTTTAGCGAAGATATCCAGGCATACCGGCGTCCCTGACGTCCCACCCGACGACCTTCTTGTAGAAGTTGACTGCCTTGTCCATGTCCTTGGTGAGCAGTTCGTACCAGATGAATCCGTCTGCCATGTTGCACCTTCCTTCTGCGAGATATCACGAGCAAGTAAACATCGTCCACATACGCTACCACTCGAAAGTGGATGCTGTCTACAATCAGCCTCCTCTGCGTTACACTCTTGTTGAACAAACCATGAAAAAGACCGTCTCCACTCAAAAACGCAGGACCTTTCGTCATGGCGATCTGCCTAATGCGCTGCTCGCAGCCGGGCTTGAGATGGCCCGTTCTGGAGGGCCCAATGCAGTCATTCTGCGCGAGGCGACCCGGCAGGCGGGGGTGTCTCCCAACGCGGCGTACAGGCACTTTGCAAGCCAGGCGGCAC
>Ga0116129_1000953_pt1 | contig 16762 bp, 14 predicted proteins | sample June2015DPH_17_2_FD_89732 | JGI IMG/M metagenome (GOLD analysis project Ga0116129, IMG submission 89732) | Peatland microbial communities from SPRUCE experiment site at the Marcell Experimental Forest, Minnesota, USA - June2015DPH_17_10 | ecosystem: Environmental > Terrestrial > Soil > Wetlands...
GTAGTTTCTTTGTTGGCCGATGGGAGCGGAATGCCGCCGACCAGTCCTACCGGACCCACGACGACCAAACCTTCCAAGCCCGTAGTTTCTTTGTTGGCCGATGGGAGCGGAATGCCGCCGACCGGACCTACCGGGCCCACGACGACCAAACCGATCCACATTGTGGCGTAGCTGAATTACGCTCGAAAGCCGGGAGCAGATCAGGTAAGCTGCTCCCGGCTTGATTTTCCTGACATACATTCCGCTGGGCTTGCTGACGATCCTCTTGTGGATCTTGGTTCGCCGGGGCGCGTACAAGGCAGTTCCGTGCTTTTTCGCCTACATAGCATTCGCCGTGACTGCGGACGCGGCTCGATTCGTGGTTCACACTCATTCCGATGCTTACTATCGAACCTACTGGATCACGGAAGCCGCCTACGATGTTCTCGGAATCCTGGTGATGTACGAAGTACTTCGAATGGTTCTCGGGACTCTGACTCGTGCCTGGTGGGCTCGCCTCATTTTTCCGGCTGTCCTCATTTCAAGTCTGGGGATCAGCCTGGCCCGGGCAAATCTGGTGCCGTCGCGCCTGGGCGGGATTCTGCTTTACATCGTCATCGGCGAAATTGCCGTCCGCTTCGTGCAGGTGTTTGTTTTCGCCGGATTGGTTACCCTTGCCCCGATTATTGGCGTCCGGTGGCGCCAGTATCCGTTTGGAATAGCTACGGGATTCGGCCTCTATGCCACGGTCGCACTGCTGACTACGACCAAATTTTCGGATTTTGGAACAAGATTCAAGATTTTGTGGGGGGTGACCTCACTTGTGGCATACTCTGTTGCCGTGTTGATCTGGATTTGGTTTTTTAGCGTGCCACAAAAGGTAGAAACCCCGAAATTCGAGTCGTCGGCCCCTTCCCCTGGTGAACTAAAGCAATATAAGGATGCGTTACGGAGGATGCGGTAGATTATGTTCGCTAGTATTCTTATCTGGCTGATGGTTGCTTGGGGTGCGCTGGCCTGCGTCTACATGCTGTACTGCGCCTGGTCCCGCTTTCCCAAGCGCGACGTGAACGCCGATGATGTGATTCCCTTCCTCTACCCGGTGGATATTTCGCTGGCGGAATCGCTCCTCGATCCGGCTGCGGAATTTGAATGCCGCTGGAAGCTTGGCCCACCACAATTTCGCGAAGTGCAACGCAAGCGTATGCGTTTATTCCTGGAGCTGACGCGACGTATGGCTCACAATTCCAAGGTCCTGGTGGAATATGCCGACGCAGAGAAGAACCGTGAGGATCCTCGCCGGGCGATCGCGGCTTCTAATCTGCAAGAGAAGGCGATTGAGGTGCGCTTGTATGCTCTGCTGACCGGGGTCAAACTCCGCTTCTGGCTGCTGCTTCGCGCAGAGATCTTGAATGCGATGCCGGCCTTGGCGCATCTGCGTACCGCCGGCCAGATCGACGGCCTGCAGACTTATACCGCTTTGAAAGTCGCAGCGGCCGCGGCCTTCGTGGAGTTGCCTCCCGACGAGTTAGATAGTCTGACGAGAAACCTATAATTGTTGTTATCAAGATTCTTCTGTTCTCTCCGTGGAATGAGTGATCTGCTTCTCGTCCCTTCCCTCGCGTCTATTCCCAACTCCTGATACGCTTTTATAGCGCCATGGCAAACTGCATTCGATGTGGGCGGCAGCTTCCCGGTTTCTCCTTCGGCAAGAAGGTCTGCCAGTGGTGCGTGCAGCACGAGGCTTACCAGCGCGGGGAAGTCGTTGACGATGCGCGGCAGCCGGTGATGCGCACGCCATGGGTTCGGCGCGGCGAATCCACGATCAGCCTCACGCAAATCATTTTGGGCATTAATGTGGCGGTATACCTCGCTATGGTTTTCGCCAACGGGGGCAGTCCATTTCAAGATTTCCCCGGAATGGAATTAGTGAGATCGGGTGCGAATGTGGGTCCGCTCACGATTTCAGGCGAATGGTGGCGCCTGCTGACCTCCGTCTTCGTTCACGGCAACCTGCTCCACATTGCTTTCAACATGTGGTGTCTGTGGAGCCTAGGTGCACTCAGCGAGTCGCTCTACGGGCGATGGACGTATGGCGCCGTTTACCTGATCTGCGGCCTGGGCGGCAGTCTGGGCAGCATCGTGTGGAATCCGCAGGTAATGAGTGTGGGCGCTTCGGGAGCTATCTTTGGATTAGCGGGCGCACTTATTGCCGCTTTCAAACTGGGCGAGTTCTCCGTGCCGCGTTCCGCGCTTTCAGGTACGCTCCGCAGTCTGATGGTATTTGTTGTCTTTAACCTGGCGTTCGGAGCTGTCTCCGGGGTTACTGACAATGCGGCCCATGTCGGGGGGCTGATCACGGGATTCATCCTCGGCGCTGTTATTGCGCTCTTCGCGCCGCGACACGACCAAGATTTTCGGCGGGTTGGTGTTTTTGTTGTCTTTATTCTTGTGCTGATGGGTGGCGCGGCCGAGGTCGCTCATTTTCATGGGCTTCCCTTCCGTGTGGGACGGTCTCCATTTTTCCGGTCGATGAATCTTCCCGACTCGAGGCCTCGAGCCATTGGTCGAATCCCGCACCGTCAAGTTTGATTTTTTGTATGTGCGCAATACCGGCGGCAATTGCGTCCGGGGACAACTAGGTCTTCAACTCTCCCACAGCACGCCAGGCCTGATTCATCGCCTCGTCCGTATACGCGTATGCGCCGGCATCGGCGTTGGCGATGGCGATTCGGCCAAAATTTTTCCTGGCTACTTCGCAGGGAGTCTCGCCGCCCTCCAGCCAGAACGTATCCCATAGCGAGTTATATTCGTAAGCGTAACCATGTGGCCAGCGATTGACAGTGATCGCAGCGATATCGCGCGCCGGGTCGAACCCTCCCGCTCCCAGCGTCCGCCCAAGCTGCTCACGAATCTTGCGCTCCATGGTTTCAAAGGATGTTTCGAATAATTCCATCCGGCCCAGAGTATGCTGCTTGCGCGACGGCTGGCCGGGACGGCATGGCGTCTTCATCATATGCACCACGATGGGTTCTTCCGGCTTGCGGGCGCATTCGTAACCGCCAATACTTACGGCCAGATCGAGAGCGACTCGCGTGTGATAGCAGCCCGGAGCGTAGACCGCGTTCGTATTCAATTTTTGAAACGAAGTCCAGTTGCGCAGCGCGACGTTGGTATAAAGCAGGGGGACTTTCTGCGCGGAAGACAGTGCATCCTTCTGCTTCTGGGGAAGCTCATCGCAGATGTATGGAATTACCACATGCCAGCAGGCGAGAATGCAGTTCTTGGCCTTGGCCGTGTAGACTTTGCCGCCGCGCGCGTAGGCAACTTCTACTTCTTTTGCTGAAGACGCATCTCCCACGTGCTTCACGCGAACCACGGTGCTGTTGAGCCGAATCTTCACAGCCGATGCGGGCGAGTCCAGCTTGGAATAATTTGCCTTGGCCAGAATGATGTCTGTCGCCGAGTTTCCGGCGAGTGCATCGGGAATCAGCTTGCGCACGAGAAGGCGCGCGATGGTCGCATTGCCGTCGGGGAAGTGAAAGAAGTATTTCTCTGCTTCTTCGTTCGGAATCGCGTCACGATTCATCCCTTTGCCCGGCGCGGGTTCGAGATTCATCCCGGCAAACCCTGGCAGGTCGAGTCCCCAGGCATCTTGTGCGGAAACCGCGTCAATTCCCAGGCCAAACAGCGGCTGGGGCACAGCCTGGAACACCTTCACGACATCGGGATGAACTTTTACGACATCGCTGAGGAAAATGGCATAGCTCATGCACGCCAGCTTGGCTTTCTTCTCCGTGGAGGTGAGACCAGGAAAATAATCTTTCTGGTCGCGAAGCAGGCGATCAAAATCGCTCCCGGCTTGCGGGGCAATCGGCGCCTGAGCGAGAAGCTGCTTCCATGCCTCGTTCTCCGTGGCATCGAGATAGTCCTTTTCGCCGCCGCTGAACGAGGTCGGACTGGTGACCAGACGATCCGCACCGAAAGTTTCTTTGTCAAAAAAGATTTTCGGTCGCAAGCCCAGAGACCGGTATAGTTTCGCGTCGTGATACTTGGGGTAGGAGGAGACATCGATTCCCAGTTCTTCGATCAGACCGCGGGCTTCCTTGCTGTAGGGCGCGGGACTTTCGATCGAATAGGTGCCCCCAAAACCAAGGCGAAAGGCATTGCCCACTCGAAATTCGTTGCGCTTGGCGTGGCCGCCGAAATCGTCGTGATTGTCGAGTATTAAAATACGGGCGCTCGCGCCCATAGCCTTGCGGTAGAAATGCGCCGCCGAGAGTCCGCTGATGCCGCCGCCCACGATAATGAGGTCGAAACTCTCGCCAGTATCTTGCGGCGTGCCGGCGGAGTCCCAGAATGTACCGTCCCGCAGAGAGTGCGCCGCGTCGAAGGAACCGGGATGGCTGCCGCGCATTCCGGTGAGCGCCGGCGGGTAATAATTAGGTGACTTCTCAGGATCGCCATCCGCAAAGAGCTGCCACGGCATCATGGCAGCGCCTGCGGTGACGGCCACGCCGTTGAGGAAATCACGGCGCGTGATGTTACATTTCATTCCCAGTTGGCGGTCGTGGTGGTCGCCCATGAGGTCTCCGAATTCCTAAGCTTTCATGTTCCTAAGCTTTCATCGTCAGCCTGGGACATCGGAGCGACCTATCCGTCAGCCTTCTTAACCGCCAGTTCGGCACCCTGGAAACCGATGCGGCTGTGGGTGCCATCGCAAAATGGCTTGTTAACCGAACCGCCGCAGCGGCACAAAGAAAACGCGGGCTTACCCGTGAGGTTATACGGGGTGCCGTTAACGTCGACGAGTTCAACCGAGCCTTGGGGCGCCTCCACGCGGAACGGGCCATTGGGAAGGACTGTGATCTTTACCTGAGCCATGAGTTTGATTCCTCCAACCTTACGGGATTCTAGTAAGGCTAAAAAGATATCACTAAGCAGGGGCGTGTGTCGCGGGCCGCTATAGACTTGATAGACTTGCTGGCCCAGCTTCGCGTGCCGTACTACCGAAATCTCCAGTTAGGATTGTCTGCTCACGCGCGTTTAGGCGGCCAAGGAATGTGCGGACACGAGGCTTCGATAAAGATCGATATAGCTACCGACCATGCGGTTCGCGGTGAAGCGCTCGCGGGCACGGGCGAAGGCGCGGTCGGCGTAGGCTTGGCGCATAGGACGATCGGAATCGAAGTGGCGAAGGATTCCGGCCAGGCTGTTGGCGTCATTCGTGCGGAAGTAGATTGCGGCGTCGCCCCAGACCTCGCGGAAGCTGGGTATGTCATTGGCCACGATGGCGCAGCGGGAGAAAGCGGCGTCCAACGCGGCCATGCCAAGAGGCTCGTAACGGGGGGTGGCAACGTAGACGGCCGCACGGCTGTAGAGCGCACGGAGTTGAGCTTCAGTTTGCGGGCCGCGGATGGCGACGTTGGCGTCGGCAATGGAGACCTTCACGTCGGCGCGGATGGGAATGCGCGGAACCGGAATGGTTTGCTCCGCTCCCACAATGCACACTGAGAACGGATGACAGTGCTGGGTCAGGAGAAACACCTGCTTCCCGGCATCCACCAGGCGTCCGATAGAGAGAACGGAATCGTCTTTGCTGATATACGGATTGAAAAAGATGGGGTTGCGTCCCGGATAGATGACCACCTCGCGGCGCGGGCGAGTATAAGTGGAACGAAGTGTGGCGAGCATCCAGGAAGACGGTGCAACCAGGGCATCGGCGGCCGCGATACCTCTAGCGGCGGTTTCGCGATACCACTGCAGCCAGCGGGTGGAGGGAGGCGTACAACCCTGCACAGCCTGGCTCCAGGTGATGACGTCGCCATGCGCCATGATGACTCGCGGAACATCGACCGCAAGGTTGCCGTGGCAGAACTGGTGAAGGTGAAGCAGGTCGGGACGAACCTCACGTACCAGCGTTGCCAGGAATTCCGAGGATTCGGGAAGGTCGTGTGGAGCCTCATCCATCCATTCCAAGCGGAAAGCAGTGGGCCGGAATTCAAGACCGTGAAGACGATCGATCCAGGCAGTTTGGTCGGGAAGCGGGATCTCACCAAACGTCACCAGTGTGACTCGTACGCCGCGAGTCACCAGTCCGGTAATCAGCTCGCGAGTGTAGGCCCAGGAGCCGGACATGGTATCGGCAGTGACGAGAACGTGCAATCAGCCTCCGGGCGGATGCGGGATGCCGCAGTGGGAGCGGGATCCAGCTAGCCACGCTGGCCTATTCTAGTGCGAATGAGGTGCACCGCGGAAAACTTTTTTGGAGAACCGGCTTTTGCAAGTTGTTGCGCCCCGTACTCCTTAACCGGCTAGTGAGAAGACCCAAGCCGGTGCCCTGGCCAGCACTCTTGGTGGTGAAAAAGGGGTCGAAGAGTCGCTGGCGGGTTTTCGCGTCCATGCCGCAACCGTTATCCGACAACTAACAGAGCGCAGGGAAAGCTGGCACCGGCGTGCTGCGCCAGCGTGGATGCGCCTACGGTCTGAAATCTGCAGTTACGGGTTTCAACTATGATCCGCCCGCCGTTGGTCAGGGCGTCGCGCGCATTGAGCCCCAGATTGAGGACGAGCTGTTGGGCCTGCGCCTGATCGATTTTTACCAGGCCCAAATCCGGACTCAGCCGGAATTCAAGCTTGATGTGCTCGCCGATGAGGCGGGTCAGCAGATCCCGCATGTCTTGAGCAATTTGATTCAGGCACAGGGCACGGACCTGGCTCGCTTCCGGCCGGGCAAAAACCAGCAACTGGCTCACTAATCCCGTGGCTTGCACAAAGGCTGAGCGAATTTCATCGGCGTGACCTCGCCGCGGACTGATACGCGCCATGCCGTCCAGTTTGCTACTGCCAGCCTATCTGGGATCCCTCTTTTTCCTTCGATACGGATGCTCCCGCAAGCGGAGGCCAGCCACGCATTCAAAAGTGACTCGGTTCTATAGCGGGCTTCGGCAGGAATTAAGGCGTAGAGCAATAATCGCGGTTGTTTCGCCAAGTGCGGTTCCAGAGTCTGCTCGAAACACCGATTCATTTCGATGATCACGCCCCGAGGGTCACAGCAGGCTGCGGCCAGGGGAGGACGTTCGAAAACACTCGAAACCCGCTGTTCTCTCGCTCGCCCGCCGAAAGGCCTGACCACGAGGATGGAGTAGCTGCGTTCATATCGATCCTGTGCCGGGAAATAGTGCCGAAAGGAACCCTGAGATGATCTCTCCGATGCCTCGGTGTTCCCGAAACGGGACGGTTTGCCCTGGTTTGGCTCCCCTTCACTGTTTCGAATCCCACGATAGGAGGCCCAATCTGACATGCAACGGGCAGACGTGACTCACGCCACAGAAGAATCTGTGGACCCCCTACTGGATTGGAATGATTGGGCTTAAGAGACCAGAAATAAAGAGCAGGAATTAAGTTACGTGTGGAGGTCGCAACGGCAACATGTTTCTATTCGCTGACAGGGCTGATGTATTTGCGATCCGCAATAGAGTTCGGATTAGCAAGCGTGACCGGAGCGGTGAGCCGGAAGGTCAGATGACGTCCCTTTTGCACTCGGAACCCACGCGACAGAGGATTTGATCCGCCAGAAAAGGCGATCGCATTAGTCGGCCACGTTCCTTTGGCGAACAGACTGGAGGTTTGGAGCGGGACTGTGCCGCCATCGACGTTGATTCCGTTTAAGGTCAGGCGCACAAATCCGGGATCTGGACTTAGACCGGGCCGGTCGACCGATGGTTGGGTAGATTCTATGCGTCCACTCACCGGCGTTCCGCGCTCGACGATCAGGTCGCCGTCAAGAGTAACCGGTCCAGCCACCGACGCCGAAAATGTGTCTCCAGCACGGACTCGCGATATCGAGAGTGAGCTGTCTAGGCGTACGGTGATGAGCGTCCCGGCTGGTAGAGTTCGCGCGTTTAAATGTGAGGTGGTTCGAAATGGCGCACCGCTTCCCGCTTTGCGATCTTCCGGCACGGCGGGCCGCGCGCTGTCGTCTACTGCGCGTTCAGGATTCTGGTGGAAGGGCAGATTTTGTTCGCCTGCCGGAGAACTCGCGCCGCCATCCGCCCTGTGGAATGCGTCCGGACGAGCGCAGCCCTGGTTGATACCTACTCCAAGACAGAAGATGAGCCCAGCGTACAAGAACTTGCAACGGCAGGTCTCATGATGTCTTCCCATACAGCGTATGGTTGCTTGATCCTCTGTTTGGGAATAGTGGCAAGTCAAATACCACTAGCGGAGCCATAAGAAATAAGCACTTACGAAGATCAAGGCAGATTTGCGCCGTGTAGAAGTTGCTTGTGGCAACCCGTTTTGGGATGCCCCGACCAGCAACGACGGATCAAAAACTTGATCGAAGTTGACACCGTTCCGGTTCCATCAAACGATAAACTGTAAGCGGCAAATGAAATCGAATTCGCCTAACCCAGCGGGTTCCGAACGAACCTTCCTCTCGGCAGAATGGCGTGACCTCGTCATGCTGAACTATGAAGTTGACCCAGATCTTTTGAGCCGGTACGTTCCGGTTGGTACATCTCTGGATTCATTCCAGGGAAGAACTTACATCAGCCTTGTAGGCTTCCGGTTCTGCCACACCCGATTGCTAGGATGTTTCCCTATTCCGTTTCACACCGAGTTCGACGAAGTGAACCTGCGCTTCTACGTCCGCAGGACAGAGGGTAGCGAAAACCGAAAAGGAGTGGTTTTCATTGCTGAGGTGGTGCCCAAACACTTGATTGCGGCAACCGCCCGGCTTGTATACGGTGAAAACTACAGGTGTCTGCCCATGAAGCATCGCATTGCCACGGAGGGGCAAAGCAAGACCGCCGAGTACCAGTGGCAGATCGGTGGCCAATGGTGCAGACTCTCTGCCCAGGCCGTTGATCCGCCAAAGCATCCAGAAGAGGCAAGCTTGGAGCAGTTCATCACCGAACACTATTGGGGCTATTCGAGCCAACGAACTGGCGGATGCTTGGAGTATCACGTCGTTCACACTCCGTGGCAAGTATCGGCGACTGCTAGGGCAGGATTTGAAGGAGAGGCCCGCGCTCTCTACAGCGACGAACTGGGAGCTGTGATCAAGCAACGCCCCGACTGCGCGTTCGTTGCGGATGGCTCGCCTGTCATCGTCTACAAGGGCAAAAAAATCCCATGAGACCGCCGGACCATCAACCCGAATGCACCATGCCTCGCCAGGGCTGTTCCTTTACGATGGCGGGTGCGGGTTTTGCTTTCGTTGGGTTCATCTCTGGAAAAAGTTGTTGAAGCGAGGGGTTTCGCAGTAAAGAGTTTGCAGTCCGCTTTCGCCGATGGCAGCTTGAAAGTTTCCGCGGAGACTCTGCTGGATGACATTCAGGTACTGACCCGCACAGGAGAATTGGCCTCGGGTACGGACGCGTATCTCTATGTTGCGCGGCGGGTGTGGTGGGCATAGCCTTTCTATGCCATCTTCCGCTTGCCCGGCTTTAATGGGCTGCTTCGGCGAGGTTACCGCTGGTTCAATCGAAATCGATACCGAATCTCTCGCCATCGTCCGCTTCCCTCACAGGCCGGCGGCGGTCGCGTTCCGACCGTGGGCGCAAACCACGATCTCCAACAAAAATAAATCGCGGAGAGCGGTTATCGCTCTCCGCGAAGTTTTTATACCCTGAGTCTTACTGCTGCTTCGGAGTGCTCTTCTTCCGCGCGGGCTTGGCGACTTTCTTCTTGGCCTCGCCTTCGCGACCGCCGATCAGCGTCAGGGAATCGGTTGAGTTGAAGGGGAATTGCCGAACTGACGTTTGGCCGGTGGTGCTCAAGGTGACGTCCACCCGGCGATTGCTCGCCATCCGGATCGTGACGATATTCTTGAGAACCCTCTCTCGTTCCCCTGGAGTCAGTTCAGGATTATTCTCTACCTCACCCTTCACTTGGTCGTCTGTCAGGTTGTCTTCTTTGCCGAACGACTTGGTTTCGATGTCTGCCTCGGGAACTCCCTGTTCTACCAGGAAGCTCTTGACGCGGCTGACACGACGCTCGGTGAGTGCCTGATTGTATTCCGCGGATCCACGATGATCGGCGTGGCCGCCAAGAATCAAGTGGGCATCCGGCTTCAATTCCAGATAGCTCTTGAAGTCGGTAGCCAACGTGATCAACGTCTTCTGTTGGCTGGGCAGCAAACCGCCTTTGGGATTTGCAGGCCGAGGGAAGGCAGTTACGAAGTAAATGCTGTGCAGATTGAGCCGAGTTTCGAGGCGCGCAATCTCTGGATTAGGCGGAGGCGGATTCTCCACCACCGCTTGCGTCGAAGCTTGAGCGTTCAAACCGCGCGTGTCGGTGCAGGTAGCGGTGACCGAGATGGTTCCCGGAGCTGCTCCATCAGTAGACAGTGTCGCGGTGTTACCGCTTCCGGAGACTGTTCCGCCAGTGGCGGTCCAGTTGGATACAGTCACGGGCACATTGTCCGGACTGGTGCAGCTGCAGGTTACGGTTACGGGTGAGCCAGTCTGTACGTTGGACGGACTAGCCGAACAACTCATGGTTGGCGGGTTCTTCGGCGGCAACGGCTTGATTGTGTAATTCGCCGAGCAGCTCGCCTCATTGGCAGTCTTCGCTTTTGCGTCCATCACATGAGCCGTCACGACGTAGCTTCCGGGGGCCGCGTTCGTGGTATCGATCTGCGCGGTTGTGTCCTTCCCTGTGACCTGACCTCCGTTGCCGGACCAGGCATAAGTGACCGTGTGCTTGGGATTAAAGTTGCTGGCCGTAACGCTTGCCGTGATAGGTTCACCCACCATGACTTCGGTCGGCTGCACCGAACAACTCGCGGTCGGCGTTACCGGCGGCGCTCCGCCCCAATTGAAAACCAGGCCCGTGCGTAAACGAACGCCTTCAAATGAGGGACGCCTGAGATCAGGAAAATCGCTGGTGACAAAATCCGCATAGTTATGCCGGCCCCAAACGTAGTCGGCCTCGAACAGTCGAAACGCGAGCCACTTTTTGATCGGCAAATCCATGCCGCCGCCCAGGATGGCTCCGACGCCGTTCCCCGCGTTCAGCCCGTCGATGGAAACTCGATTTAAACTTATGAGAGTGTGTAAGAAATAATTGGCTCCGTCGGTGCGCCAGATGAAACGGGGACCAATCGATCCTGTCGTTTCGTAATTGGAGCTTCCCCAGTTTTGACCGAAGTCAAACTCCGCGCCCCAGTGTGGGTCGAAGTTATAAGTGAAGGCGCTGCCAAATCCGGCAGCCATATCAGGCACCTTCTGGCCAGTGGGATTGTTGAAATCACCGAAAGGCACCGGTACCGTGCCACCTGGATGCAGCCATTGATACCCCACGAATAAATCCCATTTCGGATTTGAGTCGCTCTGCGCGAAGGCAGGGCTCGACGTGAATGATAGTGCAAGCACAACGAACAGGCCGATCACCACACGGCACTTGCCGAAACTAGAGCACAGTGACATTACTTTCCTCCATAGATCGATGCGCGCTTCACCTACACGCGGCGGCCGCGTATAGAGCATGGCGGGATCAAGTACTTAGAATTGAACCGTTTTGGGAACGCGCAATTCTAACCCACAGCAATCTCAAAGCGAAAGAAAGATTTACAAGAAATAGCTGTATTTACGGCTGACCTTTTCGATTACCTTCGTCTCAAATTGACATGAAATTAAGGCTTAGTTGAGCGTGGCCGAATCGGTGTTGAGTGCGGATTCTCTGTAGTAGTGCAGTTTTGGTCTTCTGCATTAGGCGGCATCCTGAGCGTAGCCGTTTTTCAGGTGGAGGGAGGGCCCCCCCCCGCTTAACCGGCCTGACGCATAAGCCAAGCTGCACCACTACCGATTGCTCCCAGACCTTGCCCGACACGAAGCTAGCCGAGTATGGTTGTAGACTCGGTGCGTGTGACGAGCAAGAAATTAGCCACCGGAGAAGCTGGCAAGAACCATAGGGATGAACCACGAAAAAATACTCATAGTTGAGGACGAAGAGAACGAGCGTACCGGCTTGGCGGAATTAGTTACGTCCTGGGGATATCGCACCGAAACCGCTGGCGACGGGCAGGAGGGCCTGCAGAAAGCGGCGCAGTGGAGTCCTTCGATCGTAATCACCGACCTCAAGATGCCGGGCATGGGCGGCCTTGAGCTTCTGGAACGCCTGGCGGAGCAAACTGAGGCGATGGCCGTAATCCTGGTGACCGCGCAAGGCACCATCGATAGCGCAGTTCAAGCCATGCGCCTCGGGGCCTATGACTACATTACTAAGCCGATCGATACCCATCGCCTGCGCGCCATGCTGCAAAACGCCTGCGCTCTGCTTGGTACCCGCGCGGAACTGGAAAGCACGCGGCGGAGGTTGCGGGATTCCGGATCTCTCGGGCAACTGCGCGGGACGTCGCGGAAGATGCAGGAGATCTTCCGGCTGATCGAATTGGTGGCTCCGAGCACGGCCTCGGTGTTGATCACGGGGGCAAGCGGCACCGGCAAAGAGCTGGTGGCTCGCACCATCCACCAACTCAGTCCGCGCCGAGAGCGTCCTTTCGTCGCCATAAACTGCGCCGCGATTCCGGAAACCCTGATCGAAAGTGAAATCTTCGGACACGAAAAGGGCGCATTTACCGGAGCCCTGGAACGCCGTACCGGATGCTTCGAACTGGCTGAAGGGGGCACAATCTTGCTCGACGAAATCGGCGAAATGCCGGTGGCCACGCAGGCTAAGTTGCTGCGTGTACTCGAAGACCATAAGTTGCGCCGCCTCGGAAGCAAAGTGGAAACGTCGGTTGATGTGCGCGTGCTGGCGGCCACCAACAAAGTTCCCGACGATGCCGTTGCCTCGGGTGAGCTGCGCAGCGATCTCTACTACCGGCTGAATGTGTTCAACATCCACATGCCTCCGCTGCGGGAACACAAAGAGGACATCGCCGATCTGGTGCAGCTTCTGGTTACCGAAATGAGCGCGAAGCACGGCCGCAAAGTGGCCGCCGTCAGTGAAGCGGTTATGAATTTGTTCACCAACTATACCTGGCCAGGCAATGTCCGCGAGTTGCGCAACACCATCGAGCGGGCGGTGATCGTCTGTGACAGTGGTATGATCGAAACCAAACATCTGCCTCCTGGATTCGGCCATGCCATTCTGCGCACCAGCGCCCATGATCCCGATGCTCTCCGTCTAGGTGTGGGTACGACGGTGGGTGAGGCGGAAAAAATGCTGATCCTCAAGACCCTCGAGTCCACCAGCAACAATAAGACAAAAGCCGCGGAAATCCTGGGCATTAGCTTAAAAACTCTTCATAATAAGCTCAAGGAATACGGCAGCACCACCGCGGATCCGGACCCGGCAAAAGAAGAAGTTGAGCGGAATGGCCAGTGATCAGTGGTTAGCGTTCAGCAGGCAAAGAATACGCATCACTCACTATTTCGACTCCGCTCCGCACTGCGCTGCTTCGACTGGCCACTGAGTACGGGCCGCTGGCCACAGTTTTCTCATGCGACGTAAAGTCATCATCGTGCTCGCCATCACCTTCATGGTCACCGTGATGGTGGCTGCATTTTCGTATCTCTACATCTCTCAGATTCTTCGCCAACGCATCACCAACACCTATGACAGCGCCTATCGCCTGACGCAACAACTCGCCTACTTCGCCGAGAATGATTTGCCGGACCTGAGCAGCACTCGTATCGACACCAGTGATCCCGTCGCGGTTCGCAAGGCGCTGGCCGAATATCTTCCGATGGATACGAATCTTTTGAACAATCTTGAATCGGAGACTGCGCTTTGGCCCTATATTTATGACGCTTCCGTAGTGGACGCGAACGGGAAGGCATTGCTGCACTCGAATGCACAGCTCTTGGGCAAGCAAATTCCGCAGAGGCTGAATTTCCAAGGGGTCACGACAGCCCGGTTCCCTGAACAACTCCGTTTGGTCTATCGCCCCACCGCAGTCTATGACGTGAGCTACCCGTTGCTGCTGAACGGAGAGCCGTTCGGCACGATCCGCATCGGCGTTTCCACGGTCTTTCTTAGGAACGAAATCGAGCCCCGGCTGATGCATGCCCTTTTTTTCTCGATCGCATCCATCTTTACTTCGTTGCTGCTGGCTGCGGTGATCTCCAATGTGGCCCTGGGTCCATTGCGAGAGATCAGCCGTAATCTCGACAACGTAAGCCTGGGAGCGGGAGAACAGTTATCGGGCAAGGAGTCGGAGCACGACGAATTCGGGCTGGTCACGCTGAAGATCGCCAACCTGGGCCGGCAAATGCGCGACACCAAGGAAATTTTTTCTGCGCTAAAAGACAACGTGGATCAACTCATGTCCAAGCTGCAGGATGGCTTGATGCTCTTCACCCGCGACTCCCGCGTGGTGCTGGTGAGCGCTCCGGTGGAGCGATTTCTAGGCCGGCCCCGCGGAGAATTGCTGGGCAGAACGGCGGCGGAGATCTTTCATCGCGATACTCCTCTGGGATCGATGGTGCTCGATGCTTTCGAGCGTAAGCGTCCGCTTACGCAGCGGGAATTCATAGCAGCCGCTGGCAGGCGGGTGCAGGTGTCCGTGGATTTTGTTCAGGAGAAGGGGACGCAGATCGGCGCATTGCTGATCATGCGCGATGCCGAATCTGTCCGACGGATTGGAGACGAGATCGAGATGTCCCGCCGGCTCTCGGCCAGTGGACGAGTTACGGGCGGCGTGGCCCACGAAGTCAAAAATCCCATCAACGCTATCGTGCTCCACTTGCAGCTATTGCAAAACAAGCTGTCGCAACTCGATCCCGACACCCGTCGCCACATGGACATCATCGGCAGCGAGATCCAGCGCCTCGATCGAGTGGTGCAAACCCTGGTCGACTTCATGCGCGCCCGCGAGTTACACCTTGTGGAAGTCGACTTCCGCCGTTTGCTCGAGGACGTCGCGCTGCTCGCTGCTCCAGAGGCAGAGCAACATGGCGTCAACATCCGGCGCGAAATATCAAGAGAGCCGCTGCCCGTCAACGCAGACCTGGACTTGATGAAGCAGGCGCTGCTCAACGTGGTCCTCAACGGAATACAGGCCATGCCTCAGGGAGGCCCACTCACCATTTCGGCACGCCGTGACGGCCATGGAGTGGTTGCCGAGATCTCTGACCGGGGCATCGGCATCGCGCACCCGATGCACGATAAAGTCTTTGAGCTTTATTTCACTACCAAGAAAGACGGCAACGGCATTGGACTGGCACAAACCTACCAAATCCTGGACTGGCATCACGGGTCGGTGGAATTTGAATCGGTAGAAGGTGAGGGCACAACATTCCGCTTCCGGATTCCGTTAGCGGACTCGTCTATTGAATCCGAGGACGACGATAGCCCGATCCACTACGAAACCGAGATAACGGAGCCACGCTGATGAAACCGCGGGCGTGGGTCAGTTTGGTTTTCTGCAGCGTCACCCTGAGTGACGCCGTTTTTCAGGCGGAGCGAGGAGCCAGCACTGAGCGAAGTCGAAGGGATCTCCCGCTTAACCGGCCTGGCGCATAAGCCAAACTGCACTACTACCGAAACCGCAACGTAATTTCTCCCGCAGCCCGTAAGGCGTAAAATTCTAAAAGTCTAGCCGCATAGGATTGAATGATGACTCTGGCCGCAGTCCTCGTGCTTTATTTCCTAAGTCTGGGGGGTCCAATCCTGGATGGTCCAAGTTTGATTGCTCCAAGCGCGGCGTCTCCGCCCGCGCGGCAAGGATCATCCGCTCAGGATGCGGGCAGCACCTCGGGATCTCAAACACAAACACCACCGGCGCAGAATGCGAACCCGACGCCGGGCTCCCCTCCCGGGCAAACGCAGAATTCTGCCCGCCCGGCCAAACCTTCCTCCCATCACCGCCGGCATCATAAAAATACCTCCGCTCCCGATTGCTCAAGTTCCCCGACCGCGTTGAAGCCAGTAGCGGGGGGAAATCCGGCGAGGGCAAACCATACTCAGCCCGCGAATAATACGGCGGGCGACGGCCAAACTGCTCCTGCCCCGCCTGCTTCCCGCCAGGCGGCTGTGACCAGCGCCGCTTCGGCGACGGAAAAACCATGCCCGCCTCCGAGGAAGGTTGTAAAGAACGGAGGATCGGACGAGCCGACCATAGAGCTCAAAGGCAACACTACTGCGGAACAGGCATCGCAGGAGCGCTCCACCACCGATCAACTGACTGCCGCTACCCAGGACAACCTCAAGAAGATCTCCGAGCGCCCGCTCACCGCAAGCCAGCAAGAGACGGTGAGTCAGGTAAAGGAATTTCTGGAAAAGTCAAAGAAAGCGGTTGCCGCAGGAGACCTCCAACTTGGCAATGATCTCGCGATGAAGGCGCACTTGCTTTCCGACGAGTTGACGAAGCCCTGAGCCGCAGCTCACTTCCCTTTCGCCCTCGCCGCATTTACCTTGGCCAGCAGATCCTGCGACATAGCCTGAACTGGACCGGGAATCTTGACTGCCTCGGTCAAGACGTCGCGCGCTTCACTTACCTTGCTGAGTTTCGCGTAGGTAAAACCGAGACGGTATAGCGCGACGGAGTATTGCTGGTTGTCCTGTCCCTTCAGGAGTTCCACGGCGATCTTCAACTCTGGAACGGCCGCCGCCGTCTTGTCTTGCTTAAGGTAGGCATATCCGACAATGGAATGCGCCGCTCCCGCCGAGAGCTTGTGAGAATTATCTGGATCGGATGCCTCCGTCTTGTCGATTGCAATGGCTTTTTGCGCATAAGTAATCGCTTTGGCCACGCTGCCGGGCTTGGGATCATCCACGTAAGACCCCGCCAACAACAACAAGGCGGGCAGCGAGTTGGGGTTCGCCGCCA